>Ga0193742_1000130_pt1 | contig 52471 bp, 56 predicted proteins | sample L2c1metaG_FD_165511 | JGI IMG/M metagenome (GOLD analysis project Ga0193742, IMG submission 165511) | Soil microbial communities from a riparian zone of the East river system, Colorado, United States - L2c1 | ecosystem: Environmental > Terrestrial > Soil > Riparian zone | place: USA: East River... | reverse complement strand
ACGAACAGCACCATAGACAGATGATCAGCACAGCTCGGTAAATCACTACACGTGGCAATAATTATAGCACGCCACAGTCTCAGTGGAAGCCGGCCCGAATTGAATTCCTCTCGAACTCTCTTACTAAGATAACTATTTACCATTACTAAGAAACTTGCTTGACTGCCTAAAAGCGTTTCTCATACCACAACTCCCCCTAGTTCTATCTCAAACGGTTCATCAGCAAGAAGATCATGGGCCTATTGTATCTTGGAACTCCTCTGGTGTGGGATGAAGCTAAACACTATGCAGACCACGTTAGGACACATGGAATCACTCAGTTCCTTCATATTTGGGATCGGCTGAAAGACCGGCAGGGCGATGAACTCCTATGGGGAGATGAAGTTCGTTGTATTTCGTCTCGAGTCTCCAATAACATCTTTTATGACTTCAATAGATCGAATACATGGTCATTTCTTTTGATGACATTGAAAGGAATGCCAAGCTGTCCTTGAGGCAAACTGAAATTCTGGCAAAACTCAATGCTATCGTCAGTGACCTATCTGCAGATTGTCCAGAGGAGTATGTGCCCAGATCTTATCGCCATACATCTAATCATCCATTTTAGTCTTGTTGTGCCTAAGTTCCATCCAGAATACGGACGGTATATGCTGGAATCTACGCCTGGTGCGCCATATACTGGTTCAATACCCGATCTTTTGTCAGTCGAGAATAATATGCGATATAGGTTCGTTCCTGCATAGTTCTCATTAGCAACAGGCTAACTGCTTTGACAGACGATATTTGGCCCGCAAGCATTTGAACCCGAATGAGGTACCACTGACCTTTACATCATTTCCGCAATTAGGTGTTCCTGGTCAGTTTACCGAACCCTACTTCGATCCAAGGGATGCCATTTCTAGTCACAGTTTATTTTTGCCTGAGGAAATTACGAATCCTCATGCGCGTTTCCCGTTCGTACTCAAACGTGCATGTTTCGTTGATAATGGGCTCATTCATTCATCGCAAAAAAGGACACTTACTGCCAATATAAGACGTCGAAGAGGCTCAAAGGTTGCCATCAACCTCCCTCTTTTCATTGATGAGAAAACGCCGCGGCCATTCATTGACCCTACCATACCATGGGACCGTGCACTCTATGCAGAAGATCTAGGTATTGTCTCAATCTTTTTTGCGTACATATCGTGAGTTCACAACATGAGATAGAGGCTAAGCGTGGAGCGGCATTGCCAGATCATATCTATTTGGATGCCATGGGCTTTGGCATGGGATGTTGCTGTTTACAGTTAACCTTCCAAGCATGCAACGTTTTTGATGCAAGGAGGCTTTATGATTCGCTGATACCCATAGGACCTATCCTGGTGCGTTTCAGGCTTTGTGCCTGATATGTCACGTGACCTTTGAGTTAGTTAGCATTGACTGCAGCCAGTCCAATTTGGCGAGGTTATCTTGCCGACGTTGATAGCCGTTGGAATGTAATTGCAGGAAGTGTCGATGATCGCACGGAGGAAGAAAGGGGACTTAAGGTGAGCTGTTTGATCTTTGGACGGCTTGCTCAAAATTTAATCACATCCTTTCTGCAGCCATTGAAGGAGAACAAATTCAGAATTCCAAAATCACGATATGACAGTGTTGATCTCTATATTTCAGACCACTGGATGAATCGACCAGAGTATAACGATAACCCTCTGCCATATGACGAAGCAATCTTTGACCGTTTACGCGCACACGGTACGTTGTAGCAAAAACGTACTTGATCTGATGCCTCAAGCCTGTCTCTCAAGGAATCGATGACCTACTGTCCAAGCATATTTCTCACTTATTCATTAGAGATCCTTTAGTGATCTTTTCGGAAACCATCGACCAAGATGATTCTTCAAGCAGCGATCATTTCGAGGTATTGCTTTTCGCTCTAGCAATCGAAATCCGAGAGTCGATTAATCATGTCTAGAACATACAATCAACCAACTGGCAAACATTACGTTTTAAGCCGCCTCCGGTTAACTCTCCCATTGGTTGGAGGGTAGAGTTCCGCAGCATGGAGGTACAAATGACTGATTTTGAGAATGCGGCTTTCGCTGTATTCGTGGTGTTGCTCTCTCGGGCGATTTTATACTTCAAGTTGAATTTTTATATCCCAATTTCCAAGGTATGACATAAATCCTGGCATACTATCCTTGCTCTATCTTCATGCAGCCTTGGACAGGTTGACGAGAATATGGGAAGAGCGCAGGGGAGGAATGCGTCTGCGTCCAGCAAGTTCTATTTTAGAAAGGATGTATTCTCGACCGCTCACAGCGAGGCGTCGAGTGCCACTTCATCCTCTGGTGATAGCACACCAAGTGTTGGATTTCCTAAGAAGAAAGAGAAACAGATGAGAAACTGTTTCCCTCCACCACCACTGCCCGAGCACGGCGTCTTATATCGTCTTCCAGTCGACGAAGAATACGACGATTTCACCATGGATGAAATCATGAACGGAAAGGTGAGTTAGGCGATCTTGCTGGTTTGGGTTTAATTTCGGGGTTAATTTCCTTACTCAAATTTTGATCAGGGAGAGAACCTTCCAGGTCTTTTGCCTCTGGTGGATGCTTACCTTGATACTCTGGAGATCGATTTCAACGACATGAAAAAAATTCAAAGCTACCTGGAACTTATTCGACGTCGGTCCAACGGTATGTAGAATTTATGTTGTTTCTGATTTGATTCCGACTGATGTATGGGCCATAGGAACCCTATTAACCCCCGCAACATGGATTCGAAAATTTGTCCAATCACATCCTGACTATAAGAAAGATTCTGTTGTTTCTCAAATAATAAATTATGATTTGTTATTGGCGGTGGACGAGATGTAAGTATTTATGCCTACCTTCAGGTGCGCTTGTGATTGACCTTTTCGAATACAGTGAGCGAGGTGTACGAAGCGCTGCCGACATTTTGCCTGAGTACTACAAGGGCGGGAACAAGTATAATGGACCGGTGGGACTGTGAGGGGATAAAAAAGATTTTTTTTTTATACCAATTAAACAGAGTTATTATTAAGTTGCGAATTGCCATAGAGTAATCTTGTAATACCAGATTTTTTTCATACTTTTCATCACAGATTTTATGCCTCTCTCCCCACTCAATCAAGCAAGCGCACGCCACGTGCGTGATGAATTTCACCGGTAATTACCGTGAAAGAAATCCGCAAACACACGGCTTGTAACCTGCCCAAAATGTCCTCTCTACGACTGCTGTCCTCTGCTGCGCGACGCGCATCGTCTTTCTCACTAGCGAGACGTGGATATGCCGATATAAGCGACAAACTAAAACTCTCTTTGGTCCTTCCCCACAAGGTCTGACGGATTCACTTCTTGTGCCACGAAATTACTTATCAAATTCTAGACTATCTTCAACTCCCAAGATGTAGTCCAAGTAAACATTCCGGCTGAGTCTGGAGACATGGGCATTCTCTCAAACCATGTTCCTTCTATTGAAGCCCTTCGTCCCGGTGTTGTAGAAGTCGTTGAGTCCAATGGCAGCCAAAAATTCTTTGGTTGGTTCTTGCTCCGCACTGTTTTCCCCTTCACTGACATTCGCGGAATCACTGCTCTAGTATCAAGTGGATTCGCAACTGTGCACCCTAACAACAAACTGTCTATCAACGTCGTAGAAGCGGCACCCTTGGAAGACTTCTCAGTCGAAGTACGTAGTGTCTTGAGACAATGGAACACTCTGAAGCTTGGCTGATTTGTTTATGAAGGCGGTCCGTTCAAATTTGCAGGAGGCTCTCAAAGTAGCAGGCGGGAATGGTTCCGAAGCTGACAAAATGGAAGCTCGTGTCGAGGCGGACGTTTACGAATCGATTCAGCACGCACTGGCGAAGTAGTGGGTTCCGGATACATAGAGCAATGGCTACAGTGTTTCAGGGACAGGAATACGCACGGTTTCCATAAACAGTCTTTGCCGCACTGTTATCAATTGCATTCTGGACTACAAACCCAAAGCTTTAGAAATGCTACATACTCACGAAACTGAGTCACTTCAATGTTATTTTTATTCAAATTTCAGGATTTATTGTCAAGTCTTGGGTAATAACTTTTACATACTTACTTGGCCCCGATACTTGTAGTCGATTGTCACGAGCCTGTTGGGATCCCATCCTGTGGTCCACCGCCGACGGCTAAGCAAATCATGATGCATGATGTCGTTACTTGTTCTCACATTGTCTGGACCTGCTATCCCAAGGTTGCCATTGCCCTAGATGAGGAGACCAAAAACATGGCACGACAAAGGCCTTCTTGAAGATGAACCGTTCCTCAGCGCATTCAAACCGCGTCAAATTGCAGGCCCACCAACTCGTCAATGTACGGGCAAGGACGACGACGCTAGTAGAAATGCTGCAATAGTCCAGGAAATAAAAAACAGGAGACTTGTGCGCCTTTCCATTCTATCTACGTATTACAAGTAGTTTCACAGACCACAGTTGAGAGTAGTGCGGGTTTGGCTTGATCTTGCTTTCGAAGGGCCTCACCCCAATCGGCGGGAAGTCGGAGTGAGCGAGCCGGGAATATTACCTCTCTTTGTTCGATTCTATTGGGCATTGTCTCATGACCATGGGCTTGCTACGACCATCCTGGACAAAGAGCGTAAACGACGAGGCTACAGACATCGTTCGGACATTCGGGCAAAGCAAAGCACATTGTTAGCGTCTACCGCCGACTTAACGAAGCTGAAGAAGGCGCATACAAAACAGAAACGAATTCTCCAAACTAGAAACAATGTCATTGACGAGAAGACCACAGCCCGGCCCCCACAACGTGAAGATACTGGCGATAAATCGGACCACGTCTCAAATGGCGCTCTTCGTAACCAGTCACCGCTCAAAGAAATGAATGCTGGTAGCATACCCGCTGGTCTCAAATTCAAGAAAACTCTGAATGCCAAGAAGGATGTGCCAGGCTGCCGGGAACGAGAGGCAGAAACTTTTTCGCAAAGCTGTCCGCCATCTCGTGATAGTTCGCAGAAAAAACTCAAGCTTCAAAAGAACTTTTCTAGTGACCTTCAGGTCAAAAGAGAGCATTTATCACAAGACTGTTCGCCATCTGTGGGTCCCAGGTCTGAACTAGTAGCGAGAGATGGCTCATCTAAAGTCGATATCGACGCCTCCGCATTTCCACCACGACTGAAGTCGTCTATAACGCCAGCAGTCCATAACCCATTCAACCGAGAAAAACGCGCCGCTACTAGTCGTGACGTTCAACCCGCGAAGGGGAAACAAGGGCCTCGACAAACGAATGGAGTCGTTGCCGGTAAGAAGGCCATAGATACCAACAAGAAATTGTGCAATGTCCTGAATGGTCTTACCAGCGATCAACCACTTGACAGTATAAAGAGACACGGCAATCATGATGGAATGCGCTCTGATCGAGTTTCCAAACCTGAGACCACCCACCAGACAGAAGGATATTTACCACAGGGGTGTCCTCCTGCCGTAGACCCCAGAACTGATGACTCGCCTGAAAAACAAGGCACCTCCGTACCTCACATCGACAGATCCGTGTTACAGTCGTCTTCAGACCAATGTAATACTTCAGCGATCTCCAATTCACGCAAAAGGCGTTCAAATAGTCTTGATGCCATTCTCCCCAAGGAAGTTGGAAGAGCGGAAGAGGCAATAACGACTAGTCATCGAGAGACAAAACGACGCAAGGTTGTCCAAAAGGAAACCCTGGCCGAACCAGTGGAGGACGGAACTACAACTGTTCCAGCTCACAAGCAATCCCGGGGGAAAAGAGGAATGCGCACAGAGGAGCAAGGGTTAGTCAAGGCGGAATCTCCTGATAGATCTATAATCCAAAGCGAGACCCATCCAACTACAGATCTTCCTCCCATAAATGGGAGCCTATCCCACCAACCCGAGCAGGACGAAACGATTATTAATCGAAAGAGAGAGAGTGCGAGCAGCTCGGAAGATCGTCAACACAAACGACAAGCAGTTGGAGTTGATCAAGAAGACTCTGTCCCAATAACTGTCCATCCTGACCCAGTAAAGAGGAAAAGTGGTCGACAGGCTCAGTTGAATGATGAGGTGGCTGTTCCACTTTCTGGACAAAAGGTTGAAATGCAAGAACTATCAATCTCCAATCCTTTCATTCCGGCACAGGGTCATGACGCTTTTGACTCGCAAGAAATAGTAGGAGAGCTATCGCGTCATGATCATATCCCTCGGCCAACATCAGACGGGAACATGGAAGAAGAATTATTGAACGCTTCAGAAAAACTGCTGCAGGCGGAGGAACATAATTTAGTTGAAGAAGGCTTCGCCTTGGACTATGTAGCTCCGGCTGCGATGGAGGGTCATCCAGCTGACATCTTTCCTACTCAGAAACCCCCGCTGGACGTCAGGCCACCCATTTGGGCACAAGTACGTGATCGTACATTGCAGTAAAACAATGAGCTCAGCATGCGTATCTGTCCAGTCCCGTCAAGAAGTATGTGAAACCATTGATTGGTTCCGCAGCTATCAAGGGGGAGTTTATTTTGCGCGCAATATGGTGAAAGGCTACCTGCTAAGCGCCTTTTCGTCCAAGTACGTTGATATTGTGACCCATTTTGGATCTCGGGACTTATGCCACGTTCACAGGAGGGACAGGTTTGAACATGGTGGAAGGCTCATAATTTCACATGGGTAGGCAAGTCATTCAGCCTCAGAGTCCCAGCATGAACCTTTTGACTATATAGTGGCGGAAAGGCAGAAAGCCTTCATACACGCAAGGGACAGACAACGACACAAGCCGCCAGTGACCAGCTCGCACAAGATAAATCGGTTCGCGCTCTTCTAGACAACTATCGAAATCAACGACCCTTAGTTCTTCTGATTGATGACAAATATGTTCTTTTTCCCTATGACCTCGGCGCCAGAGATATGACATACGTTGTCTTAGGATTCTATACCATTACACACGCATGGGGTATGACTTCGACCAACTCCCTGTTTTCTCTTATCCAACGATATTCTATAGCGGAATATCAGCCTGCGAACAACGAAAGTGGTCGTGTTGTGAGATACAAGTTCGCTTTCCGCTGGTGTGATGATCAGGTCGGACTTAGAGTTCTCGAATTTCTAGAGCATGCTCATACTTCTCTAAGGGTTCGCCTTGGTGGATAACGGACAAGGAAACCTGCGAGTGAACCCTACGCGCCTTTGATACGGCATAAGCTGATAGGCATTCTATAGACTTGTCTGACTTAACAATACCATCTACACCAACAACTATCAGCTTCCAACCGGCTTCCAAACGGACACCGAGTAAGTCTCTTCACAACAGAATGCATTCTCTATTCAATTAATAATGGTATGATCACAGCAAAGAGAAGTAAGAATGGTCAAGGCGCAGTGCTACTATGCACAACAAAGTTCAGAGGAGCAGCGTCGTCTGAACCGAAGTCTTCTGTGTGCAGGTCATGTCATATGAGTTCGCCTCAAGTTTACACTTGGTCTTGGGCCTGTTTGCATCCAAATTGTTCCAAGTTTTGGATTGGAGACATCAATGGGGACTTTCTTCCCGACAACCTTGAATACGATTCCAGATTCCTTGAATTGATGACGCCGCTTCCTATTCCACCTGACTTTGGAAAACTCAAGCCTGACCTTCCAGCTTGTCTGTCAACAGATGGCACTGTCACCAGTTACGCTTTTACAAGAGGGTTTCATTGCAATTCTTGTGGTCGTCTTTCCTGCAGGTGAGTACGATATTGCCGTCTGCTAACGTAAAAGTCCTAATCAACTAGATTCAAATGGGAAAAATGGGAGTGTGCGAACTGCGGAGTACCCTTGTCTCATTGTTATAACGATTCTGGCCCTAATCACTCTTTCAGTACTATTTAGAGGTCTCTGGACCCGTGCATAAAGCGAAAGACTTTTGGAGTAATTTGCTTCCTGTCGGTTATAAAGATCATTTTATTAGTAAAATTTCAAGTAAGGTTTCTGCGATTTCATGGCCAGCAACACCGTCTAATCCTTTTCTACAGAAATCGAGCAACAATCAGTTAGAGGCTTCTGGCATGAAAATGGCATGGGTAGCATCCAATCCTTCATTTTACCCTATGGAAGGTAAGCGCCATTGTTCATAGGTCCAAGTGTTTCGAAAACCCCATTGCCGTTGAATTTACCAGAGGCCAAATCCATCATATCCAGCCTGGGACCCCTTTGGGAAGGCTTGAAGCAGATGACATATTTATTGAATATCAACAAGAAGCTACGGCTGGGGTACTGAAATTTCGTCGGTGGCCCTTGAGATCTGTAAGAATCCTGCACGTGGAACCCTCGCTCGTTCTGCTCAATAAATAATACTCGCTTCCTGTAGCACAAATGTCAGTGGGAAGTTATCGGTTCTCGTCTTGTTTGTCCCTGAATTGCCCCTTTTAGGTCGGGGCGCTCTCCTGACTAACTACTTCTCTCAAAATTGTAAGCTCTGTGTTGACATTGTGTGTGTGAAATTTATACTAACCACAACTTTAGCTGGAGAGCCATACCAGGTACGAAACAAGCTCAATGAATATCTTTTGTATTCCTTTCGAATTCGACTTGTAGTACGTCGGAGGTGCTGCTAACACTGTTCCCTTTGAAAACGCTCCTGTCGCTGTTGTGAAGGCTCGTGCTTTGATCCAGAAACGCATTCAACAGGCTCTGGAAATGCATGTTGAATTTAATGAAGTTCTCAGGTACGAATTTTATCAATTCATTGACAATAGCTCCAACGATGATCTCCCATTAGCGCTGCATATATGGAAAGACAGAAAATGGCTGTAGGTCGCCTTTCTCTCTGTAGCACGCCACCGCTCATCAAATACTTTGGCTCGGGCAGTTCCACAGCGACAATGAAATCGGGTTAGGCCCAGTTGTTGCAGGTTTATCTCTAGGTTCACCTGCCTTGATGCATTTTCGGATTCATGCCAAACATGATCGTCTAAGAGAACAGAAAGGCAACCTATTGAGCTTTGTTCTCAGACATGTAAGCCGAAACAAAAAAATAATTCATCCAGACAACACACGCTAAGCTAATTCATGATCGATCCAATGTAGGGCGATGTCCTCGTAATGGATGGCGCAAGTGTACAGGAATATTACGAGTGAGTGGATTGCAAGTTTTTTGGCATCATTTCATTGAAAATTTTGCAAGGCATACCGTGATACCGAACAATTTTAGAATCGCAGCGACGGCTCGCCAGATCAACCCTGGACATGGTTGATTATCGATCGTGGATTTGAACTACATACCCTTGCCCAGCACATTGTGTTATTTATCTTTTTATAATTATCGATTATATCATCTGCTAGTTTCACAACTGTCGTGGATATGGCAGGGGACGATGATATGATGATCGTGGTATGTTACTGCGAGGCTTTTCTTGGGCTGCCGGTGGTGGTAATGCTTGTTGCCTCGCATGGCGTCCATTGACGTAACTCGTTTCCAAAGGCTATGTAAATACTTATCAGGAAACTAGAAGAATACTAGATAAGAAAAGAACTCACAGATACAGCTGGCTTTTGTTTCGTATAAAAAGCGAACAAATCGGAAATTTGGTTTTCAACGACTTGTTTTTCTCGATGCAATCGTCCTACTTCTTCAGTCATACTCATGACTTCGCGACTCAATTCTTGTTTGAATTGTTCGACGTGGACTGAAACGAAAGGTACGAGTGGTTCGTCCAAAAAAAGAAATAGGATTAGAGCTTACTTTGTACGTTGATTGCAGTGGCCTCTTTCATCGCTTCTACAAATCTAAGCCTTTCACCCTTGATTTCTCCTGAGATCTCTAGAAGAAAGTAGGATAGTGTTCATCTCCCACTCTGGTAACCAATCCAACCGGAAATTTTTGTTTTTACCATTGGTGAAAGCTCTAAACAACATTTCTTGATCACGTCGTTGTCGATCAATCAACCCAGCAATCGCTTGTGAATCTGTAAGAGGAGTCGACCCAACATTCCATGTCATTCAAAAAGCCCCACCCTAACACACATACCTGCTCCTTTCTGTACATGTGAAGCACTCAACACATCCAACAAACCATGTACAGCAGTCTGCAATGAAGCGAAATTTTGATCTCGAGCTTGCATCCCCAGCACCAATTGACGGATGTCGGTCAGCAGAGTGGGAGGTCCACTACTACCGTCTTCTGGGGGACGAGGAACACCCGACTGTTGTTGGTGTTGAGTATTGCAACCGAGCTCTTTACATAGTTGATCGATGTTGGTGGCTAGACCTTGGATCTGGGATGTACCGTTGTTCACAAATGCTTCAAGCCACTACAAAGTTGATTCAGTTAAATAATAACCTGGGGTGAAAAAAAGTGCAAAAACAAACCGTGTTCAGTTCGTTGAGGTATCGCACGCTATCAGCTTGCTGTTGCATCAAAACACTCCTCTTCTGGCTTTCATCATCGAAAAAAGTGAGAATCCTGTCAATATACTACTCGTCCAAAAATCACAAAATCCGAAATCAGTTTGTTGGAAAGATGCGGAGAATAAAAATCGAGAATGCTACCTCTGGAGGTTTCGTACCATCCCCTCCTTCTCGAGTAGATTCGGGACCGTCAGATTGAACTTGGATAGGACACAACTTGTGGATTTCCTCTAATTTTGCCAACACGGTTTCCATTTCTGTCATCTTCTCTGTGTCCAAAGGTGTTCCGCCAATGTTGCGATATGCCACCTGTTCCTGCTGCTGCTGCCAATTCCCCTTCTCCTGTTCTTGAGTATCCGCTATCTGCGTCAACTTCTCAACGACAGAAGGGAAAACAGACGAAAGCTGAGTTTGGATGTTCTCAAGGAGTCGTAGAACATCCTCCGTGCCTCCTCCCTTGTCCAGCTGTTGTTTCTGGTCCTGTTTCTCTTTCCGGTCCTGTTTCCGCATCTGTTGTTCTTGAACCGCAGAAACACCAGCAACACGTTCGCCAAGACTACTCAACGAATCCTGGATAGCGCGTAACGTCTGTCCATCGCCTTGTACACGACGATCAAGACTCATAACCATCTCATGCACCGTCGGGTACCCACTTGCACCTCCGAGGACGCCTTTGACGTCACTCAGATCTTTTGAGATTTTCGTCAGGTCTTGGCAGAGTGGTGCGAGTGATGCCTTGCCGGGTTCATCTTGGCTTTGGCCCCCGTCCCGTTGCGGGGTTGGGGTTGAGGTTGCGACCGGTGGGCGTCCGTGTTGTGCGAGAATATTATCTAACGGGTCGGTTATCAAACCCTCCTCCTCAAGCAGATTACGCTTCGTTTTCGTTCGACGCGCTTTCTTTCCAACATGATTCGTAGGCGTCCCAGGCGACCTATTCCCTCTTCTCAAAGCTATCACGTCCGACCTAGGAGACGCTCTCGGATTATGCCAAACAGCTTCTTTCCTACTCCACGCCGAACAGCTTGAAGGCGACGCAGGCGTCGAAGCCCTCGTCGTCAACTCACTTTGGGCAGATAATTCTGAATGATTCCGTTCAATCTGGGCTAGACGTTGTCGAACAACTGATAATTGGTTTAGATTGGTTATGGAGGGGCTGTAAGGACGGGAGAATTCTGTTGGAGATATAGGACTTGGAGAGAGTGAATTTGGAGAGCCGATGGAAGATGTAGGACGTGATGTGGGAGGGTAAATGCTTGGTGAGATGGGAGTGTTGGTGGGCGAAGAGGTGACTGGACGTAAATGCTGTCCTCCGAATTTGGTTGGCGTCGGAGGAGTTTGATCTGGGATGGTGAGAGGGGGTAGGGCAGCTATTGGTGGGAGAGGTGGGAGAGAACGGTCGGAGTAGCTAGGACTCAGAAGCGCGCATATTTTGGGGACAGGTGTTGGCGTTGGGCTTTCTATTAGGGGTGGTGTTTTGCTATTTTGTTTGTTTTGTCTGTAATCTGGTATCACCAGCTCTGGGGCTAGAAGATCTTTACACTGTCCAGGTAAAATAATATCCCTAAGCGCATACAGTCAGCATTTCAGATAAAAGAGAAAAATGTACATGCCAAATCGCGCTAATCCATGCCGCTCGTTCTCTCACAGTCTTTGCTGCGAATTTCTCCCTCGAGCGTCCTTCAAACAATATTTCGAACGCTTTCATCTTGTCACTACCTGCCACAGCATCCAGGAGAGCGGCTTCCTCCGCAGCAAGTTGTCCAAGAGAAAGTGAATGGATATTCGCACAATGTGATAAAACGATTTCGTGAACACATAGTTCCATGTTGGGTGTAAAGGAGGCTAGAAGGATTTTGTTCTCTTCGAGAGTAACGTTGCATGTCGTCCAAGCTAATGAGCCTTGTTCGTGAGTGAGGTAGAGAAGTGAACCGGTCTGCTTCTTCCTGGAAGGTCGTGGTTTGGAGGATTCCTTGACATGGTTTGTTGGACATTCTGTTGATAATTTAGCTGAATCCTTACTCTCTTCCTGACGTCCGACAGCTAGTTTGTCGTCCGACCTTTTGGACAATCCGCTAGTGCCTTTTTTCAAGACCGACAATAAATTTCTTATAGACTGGCGAATGGGTGACTTTTCCTTCTTATAAGGTTTTAATTTATCATCAGGAGTGGCCAAAGAATTCGCATAGTCATAGACATATTGTTGTTTACGGGTGGACTTTGTTCGAGCTAAAGCAGGTGTTTCCGGAAGAGGCGGTGTTCCGAGCATCTCGAAACGATTGATGAGGAGTTTTGTGGAGTTTTGATGTTGGAGCTGGTCTGAGAGAGGCCGTGCATCTGAACTTGGAGTACCAGCTCCCATAGAACGTGGTCCTAACATGATGCTGGTGATAGCCCTGACGATAGGGGATTTGTTTCAATCCATTTGAAAGTCGCCCGGCGCTCGCTGCAGATATATGTACATATATGAAATGAAATGAAAATGCATTTCCGCTGACTACGTTACATAAGCAACTTGAAAGGTGCCAATGTGGAGCTGCTGACTAAAAAGTGTCATATGATATGATATCATATTGGTTACCCTTTCTTTTTTTGACAACCACCACACCACACTCTCAGAACTCTCATCCTTCAACCATGCCAGACGCTCAAGAAAGTGATCATTTTCAAGAGGAACCTGTACAGCTGTCTCCAAGGCAGAAACACCGTTCAACCACCGTGCACCAGCTATTACTTCCAGACAGAGAGAGATTCGACGGCTCAACGTCAGAAACAACTCCCATTTTTGCTTCCCCACGACCATATTCAACCCCTGACGCAACACTGTCCTCTTACCACAATCAGATGCTCTCGCCACAGCCTGATGCCTCCTCCTCAAGGTCAACAAACAGGCCAGATAGACATTCGTCCGCCAGCCTTTCCGCTCCTTCACAAATCCCTTTCTATGCCCTTCCCAGAGTCAGCTCCAATGCGGCATTCTCAGGGCCAGCCATGCCGCAATCAGACTTTGACAGCAACACAAAGATCCCATCACCCTTCCGTTTACAATTCTCATTAGGGGAGTCTGTTCCTCTGTCGGCCTCTAGAACCGCCGACCGGCCCTTTCCGTTCACTGATACTGCAACTATGAGCTCCTCATCATCTGACTCATCATTTTCTTCTTCAAATGCTAGTACTAGTTCATATACATCAAATCCGACATCTCAGGGTTCTGTCTCTGATCTACCCCTCAAACACTCGTCCACTGATTCTAACAATCCTCAACCTCGTATTATCGAATCATCATCATCATCACCACCACCACCAAGGCCAGTATCCCCTTTCCGTGCTCCCCAACCTCCACCACATCAACAACCATCCGGAAACGCTCTTTCTCAGCCAACAGCTATCAGAAGTTATATGATGCCCCTACACGATGCCACTTCCTATCCACCACCTGACCCTCCAGTCATCTTACCCACAGAGAATAGCACCTTCATGAATCAATCATCTTTCCAAACCCAAGCTCCATACTTTCCTTTTTTGAGTCATGCACCACCCCCAGAAAATAGTTGGATCGAAGTGGAGACACTGCAGAATGAATACAGGCTTCAAGTCCGTTTACCAGGCTTTACTAGGGAGGGGATCACATTAGCCACGAAGAGAAGAAGAATATTGCATGTCGTTGCAGACAAATGGGAAAATGGCGGCGGTAAGTCATTACATCACACTTGCCCAGGTATTTGATCACAAATGTACTCTTTTATTACAGGCCATTTTGACCGACGCATTTCGTTTGGATACGACGCAGACCTCGTGCAGGTGCGGGCTGATTTCGATGGGCTGATGTTGCGCATCATGATTCCCAGACGGATTTCACCCGTCTCTCTACATACGACGGCTCGATCAACACCTCCTGCAACTGTTGGTAGAACGTAGAACTTCTCTTGAAATTCGACAGCTCACCAAAAAAAAATTGCTGTTGACGAATCGCGCGGTCTATACTATGAATTTCTAAAAAGCCTGAGCCTGAGCGCGCGGTTTCATCATTAGTGATTTTTGTCTTTGGTGAATTCTTTTCTCGGCCCGTGCCACTAGCAGCCACCAACGCCACCACCGCTACCAAGCCGCCTACGGAACACAAAACAGAAGGTTTTGTTGTTTGTCACACCATCGGATCTTTTATCGAACGCCACCGGAGGTCCATTTTATCTTATTTACAGCATCCCATCCTCGCGCCTCACTCCATCTCGGCCAGCCCTTCCACCATTCACTCAATAACTTAAATCCATCATCGCGTCACGATACAGCACGACCAACGAATATTTGAATCCAATCATGATCATCTAATCACCTGACATGCATGCACATTGCACACTTATTTTTTTTTAAAATACGCCATGTCGAAATTCACATCTCGATTTTCTGGACCCGGACAGGAGAACGACAGCTTCATGTAGCTCGAAATGGTTTGGTCAAACTGCTTCATTTCAATTCCAATTTTTCATTTCATCTCCCTCTTATGTACAGATATCTTAGCTATATTGCTTAATGTATCATCCTCTGCTCAACCATCTTCCACATTTCATTCTTACACGTGAATATTACACACTTTCCCTTCTCTTATTTCTTGTTTTTGTCCCCCCCAATCCATTCATTTTGTCTTCTCTCCTTCTCTCCTCACTAATTCGCACTCTATACAATTATATTGTTCGCGCAACCTACACGTACTGAATTTTGAATTTTTGAGGGATCCCGAATAAAAACCAGGTGGTAGCTAAAAGCTCCATCGATCTCGTAAGTTATGAATCAGCAAGTACACCTCATTGCCTTGTGTCTTTTTCTCCTTCCGTCTATCTCTGCCCGACCCGGTGGTACCTTATGTTATATATATACCGATACGTACTAATAGTATTTGGTTAACTACCGGTCCCCAAAGGGTCCCTTCTGACATCATCCATATGCCAATAGATACTGTAGTTCGGAAGCATATATATAATTAGATTTTACCTCATCTTTCCCGATGACGCATGTGGTTACATATAACTTGATGTTTGGATTCGGCTGAACCCGATAGATATGTCGGATGACTATCTCATTGACAGGGGAGCTATCAACTAGCAATACCATATATGTCATGTAAAGTAGTTTTGCAAAAGGAGTCAAAGGAGTCTTCTAAATATATATGCTTTTAAAGAAAGAAGAATTAGACCCTATGACTTCGTTCGTCTGCCATGTTTATCTACGGTGACAGCGGAAAACTGGCGCTATAACTAGTAAGTACTCCACCCCAACGAAAAGAAAAAAAGAAAAAGAAGATAGTGGGGCTTGAATATATATATATATATCAACCATATAGGGTCATACTAGTAGTCGTAAAAGATCCGGAGGTATCGCAAGCCATCATGTGCATATAAAATTTCGATGGAGGTTACTGAGAGGAGAGTCCAAGCAAGGCATGGTGACCCCTGGATGAGTCTCTGGACATTCATTTGTATGTAGAAGGCTATCCACGAGTCAGTCGTTACTAAAGTTAAAATCATTGTTTCCAAAAAAAACTTCATCAGCGAGGTCACGAGTCGGTGAAGGTTTTCAATCCAGCGAAACCACACAAGTTTACCTGATCATCGGAGAGAAGCATAAATCCCCCACACAACATATGTGATAAGTTCCAAGTTTGGACTCGGGAGAAATCCAGAAAGAAGAGAAGTTACCGTCGCCATGTTCACTTCTTTTTCTAAGGAGGGGAAAGCTTTGAAGGATTGACGTCAATGGTTTTGTCGGAAACGAACGTGTCTACTAACCTTTTTTTTTTCCCACAAGATGCTTAAACGAAAGCCTACGTTTATAACGCCCGGGGCCACCGAAGCCATATACATTCATTTCAAAAAGAAATCGTTTGAGCCAGAGACTCGTTCATAGAATGGAGTCAGAAGGTGTGGCATTTTAATAGACCTAGCTCCAGGACTCTGACTTTTTGGTTGGTAGACGGGAAAAAAATAGTTGACCGATAAGAACTTGAATGTAAAATTTGGGCCTGAGAAAAAACGCGGTGGGAAGGGGGAGATGTCGATCCATATTGATTATGAACATCTCCGCGTCGCTGCTTACGAAAAAAAAAGCCCCTTTCTGTAGAATATCCGAAACGAGATAAGGGATATATATAATAAAAAAAAAGACTCGCCAAAATTCCGTTCAGGTTTGATGAACGTGAAGATGGCGAAACCCGAATAAACGGAGAGACCGAGAAAACCGAAGTTATTTTCCCAGGTAATTAGAAAAGGGTGCAGAACTCCGGGTCTGAATCCGAGTCGGAATTGTCCAAAGTGAAAAAATCCAAAGCTCTGGTGTAGTTAGTTACACGCGGCAGTTGATCCTCCAAGATAAAGGACTCTTTCACTTTCAATTTTGAGAAGCTTGAGGGTTTTCGGTTTAGAGTCAATTTGGAGTCGCCGGTTTTCCCAAAAGATCAAGTACTGATCATGTGCATGAGGATTCGAGGATTATCCACCAAATATTGTGTGGTTAAGGAGGGTTGGAAGAGAGGAACTCAACTCATCATCTTGAGTCGGGTGGTTATCGTTACATAAAGTGGGATTCGGATTGCGGAGACGCGGGAGTCCACTGGTATACCAAAAAAAAACCGAGACGGCCAAAGACCAGGGGATCGTTTTTCGATAATGGGTTTGAAGCATCTTGATCTCAGGAAATAGTTTGGCTGCTCTCTAAGGGGATGAGTAAGCTTGAACGGCGACCGATAGCATATTGGGAAAGATAAACCATTTTGGATGTGGAAGGAAACGCAGGCCTAACCTGGGTTGGGATGAGAGAACGGGAAATAAATGGCAAGAGCCGCACTGAAGATAAGAACGAGGATACACGACCACGGGTTTACTCCAACAGCCAACTTGAATGGTGGCCGGTAGAAGATATAATATCGTTCCGAATCTAGAATATGCGGGGTGGGGTGTTGGTGGGATTAGATTTTGGAAGATATTAAGTACCTGAACGTGGGGCTTCGAAAAAACGACCTAAAAGGGGTCTCTTGGGTTTAGATGAGAGGCTGTCTACTTTCAGTGACTTGCGTGTACTCGGCATTCCCGCCGGTAACGATTGTCAGAAACGTTTGAAAGAGTCGGCTGACAGATGGCCGAGACGTATTTTATTGATCACAAGGGATTCAGAGATGGCCAAAGGTTGTTTAAGGGGCCGAAACGCTATATGTTTGATGGACTTGTAGCGGAGGAAGAAGTTTTGATTGTCCAGTTGACCTACCCTTCGTCATCACGGTTTCGCAAATGATATTCCTGATCTGGGTTGTAAACTATTTTTTTTTGTGTATTGATTCTTGGGAAATCCGCTTGCGGACGGCGTATAGTAGTTAGTGGGAAGCAGAGATGCTCTAAATAGATAGGTCACTGCTAGGACGATAGTATGGTCTAGCGCCTCAGATGTAGGAATGGACACGCGGGAGTGTCATCCGCATGGATTCGGTTGTAGTTGAGCTGTGATTGGAGTGTAGGGTACAAGTGAACGTTAGGTCGCTGGTAGCACACCCTTGAGATCGGCTAATCGGGCCGAACCAAAGGGTGCTAACTAAATGAGAGGTGAATACAACATTGGGAGAAAGAAAACGACAATGCAAAGCGTGAAGATATCGATAGCAGGAGCAAGATGGTATTGCAGATGTTGGAGGAAAGGGTATCGGGATTCGGTGGAATAGCGAGAGAGCCTCTGTGCAAGTGGATTGTGAGAGAAAGGACTGCAGTGTGCCAGTTTGAACGAAAGGGGATCGTTGATAGAGCAGGTGGATTATTCAGGGTTTAGCGAGGCATTTCTTTGACGTGAGTGGGACTTTTGGCTTGATATCGTAGGGGAGGTTGGGGAAATGAGGCCGTTTTGAGACCGATAGCAGAGTATGAACAGGGCCATTGTCGATGTGTTTTGTGACCAGGCTTTTTGTTTTAGTAGGATAGGGGAGAGGAACGGGGAGGGGACCTCCATAATATTGAGCGGCAAGCCCTTAAGTGCAGTGGAAGACTTGTCAGGATCTTCCAATGGGATTGATTCTTGCTGTGGATTGAAAGGTATTGACTAGCGAAATTCGTCGAGGTATGCTAATCCTCAGAATTTCGCCGTCGAAACCAGCTTTCACTTTTTCCAAATCCGCATCATATCCAAAAGCAATGCGGCTTTCGAAGTGACCTATTCGTATGAGGCAGCGTTAGATTTATTGCTTGTTCATAGGATGACTAGGATCAGCAGAAACCGGGCATGACATCAGAACTCGAATCGTACTATTCCCAGGGCCGTTGAAGTCAAGGGAAAGGAACGAAAATCCCAATATCCAGTGCATGTCGGCGATCGAAAAAGTCAAAAGCTTAAGACAAATCAGACACTCACCGCCACCGTTATCCCATCGATCTGCCACAACGTGAAGGATATGTTTTCTTTTTGTGGCAAGTATAATAGCGTCGCGATTGAATCCTGGCAAGCGCACATGTAGTCGATATTCGTGTTGGAGAGTATGTACTTCTATTGTACTGTCTCTTGCAGGGGTACTGCTCAAGAAGGCGCGACCGCTTGTAGGCCGGCCGTCCCCGTAGTCTTCCGGTAAAATCATAGGGGGATGGGGAGGAGGATAAGGGGAAGACGATGAGGAAGAAGGGGAAGAGGATGGACCAGAGGAAGGCATTGTGGTGACGACAGGCAAGGTTTACCTATTTATTAAATATATTTGGAGACGACAGATATATTATTATTAATTTATTATTGAAAGGTCACACCGGCATAATGTCACGCGTTCTCCGCCAACTGGGTCAGCCGCTGGTTAAATTGGTCAGCCACCCCCTTCTGTGTGGTATTTAAAGCTAGAGATTGTGTAGAATGCCCATCCAACCTACTCTTGTCTTTCAACTTCGACAATCTACACTATGCACACCTTCACTCTCGCCTTCATTTCTACTCTCTCTTTAAGCGTTCACGCTGCCTCTATTGGAGATTCCGTATCTCAACTCGTCACTCGCGAACAATCTGTTCATCACAATCGCCTGTTCCACAACCCCGACTTTGTCTCTACTGAGCCTGCTGGAAAAATATCTCAGCGTCAAGTCCCTGTCAACGCTGCTGTCGTCCCCGCCGGTTCTGCCGCCGCTCCTGCTGCTCCTCCTGCCGCTCGTCCTGCTGCCGCTCGTCCTGCTACTGCTGCTGCTGGTGCCGCTGCTGGTGCCGCTGTTGGTGCCGCTGTTGGTGCCGCTGCTGGTGCCGCCGCCGGTCCTGGTGTTGCTCTTGCTGCTGGTCCTGGTCCTGGTCCTGCTGCTGCTGCTGCTGCTGCCGCCGCCGCCGCCGCCGCCCTTGTGACTGGCCCAATCACACCTTTGTTCAACGCGATGCCACAACGTCAGCCACAAATCAACACCAACAGGCCTAACACTCTCAATATTGCCACCAATGCTCAGGCCCAAGTCGGTGCGCAAGCTCAGGTGTCAGATTTTATCGGTCGGCCAACAGTCAACGTTGCTCAACAACCCCAACCCCAAACCAATCCTCTTCAGAATGCAGTTAACCCACCTCAGCCCCAAGCTGCAGTCGTGCCTGCTCGGATCCCAATTACTACTTCGTTTGTGGGCTCTCTCCTGGATACTTCTGGCTTGAATTTTATCGGGCTTTCTGGAAGCACGCCGGTCGAAGGATCGCAGCGGTTTTCAAGTCATGATGAGAAGCGACAATTACCAGCCTTGCCAGCCTTGCCAACCCTCCAGACTACAAACAATACTGCACGAGAAGACAGCATGAAATTATCGGATGACCAAATCAAAGATATGGACTTCTCGGAGCAGGAGGGTGACGATTCGGAGGATTTTGAGGAGAGTTTCTAAGGGTGCTTAAATTTGACGTGACTTTCCGCATGTGTTCGTGAATCCTTGTGATATTTTTATTTATTTTTTTCGATTTCTACAATCAACATTTATTTTCGCGTTGTGATCACGTGTTTCTGTTTTTTGGACATGAGTTGCTGCTCGGGGCTGTAGTCGCATCTTGTCACATTCGAGCATGGACACCTGTGATAAACCCAAGGTCCGAATCGGGGTAGTGGCACCAGAGTCATTGGCTTTAAACGCAGTACCCCAGGTCGATCCTGAATCTCACGATCTTCCTCTCCCAAAGGGTTGGGAATGTCGTCTCGACACTAAAGAACGCAAGTACTATGTGAATCATAATGATTGCACTACGACGTGGGATTGCCCCATGCCGGAGAACGATTTCGAAGGAAAGCCTGTGGCTGAAGAAAAGCCTCTTCCCGGTGGGTGGGAGTTCCGTCTTGATGCCAACGGTCGAAAATATTACCTGGACCATAACACTCGCACCACTACTTGGGAGCGACCTCCATCTCTTGACATAGAAACAGCAAAACTTCCTGCAGGTTGGGAAGTCCGTTTCGGAGAAGGCAAGAGGTCTACGTATTTCGTGGATCACAACACTATGACGACTACTTGGGAAGACCCAAGGATTCATATCTATCAACTCGAGCCTTTCACCCAGTTTCACAGGAAAATCAGATATCTGCATCATAAGATTATACGACAAGCCAAAGTCTCAGGAAACCTCGTCATCAAAATCCGAAAGTCTCATGTTGTAGAGGACAGTTTTGCTTTGCTCACTGAACAACCGGAGACGGAACTCAAAAAGCAGCCACTTGTCTTTTTTGAGGGAGAAAGTAGTGAGGGTGATATCAGGTATTTCCTCTCCCACTCTCGACTCAACTAGGGAAAAACTAAATGTACAACTATAATCAGGGAATGGTTCGATCTTTTGGTCGAAAAACTACTAGACACCAAACTCGGTTTATTCGAATTAGACTCCGCAAACAAAGTCAAAATCAAAACCGATGCCACCTCCGCAACCCACTTGCGTTATTTCAAGTTTGTTGGACGATTGCACAGCTGGGCAATCATCCACGGCATCCTGGTTGATCCCAAATTTGTCGGTATATTTTACCCAATGGTGGTATTACGCATGGACAAGACGAGAGGAGCCGATCTTATCGATTCTGCGGTCAAAGACCACATGGCGCAAATGTGGGTACTCGCCCTCATCATAGACGGCCCAGTATTGATGGAGTCTCTGAATTGGACAGTAAAAGGACGAAACTTGTTTCAGAAACAAACCCTTCTATGCTGGATACTCGAACGGGAAAGCTGTTTTCGCTTGATCTCAAGCTAGAGGCTGGGCGATATACTTTCCGAGATTATAGCGACAAAGAAGAATTTTTGGAAGCCGTTATAGCTCAGCGTACTGGAGGAGCTGGTCGCCAGCTAAGATCCTTCATGAATGGATTCTGGGGATTATTCGACAAAAAGGATATCTTCTTGACTTACAGTCAATCAGAGCTCGAGAAAGTAATCGGCGGAGTTTCCGAGATCGACCTGTTCGTTCGATACATGATCTAATCCGATTTTCATGTCTGACAACCTTTTCCGCTCTAGCGATCTCTGCTCGAATAGTGCAGATGGCGGTAAACAAGAACCTGACAAACACCTGGAATGGTTCCACAAAATCGTTCGCTCCTGGTCCATCGAGCGGCAACGTGCTTTGTTGTACTATGTCACTGGTCTGAAGCGCGTACCTGCTACAGATCAATTCAAAGTATTGAAAGCCTCAGATGGACATATCCGACGCTTGACTGTGCTAGGCAACAGGGAACGAGTTGTACCTGATAACAATGCGGATACTCCTGAGCATGTGTTATTTATTCCTGCCTTTGAGGAATATCAGGCTATGGCGGATGAGCTTATCTCGACGATATATAGTTGTGATGGATGGGTGAGTTTGTTTCTTGCTGTTTATTTTTTGAGGACCTAAGGTTGACAAGTTGGAATAGGACGAAACTACGCTTCATTCTGCCATTGAAGAGATTTCATTGAATAAAGGCGAGGATGGCAAGTCTACTTGAAAGTCTTCTCATTTCTCTATATCACAACAGCAAAGCGCATATTCTTTCCCTCGAATCACTGTATTCTATTCATATCATTTCACTCCTAATAATTCTTGCAATTTTTTTTGTATATTACAACAAACATTATGCATCGGATGTAGCTATTTACAATGGATCTAATGTAGTATATTTCAAAAACAGATATGTATATCACAGGCAAGCAGGGTTGGCTACACACGCATGTCGATGTCCAGATGAGCACGATGGATGATGGTGTTCAATAAAAATACAGGGAGGAATGTCGGTGTTTACCCGAAAACTATAGAGGAATGAGTTAACGTGAGCTTGTGATTGTCTCGTGAAAATTGAACCTGAAGAGAATTAATAGTAGGTAGATATCATCAAAAAGTCGGAAAGAGAAAGGGGAGATGGAAAGCATGGGTTCAAAGGGAGCAAATCAGAGCGCAACACCCAATGGACTCGTCTGCATGCTTTTCCTCATATCCATAGGACCATGCTCAATCTTCACTTTATGCTCGTCATCAAAAGGCGTTATGAACGGGTTAACAACACTCGACGAATGTCTGGGATGCGTCGTTGTTAGCAACCTCGTCAGAGGCGTTATGGAAGACTCTGCCATATTCATATCCACAGATGAGGCGGATGAGGTACTAGAGAGATCACCTGGAGCTTCGTTAGTGATGTGCCATTGTTGGGACGTAGGCGTGGTAGATGGTAAACGTCTACGATGATCAGGAGGAGGGGCGAGGGAGTTCTGAGGTTCATACATGCGTGGAGATTTAAGTGGAGGCGGTGGAGATTCTTGGTTCTGTCTAGAGCGAGGATGAGGATGACGTGGAGGTGGAGGGAACATTCGTCTAATAGAGAGGGGCTGTGTTTGCATCTGCGAGCGGTCAAAAGCGTTGTATAAAGGTATGGGAAGGCTGGGTTTCATCGACATCGTCGGTGTAGGATTCTCATCGCTGGGTCTTCTGATGCCAGGATCTTTGTATACTGGATCGACATCAAGCGGGATATCAACAGTCTGTCGCGTCTTAGGCCTGATAGGAATACCAATAGTTGGCTTATAGGGTGAGTCTGGCGTTGACACAATCACAGCTGGCGGTGGTGAAATGGTGGGCAAAGCCGACGGTTTCTTAGTGGGCGACATAATCCTCATCCAACTTGTCTGAGTCGCATCGGGAGACGCGGACCAACGGGAGCGTGTCAAGTGATCGTCTTTCTGTTGGTGATGTGGCGAAAGAGGATCATGGTCAGCTAATAATCCTTTTTCGGTGTAGATCTGCAATTTGGGAGGCTTGCGAATCATAGCGGACGGATTCCAATCAATCTCCCTATTCTCCTGATCATGACTTTGTTGATTTGCCTTCCTTGTTACAAAGCCGGTCATCTTAGTGTACCATGCAGTACTTCTATCGTGTTCCTCCATTGACGATTCGATGATGACAGGCGGAGCAGCATCTTCGTTCTCGCCATCGTTCTTCAGTCGTTCCCGACCCATTGCCTTGCGTCCAATAGCGAGCAACTTCGCAGATCTCTTCCGAGGAGGAGGCGGCGGAGTTGTGTGTTGGGGTAATGTGTTCCTGCGTAAATCTGTTTGAACCACTGATTCCACGGAAGACGATGGAGACCCGGCTGTCGGAGAATTAGACCTGGATGCCCAGAACGGTTTGAAAGCGCTGCCTTTAGGGGATGGTAGCGGAGTGAACGAACGGAATTCCCATTTCTCCTCTCCAAGATACCTGGAATCCTGAGCTCCAATTTGATTGACGGTTATTAATTCAGACCTCTGTTCTCTTTCCCTTTCCCACCTCCGCTTAGCCCTCCTGTGCATATAAGGCTTGCCGTAAGACTGCCACAAGATCACGGAGATGGCCATAAGGACAACGACGCCCCAAAGCCCCATGAAAATAGCAAACATCACCCGCTCCTTCTTTAAAGCCTTTTCATATGTAGTGACCAAGCGCCCTAATACACCCTGGGTATCATTCTTTCCGCCGCCGATAGCTGCTGCAGCGATGGGGGTCGTAGCCTCATTGACGGACTGGGATGAGAGAACGAGGACATCTGGCTTGACGCGGTGGATGTTGACATTGAGGTTGTCGTGCAAGAAAGTCAAAGCGTGCTCGATCGCGTCCACCTTATTTCCAATGAAACACTTGAGAAAATCGTTCGCAGGAGTCTCAAGAATGGTCCCATTGAACACAGTAGCCACCAGGGTCTGGACTTCAGTATAGAAATCATTGATGGTAGTGTTGAGCGTGACGGTGGATCCATTAACCCATCCAAAGACACCGTCGTTAATGGTTGTCTGGACGGTGTCAACTTTGTGGTTGATCGAATTGGCGTAGAACGACGATTGGTTATACATGCTCTGATTAATCGAATTGGCGATAGTATTCGAGAAGTCCGAAACGGCGGATGCGGTGTGGCCCCGGGCAGTGGACACCAGGGGCCCAAGGGCAAGGAGCTGAACCTCGACAGACAAAATTCCGAAAAATCCAATGAGAAAACAAGCCAGAGCGGGAGGGTGGAAAATGTAGTGGAAGAACCACCTCATGTTGATATGCTGGGACGGGGTCATCCCAATTCGCGTCGCGAAAACATTCGTAATCTTCGTCACAAGAGGATGCTCAGAATTAGCTCGGAGCATCATCATATTGTGGTCGCTGAGAGTGATTTGAGGGGTGGATGGAGAAGACTTGGGGTTTACCACCAGGGCAGGATCGGACGTCCACGCCTGACGGGTGTATTCGAGATGTCTCTTCATACTTCGCCACTTGTACCAGATAAGAAGGCAATTGAGTCCGATGAGGAGAAGAGCGAGGGCAATAAGGATGAGGACCCCAATTTTAGCGGCTTTGACCAAACCACGTCCAATGTCGTCGACAATGGAGGTGTCGAGATCGTTACAAAAAGAAAGTCGATTTTGATCAGGAACGGGCAGAAGAGTATGATCAAAAGAGAGGCCAGCAAAAGTATTATTAATGTCCTTTTTCAAGAATTCAAAGGGAGTATCGATGCTGGAAGTAAATAACAACTATCTGAGTCTTGGTTCGAACCTTAAAAAAAGATCAAGAAACTTACAGATCTTCCACTTTACCCTTGATAGAAGCCACAGATGGGATTGAAGCATTAAGTTTCGTCAAGCCTTGTTGGAATGAAGCCGGGAGGGTGACATTCTGAAGATTGTCAAGACTTGGGACAGAGATTTGAGGCGCAGTGATTTTACTAAACGGATTAACTTTGTTGATAGCGTTTATGGCATCTGTAATAACGCCGTTTGCGCCATTAATGCTGGTTTGGATACTTGTCCTTAGATTGCTCGCGGCGCCTTGAAGGACGGTGTTAAGCTAGACGGTCTTTAGCACAAGAAAAGTAAGAGGGGAAAAAAAAAACAAATTACACACCTCCTGAACAGCAGAAATCGCAATAGAAAGTGCACCTCTCACAACCAACTCAAGGAAGCAAAGAAAGGTAGAACGATAGAGATCGATGATAAAGTTGATGATTGCCTCCATGGCAGTAAGTGAAAGAACAAGAGCAACGCGAGCAGCATCCATAGAACCATTGACTGCATCCGCAAACTGCTTGTTTGTAGCTAGAGCCATATACCGGGGCAAGCTAGCAGCAGCTGTAGCCGAATGCTCTGCGGCCTTGCAACTGGCAAGAAGATCATTCTTCGCAGTAGCAATACCAGACTGGGCACCTTCAAGGGAAATTTGGAGTCTAAAGGCGACGAAAAGGAGAGAAAGAATAGGGAAAGCCAGCCATGAAAGAGAAAGAAGATGAGGTAGTTGAAGGTATGGTGTAAAATTTGAGTGATTGTCGTAAGTTGGTGGGGAAACGTTCCAGCTGGCAGCAGACATGAAAGAGAGGGTGGTCGACCTGCGACAGACGTGGTAGATGGGGTATAAGAAACGAAGGCAGAGTGCATTGTAATACGAGCTTTCATTGTCCAAAACACAATGGCCACTGTCGTAACGTCTTATTCAAGTTATTGTCACGTCTTATTGTCACAGCATGTCACATTCTCGTCACCATTGTTCTAAATATGTTACTGGTCTCACGACTGCCGCCTCCCCAACGCTTCTAGCTCGGTATTATCACTATTATCACTGCGCGAAGTAGGTACTGGTTCCGCCAGCATTGGCTGTGAGAAATGTTCACGTAGTCGAGAAGTTGCTTGCCGTCGTACCTACACATCGTTAACATGAAAGAAAAAAATGTAAATGAAGGACAGCTACGCACCTCTCCCGCAAGAGTATGGGAAACCTGGAACAACGGTCCAACAAGCCCGAGTTGTACAATGACATAACTATAGGAACATGTCAGGTGGAAGATCTGAGAATGAAAAAAACTAACCAGGTAGCGAGTGCAACCAACAAAAACGTAAAATATAAGGGGTTAAACAGGACCGCCATCGCCTCATTCCAGCCGAGCACAACCAAAACACCATACATCCAATAAGGGATCTGAGCGACACTAGACACCGTGCTCCGTTTCGCTTCGACGTAATATGCATCTGCATCCTTTCGGAACTTGTTCGTCAATTCCAGCGCTTTTGTCTCCGTAAAAATAACAAGCGTAGAGTTGAAATCAAATTCATCCGTCCCAGTAAGAGAATCCGATGACTCGGAAGGCAACGTGAATTCCATACTCGAATCCTCCGGTAATATTCTAGAGTACAAAGGCACCAGTTCCAGAGTCTAATTTAGGAGAAAAAATTAGTATCGATTATCAACGGAACTGGCAGGGCACGAGGCTACTGCCTCGAAAACTATCGTACCTGGTCTTTCGCTTTTTTGAATGCGCCATCGATATCATCGTCGGGTTTCCACACCCTCGGCACACCCTGCTCATCATATCGGAATCGTTCCTCAAAGTGATTCCTCAACTTCGTGAGGATGACTGGTTCCGCCGTCTGTTCATCAACCTTGGCTCGCAATGCTAGCCAGGCACGCCTCTGTAATGTTGCTAATGATGTTTTGTTTTCTTCCTCGGTGCAATTGAAACCTGAAGGTTGCAATTCGCATTTTTAATTATCATGACTACAGGAGCAGCATGCGTACTTTTGGCTTTTGACAGATACGATGACTCTGCCTTATCGAGGACATCTCTAAATATCCGCAGGATTTGATCCCACATGGTCTTAGAAGCCTTGCTCAATCGCAGCTCCACTGGTTCCGAGAGGTATTTCTTCACATTTCGCTGCAAATGGAAAGACACAATCAGACTTGGCAAATTCCGAGCATAAAGTAACAAACCTCAATCTGATTGAGCATTTTCTTCGTCTCATCCTTCCTACACTGATCAGCAACAATTTTGACTTCTTCCTTCAAAAGTTCCAATTCCTCTTCCCAGCTCCAATCTGCGCCCTCTACCAATGCCTCTTTCGCGACAGTCGTAAACACCCCTTCGCATGTCTCTCGTGCTTTGGCGACCACGTCGGCAAAGCTATATTCCTCACCACGCAGTCCTTCAAGCATTTCCTTCTTGAAGGCCACCAAACACGATTTATGCAAGTTCTTCAATTGGCCAAGGAAAAGAGGAGAGAGAGTAGCGTCGAGTGCAGCAACAAGGTCGGCGCGTTTACGCGCATAAACACCTTTATGGTACCTCGACGCGTCACGGTCGTAGCGAGCTACCCCAAAGTCAGTCAGCCAGTCAAAACATAGACATGAAGGCAAATACAGATAACTGACTCAAAGCATCCGTCCGCCAATTTTTCATCATAGCACCTAAACCATCCACAACACGACCTGCCTCCACTGGCTTCTTCTGCGACTTGGCCTGGTCGTTGAATTCTGCCTGTGCTACTGTCGAAATCTCGTCACATCGGAATTGTGCAAGCAGTTCTTGCTGAGTGGGTAAATCGAGATCTTTGTTCGTTTGAACTTGTTCCTACGAGTCAAAAAAGTCAGCATAAACATTCCTGTCATTTTGAGTAAAAACTTACCCAAATGCCTTCCATGTAGAAAGCAACACCATCTGCAGGGATACGCTTATGATATACAGGTTTGAAAAGATAATTCGGGCTAGTTTTGTCCACAAAACGGGTTCGCAGCTCTTGTACACTGGACTCGAATTTGTCCGCAGACAGGATTTTATGTGGCAGGGCGGTGAATGCCAAGTCGAAGTAATCTGACATTTGGCGGTCCTTCAAATCAGTTGGCTTGCTGAGGCTATCCCAAATGCGATTTAGGTCGGCAGTCAATGTAGCTTCCAAGTTCGCAAGAGGAGTTTGTCCGATATGGTCACGAATGACGAAGAGTAAGAGTGTTCGTCCGCTTGTTCTATTCGTCGATTCCGTTCAAATCAGGTTTAGATGAATAAAATAGCGACTGAGAACACACCCGTCAGTCGATTTTTTGCCAAACAATCCTAGGTTAACTTCGAAGACTGTCTTAAGAAGACCCATGTTAGCGCCTTGATAGAGTCCAACTTGGTGCTCCCAAAGATTGACGATGAGGATTTCGGAAGAAGCGAGGGAAAACAGAGCGGACTTCCTTTCGAAATCCTGTGCAGGGCATGTAAGCAAGGGTGAAAGACAGCGTGTTCTAACCATACCTGATCTTCCCCGCGTTCTCGACCGTCGGTTCCCTCAACGTCCATGACCATGACGCTCATATCCTGACCGCGACACATCCAGATTCCTGAGACGTTTTTTTACACTGCTATTCGAAATGAGGTAGATAGAGCAAACCTTTCGTAGTCTGTTGTCGTTTCGTTTCGTCCATGACATCAAATGTGGTACCGAAGAGTCTGTTCAACAATGTACCTATAGTTCAAAGACAAGATTAGATACTGCCTGTCAAGGATGGCATCCTACTCACTCTTTCCAGTTGATTGAGAGCCAAAAACTGAAACGATATTATATGCAAAGCCCGTATCTCGCAAGCCCCACTTGTCAATTTGGGCTGCCAAGTCTGGTCTGCAAAGTGATGTCGCGGGTCAACGACGCGCCCATTAGAAGGCAATTATGCAGAGCACACTAACGTGAAATTCTTTTCTTCATTGACAATTTGTATACGCTCTGTGCTCGGTTTCTGTGATGAAGAGACAGCTGAACTGGTGTGTGGAATGTGACCGTTGGCGACTCCATTCTCGTTTAGCAGGGCAGTCGATGCCATGGCGTTGAAAGAATGGTGTAATGTTGGAGTCGTGAGTGGATGAAGGAAAGAATGGAAGTCGTCACTGAAGCTGTTGAAGATCAATATAGTCAGGCCGGCCAACCTTTGCCACGTGCCAGACTCCAATAGCTCAGACCTCACCGTTATCAGCCCTTCTCTCCATGAAACAAGTCATTAAAGCTCCAATAACTATATGTGCAGAAATCTTTCATTCAGTTAAATCTGGTTTGGATCGGCCTAGCACACTCTCCGGCGGTCGTGACACTTGAAAAATATATGGACCCTAACACACACACTAACCGGGAGCCTCCAACGAATGGCTAGTTCCCTCAGCTCCGTTTCATGCATCATGCATCACTACTTAACTAATGCTACTCAATTCCCATTCACATGGGCCGGTCCGCTTGATAGTTCGGCCGGTGACCGATCCTTGCGCACCCACCCCCGAGTCTACCTAACAATAACCGAACCAGGCTCTCTCTTCACAATATGTCGTCAGACACCTACTTCACACAGTCGAAACTTCTCTGGTCGCCTCTTCAACCCAAGGCAGCTGGGGCAGAGGCTCTGCGACGATACATCAATCGAAAACATGATCTTCAGTTGAGTGAGTAACAACAAAAAGTATACCATTTGTCCAAATAAACTCCCCCTGAAAACAGGAACGTACCATGATTTGCACAAGTACTCAGTAGAACACTATGGTTTTTGGCTAGACCTTTGGGAATATCTGAGTATCATATCCTCAGTTCCTCCTCAGAAGGTAGAAATAATATCGGCGTCATCTATGTGTCGATGGATGATAGAACTATCGAACTCTAGGACCGTATTTTGGAGAAAGGAACATTAGAAGAGATACCAACCTGGTTCCCAGGTGCAAGGCTCAACTACGCAGAAAATTTGCTCTACAGGCGCGATGAGGGAATCGCACTCACGGAAGCAGGAGAGTCCGGGGTCGTAATTCACATTACCTACAGGGAATTATACCAACGTGTCCGATTAATGGCTGCTGCTTTACGAGTGAAGGGACTGAAAGTAGGCGACCGGGTTGCCGGTAAGAATCGTGTTTTCCTGTCCTTCACTACCAACTAACTCTTCATTACAGCTATTGTAACAAATTCGTCTAACGCTGTCATCATTGCTCTTGCTACCGCGAGCATTGGTGGTATATTTTCGAGCACTGCTACTGATATGGGCACTCAAGTAAGAATTCATAATTCATGATCACTGACTTTGTATGAACGCCGCGCTGCTAGGGTGTCTTAGATCGATATCTTCAGATCCAGCCCAAATTCGTGTTTGCAGAAACAGAGGTCCAATATGCTGGCAAAGAGGTCAATCTTCTTCCAAAAATTGGGGATGTCGTCAAAGACCTCTCGAACGCAGGCTTACAATGTGCAATTCTGCTTCCAAGCCGTATATCCGGACGCGAACTACTTATCCCGGATATGTCGAGCAGGTGTGTTATCCATGTTTGTGCCTTTCAAGTTTAAAGGCATACCATTTTACCTGCAGCATGACCTTGGCCTCATTCTTGAAGTCCGGAGACAATCGAGAACTGGTTTTCGAGCAGCTCCCATTTAACCAACCCTTGTATATCTTGTATAGCTCCGGAACAACAGGAAGACCAAAGTGCATTGTTCATTCGGCGGGTGTAATGCACCTTCTCAATACTTCTTTCTCATTACATAATTGATACTTCCTGCAGGGCGTCCTTATCAACACCAAGAAGGCGCTTAAACTCACCTGTAACTTCTCCTTTGATGATACCTATTTCCAATATACGACTGTAAGCTTCTTCTCATATCCCTGGCGGCCCTCTTCTGATTTTAAGACAGACGGGATGGATGATGTGGACATTCATGTTGGCCGGCCTTGCTTGTGGCTCTCGCCTTGTTCTCTATGATGGATCTCCCTTCCATCCAGACATCGAGACGTATCTCAAATTCGTTAGCGATCAAGGGTGAGTTCTTTAGCATAACGTGTTCTATACCAACTAACCTTCCACAGGGTGACTAGCTGGGGAACAAGTCCTCGATTTTTAGCTGAAGTCCAAGGCCGCGGCATTGACCCCAGTAAGGCATGATTGCACTAGAAGCTTTGTTCCCTAATAAGGATACAAATATTAGAGAAAATTGCCTCATTCGAGGCTCTGCAAACCATCAAAGTCACTGGCGCCATCTTCACCCCGCCCATGTTTGAATGGACCCAAACGGCGCTCGGGAAAGATGTTCACCTTATTTCAACCAGCGGAGGGACGGATATCTGCTCAGCATGTCAGTTCCTCATGTTGTCTTGATTCCTCAGCGGCTCTGAAATTCTTCACTCTCGTAGTTGTGACTGGTACACCCCATTTACCTGTGTATGCTGGAGGTATGTTTACGACAAACGCTTCATCGTTACAATTAATCCCCATACGATGTGTTCCGTAGAAATGCAGGTCAAAGACCTTGGAATGAAGGTTGAAGTATTTGATCCTGTTGGGAACAACATCGAACACACTGGTCAACCCGGTGAACTCGTATGTACCCGCCCCCACCCATCACTACCCCTTGCATTCTGGGGTGATGACTCTGGCGAAAAGCTCAGGGAAGCATATTTCAGCACGTATCCTGGTTAGTCTTTCGTTCTATCTCCCAAATGAAGCTAACGACGCACTCCAGGGGTTTGGCGGCAAGGTGACTTCATGGTCGTCAACCCCGCAACCAAGGGGATGATGATATTAGGACGCAGGTAGTTTGGAACCTGATTCTCACCAATAGTTTTTTTTTCTGATGCCCGTTGTTCTTGATAGTGATGGGGTCCTTAATCCCAGCGGCGTCCGTTTCGGATCCGGAGAAATCTACTCTGTGCTCGAAATATTTTCGGACAGTATAGATGACTCTTTATGCATTGGACAACGCCGTCCCCAAGACAAGGACGAGCGTGTTCTTCTCTTCTTGAAGATGCGTCCTGGATACAAATTCACGCCGGAACTGGTGGCAGATATAACAACTGCCATCAGAAAGGGACTAAGCGCGCGACATGTCCCGTCATACATCTTTGAGGTTTCTGATATCCCAGTTCGTTTTTTTTTTTTTCACGATTATCCCTATGGTTCAGTTTACTAACTAATTCTTCTTTTTGTCTCCAGTACACTGTGAACGGCAAGAAGATAGAAATTGCTGTTAAGCAAATCGTTTCCGGGTCAAATTTGAAACCGAGTGGTACGGTAGCAAATCCAGAGTCGCTTCAGTCATATTATAAGTATAGAGATATTGAGAGTGTTGCAGGGGTTGTGAAAGCCAAGTTGTGACAAGTGATCGAGTGGTCATGGCTCTGGTCTTTTATATTCAACAATGTATCGTTGCAATTTGGGACCAGATTTTCAATATTTCAGCGATCGGCAGACATCACCGAACCATCCTCCACTTCCACCCCCATATGTTCACTCGTCCACAATAACCCAGGCTCGATACCAACCGTTCTGTTTTGGGGATAGTAATCCTTACCATAACGGCTGGAATGAGTCAAAAGACGTTGACGCACAGTCAACGGCGAGGCGCGACCAAGCACATGCATTTCACGTGGTTTACCCCTAAAGCGAGACCGTGCACAATTACTCAATGAACAAGGTTTCCTCCTGCTGAAGATGTTGAGAAGCTAGCTCGATTTTCGGGCGATGAGCAGGAGCAGCTGAAGTTGTATTTCGACATCACCCGCTGGAAGTGGGAATAAAAACGCGCCTTTCTCTGATGCAAAGCCACTCAGTTGTTATTTCCAGGCTATTTACTCACTGTGACTTATCCAAATCCACTCGTAATAAAGTATCCCACGCGGTGTAGCTATAACGTACGCGTATATTTTTTCTGCGCATCTTTGGGACGCTTTTTCATTATGTAAATATAAACTAGCGAGGTTCTTGACAGTCCCGGGTAGGGATGTGTACTTCCAGTCACCACACGCTTGTACATTTTTCTCCGTATTTGTGGGCCCTTGATTTTTATAGAACGCACCAAGCGCAAGAAAGGTTATGTTCGAAATACCTTGGGAGCCAGCAGGCACTGCTATTTCGACTTGGATTATTGTGTTTTTCGTCTACACTATATTGGTATAAACCGAAAGCATCGTCATCCGAACCATTCTCCACTCCCACCACCCTCATATATTCATTCAACTCCTGCTCGAAAGTGTTTACATTAATCTCCTCTTCAAAGTTCCTCTCAACATACTTACCATCAACAATCTCAACCCTGAGATAGAATCACTCATATTTCAAATTTGCCCGTTTTGGTATACAGTTCCCTTATACAAAGCTTCATTGTCTTTTCCCTCAGTGGACGCAGTCCAAAGAACCTTGCAGCGACTTTCATTACTCACGTATGAACCATATGACGGTTGACCTTGTGGATGTGCACATTTGTCTCCTGCCGGGGCTCCTCCTTATTGTCCCACGGTGAGACTTAGTCCTCTTTATCTACACTGCTGCAAAGGAGCGGTCTTGTTTTATTTACAGCGGATTGCAAAAGTAATGACAGTCGGGCTTTGATAAAACATACATGTATCAGATTCATTGACGTATTCGTGCTAACGATACGATTTGAACCAAGTGCTCAAGTGATATGTAGTGCGGATTGTCATTATTTTTGCAATCAGTTGTAAAAACAAGTTATCCACGATATCGATCGTATGTCCACCGACTTGATGTCAGAACTTGTAGAGTTCTGTAAAGCTTCCGTTATGAAATCGGATGCCAACACGATAACGACAACTGGCATGTGCCTTGAGACATAGTCACAATGGGCCCATTTGAAGATGACATCCTGCCTGCCAGTGCCTGGTCTACTCTGTGCCTCGACTCGAACGGAACCCGGTGAGTCAAACTGGTCCTCTGTCCATTTCTTTTCGAAGTGTTCTCCAATAAGCGATTCTGCAGTTGCCTGTCCATTATGGAATCTTATACCCATGACCCACTGACGACTCATTTCCAAAGCCGTCCAGCAGGTCATTGTCCGAGACATCGCTGGATGTTGAAATAGATTATTGTTGACATCATATCGTCACACGGAGGAGGAATAGCGAGTCACCTGAGAGGGAGAAACTCGGGCGTGAGAGGGGTGGTAGTCATTGGCTGGTCATCGAGGTTTAGAAGACCTTTTTGCTGACGACACGGAGGGCAGCTTGAGTGGGGCCATCCAATCACAAGTTGAAGGCCGCAGATGTCATATTCTCAAGTTCAGCGCTCATGTGCAAACAGCAAGTAAAAAGACCAATTTGATTGAAAATTCCAAGTTTGACGACGCTCGGTGTCAGATGATACAAAGCTTGTTTCCGACTCGAAAGCCGACACCACGTTGTAGACATATATCCATTCGTTCCATTCGCCCCCGATGTCAGATGATAAAAAGTTTATAGTTCACTAAAAGATAGATATAAATATATGATGATGTTGATGATGATGATGATGTTCCCGAGTCGGAAGGCGACGCCACGTTCAAGTTACAGACATACATCGACAGAACTCTGCGATCATGATTCAGCTTGAAAGCTCTGGGTAAGAGACCATTGTAAATAGATCCCTAAACGGGACAGCATGGAAAAATTCTAGACCGCAACGAAGGCAGCGAAGCAGAAAGCAGACAGAAAGCATCACCCAAGAAGCTTCCTGGGAGAACCAAAGGACAATCAACTGCTGAAACAGGTAACGATGCTGAGATGGAGAGTATGAAAAACGATTGGATACTGTCTTTGAGGAGTTCATGAGGGCGACTCAATTATCGCCTGTTCAGACCCAAAGACGTCCGCCAAAAAAGATTATCGATTTCGGGAGCAATAAATTTTTGCGATAGACTTAGCCTTGATAAGGAGCGTTTTTGACTTGCCATTTAATATTGCGCCATGAAAGGGGTAAAGTTCTAGAATTAAGACTGGGTGCAAAGTTCAGTCACATCTAATTTAGCTTTCAGTCCATCTCATTAGATCTTTCAAGTCATCTCAATTACCTTGCGTATATTTCTTTGTTCCGACTACGTGTCATAAAAAGGTCTCAGCAATAATGGCAAGAACACCTTCTGACAGCTTCTGTAATGACTGCTTTTTAAACCCCTCTGACATCCCAAACCGCCGGCCAGAACGCTCAATTGCTTGCAAGTTATCGGGGCAAAGAGTCCGAAGTGGAATTACTGTAGCCACATGGCAAAAGCACGTGGGTAAAATTGCCACGTGTGCGGGCGGTATTTTGATTGTGTCCTTGTTCCCCAGTTGGACCTTCAAGCCGTACAGAGCGAAAGGCCCTGCTCTCTTCCTTGCTTTCTCCTATGTATCTCTTTAGAATTCGTTCAAAGTCGTCTCAAAAACAATCTGATAGGTCTTCAGATTCTAATTCAGCCTCAACCCCTTCATCGAGACCTCGGCTCCCACAAACTAATCTTACAATTTCACGGGATGACACTCCGTCATCTTCCTACCTTTCGAACAATTTAGATGTTTCTCCTTCCAAACACACGATTGCAAGACAAATTGCTCATCGTGGACCAGATGAGCCTAAGTGGGTTTCTTTACTCAATTCTTTATACTCCATCCAACCTTATATCTTCTCAGATCCGAGGTCCAGTCCACCCGCAATTTGGCTCCTCCCCCAATGACACCTTCTCGTGCTCCAAAAATGACTTATTCCAATCATTCTGATATGTACATGCAGAATGACCTCAACACCTTTTCATTCGGGGCTGCTTCCTCCTCCTCGTCCTCCTCTTCCCTGCTTCCTGTCGACCCCTTATCTCGACCTCGCGACGATCCAGACTCCAACGATCTTGTACTTATTCCCGATACAACACCTCGCCCCTCTGTAGTTGGAACCCAGCACCCACGTAGTCATCAATCGCAGCAGTCTTCGGGGGTGGAGGCGAACAAACTGCCCTCCTATCCTCCCCGAATAAAATCCGGCAAGGCTGCTGGGAAGAAACCTCACGAGAGAGATTCAGACACTGCCTCTACTCACACTTTTGGTAATTTCTCCAGTTCCGCCTCCCTGTCGTCGTGCTCTCGGCCTAGTGACACGGATTCCCGCGCTGCTTCACGCACCAGCGGTCGTTCGAGTTCTACCCATCAGACCTCAAATAACGACCTATCGTCAGATGAGGAGCTTGATGGTCGACATCCTCTGCCAGCAGAACTGTCGAGCCCTGATCTAACCCTTGGGTATAAACATCCCGATCAAGAATCCTCCGTGTACACTTCAGAGGAAGAATTCGATGTCTACAACGATGACTATGACCATGATCCTGAAATGGGAATTGAGATTGACTCTGTGGCCCACCCAGGCAGTGATCGTGGGACCATCGACTATCACAGTTCCAGCCGAGAGGCTGTCCCTTTCGATTATGCCGAGAGACGAGGCAGCCAGGCCTTACCCATCACCTCCTCTTCCAATAGATCCTCTTCCGATAGATCTTATCTGGAAAATCGTCCGAGGGAAAACAGCATAGCTACTTTGAGGCGTCCAAGCCGAAGTTTGGACGAGTTGTATTCCTTTCACTTTGCAGCAGCATCTTCCTCTTCTGTGTCTCGCACAGAGTACCCTTTGCCCCCTGCGCCGACGTCAGTTCCGCAAAGTGAAGGAGATTGGCGGGATTTACGGAAAAAATCCATTCAAAAGGACAAAGATCTCTCATCCATTTCGCCTCACATGATGACCAATTCCAATAACGTTGGAGCGACATCCACGTCTAACCAGGTCGCTCCAGAGTTAGATGGCTTTGACTCCTCTTGGATGAAACAGTATGGTGTCAATGGTGTCGTTGGGTTTGACCTTTCTGAAATGCAGGATATCGTTGTAGAAAACGGCACCGAGCGTCGCTCTTCCAACAACTTTCCCTTCCGTAAAGGAAGCACGAATAGCGCCTTGCGACGACAAAGCACCGTTTCCAGTAACAATGTTGACATCATGTATAGACACGCTACTGGGCAATGGGCATCTCAAAAGTACCGCGACCAGCGACGGATGTGGACGTTTATGAAAGAGCAGGATCGACTTTCCGATGAATTTTATGTTCGACAAAGCAACCACATGGAAAGGGAACGACCCAGTATCTCGAGCTTTTTTGCTTCTCGACCTACCAGTAGTGCTACGCCGGAACCAAGCATGATTTCTAGTGGTATCCCCTTTTTCGATAGCAGCCGAGACAAGGATAAAGCGGCTGGAAAAGAGAAGGCTTCGAAGGAGATTTGGCGAGGCATGCCACTCGACTCTGAAGAATTTTGGAACAATCAAGCTACTGGTAGATTCAGAGTTCATCGCAAAAACACACCCTGTTAGTATCAAATCCTCTTGATCTCACATCTCCACTCATAATTATGCTTCTAACAGGTCCTGAAGTGGGTAAACCTCATCAACACCGTCTGAACATTACGTTCATCCGTACTCCATACATTGTCAATCCCATAACTCGCGAAGTTATTGATGGGCCCGCCGTAACAATTCACAGACACTCCAAAGCCGGTGCTTTCTCAATCAGTCGTCATTTCCGATCCAAACCTTTGCCAAATTCTTCTGACACTTCCGTTTCGCTCAGGAGCACGGTTTCGTCGTCTCGGGGACAACCCTCTTCCAAAGTCTCGTCGGATGGAGCCAAGAAGAAGTCTAACATGATTTTACTTGGGACTCGCAAAGTTCAAAAGGCGTACACGAGTACGAATACCACAAGAAAGCTCGAGTCCCATGGGCTTTTGGACGAAAGCGGTCGCGCGAGTCCTAGAGATGTGGAGAGGATGAAGAGGGAGTATGAGCGCGAGATGTGGGCTAGGGCCAAGGAGAAAGATCAGAACAAGAATAAGGATAAAGACAAAAGGGAGCAAGGGACACCCAAGGAAAAGAAGAAAGGTGTTAACACGATCAAGAAGATCACGAGCAAGGGAGAAACGGAGTCCAAGGGGATTTCGGCATCCGAACAAGGATTGCCAGATAGTTCTGGCGGTAGCAGTGCAGGAAGTGTAAACAACGCCCTTTCCAGTGGCGGCAGCGTCCACATGTCGTCCGCGATGACAACGCCTGATCCAAGTGAGGGCACCAGCTCTAAGGGTTCAATTGGTCCTTCGGTCATTAGCTACGAAACTAGGTCTTCTGATCGCACCATTCTTCGGGCTACTCCCCTCCCTAGTCAACATCGAAAACCTCATCCATATGATATCGGCGATGACAGTTCCGATGAAGCTCCTAGACATCCGACTCGGACTCCTCATCGTGAAACTTATGCTGTCCTGCCTCCCGAAGTTTTCGAATCTGTTCATCATCAAGAGCATCCCACTCATGGTCTCTTCGGCTGGGGCAAGCCCAGGGGTGGTAATCAAACTGGTCATCGTCCGAATCCTTATGAAGCTTCGTACAACCCGCCGTGGCCAGTCACCACTCCACGCATCAATTCTGAGACCCGAAAGGGCATCGTTGACGACCTGAACATGTCTTTCCAAGATGTGGGTCTTCTCCCAGCCATTGGCGAGATCAAGAGCTCTCATAGTGGACAAATCAAACGTAAGCGAGAGCGGGCACAGCAGCAGATAAGGCACGCGAGCAACAGACAAGATCAATCTCGGGCTGAGATTTTTGATGATGTTCCTTCTGATGCTCTTTGCATGCTTCTTCCTCTTTGGCCTGGCGAGACTGACCCAGCCTCTGCACGCAAACATCCATTCACACCTACCCCGTTGTCTCCCGACTCCCGTCAATATGTTTTGGTCTATTACAAAGTCCTGCCTCAGCCTGCGGTTCCTCATGAGGAAGGGAAAACAAAGTTCGGAGACAAGAAACGGTCTCGCAACTCGCCCACATCTTCCCATGATTCCGCAAACAAACGTGACGAACGAGGCGTTCTCCTCAACAACTTCTATGTTGGCGCTCGTATCGTCTCCCATCATCAACTGCAAGGCACTGGTATCCGTATCCCAGATGTAGGGCTCACTGTCTCGGGACCTCTCGAAGAAGCGTACAGTAATATGCCCACCGCTGTTCCGTATGGGGACTATATTCTTGGCATATGCAATTCTCGTGATGCAGGAATCGATTTCTTGCAGGAGGGTTTCGAATCGATGGGTTTGTCTCGAACTATGTCAAATCCAAATTCAATAGCAGCCGAAGATGATGATGACTGTCAATCTCTCGATACGGTCGCTGTGCTGACGCCTCTTGGCCGAGCCGTGATGGAAATGACATGGCTTGGTGGTTTGGCTCTTACCAGTTTCAATCCCAACGGATGATTGAATGACCAATAAACACTTTTATTCCTCAAACTTGCAACCGTTCATTCAAATTGTTTCTTTCCTTCTTCCATACTATCTCTTTTTTTCCCGTAACATTCCTACCAAGATATGTCTCCTTTACATGATTACCCCTGCCCCTCTCATCTCTCGTTTATGTATCATATTCGTCTGTCGCCAACCTGCTCGGTTTATACTATAGTTGCATTTTTTCATTGATGTATTTTAATTTGGCCTCTTTTTATCCGTTCTAATGTTGCCACAGCAAACTTTGGACGTCGTGTATTTTCTCTCCATACCTCTCAACAGTAGCCCTCTCGTACATACATTCCATCTCTTCATTCTACAAGGCTCAATAAACAATTGGATGAATGTTTGTTTAAACATATCGATAATTTCATACATCGAGAATCAATTGAAAAAATTCTCGTTTGTTACGTGGCCTGTCATTTCAATGTTCTGGTCTTCGCTTGTGAACGACTAGCATGGGGTGCATTTTCTTCAACAAGTTGGGCTTCATCCTCGTCAGGAGCATCTAGATCTTCCTCCTTGGGGTGTTTTCGAAGGGCCCGTTTGTTAGATTTACGACCGTTCGTTTGTTTCGAAGGGTTGGTGTTGGCTGGTCGAAGGGCGGCTGCGAATAATGAATAAATTATCAGTAGATATATATTTCTAACACAGGTGTTTACCATATATGACCGGATGTAAACCATACACTCTATGCAAGTATAGAACGGCCTGTTCTTTGTCTTTAGCCTGCGTTCAATGAGGTGAGTGATAAAGGTAAGTCTGTAATGATTCTGGACCCTTTACCTCTATCATAAGATCTTTGACATCAATCGTAAGCATGTGATTCAACTAAACGGTAGAGAAGGGAGCTTTGTTTACCCATGTCATCTGGCAAAGCCGCTGGCAAGGTTTCGCATCTATCTGAATGAGCCCTTCGTTCCATTAGGGTAACAGCCCCAGGACGTTGCTCGCTTAGATGCTGCTTGGGTTTCATCCCTCGCCGTTTCCAAATTTGATTTGCTCGCTCAATAATAACAGGAGGAGGAATGGAAGACGGAAATAACATGTCATGATGGTAATCTGATCGAACAATATTCAATGACCGTAACTCAATCAGACATACAAGATCTCACCAAAGACCAGAGGAACGTCTAACTCTTCACACAGAGGTAGAAGATCTTCGGCATTGTAACACATCTGAAGGGTTGTCTGATTAATAGCTAATGGGCAAACATGGTGTTGTCCTTGCCTCGTCATTTTCAAGCACAAGTCGATTACGAACGTTCTGCGGAAGTTTAAAGATCGATTGCTTGATGCGTTCCAATGTTGCGGTCTTGTCGTCATACATACCACCTCCCTTCCAGCCCAGGATACTGTTAAAATCGAACCAAAAATTTCCATTAACAAATATCGACACTTACATGAACAACCATCACACCATCAAGTCCAATGCCCATCAAATCCAGCATCTCACAATGATATTCTAATTCACGGAAGGCAGCCTCGACAACTGCAGGCTTGGGGCTTCCTAATTGAGTAAATTGTCCAGGGTGTGTGGTTAGCCTATGGCCATATTTTTTTGCAAAGGCACCAGCTTTGGCGAGGAGGTCTGCACAGTACTCAAGCGAGTAACCGTGAACGAGGTGGGAAGCAAACGGAAACATTTCAGATGAGAGCCTGAAGAAACGAATATTCTGCAAAAGGAGATCAGCAAGGGGCAGTGTGCCCATTTGTAAAAGCATTTACATTGTCTTCATTCCATTGGATAACGGTTAACAAGTCTTCGACGTTTTTGCGTCCGAGGTCTTGCACCCATTCAATGCCGTTTTTCTTTAGAGATTCTAGACTAAGTATTTCGGAATGGAAACAATTAGTGCCTTGCGTAAAGACTCGTAACATTGGATTCGAGCTCACCGGCAGGTTCTTGAACAGAACACCGAATCGCTTGAAGGTTTTTTATTTCGCAAGACCGTATTCAGGCATGCATAACCTGTGAATGTGAGGATGGAAGCAATTTACCATGGAATTGTACATGCTAACCAAGCCGCCCTTTGAATAATGTCTCCTTCTTTTCAACGTCAGGAATGATATAGACAGGCTCAGGTTGGGGCTCTCTCTTTCGTTTAGTCCTTTTGGACGGCCCCGTACTATCATAATCCGGATCGACATCTACCGCAGTAACCAAGGTTCTTTTTTTCTTTATAGCGGGTAAATCATTGACCTTAAGCTCATATTTTAGTTCCAAAGGTAAATGAAATTTTGCTGTTGATAGTCACGTATGTATCATTAGTCGCGACGCACTTTCGTTTTGATGTTTGAACTGTACGAGATCCTTCCGTGGATTCACCACCTTGTATAGCGAAAAGACGAGCACTTCGACGGAGCGTATAATTTGTTTTGTTCAAGGTTGAAAGGAGATTCATGTGGGATAAACAAGGAAGATTGGATCCATTATAGGAGTCAACGAGAGAAGTTTCAGTCCAAGTGAAAACATAATTTATTATCATATTACATAAACAGTGTGTTGCCGAACAGACCTCCAAGGAGCCAAGTGGACCAATTGGACTTGATCCCTCAAGTACTTAATCAATGAATCAACAGCAACAGGGAACGGTTAATAACGGCACCGGAACAGCTGGAGGAGGTCTATATGTGCCACCTCGTCAAGACATGGAATATTTGTGTGCTGGTGAGAGGCTTTTGGTAGCTATTCTGTCTATCCACGGGTTAACTCTATACACCAAAGATTGTGGTGCCAAAAATGAAATTAAATCACGCGAACCCATTCGTTGTCGAGAATGTGGTCATCGCATAATGTACAAAAAACGAACCAGACGAAGTACGTTTTATAGAAGATCGTTGCAGCGCTCTTCTGCTCATGTGTTATTTGATTAGTGGTGCAGTTTGAAGCTCGGTGACAGAGCTTTTAGTCTGGGAGGGTGGTCACCGCGAGTCTATCGAACCCACCTCGAGATCGCAGTCTAAAATTTGAAACTTCTCTCGTTGACTCATAATGGATCCAATCTTCCTTGTTTATGTCCCAATCCCAGATGAATTTGCGCTCCTTCGAAGTCTTTTCGCCATACAAATAATAGCAATATGCTCAAATCGGTGTGGTTTTTGGTAAGCTTGCAACGCTGGTCAGGCTGGTCACCAAACGAGTTGATGGACCTAGCGAGCGACATTTTACTCTTCCTCCTGACATCCATTGTCGCCCCTCCCTCAAATTGTCCTCCCTCTTGGACTCATGTAATCTTCTTGAGATACCCCACGATTCTGCAACTATGATAGGCTTTCAACTGTTGTGTGACTGGTGTCTTGAACCGCTTGACCCCATTTTTACCTTCTCTTGGTTTGAAATGGTTCCATTGAGTGCACTGTTTGCGACTTGCTGGCACCCCTTGCTTCAACATATCTATCATCTCAGTTGATTGAGGTTCCTTGTTCAGCCCCTTATCTTCAGGGCACTACATACCAGGCTTATTGTGAGATTATTCCTGCATTTTATCTGCCTCTCAATCATCCCTTGAGAACTTTTTTGACCAGTTCCTGCAGCGTTGTAATTTGTCCCGAGAGTGAAAATTTTGTTTTTACAACCAAATTTTCGTTTATTCTCTTCGGAATATGGCTCAGAAGGCAAGGATGTTCATTTGCTACTTTGTAGCTCAATTAATTGTGGAAAGAATAATTTTGTTTACAAGGTGGTCAGAAGAATTCAGGAAAAATGCGACTCCGCTATGTGATTGACCAAACCAGCAGGAATTGCAACAGTTGGCGGACATATTTGGAGGGATTACCAGATAAACTACTTATGCGATGCTAAACTACACCTCGAAATCCAAGTCACATCCAAACCCCGTATTTCCTTCACGAGTAAAAGTAATGCAATGGTCACCGAGGGTTCTCGTTGCGAACCCAGATTCACAATAATCGCTTGAAAGGTATCGAGGATTACTTATCTTATAAAGAAGAATGTTTTCTTTTAACTCACAAGTAGTCTGAGGAAGGCCGAATTAGGTTTCAATAATTTATTTATTTAAAATAACGTGGAGGAGTGAATAACTTACAGATCCATTTTCTTTTAAAAATTTCCAGTTCTTGCTCAGGCAGTTGGTATTGGTCTACCAAGGCCTTTGCGATAACACCATCCCAGTTGAACAAGAATTTGCGCTTCCATTCTCGCAGTGTTCGTGCATAATGGGGACCGATGTTATAAACGGAGTCAATCGTCAGTCGACCTTGACTGGAAGTGTTCATTGTTTCCACAAGGAATGCCAGGCTGGGAATGTACCCTCCTGGAAAGACTGATCGAGAAAGTGTCAACCAAAGCTTATCACATATTGGGTGCCCACCGTACTCTATTCCAGAGGAAAGTCCGATCGCGGATAGTAAACATGACTTCATTGACCGGAAGGATAGCACTACTACTCACCCATTTCTGAACAAAGTCAACCTGGCGATCATAACTTGGTATGCCTATGCAGTATTTGAACAAGAATGACAAAAAGAAAGAAAAAGTGACTTGATACACACGACTTTCAGGCATAGAGATGACTTGCACCATCCCAATCGCAGTGTCTTCCTTAAGAGCCCAATCCACCACCCGCCAATACTCCGGAATAAAGTCTTTGCCTACATTCTCAATCATTTCAATACTGACAAACCTGTCGAACGCGCCCTTCCACTCAGGTTTCTTCAAACTCTCTCTGAAATCCATGTTGTAGACAGTGATTCGGTCGGAAAGTCCAGCTTCAGTAATTCTTTTCCTTGCAAGTTCTGTCTGATAAATGGAAAGCGTGATCGTGTCGATTGTGCAGTCGGGGACGGTCTGAGCTGCGAGAATAGAGAGAGACCCAAATCCTGTGCCTGTATCCCGACATTAATGAATATACACTTGTGGGAGAGGAAGGGAAAGAATTCACCTATTTCAAGGACGCGATCGCCTGGCTGTATCCTCAGCCTCTTCAAAATAGCTCTGTGATAACTCAGCCTTAGTTATGTTGTTGGGCCATTACGAGTGATAGACAGCCCCCACCTCATTTTACGCAGCTGCGCGTCCTCTAATGGCTCAAGGTTTGAAGTAGGACCTGGGCGAATGTCTTCCTCATAGTCCTTGAATATGGCGGAAGAATAGCACATATCCTTGCTGAGGAAAGCGATGAACCTGGACTAACACATTCGAATGATTGAGACGAGAAATGGAAGGTGACACTAACATTGTATTTCCCAGATCATAGTGCGACGAGATGTTCGCGCGTGAGTTGCTCAGATCGCCCCTGAACTTATTTACGACGAAGGCACGACAAACTGTGGCGATCGAATTTGCCATACTGTTCACTTCTCCCAAGAGTTTACGATTCAGAATTAGTATCTATAAATAGAAAGTTTAGCGTTTTGTGGGGCGGGTTTAAACGCGTACTTTCAACATGGCAGTAATGTCATCGCAATCCACTGTACTTGGTCAGATAATCTCCAAAAGAAATTATAGTTGCAGCATTACCGTCACCATACATGAACGCTTCAGCGAGCCCAACATCCGTAAAAATGGCAATTCTGGTCCAAAATGCGTGCGATCTCACTTTCAGTGTGGCATTTAGTCCCGGATGAGCAGCAGAAGGGGATCCAAAATTCCAGGTGCTCTCCGGAGAAATAATTGTTATCTCGCCGATCGTTATCTTGGATAAAAGGCTGGGAGTGTAGGATCTCACCCTTCGAATTGAGAAGATCAAAATAGTGGTGCCATACCTCAGGATATTGTTTCGAGACATCGAAACCAGTGGTGCCCAAGTAACCAAACCTTCTGTGAAATAGTTCCACCAAACATCTAGGTGGCGAGATAGCGATTTACTATGGGTGGCGGGGGTTTCCAGCAACTGAGTAGGATGCGCGACCATTGTGAGGAACCTGGAGCTGGGTTTTTATGAACTTGGAATTAAAATACGGCAATGATAAACGGTCAAAAAAAAAAAGATTGTATTCTCAAGCTTCTCTTTGTCCCACTGGCACTTCAATTTCAAAGAAGGCACGAAGTTCGAAGCTTGTGCCAAATGTGTCTGGCACCGAGTAATACGATGTCATCAAAGATGCTGACTAACTAGTCATTTGCGGTTAGGTACAACTTTGTACGGCTACAACCATGAGTTGGGCAGGGTATGTCTGTCTTGTGCAGTCTATAACCAGATTGATAACTTCCAGGACAGCTTCAAGAAATCTGTGAACAGAGCGGGGACGACCGTAAGCCCTCCAAACACATCTATCACCATTTAGTAATCTTGTGATTGATCTTTCAGCTGCTACAAAAGACCGGTCAGATCGAGAGGACTGTTGATAGGGAATTCACCGAAGAGGAAGCAAAGTACAGGATGTACGCCACACCTCTGGAACAGTGGCCATAGCGGTTTTAACATGCAGATGTGGTGTCCATAGATTCGAGAAGGAATGTCAAGCTCTGCAAAAAGATAGCAAAGCATATTGGGATGCAATGCGAGGTACGCGCTATCGTTTGGCCCCGCGTTTTGTGAGTTAAATATCTTCGTTGGATAGCCATGACCGCCGCTCAAGCACGAATTGCGGAAACGTTGGAAGTCTTCTATGGCGCGGCTGATCGTTCTTCTGAGGGCGCAATGGCTGGACATGCATATAAGCGATCTGTAGACGACCTTGATTCAAGTTTTTCACGAGAGCTCGTACGTTGTCTCGATCATCTATTAGTTAACACCATCTCAAGGTACATCTTAGGAGGGGCCCTATCGCACTACAATTTCTGAGCCACTGGGAAAAATGTGCGCATACTTCCCAGTCGTGAACGAGCACATATCCAAACGCAATAAAAAGGTTAACTATGCACCTTTTAGCTTTCATGTCCATATCCCTGACGTCCCCAGCTTTTGGATTACGATTCAGCAAGAAGTAAATTGAGAAAGCTCATCGATAAACCAAGCGAAGATCCTACTAAGCTACCAAGGGTTTGTTCAAACAACCTCTCATCTAAAATCGGTGCTGAGACGACAACAGGCACAACAAGAACACGATGAATGCAAGGAACTCTTTGATATGCTCAATGACCAGCTCATTGCAGAACTACCACAACTTCTGGACCTTCGTGTGCCATACTTCGATCCTAGTTTTGAGGCTATGATTCGGATGCAAGCCAAATTTGCTGAAGAGGGTTACGAAAAGTTGAGTGGGGTACAGCGGTACGATATCTATTCATATGGGCTTTTCCCCCTCATTAAAGCCTTTTGCCCTAGGTATTTTGGAGACAGTGTTCGAGACGACTACGCAGCGGGTCAGTTGGATGCACAGGTATGCATTTCTTGTTTGCATCATCGGTTTAAATTTAAAAGCCCTCAAACCTCAAACAGGTTGAAGGAGTTCTCCAAGAAATGCGAGAGCTTTCTATTTGTGGAGGTAATTAGAAATATGAATGAGTTGTTCAACTGGCTCAGATAGGCGAATGGATGGACTGGACACATGTAAACATTTTGGGCCTGTCAGCATAATCACTTGCTGCCATTTCTTCATTTGAGGATCATGTTGTAGTCGACGAAAGATATATATATTACAAAGGATGTATGCAGAAGTATCGATTATTTGACTCATTATTAGTATACATAGGGGAGTCGACATAAAGGCAGCTTAGAACTGTTGTCAGCCAAGTGCAGGCAAACAATCCGCAGTGAAATACCTTGTTATTTACATAGTTAGTTGGCGTCTTCAAGCCGGTTGATCAAAGAGACAGTTTTAGATTTCGAGATGCGGTGCTCCAAGGCATGGTTACCACCACCCCTACCTCTAGGCAAGCGTGGGCGAGTCGGCCCATGGTGATTATTGAAAGGAGGAGTTTGCTCAGTCGAATCAGTGAAGCGGCTGAGGAGAGGCAGGTGGGTGTCGTTCGTAATATCATTGCGAACAAATTGTCGTTGCTGGTTGGATTGGGCAGAGGCGTCGGCATGATAACTCGAGCCTTGAGGAATAGATTGGGATTGAGGTGCGGAATATCTGTGATTCTGATTGTTATGGCTCTGTGGGTCGTAAGCGTACGAATTTGAGTTGTTGTAGGTTGGTCGGTAGCTCGAACCACCTTGATAATTCCAAGAAGATTTTTCTGACTCGAGTCGGAGGGCCAGGGGCGTCAGGCGAGACTCAGGCGAAGGAGAGCGTGCATAAGTTGCCGCACGGCTCCAATCACCGTCATGTTGCTGATACGACGATGTCGATGGCTGGACATAGTCGCCTTGGCGCGAGGGTGGACTGCCAAGTCGATATCTTCTTGACGGAGGTGCAACGGCAGAGTCATCATCGCGATACCGTTTTCGTCCTGTAACTGGTATGTCCAATGGCGATAAAGATCGGCGATCTTCATTGTACTTTGGTTGCGGAGAAAATCCCCGACTCCCAGATCGTTGTATATCCCTGGAATAATCGTTGTGGGAGGAGGGTAGAGGATCGGGGATACGTCGAGGCGGCGGCGAATAATGGTCGTTGATACGAGGGGGTTGACCTCGAGGTCGGATCGGAGGCAAGCGATTTTGGCTACTCGCTGCAGGTGCGCGACGCGGAGGAGAAAAGTGATCGAGACCTTTCCGCGGCAGCTGCTTCCGATGTCTTTTCATCATTTGATCATCGACCATAGCAACAGGCTGTGCCCACCCGTCATTCTCAGCAGCATCTGGGCCCATTTGGGGAGAAACAGAAAGATTATTAGTTTGAAAGGCTTGGTTTATCGTGTCTGCAGGAGTGGGCGTTTGTTCATGAGTTGCCAAAGGTGGTACGTTACGTCGGAGTGCTGCCGGTCGTTTCTCTTTGGGTACAATCGGCGAATTCGCCAGGAATGGGCCATCCAGTTGAGTTACAGCCGGTTCTGGTGGCTGAGCGGACGATCCTAAAGGTGGAGTGGTTTGGGAGGAAGGTAGATGATCCTCCGAACTTGATGGTAACCTTTTGGTTTTCTTGAAACCGGGCAGTTGTATTTTCGGTTTGGGCGGGAGGGCAGCAGATGGTGGTGCAACATAGACAGGGAGGGCCAGAGGTGAAGGCATCGGTAAGACAGGTACATCGTCTAGAGGTTCCAACTTCGGCTTCTTCATGGATCCTGGCTGACTTGCTGGAGACGTTCTGCGCATTTGACCCCCGTTTATCTGAGATGAAGATAAGGGCTTGCGACGAGACTTTTCGGTAGCTACTGAAGGCTGATCAGCACCGCTGGAATAAGGTTTCTGTTTGTGAACGTCAGGGACTCCTGGACCATAGAAGAGACCATTCGCATCCATGAAAGGTCGCAAATTAGCATGCTGTGCCTCTGCTGAGACGGGAAGAACTCGAGAGGGAGGGACGACAGAAAGATTTCCTGTATCAGGACTACCAGGATGACTATTTATCTCCGCGTGTATATCTTCGAAGTCGTTCAAACTTGTGGTAGGAGAATTAGAAGTATGCACGGGTAGCATACTGGCTGGAAGTGATGAGCTCCCTTCACTCAAAGGTGTCAATGGCGACGGCGATGGATGTGAGTTCAAAGGTCCAGTATTGCAAACACCATCAGCAGATTTGAGATCGACTTCGTGGACATAATTCGACGGCATCCCAAAAGTGGAATTATCTGAAAGAAGCAGTTTATCGATAGACAATGGAATACTGGAAGTCACTTCGTGAGGTTTTGTACCTTGCATTAAAGACGAAGAGATTGATGATGTCAGATTGACGGCGTTTGAGAATCATCTAGTCTGATGCTACCAGAAAGAGTTCTGTTCTGTTGCTTGGAACTTCGAGGACTAGTGGTAAGTAAGGTTTTTTTCGATACAACATTGCCAAATTCTGCATGGTTGGGGCTCGATGAGACCGAAGCTTGGTGCGTATGAGGTGGAGGCAATGGAGTATGTTGAGAGGGAGGGGTATGGCTATTAGTTGTTAAAGTTGCCATGGATTGTTTCTCTTTGGCTTTGTCTAAGATGTCGGTGACGGTATCAGCAGATACTGGTGGTTGGTGGGCCGCGACCGCTAGATGCTTCGTTCGCGCTGAAATTGCCTTCTCGTGTCGTTTGGCTTCGGCTTCAGCCAGCATAGCTTTGGCTTTCTCTATTTCTTGGCGCTTCAACACTTCCTTCTCATGAAGTTCCCTGCGCTTCTGCTCATGTTCAGCAATCAAACGAGCCTCTTTCTCCGCCTCAACAGCCTGAGCTTTCTTTTTCTCTTCGGCGGCAACTTTTGCCAGATCGTCCTGAGCTTGTTTCTGGTTTCGCAGAAATATAGCAATTTCTAATTCCTGTCGTTGGCGTTGCAGCTCCAAGGCTTCCTTTCCTTGTCGAGATTTCTCTTCCTCCTCAACCTTCAGCCTTTCTGCCCGAACCTTCTCCAGCTCAGCATCACGAGCGTCACCTTCCGCTTGGGCTTCAAGTCTTTGTCGTTTAAGTTCAACTTCCACTCCACGACGTTTACGCAACTCATTCTCTGCTAACCTTTTGCGTTCCGCACTTTGCTCGCGATGTTGATTCCAGGCCCGAGTAGCCGCATCAGCCTCGTCTTCGACGGTCATTGCGCCTGCCTCATGGACACCGGTCTGCAGGCCAGAGAATTTGCTATGCCTGTTGAGATCGTGTGATGGTTTATCGGCTGAAGATTCGTTTGCTTCGTGATCAAGTTGAAGGGCTAACTTTTTCTTGCTTTTCTCGATTCTGTATTGTTCAAGTTGGCGCAGGTACTTGGATTCGTAGGCGTCCCGTTGACGGACCCACTCGGCCAATTCGCATAAATCATCTTTGAGCGCCTGAACGGTTGCGTTATACTCCCACTCTCCACTCGAACCTACTCCTTGACCAGAGCGGATTTTTTCAACCGCACTCAAAGCCACGTCAGCCCGGTTCTGTACCGTCGCTGCCACGTTGAGACAGTCTTGCGCCGCGACCATAGAATCCTGTGCCAACAACGATGCCTGCTGAGCAAGTCTATGAGCATTATGAGCAGCGGCTAGGATCTGAGTACATTGATCCTTGGCAGACTGAGCAGCCGCAAGAGCGTTGGTAGTGCTGATTGGATTGAAAGTGGAGAGTGAAGACGAAAGCCTGGATTGGAGTGCCCGTAATGCTGTAAGCGAGTGCACGTCCTCTCCAGAAGTAAACGGGGTGGAGACCCCACTGATGCCACCTGCTTGCGTCGAAGTTTGAGCAAGTGGTGCTGATAGCCTGATTGGAAGATGCGAGTCGTCAGACGCGGATGTGACGCGTTGTTCGGTAGTAGTTCTTATCGCTTGTTCTTGCTTGGCAGTGTATACCATATCCTGCGACAAATCAGGTTCTTCCCCATATCTACGATTTTGAACTGCGCTCGACATGGCAGACGGACCTTCTGACAAGGAACTGTCTGCGTGTCCGTGTGCTTGGGTTATAGATGTAGCCATAGGTAAAACGTCACTTTGTGTTGCTCTAGTGTCAACGACGGGCCTGCTTTTTTCGAGAGGATCTCCCATAGTGACATCAACGGTGTCATTCCTCTTAGTGGCTGAGGATTCTAATAAGGAGAGACGATCCTGCAAGGATGGCCGTTTTGCACTGTCACTTTCTGGAAGAGGAAGAGTCTGAATGGATTGGTCTGGCCATGAAGAAGATGGTGAAAGTTGGTCAGAGTCATGGTCATACTGTGTCTCTGGCTTCGGCGCAGATATGCGCTTCAAAAGCTCTGGTTGCTGTCCTATGGTCCTGAATTGAAAATCAGCGAACCGAGGGCCTGCAACTTGTGGAAATGGTGCAGCTGAAGGGTTTCGAGTAGTACGAGCTGATAATCTGAGGCGAGTATCTGAATTGTCGAAGGGAGGGCTTGCCATGAGCGACGCTGCGATGTGATCTGGAACGATATCAGCGGAGAACAAAGAAAACCAAACAGGTCAATCAGTCACCTAGATTTTTTTTAGAATTGAGTCTGGTTAATACAAGTTCGAAATTGAGTTGTCTATTGCAAATGAAGAGACTAGTCGATGTGGGGAAGAACAAAAGAGCTCAGCACTCAGTACTCAGCGCTCAGCGTTAGTATATAAAAAAAAGTTCCAATTTATGTAAAACATTACTGTGGGAAAAATATAGATCGACTCAAAGTTTAAGGTAATCATCTTACGGCATGGGTCTCACACCCAACCTCAGTATACAAAATTATTATGCAAATGTAGATATATACATCGCTTTGAATTTCAACGGCCAGGTTCGGATTTCGCCTCTTTGTCCTCCTCCTCGTCTTCTGTGTCATCTTCCATGCAGCCGATATGCATGCCCGTATCCTCTTCTCCAGATTCAGACACCGTAGCGAGTACATAACCGTAGCACTTGTTACAAATGGTGTAAGGAACGGGACATGCTTGACGAGCAGTAAGTCTTGAGTAAACCTCAATTGGTGCAGCGGTGAATTTGTCCAGAACTTGATTCACGTTGCGCCACTCGTTAAAAAAGAACGCCAAAGTCATTCTAATTTGCTCACCGATTACCATGTTCAACTGCGACCAGTGCACCCGGTTATGTATCGTGATATTTTGCTGGCTATTTAATATTGTGTTTGATGTTTTCGGTAGGCGATGTACGCAGCAAGTCTTTATATCTCTCTGCGTATTCACGTCGATAGGAAAGAAAAGGACTGCAATTGACAAGACGTCTCACCAACCTGAGCTATAAATAGCTGTCAGACCCGATCAGGAATCTTGAAGTGGACAGAGACTTGCCTCCTTCGGTACAAATATTTATGATCATCGGCTTCTTTCGCTAAGATCGAATCATGATTCATGCCATTCAACGTTTC
>Ga0193742_1000129_pt1 | contig 52534 bp, 51 predicted proteins | sample L2c1metaG_FD_165511 | JGI IMG/M metagenome (GOLD analysis project Ga0193742, IMG submission 165511) | Soil microbial communities from a riparian zone of the East river system, Colorado, United States - L2c1 | ecosystem: Environmental > Terrestrial > Soil > Riparian zone | place: USA: East River... | reverse complement strand
TAGTTGTTGTGGTAACTACTAGTCTACAAGACAAGGAACAGGGGTGCTTTTTAGCTAGCTCAGGGTAGCCGCTGACGCGGCCACCCTTTGTTTGTGGTTATGTTGCGTTTCGGGATGGAATGCAAGCGTTGTTGGTTGACAACTGTTGTAATTTTTGTTATAGTATAAGCATTAGTATAATCTGGTGCAACAGGGTAAAAGGTTGTACACTAAGTAGCGCATTATGGCTAAGCAACCAAACAAAAACCTCCATTCAGCTTCAGACCAAATCCAGCGCCTGCAAATGGCGAACCGCTTCAAGACGTATCTTTGGATACGTCTTGTTCACGTGTCACCATTTGCAGTCAGCCGGATCATGCCTTCACTTAACAAATGGAGGTCTTTGTATGGCTGCTAAAAAGAAACAAACACGAAAGAAGAAAGTAAAAGAAGAAGTCGCAGAGAAATCTCCCTTCTGGCCTCTGGCGGGCGGCATTCTGCTGATGGTAGCGGCATTCTTTTTGCTCCTTGGAGGCTTTGGCACTGGCGGCAGGCTGCCGGTAGGTATGTTCGGCGGGGCATATACGGCACTTGGCTGGGCGGCTTATTTTACCCCCATATCTTTGGCGTTTTTTGGCATCTGGAAGTTCACCAGCGAGGATCGCCAGATTCCGCTGTCCAGACTGGCCGGCATGTTAGCATTTCTGACCTTCGCTGCGGCCTGGGCCCACGTAGGTTTTGTAACTACTAATACGTTCGGGGAAACAGCTGGCGGTCATGGCGGTGCCATCGGTACTGCTATCGGCGGGATGGTACTGGGCGCACTCGATAAAATGCCGGCTTCCATCTTGTTTTTTGTCCTGGCTGTGTTGATGTTCTTCCTGACGTTCGGTGTTTCGCCAAAGGTACTGCTGAAGTTGGCAGAGATCTTCAAGCGGCCGGAGGCAGACGACACGGACCTGGCAGAACTAAAGGCCAAGGCGGCGGATAGCGGCTTTAAAATGAATGAAGGCGTACCCGTAGAACACCACAGTGCCCGCGAACGCGCCCGCATGAGCACCCTCAAAAATACTGCGGCCAAGCTGGCACCCACAGAGGACCACGCGGCACTGACGGCGGCCAGTGATCCGGACTGGAAGTTCCCGGGGGTTGATTTGCTCAACCAAAAGCAGGACAAAGCCGATGCCGGAGACGTAGAGGGCAACGCCGAAGCCATCAAAGAAACCTTCAACAACTTTAACATAGACGTAGAAATGGAGGGCGCCAACATCGGCCCGCGGGTAACCCAATTCACCCTCAAACCACCAACAGGCGTAAAACTGACCAAAATTACGGCCCTGGAAAACAACCTTGCCCTGGATCTTGCTGCTCATTCTATCCGTATGGAAGCTCCTATTCCCGGCAAACGGGCAGTGGGTATAGAGGTGCCGAACATCAAATCCGCAACCGTACGGATTAGTTCGCTGTTGCAGTCAAGCGAGTGGGCCAGAGTGGACGGCCCGCTGGGGTTTGTCATCGGCAAGGACATTTCCGGTACGCCGATTGTCGGCGATCTGGGTAAAATGCCCCACCTCTTGGTCGCTGGGCAGACTGGTTCCGGTAAATCGGTCATGATCAACACCATCCTGACCAGCCTCCTGTACCGCAACAGTCCGTCAGACCTCAAACTGATCTTGGTCGACCCCAAGCAGGTAGAACTCAAACCATACGACGACATTCCGCACCTATTAACACCGGTTATAACCGAGCCGGAAAAGTGCATCAGCGCCCTCAAGTGGACAGTCGCAGAAATGGAGCGCCGTTACAAAGCACTCAGCGAAGTAAAGCGCCGCAATATTGTAGAGTACAACGCCCTTAAAAAAGAAGAAGGCATGCCTTATATCGTCGTAGTGATAGACGAACTGGCGGACCTGATGATGATGGCCGCCCGCGATGTAGAAGCGCTCGTGGTGCGCATTGCCCAAAAGGCCCGGGCTGTGGGTATTCACCTCATCCTGGCGACTCAGCGCCCCTCGGTGGACGTCATAACGGGGCTGATTAAGGCCAACGTCCCGGCGCGTATTGCCTTTACCACCGCCAGCCAGGTAGATTCGCGGACTATCATCGACCAAATGGGGGCGGAAAAACTGTTGGGTATGGGTGACATGTTGCTGCTGACGGCGGATATGCCTAAGCCCAAGCGTATCCAAGGTGCATTTATTGATGACAACGAAACCAACAAAGTCACGGACTTCATCCGCATGCAGCGCCCGCCGCAGTACGACGACGAGATCATCTCTCAACCCGTCCAGATAGGCAAGGGCGGGGTAGTAGCAGATATGGGCGGCGGTGATGACACCAATGACCCGCTCTATAAAGATGCCGTGCGCGCTGTCATAGAGGGTCACAAAGCCAGCACGAGCCTACTCCAACGCCGTCTGCGCATTGGCTATGGCAAAGCCGCCCGGTTCATTGAAACCATGGAAGAACAGGGCATCATCAGCCCGGCAGATGGCAACCGTCCCCGCGAGGTGCTGGTGAGTTCTTTGGACGAGGTCTTTGGCGGGTCGGGCACCGGGACGTCTCCTATGGCTATGGACACTGTCCTGGACGAAAACTTTCCAGACGAACAGCAAACATAGACAGTTGGTGTTAATTTTACGGCTTGTGCGTTAGGCGCAAGCTGTTTATTTTTTATACATAGTTTTAAACTTGTCGGAGGGATAATGGCACTGGAGTTCGTAGATCCTCTATCAGGGCATCCCCACGCTTTTGAACCCACTACTGTGGTCCCAAGCAAACCTGTGAGAGGCTGGATTGATCTGCACCACCCCGCACATCCAAAGGCTGCCGAAGAATTGCAGGGCGAGAGGGGCACCGCAGTCCGGGGGGCGCTCGGCCAGCTGGTGAACTGGGAAGACCATCATAACCGGTGGCATCAGGAAGATTGTGAACCCGATGTATTACCTCGAACTGACTCAGAAGCTGCCAGGTATGTGGTTTTTGCAGCTGGTGGGTTTTTACATAAGGGTATTAGATTCAGGCAGAGTGGAATAGAGGTCGTAACGCTTACTAACCAGCAGCGCGAGCGTTTGTGGCACAGCGGAGAAAGAAAGGTCCTCAGACCAGATGCAATCCGAAGCTTTGTAGTATCCCAGGTCATGGATCAGCCGCTTCATCCCGCTGATGAAGAGCTTGAGGAGGTCTTCTTTGAAGCGTACGATCCGCGGGATATTAGAATACACGGGCACGATATACTTGCCCTAAAGGTAGGCGGAGTAGTGTCCAATTTTGCCGATGACTATGAGACAGCGTCTCAGGCTGGGCTGCTCCATCCCGCCGCGCCAGCCAGGGCCACAAGGTTGGTTCACAATATAGTAGGGAACTTTCCGACAAGAGATCGTATTGTGCAACTGATGCATAGCAATGGTCCTTTACTCCCACTACCTGAGTCTCAAAACCCCACCCCTCCACCGTCATTCCCAACTAGACCCCGGAATCCAGTAGATACAATTAATTAATTTATTGACTGGATACCGGGTCAAGCCCGGTATGACAGGATTGGAGGTTTTGAGACTCAGGTGTTCACTAGCTTGACTAACAGGGGTAGGTATAGTAAAATAGACACATTATAAACTCAGCTCATGGTGAAATAACGCATGGGCTGTCTTCCTCCGAAGCTTTAGCGGGTGAGGATTAACCAAAGGAGAAGTTTCTATGGCACAGTACGAAGTCGCTGTACTCTATCACCCTGACCTGGAGGTCGATCTGACCAAGGCCGAGGAAAAGGTGACCAAAATCTTTGCTGCCAGCGGCGGCAAGATCGTTGCAACCGACAATTGGGGCAAGAAAAAGCTGGCCTACCCAATTGCCAGGCAAGAGTACGCCGTGTATGTTTTCTACACCGTCGAAATGCCTGGTGAAGGCGTTCAGAAGGTAGAAAGTACACTGAACATCACGGACGAAGTCATTCGCTACCTCATCAGCAAGCCGGACCTCAAGGCTATTGCCAAGGCAGAAGCTGCTAAGGTCGAAAAAGCCAAAAAGGCTGCCGAACGCGGTGACCGGGCAGACGACGACGCCGACGACGACAACAACAAAGACGAAGAATAAGGTATAGTAATAACTACTAAACTAATTAAGACATAGTTCTTATAAGGAGGGATACAATGGCACGATCATTTAACCAAGTCATCTTAATGGGGAATCTGACTCGCGATCCGGAGCTTCGACAAACGCCGAACGGTACCAGTGTCTGTAGTTTTGGGCTGGCGCTTAACCGCAGCTACAAAGGTCAAAACGGCGAATGGCAGGAAGCGACTGATTTCATAGAAATCATCGCCTGGGGACCACTTGGAGAGCGTGTGGCCCAGTACCTGAGTAAAGGCCGGCCCTGTCTGGTAAATGGACGTTTGCAGTCCAGTAGCTGGGAAGATAAAGAAACCGGCAAAAAGCGTAGCAAGGTAGAAGTGGTGGCCCAGGATGTAACCTTCCTCGGCGGACCTGGCGGCGACGAGGGCGGAGGCAGTAACGGCGGCGGAACAGCAAATAACGCTGCACCCGCACCTAGCAAGGCTCCCAAAAAAGATGACGTTGTCATCGAAGACATTGGCGACGAGCCTATAAACCTAGATGACATTCCTTTTTAGGAGGGGATGACTTCCCCTCCTAACGTGCTGGGAAATCAATAGATTTCTCGGACTTTTCTCCCCTCAAAGTTAACAAATTATTCCTGGAGTAAATCCAGAAATAATTTGGATAAATCAGGCTGCATAGCAGCCAGGAAAGGACCAAGTAAATGGCAAAGATTTTTAAACATCGGACGGATGTGGCGTATTTTGACTATAAGGACTTCAAGACCTTGCAGCGCTACGTCAACCAGTTTGGACAGATTGAATCCCGCAAAAAGACGGGGCTGAAAGAGCACGAACAGCGCCGCCTGAGCATAGCTGTCAAACGCGCCCGGCACATTGCCCTGCTGCCATTCGTGGCAAGTAATTAGCAGCTTCGCCTTTACGAAACGCCCGCCAGGTAGGGGCAGGCTAACAAAAGGAGGTTCGGATGGACCAGCAGTATAAAGATATTTATCGTGAGGTACAAAGGCTCCGCTATAAGCTGCAGGATCTGTTAGATGACCCGGCACACCGGCTGGCACGAACGCTGCGGGACGAAGTACAACGGCTTGAGGACGAGATTGAAATGAGTAAAAAGCCCCGTTCACTTGAAGATCGGGTAAAGCTGATCCAGCGCCAGCTTGTAGCGGCCGGAGACGGCGGAGCAAATCGCATTATGGATATTGAACATGCTGACTTCCTGCATGATGCTTTTGAAGATCTGCGCAGGACACTCCGGCGCTTTCCGCACTATTAGCAGAGGAGTCAAAGACTCGCCATTTGCACTATCGATACCCATTTGCTCATAATGGGCGGTAGTAATCCAAAAAAGGGGAACCCATGGACGTATATCATCAGGAAGTAGAAAGATGGGCCAGGCAGCAGCGCGATCATTTTCATGACCGTGTAGACGACCGTAACCACCCTACAGCACGCATAATCTATCAGAATATCCAGAGGCTGGAAGATGCTGCTCAGGCAGGCCATAACTTGCGTTCGCTGCACGATCAGATACGGACAGTAGAGAGGCAGATGGAGCAGGCAAAACATACCCCGAGTGGATTTATGAGCGTTGATCATGCGCAGGACATGTACCATAATTTTAGAACAATGGGTGATTCGCTGCGCCGGCATCCACATTTTTAGGTTATGAGGAACCCCAGGCGGGTTCCTCACCCCACCCCATGAAACAGGTTTCATGGGGACCCCGAGAATCGCGCAGGGAAATCATAGATTTCTCTGGCTGCTCTTCCTGAAATTTAACAATATATTTCCGGAATGAATCCAGAAATATATTGAATTAAACTTTAAAAGAGCCAAAATATGTATATCAGAGCTACGTGAACGATATGACCTATCAGAGGTCATAAGGTATACTCTAGAAAACATCATCAAGGAGTTGTAAATGGCATTAGGAGTAACGGATCTTAAGAAGGGGCAGGTTTTTCAGATGGACGGCACGCCCTATCGGGTGGTGGAGTACGCTCAGAAGGTAATGGGCCGTGGCGGTTCCATTGTGAGTGTGAAGATCAAAAGCCTTATTGACGGCAAGGTCCTGGACAAAACGTTCAAGGGCAACGAATCCATCGAGGCTGCTGACATTACAAACAAAAACGTGCAGTACCTGTATAACGACGGGGCAACGTTCTTTTTCATGGACGAGGGTACTTACGAACAATTTGAACTGTCGGCCGATGACATGGCCGACCAGGCCGGGTATATGAAGGAAGGCGACAAGGTCCAGGCCCAGTTTTTTGATGGCCAGGTAATAAATATAGAACTGCCCAAGAATGTTCCCCTGAAGGTTACCTATGCAGAGGACGTCGTAAAAGGCGACACGACTTCCAGCGTACTCAAAGACGCGACCGTAGAAACAGGCATAACCGTAAAGGTTCCGGCGTTTGTAAAAACCGGTGACCTCATCAGTGTAGACACCACCACCGGTGCCTACCGCGAACGCGTAAGATAGCAGCCGAAGCCTGTCATCCCCAGCTTGACTGGGGATCCAGTCGTTATGAAATCCTATTACGTTTACATCCTAGCTAGCCAGCGAAATGGCACACTCTATATTGGCGTCACCAATGATTTGAGGCGTAGAATAGAAGAACATAGAAATTCTACAGTGCAGGGGTTTACCCAGAAGTATTATGTTAAATCACTGGTGTATTTTGAGGAGACAGACCAAATCAAAGTGGCTCTTGCCAGGGAGAAGCAGTTGAAAAAATGGAACAGAGTGTGGAAACTAGAACTGATCGAAAAAGAAAACCCCGAATGGAAAGACCTGGCTGATGATTTATTTTGACTGGATTCCCGATCGGGTCGGGAATGACAACGGCCGAGCCGACTATGTGGTTTGGCCCAAGTCCAGCAATGACGCTTTTGGGGGTCTGCAGTGAAAAAGCGGCTTGATCAAACCCTGCTAACGCGGGGACTGGTGCCTACCCGGAGCCAGGGCGAGAGCTATATTCGCCTGGGCAAAGTAACGGTGAACAAAAAAGTTGCTATAAAATCTGGCATGCTGGTCAACGAGGCCGATGACATCCGCCTGACGAGCACAGAACAGTACGTCAGCCGGGCCGGGTTGAAACTATCCAGTGTTGCCAAAGCCCTGGGATTGGACTTTCGGGGCAAGGTGGTGCTGGACGTGGGTAGCAGCACGGGCGGGTTTACTGATTATGCACTGCAGCATGGTGCCCAAAAAGTAATTGCGGTAGAGGCCGGCACCAATCAGCTGCACCCCAGTCTGCATGGTCACCCTAGCATTGAGCTACATGAGAAGACTGACATTCGTGATGTACGCGAACTCTCCAGCCAGCCGGATATTGTAGTGATAGACGTCTCATTTATTTCTCTGCGCGATGTCCTGCCTGCCGTAGCCAAACTAAGTGGACGCCAAACCCAACTAGTTGCTATGGTAAAACCACAGTTTGAAGCTGTCGAAAGCAACCTCAAACACAAAGGTGTTATAAAAAATGATGCAATGCGCCGTAAGATCCTCCAGGAGTTTGAGGCCTGGGTGAAGAGCTTGTTCGTAATTGTCGAAAAGTCCGATTCGGAAGTCGCCGGTGCCAAGGGGAACCGCGAAAGATTCTATCTTTTGAAGGCTTTAGCATAACCTGAGTCCCAAAACCCCAACTCTCCACTGTCATTCCCCCCAGTCAAGCTGAGGGCAGGCTCTGACTTGATCAGGAATCCATGTTTTCTACTGGATCATCCAGTCAAGCTGGATGATGACAGAGGGAGGTTTTAAAACAACATTGACAATATATAAAACTTATGCTAAATTAGATATGTCGTAACAAAAACAAAAATAGTAAGCAGCGGCCGCAAGCTGTCGCTGCTTTTTTTATGCCATGGCCACGCGTACACATACCAAAACCACACATCACCGAAAGTCAAAACCAGTGCCCCCAAGGGACTTGCGGCTTCCTGCATACCTTACCTGGCAATGGGTGGCAGTGCGTGTCGCCTACGTCGTGCTGTTCATTACTGGGTTTATGATTATTGTTCAAATCGTCTATCCTAGCTCGATGGCGCTGCCGGGTACTATGATTGGCGGCAAAAAGTACGGCTACCAAAACAGGTTGCGGATTACGCAATCAATCAACGGGCTTAATGATCAAAAGCTTCATTTTCAGGCAGGGGACCAAACCCTGGAGCACAGCCCCAAAGAGCTCGGCATGACCATTGATGGCGCGCCGGATGCCGATGCCGTACTGCACTATAGCCTCAGCGAAAGGCTTATCCCATTTTCGCTGTTTTTTGAGCAGAGAGTGGACGAACATATATCTTATCGGGTAGACGAAGGGCAGGCACGGGCCTTTGCTGTCCGGTTGAGCGCCTATAATAAAGCACCCAAAAATGCCGTTGTAAAACTAAAGCGCGGGGAGGTTGTTGTGCGTCCCGGCCAGCGGGGGTATGTCTACGATGCTGCGGCCGTAGTAGAAGTTATCCATAACGCACAGCTCACCCATGTCCTGAATATATCGTTGAATCCCACGGTAGCCGACCCGGAAATTTCAGATTCCATGGCCGCGGAAGCCGCCGCGCTGCTAAACCAGCGCCTCAGTGTACCTCTGAAAGTCGAGGTGGCAGGCAAGTCAATTACCTTTGACAAAAAAGCCCTGGCGTCCTGGACGATTCTAAAATTCGACAAACGTTCCCGGGTTTTCCGCATCGACTATGACAGCAAAAAGGTTAAGCGGGCATTAGCCGGCCTGGCCCAGCAAGTGCATATTCCGGCTATTCCTGGCGCTACTACAGTGCGGGACGGCAGGACAGTCGGCAGCAGTAGCTCCAAGCCGGGGCGGTCGTTAGACGTTGAGGCTTCTGCCAAGGTCGTGATTGCAGCTGCCCGCGACAACAAGCCGCAGGCCGAAGCTCGCGTAGTTACAACCACCTCATACTCACGGGTCATTCGTACGTATAGTCGCAGTAGCCGGGGTATGCAGGCTTTGTTAGATTACTGGAGCCAGAGTCATGGCGGGCAATGGGGGATTGTTATGCAGCAGCTGAACGGGGGTAGTATTTCGGCCAGCGTGAACCCTAATCGGCAGTTCAGAAGCGCCAGTGTCTATAAGATTTTTGTAGCCTATGTGGTCTATACCAAAATTAATGCCGGTCAGTTGAGCATGAGCGCGGGCACCGACACGGGCAAAAGTGTGGGCACTTGCCTGGAGCTCATGATCGTCCGTTCTGACAACGCCTGTGGCACTGCCCTGGGGAATAAGATCGGCTGGAGCGCGAACCATGGCATGCTGCGGGCCAAGGGCTTTGGCTCTACCCAACTTGTCTATGGCGGACATCTTACCACTGCGCGGGATACCGCAACTTTTCTGACGTATCTACAGTCACGTAGTCTTACCGGCTCCGGCTACGACGGCTCTCTACTGTCCATGTTTGGCCGCCAAATATGGCGTTATGGCATACCCGCTGGCTCCCCAGGCATGCATGTGGCCAACAAACTAGGTACCGCTGGTGGTTTTAATAACGACATTGCAATCGTCTACCACCCGCGCGGAACGTACATTCTGACGGTCCTGACCTACGGCTCTAACTTTGGCAGCATCCGCGAATTGGCGGGCCAAGTGGCAGCCCTGATGTCGCAGTAGATCACCAGTTGTAAAAACAACCTAACCTTACATATTGTGAAATACATATCGCTGAAGTATGCTTCAAAGCATAACTAAATCATGGAGTGGGAGAAAAGAGCCAGTAGAAAATGTCTCATTTGACAGAGACACTCGTCCACAAAAACATCCAGTTCCTGAAAGAAAACAAAATCAGGTTAGCCGCCTTGTCCTTTGCCGCCGCGACACTCGTCAGCGTCAGCCTGCCACTCGCAACCACATTCGCCAACCGTAAACCTCGCCCCACCAACCACAACAACATAGTATCGGCCACAGAAACAAAATACGCTCTAAGCACCACTGACATACTTAGTGACTCGGACCAACTAGCCACCACCACAGACAGTGACTCTGCGCTCACCACCAAACCTACGGTCACTGACAGTGCAACCGTAGACATACCAAAGGACGCCAAAGAGGGAGTTACCTTTGGGCAGAAGGGCAAAAGCTAGACATCGAACTCCCGAACGCCACCAATGCTGCCCTCGCCAAACAAGCAGCCCCTGGCGTAGTAACCTACGACTCCGGCAATGGCAGTGCCAACGCTGTCCAACCAACTGAGGACGGTAGCCTGCGTATGCTTACCATCATAGATAACCCGAACGCTCCCACGGCCTATGACTACAAAATATCCGTGCCAAACGGCGGAAAGATACAACTCAATTCAAACGGCGGAGCACTAGTCCTCAACCGCAAGAACAAGCCAGTCGCAGTGGTAGCCACACCTTGGGCCAAAGACGCGACTGGCAAAGCAGTACAAACCCACTTCACTACAGACGGCCAAACATTAACCCAGTATGTCCAGCATAATGTTCCGGGGGTTGTGTATCCAGTGACAGCAGATCCGAAGTTTCGCTGGAGTTGGTGGGGTGTCACGATCTATTTTAGTAGAGGAGAATCTAACTTTATTGCCGGGGCTGGTTCAGCTGCACTCGGTACACTTGGGGTCGCGGGGGCAGTCGCGGGATTTTCAATTCAACAAGCAGCTCAGAAAGTTATAAGCAAGGGATACTGCCTGGCAATTTATAGATCGTGGGCCGTAATCCAAACGTGGTGGTATCATAAATGTTAAGTATGAATATATATAGTATAACCTGGGTCTTACTAGTTTTATCCATACTACTCTGGCGTCCTTTTAGGAAAGAGTTGGCAAGCATCATAGTCGCCATAGTAGCGTTTTTGTTCCTAAGCTTTTGGGGTTTTAAGAATGGAAACCAAGGGGAGGCATTTTTCGGAATAGCCGTGAGCCTATGTTTGGTTTTTAGGGGTGCTATAGACTATCGTAGTTCTCCTGCAAGAAAAAAGTAACAAAAGACAACTACAGCTAGCCTTCTGGAGGATTTGAGAAAGTACAAGGTTGGTCGCAAAAATTACGACACCTTTTGACTTAATCACCGTGGTACACTGACACTAATGTACTTCAAGAGCAGGGCAGAGGCCGGTCGTTTGCTGGCGGACAAGCTTGAACAATATCAAAAATACAATACTGCCGTAGTAGCCTTGACGCCGGGCGCAGTGATTGTGGGTGCACAGATTGCCATGCGGCTGCACTCTGCGCTGGCCATGCTCATGACAGAGAACATCACGCTGCCGGGGGAAAACGAACCACTTGCGGCCATTACCTCTGACAACACCTTTACCTATAACAACAAGTTTTCTACCGGCGAGCTGGAGGATTTACACGCCGAATACCTGGGTGTCATAGAGGGTCAGCGGCTGGAAAAGCTGCACAAACTCCACGCACTACTGGGCCATGGCGGTGAAATCCACCGGGAACTGCTGACCAGGCACACGGTCATCCTGGTGGCTGATGGGCTCAGCACCGGCCTGTCGCTTGACCTGGCCTCTGATTACTTCAAGTCCATCAAACTGGAAAAGTTGATTATTGTCACGCCGTTCGCCAGCGTAAATGCCGTGGACAAAATGCATCTGGTGGGGGACGAGATCGTCTGCCTGAGCGTGGTAGAAAACTATATAGATACCAACCACTACTACGACGACAATACCATTCCGCCGGTGGAAGACCTTATAAAGATCATTACCACCACGCCGGTACACTGGACGCAGAGCGTAAACGACGGTCGCCACTTTCTCTAAAAATCCTAACTCCTAAGCACCAAACTCTAAACAAATTCGAATACCAAATGACTGAAGTTCAAAACAACAGATACTCATGCAATGGTTTTGAAATTTGAACATTAGATATTGTTTAGGATTTAGATATTAGAGCTTAGGGTTTGGCTCTCCGATGGGGCCAGGACCTGTTTCGAGGCCATGCGTGGATCTGCAGGTAAAATTGGCGAGCAAGATAGTAGTTTTCTTGCGACAAAGCATAGTCGTAGCTACGCTGCGAAGCAAAAAACTGGTAGGTTGCCGTCAATTTTTGCTGCGGGACACGTGGGGTTTCGGAATAGGTCCTAAGTGGGTGAGGTGAAAGCTTTCGTGCTTGAGGCCAAAGCCGAGTGATCGGTCCAGGCTGATGTGGGCGTTCCACGCCAAGGCAAATAGCACCAGACCATCAAAACCGCCCAGCAGGCTTGCCAGCAGGATCAGGCGGGGCAGGATGTAGCTATGGCCAATGTTGTAAACCAGGCCGCCTATATGACTGTTGGCCAGGTAACCCAGCAGGGATATATCTACGCCAATCAAAACAGTGGCAAAAAGAATCCAGCCTCCGCCTAGTTCATGAAAAGCATAGATAGTAATGAACAGTACCAGCAGACATTCTATACGTAGCACCATGCTACTTTTGGCAGTGGCCCACGGAAGCTTTACCAGGCTTTCTTTCATTGGATCACCCCCCCCTCATTGTTAGACGTTAAACCGGAACTCTACTACATCATCCGGCTGCATGACATATGTCTTGCCCTCGGTACGGACTTTGCCGGCGGCTTTGGCTGCCGTCTCAGAACCGGCTGCTACGAGGTCATGGTAGTCAACAACTTGGGCGGCAATGAACCCGCGTTCAAAGTCACCGTGTATAACGCCTGCCGCCTGCGGGGTGGTGGCACCTTTTTTAATAGTCCAGGCCCGGACCTCCTTTTCGCCGGCGGTCAGGTAGCTTTGCAGCCCCAGGGTGTTGTAGGCGGCGTGAATAAGCTGTACCAGGCCGGACTCAGCCACCCCGTAGCTTTCCAGTAGTTCAACCCGATCAGTTTCATCCAGTCCTTTTAGTTCGGCCTCCAGCTTGGCGCAGACAAAGATTGCTTGCCCGCCGCCAGCCAATTGTTTCAGCTCGTTTTTTCTGGCCTCATCAGTCAATGTCTCTTCATCTACGTTGAATAAGTAAATAACCGGCTTGGCGGTCAGCAGCTGCAAGTCGGCAATGTGCTCGTGCTCAATGCCGTCCACAGCAGATAGGGGAGTGCCTTCATCCAGGGTGTCTTTGACCATTTGTAATGTTTCAGCAATGGGCCTGAGTTTGGGATTGGCCCGCGCTTCTTTGTCTATACGGGGCAGACGCTTTTCTACCGTTTGCAGATCTGCCAGTACTAACTCTGTATTTATGACGTCAATGTCTTTCTTAGGATCATGCCGTTTGTCTACGTGCTGCACATTGCTGTCAGAAAAGGCGCGCACCACATGGCAAATAGCATTGCAGGTGCGGATGTTGGCCAAAAACTGATTACCCAGCCCCTCGCCCTGACTGGCTCCGGCCACCAGCCCCGCAATGTCCACAAAAGTCACCGTAGCAGGCACGATCTTCTTGCTGCCGTACAGACCCGCCAGCTTCTGCAGCCGGGGGTCGGGAATGGGAACAATCCCGGTATTAGGCTCAATCGTGGCAAAAGGATAATTAGCCGCCAAAATATCATTGTCAGTCAGTGCATTAAAAAGGGTAGACTTGCCAACATTAGGCAACCCCACGATGCCAATCTGTAGTGAACTCATACGACCTATATTAACAGAGGTATGCTAATATAACGAAATGATTGATTTTGAGGTCAAAGGTGCAATATTTGACGTAGATGATACGTTGCTGGACAACATGGAGCATACGGGCAACGGGCTGCATGAACGTTCACGTTTACTGGCTGTGCGTGAAGTAGGTGGCCAATTTGGGGTTGAGACCCTCGCTAATTACTCAGCCGAGAGCAATGCACTGGCCTTTCGCAGGGCAAAAGTTCATACACTTGAGGGTGCTTTATGGCACATATTAACGGATGCTGGTATGGTAGCGTCCGAAACAATTGATCACGAAAACGAACTGTTAGTGGCTATGGCAGCCCGCAAAAATAGCTTGCATGATGTCATCTTACAAGATGAGGCGGAACCCATCCAGGACGCGCCAGCATTCGTGCGTGCTCTTGTGAGGGCAGGGGTCAACGTCGCTATTGCCAGCACTGCGATACGGAGACATATCGATATTTTCCTTACCAAGACAAGTTTAGGAGAGTATTTTCCTGCAGTACGGGTGAAGTCCTACGAATCATTCACCAATCCTAAGCCAGACCCCGAAGTATTTAACCTTGCTTTTGATACATTGGGGTTACCAGAAAGTGGCCGAGCCCATACATGTGTGTTCGAGGATGACCCAAGAGGCATCGGAGGGGCTAAGGCTGCAGGGTTATACGTCTGTGCAATTACGACACGGTATGATCGTGATACCCTGAGCGCTTTAGAAGTTCCTCCGGACCTGATTGCTGATAGCTATCAAGAGTTTGCCGGATATTTTGGGCTTGAACTTGATAATACGCAAAGATATTGACACAAGGTTAACGTAAAGGTAACTTAGGATGTATGAAAACGACACCCCTAACCAACACAGTTAGCCTCAAGGAAGTTCGCGAGCAATTTCCGAAGTATATTGAGGCTATTGCCAAAGGACAGAGTTTTACAGTTGTAAACGCTCCAAGCCAATATTTCAGATCAAGCCGGTGAGCGATGAAGGGAAATTGGCAGACCATTGCTGATTTTACGCAGATTGATGAGCGTGGCGTACCGGCGGATGATGTGTTGGCACAACTCTAGAACCTGAGTCTCAAAACCCCAACCCTCCACTGTCATTCCCTGACTTGACCAGGTATCCAGTAGATACAATAATTAATATTTTCTTAATTGGAAGGGTTGGATATAAAACAGCTAAAAGGACATCCAGACCTGTTTCGTGTGCGTAAAGGGCGTCTGAGAATTGTTTATCGCAAAACACTGGCTGAATTCTTGATTGTCCGAATAGATCGCAGAAACGAGAAAACGTATAAGGATCTGTAGCCGTGGATCCAAAGGCCATTGTCACGTGACCCACTAGCGGGTACACTTTAAAGCAATAGCTTTTTTAACCAAAAAGGATGATATGGGGTGGAGTAAGGGCGCAGGTTTGAGCCGATTGGCATATGTTGCGGTTGTGAGTCTTTTGGTATTTTCGTTAGCGCAGGCGGTTATTCGACCGCTTGTTGTTTATGCCGCGGGGGAGACTATACAGGTTGGTGCCCCAGTGTCGGGTGTGTACGGCACACCGGTGGCGATCAGTAGTGTGCAGATTGTCGGGTCTGGTGGTTCGGTTGTGCCGGTGCAGCTGCAGGTCCAGGATGGTGATCTGTCTTTTGGTAGCACAACCGGGTTGACATTTGAATCTGACACTACAGGGCCGCACCTGGGCTTTAGCGGCACGGTTGATGACATCAACGCTGCTCTTTTGACGCTTCAGTACGAACGAACTGATGGGATCGGTACTGACACGCTCGAGGTATCTTTGAGCGAATACGGCGAGGTATTTTTCCCTGACAACGGACACGTGTACGAGTTCGTTGACCCCGGTGCTGGCATCAACTGGGTCGATTCAGAAACAGCCGCTGAGGGTCTGACCAAATACGGCAAAACAGGACACCTAGTTACTATCACATCCCAGGCTGAGAATGATTATGTCGCCGAGCGCTTACTGGGTGACGGCTGGATGGGAGCTACTGACCAAGCCGTCGAAGGTGACTGGCGATGGGTGAGCGGACCGGAGAACGGTACTCTCTTCTGGCAAGGGCTGGGTGGTGAAGGTGGGGCAGCCGTCGGTGGAAATTACTCCAACTGGGCCAGCGGCGAGCCAAACGACTCTAGCGACGAAGATTGCGCGCAGTTCTATGTTGATGATGCTACGTGGAACGACCTTCATTGCGTCAACAGCGAACTGAACGGATATGTAGTTGAATATGGCGATGAAACCCCTATCGAGATCGCCACGGCCACGCTGAGCATTACGACTGTCGGCGAAACCATCGAGGTAGCCTCCTGCGAAGAGCTACAAACGGTTGATGATGATCCCGATGCATCCTTGGCGACTATCCAACTTACGAACGACATCGATTGCGAAGGTATAGAGGTTGAATCTCTCTTCGGGGATGACGGATTTAGTGGAACTTTTGATGGCCAAAATCACACCATCTCCAACATGACCATCGATCAAGCTGGCAACGCTGTTGGTCTGATTGCTTTTACCCGTGACAGCGCGGTCTTAAAAAACCTCAAGCTTAGCGGCGGTAGTGTCAGCGGCAACAGCTTTGTCGGTGCTTTAGTGGGGGAGGCTACAGATACTTCTATTGAGAATGTGACATCTTCAGTTGATGTAAGCGGCTCCTGGGCAGTCGGCGGTCTCGTGGGGAGCTATGAGAGCAGTGGAAATAACTATATCCGCGACAGTTCATCCTCCGGCGCTGTAGTGGGGCAAGAACTCGTTGGCGGCTTGATCGGCAAGCTGGATTCATACGGCAGTATTACCGTTGAAAGGGTATTTGCAACCGGTAACGTGACAACTACCACATGGTCCGAGGCCGGCGGCTTGATCGGCCGGGCCGGGGCCTATTCAGAAGAAGCAAACGAAACAATCGCCCTGATAATCCAAGACGTGTACGCCCAAGGCAATGTGAGCGCGGGACAATACACCGTCGGCGGTTTGATCGGTGCGCTGAAAATAGAGAGCGATGGTGTAGGGTACGAGGTAGAACTCACGCTTCAGCGTGCGTATGCAAGCGGCAACGTCAGCGGTCAGGGCGATGTGGGTGGCCTGATAGGCAACTTTGACGCCCCTGATGCTGATCAGTCGGCTACGTTTGTCGATACGTTTGCGGCTGGCGCAGTATCGGTTACGGAGGAAGAGGCTGCACGCGGCGGCGTGATCGGCTACTTAAGCGAACTGGATGAAGGCATATTCACCAGTGAAGACCATTTCTACGACCAAGAGCGTACTGGTCAAAGTGACTGCAGCCAGGGCGATGCCGCGCTTGAAAATTGTACAGCCGTTAACACCGATGGCAGCCAGGACGATTATTTCATTAACAACAGCACAAGCCCGCCGCTAGATGACTGGAACTTCAGCTCTGTATGGGAAGCTCAATGTGATGATTACCCGGTCTTGCAATGGCAGAATCTTACCAATGATGAATGCGGTTCGGGTAGCAACAGCGATGGTGACGGCATATCAGACGCAGTAGAAGACGCTGCGCCGAACGGTGGCGACGCCAACGATGATGGTACGGCCGATAGTGAGCAAGTCAATGTGAGCAGCTTTGTCAGCCAGGTCAGCAGCGAATATGTGTCACTGGAAGTCGACCCTGCCTGCACCATTTCGGCGGTAAGCATGGGCGCTGAGCCCACTACTAAAGACGCAGGCTTTGATTACCCAGTAGGGCTCATGAACTTTACGGTCGATTGTGGCACACCTGGCTACACCACGACAGTAACGCAGTACTACCACGGAGTGGCAGATGATACTTTTGTACTACGCAAGTACAAACCGAGCACCAATGCATACTTCAATGTTTCTGACGCGAGCCTCGAACAAGTTACCATCGCTGGTCGGAACGTTTTAAAGGCTGCTTACGAAATCACTGATGGCGGCGTCTTGGATGATGATGGCACTGCCAACGGCTCAATCGTTGATCCTGTTGGTCTCGCAGAGAGTGTCGTGGGTGCGCCAAACACAGGCCTGGGCGGACGTGCCCAAAATTGATCTCGTAAAAACCTGGTTACGGGACAAGGTAAAATACAAGAAGCTCATCGGGCTCGCATTGGCTTTCCTCCTGGTGGCGACCGCGCTCGGCTGGTACTACTTACGTTCCACGGCTTCAGAACAACAGCCGGAAATCATCACGTACTCGACCGACACGCCAGACGAAACAAGGCCGGATAACGGCTATAAATGGCGCGGCAGGGCAGGTGATCCAAAGTACATCAGGCTGCCGAGTATCCAGACAGAAGGTTTCATTCAAAACGTCGGCGTCGATCAGAACAAGCAAGTAGCCGTACCCAATAACATCCACCTTGCCGGGTGGTTCGTAGACAGTGTACGGCCCGGGCAAACGGGGCTGAGTATCGTCGACGGACACGTTGACGGCCGTGCTGAGACTGGGATTTTTAAGCGCCTTGCCGATCTCAAAGAAAACGATGAATACGCTGTCGAGATGGGAGACGGCAGCCTCAAGCGCTATCGGGTTAAGAAAGTAGTGGCTATAGATACCAAAGATGCCGCCAATGTTCTATTTTCACAGGATCCGAAAGTCAAAAGCCAGTTGAACCTTATCACTTGTGGCGGTAATTTTGACCAGCAATCCCAGCAATACGACAAGAGAATTATCGTTGTTTCAGAACTAGTAAGTTGACGGTAGAATCTATTTTTTGTAAGTACCTTGAACACTAGTTAGTGCTGGCCTCGGCCGCCATTTTTCAATGAATTTCTTTGAATAACCGCGCTTGCCCTGGTCAGGCACAGTATGTTTGTCTTATTGGGTATATTTTATTATAAAACAAGCAAATTTTCAGCTTCGAGAGAATCGTTCTCTAGAAGCTAGAACTCTAGAATATGGTCAGTTTTAGCTTTCAAAAGTAAAGTCTACGCTTGCTCTGTTGCAAACGTAACGAGCGTCCTTTGCTTACTTTTGTTTAGGTAGACTGGCTTAGTGGTGTAGAAGGCTACCTTTGAACATATGGCCAAGTAGAACATGCCGCTAACTAGCATAGGGGCAAACGCGAACAGATCAGTGACATGCATATTCCACATGGCGTAACCTACCCACAAAACTGCTGGTATAAAGTTGAAGATAATCTGAAAGACTCTGAATGTGATGTATCTATAATCTCTCCCCTTAACCGCACCCGTAGGCTGCCACTGCATAGCTTTGTGTGTAAGTGCGTCATAAATTGCGAATAAATGAGCCCAACCATAAATTGAACGAACTGCCCATGCCTCAATGCCATAAATTGACTTATGCCATAGCGGATAAATGAATTGAGCGAATAGAAATGCTGGAAGTACAAACAGCGTGTACTGCAACTTAACCGCGTCCGGCAGGGCAATGAGCAAGACCAAAGGGATTATCGGCGTGTAAAAAGAGCTGAGAGCAGTATGGATATAATAAAGGAACCCTGACATATAAGATAACCTGGTTCTAGGAGCTAGTTTAGTATCCCAGAACTTAGAAGATGACAGGAGGCTCATTGAACCCATACACCACCTATATTGCTGCTTAAAGAATGCAGGCATAGTAGACGGGCAAAGTCCTTTGGCGAGCAGTACCGGAACATACTGAACCGTCCAGCCGTGCATCCGGAGGTTAAAGCCGGTATGGACATCTTCAGAATGCTCTATAAGCGCCGTTCCACCGGTGTCTTTCAGTGCTGTCCTACGGTAAATTGCGTTGCTCCCCACACATATAGCTGCGTCATGGCTCTGTCTTGACACTTGAGAAAAACGGTAAAACAACTCTTGTACAGCCCCGGCACCACGCTCAAGCCAGTTTTGTTCAGTGTGGACATCAAAATACTGTGGTGACTGCACAATGCCGACTTTTGGGTTGTGCTCCATATAGGGCAGCAACTCATCCAGAAAGTCTAGACGTGGCTTAAAGTCGGCATCAAAGATAACGATGAACTCACCGTCGGATACTTTGTACCCATGTCGTAGATTTCCAGCCTTCTTAAACTCTCCCCTATCAGGCCTTACTTCATACTTGAAGCTATACTGCAAAGCTAAATTCTTAAGCTCATTTCTGGCACTATCATCAAGGCAGTATACCTCTACATGGCCCTTATAGTGTTTTGACATCTCAAGTACGCCATCCCATGTATTAGCTAAAACATTCATGTCCTCGCCTGCCGTAGGCAAGAATATATCTACGCTAGGATATATCTTAGGCTGCCAGTCGTCGACAAGTTCCTGGTGCTTTCTAAAATCAAAATTCTTAGTAAAAATATTTACGGTGAAAGATACCAAGAAGTAGACAACCGTAAGTAGTAAAAAGCTAAATAGCCACCATAATGCTGGGTTGCCGGCCAAGAATCTAAACATACTAAAAGTTACGGAAGTGAAGCTGATTACAGAAAATAATATAATAAATCTATGGTGTCGTTCGATGTATAAGTGCTTTTCTTCGTCCGTGGGCGCGTTAGGCACGAGTTGCTTGTCAGGGGCTCTAAACTCAAATAACTTATAGCGGTAGTTGACTGCTTGAGCAACAGAGGCAAGCTTGTCGTATGCACTAAGGGAGGACAATACTACTTGCTGTGAAAACGGAACAAAAAGCATCAGTGCAGCACTACAAAGAGCCCAGAAAATCATAATGAGCGATGTACGACCAGTAAACAGTGTCGACAGTAGGCCAACCAGCGAAACCAGGCCTATTGCTATATGGGGAGCAAACAGCCGCAAAGAGTCTTCGTTTGCCACTTTGCTCTCGCCCTTTGGTGTAACTTTGTACGTCAGTTTCTTGCCAGTAATTACTCCCAAGAATGCTATCAAAAATATAGGCCAAGATGCGATGCTTATTATCTTTCCTGCCCAAAGTGGGCCTTTTTCGTGCTTGGGGCGAATGTTGAAACGCTGAAGCCATAACGCCATTAATCCGCACATTGCTATCACGGGTAGATATATGGAAAGGAAGGGGGCTAAACTAATATCGGCAGTATTTAGGCCCAGACCGAAATAAATAGCTAGCCCCATCGTGCCCGCTGCCATCGCAAGTCCTGAAAAGTAGTGCTGCTGCAAGAAGAAATAATACGCTGCCTGTCTGAATGACATTTCGCGAAAGAGCTTCGGGCTATGATGTAGGAGGATGTGCATACAGCCATACGCCCATCGCATTTGTTGGCTGAAATAAGCTTGCCAGGTAGTTGGTCCTTCGCCTACAGCAAGTACCTCATTTACGTACACACTCTCCCAGCCGTTAGCGTGGAGTTTCATCCCCGTAAGCAAGTCTTCGGTGATGTGCGCACTGTAATGGTCGATATCTTCCAAAGCCTTAACTCTGATAACATGATTAGCGCCAATGAGCGTATTCATCCCCATGCCATGAAAGCCCCTCAGGATAGGGCCATAGAAATTGTATGTTTGCTCGGCTGCACCACGCGCGATTATTGAATCTTTTGTATTCCCATAAATCTGCGGGGTGCCCACAAAGGCTACTTTCGGGTTTCTAAAGTATCCCAGGGTTTTGATAAGGAAACTGCTATCAGGTACAAAGTCTGTGTCAATCTGGGCGACAATGTCGTACTCATGGCCATGGCTGTCGTACCATGAATTATGATTGCCGCCCTTGGTTCCCCTTTTGTACTTACCTGATTCAGTGTTGTAGTGATCCTTGCCATGTCGGCTAAAGTGTTTGACGCCATATTGCTCGCATATTTTTTTAACGCGTGGGTCATTTCCTTCATCGAGCAGCCACGTGTCATGCTCGTACTTTGCGTTAATCATGGCGGGCAGGCATTTGTGGAGGAGCTCTATAGATTCTGATGCTGGAACAAAGGTGGTGATAAAAGCGACTTTCAGACCGGGAATGGGTTTGTTTGCCGAAACATCTTTTATGTGAGACGCGATAGTCCAAGTAAGTATTTGCATGACGATAGGGTGCCAAATAACAAACGACACGAGCAGGAACAATAGTACGTCTGCGATCCTTAAGATACCCTCAAAATTATTTGGGACGTGGACGGGATTAAACCACCAGACTGCAAAAAAAGACACCAGCATTAGTGCTGCCGTTGTGATTGCGGCGTGAAGATGTTTCGACCCAGTACTCACAGTTAGCTTATTCTATAATAGAAATGATACTTTAGCAAGTATATTTTATAGGAGTGTGACCATGAAGAAGACGAGAGTTATAAGGTTGCGAGTAAGTATCTTGTCCGAGCAGGAGTTCCTCGCGTATTATTGCGACACACTCATCGGAGTATCCACGACCTCCCAGGTCGGTGAGCGGCATCTGTTGGTAAACAGTTAAGCAAAAACAAGAAAACAAAAAATGATAAAAACACCCGTAGGCGTAGGTCAGTCGATAACTGTTCCTGGCAGACCCACGGAAATTACTGTTGCGTCTGCCAATACTCACTTTGGAAGGTTATTGACCAGTGAAAAAGGCCTGGAACCCTTGAGTGAGGCGGATGTATTACTCCTTCAGGAAGTAACCCACAAGGGGTATGATCTATGCAAAGAACTTGCACGTGCCAGCTACAAGGTGGTGCACGCCGTTGGTGCTTGTGGTTTGGCAATTGCTTTGCATGAAGACTCGAACTTCGGAGTTGTTGAAGGGTCACAGCGAGAAGATGTCCTGCAAGCTCCTGGCGCCATGGCCCGCCAGCTTGTCAAAAGGGTTCCCACTATGTTCGCTCACTGCCTGTGGCAGCGCAGTGTAATCGCAGCAAAGCTTAAAGGTCCTGATGGCCAAAAATTGACCGCTGCCGCTACCCACCTGGTAATACCATTGAGGTCACATGGCCGCGAAGCCCAAGTCACTCGCATGGGTGAGGTGCTCCGACATCCCTACTACGACGGACCCTTGATACTTGGAGGCGACATGAATCACTATCCGGGACCCCAGGCAGTTGACCTCAAAATGCGCGAAATAAGCAACCTCAGGGAAGTAGACACAAACGGAGAACCAACCTGGCGTATGCGCAGCTCGAAACAGCAGTGGTGGGGTACTGCTAAGGGTGCACTCCAGCGTGAAACTTTAGATGCCTACGACGGGCAGCTTGACGACATGCTTTACAGGGGTGACGGTCTAGTGCCACAAGGAAAGGCCAAGGTCGTTGATGTTGAATCTGACCATCGTGCGGTTATTGCCAGGTTTCTTGTCGGACGTTCCTGATAAAAGTATCCTCACTGCCCGACCAATTACTATTTTATTTTCTGAGTAGTTTTTTTACGACTCTCTCTGTGTCTTGTTCGCTGCGTGATATATAGGCTTCTGTAAGTTTCCGGTAATTATCGATGGTATGGTCGGCAATGACAGCTATGAGTGCCAACAGTACGCCAATGCCAAGCAGCAGGTAGAAAACAGTAAACGATTTTCCAAGGTCAGTTTGAGGGGCAAAGTCGCCGTAGCCTACGGTTGTAAGGGTAACGACGCTGAAGTACAGGGCATCGAGGGGCCGCCAATGCTCTACTTTGCTGTAAAACAACATACCGGTGACAAGGATGCTCATTACTAGTAGAAGTAACCCAATGAACTTATGATCTCTCAAGATATTTTTTGTTCTGGTTGCCACAAATATATAGTAGCATTTCGCACGGTGGTTGGATGGATCGCCGCAAGGGAGCAAAGACAAGCTAAAGGGTTTTAAAGCATTGCCCACATGGCGTTTAGGTGACTGTCCAGTTCGTAGCCGGATTTGGTCCAGAGTTCTATGAGCAGGGCGGGAATGCCGACCTTGTCGTGCAGCCAGTCTTCAAATGCGCCGGTGGTGTCGTAGTGGAATATGCTGTCGGTTTCGCCGTTTGAGGCGTAGCCTACATTTGACCTTTGGTCATAGGTTTGGGCTTGGGCAACGCTGTTGCCGGTGCCGTTTGGAATGACTACGCCAGCGACCGCATGGTAGGTAAGGACCAGCCAAGGCCTTTGGCCAAGAACATAGTTGGCAAGTGCCTTTGATTCCGGTTCAGACAGAGGGGATTTACCACCACCATACTTGAGGTATGTTTGATTGGGCATGGTCACGCCCGACTTCCAGTCGTTGGCTGGAAAGTTGCGGTTTAGGTCTACGTTATGGGCATTCGTGCGAGTGCCAGCGGCAAAGCCATCGGGGTTGAGCACGGGTATGACGGTGATTGTTCGACCGGCAGGTATGCGATGGGCGTTTGCCTCAAGGTGGCTCACCCAACTTTGTAGAAGGTAGGCCGAGCTTTGTTCGTCTCCGTGAGTGGCACCGACAAAAAATATTTTGCGGGAACCGCTGCCAAAACTATAGGCCGTGATGGGCCGGCCCTGAACCGACGTGCCAATGCTAAATACCGTCTGGCAGATCACCTGGCCGCTAAATTGCCAGGCTGATCCGCCCGAAACGCCAAACTTATTCTGCAGGCCATCTATCACCTTTACGGTAAAACTGCTGCATCGCGGCAAAGCGCCTTGAGGCGTCAGCACGATTATGTCTCCCTGCAGTGAAACAGTGGCTGCAACTGTTGTTCCGCGTGATTGGAGCTGTACAAACTTGCCAAGGTTTTGTTTGGCGGATAGCTTGGAGTCAAAGCTGAGTGTGATACTGCCCCCGGGCTGGAGCTTGGCACCGCCTATGCTGACGCCCATAACCTTTGGCCCGCCGGAGGTTTTAAACCGCGTTGAAAACGGTTTGGCCATGTAGCCGCCATCCGCGGCGGTGACGTTGTCTATGGTAAGCCCCAGCGTAGCCTGGCGGGGGAGAGGCTTGTCCAGGCGCACGGTGATCACTTTGTCCTTCAAACTGGTAGATATATTGAGCTTTTGGCGTTTGCCCGCTGTCACGAGTTCTAAGGAGGCGTTGCCTACAGACTGGGCAGCTCTATTCAGTGTAAAGGTTAAGGTTTTTGGAACATCGTAGACCACCTTGCCGTTCGGGACATTAGACTTGGTAATGCGAACGTCATCAACGGTGGCCAACTGCTTTTCAAAAACGGTTTCACTGGGAGTGCCATGGAACAAACGCTGCACAGTAAAGGCATAGCGCTTTGATTGGGCCAGTTTCAACTGCGATACATCGCAGCTGACTACACGATCTTCTTTGGAACAGTCGACTTGCTTGTTCTGGGCGTTGAGCCGATAGTCGAACACCTGGTCGGGCTGGTCCAGGCTGAAGGTAAGGGGGCGGTTGGTCGGGACGGGGGCGTCCGGGGCGACTTGGCGGCTCAGGGCCGGCAATGGGCCGGGTGCTACCCGGATACTTTTCTGTAAAAACCGGTTGCCATGAAGGCTCAGCGTGATGACTTCCCGGGCCCCTTCTTTGGGGACTTGCGTGGGCGAAATGCAGGTTTTGTGGGAGTAGAGGGGATAGTTGGCAAGTTTGAAGCTTTTCGTCAGTTCGGCGTGGAAGCTTGGGCTTTGTTTTGGGCTCATCAGATTGGGCAGAAAGACTGAATTCACAAAACAATTAGGCTGGGAGTACGAGAAGGGAGTTGTCCGGGGCCAGTAGAGGTTGGCTGTGTACAGGATGATGGCCAGCAGAACGGTTCCGCCAGCAAAAAACAGATGCTTTTTGCCAATACGTTTTCTGACCTGCCGGATGTTTTTGGCAGCAGTACCCATCCGGCTCGGCAAGGTGCCGAGTTTTTTAACCAGTCGCGCCGATAGGCTTTTTATTTTTTTAACCATAGTTTTTATAGTATCTACTATATAACATACCGCACTGCAGGATAATCGGCATTAGATAATATCGCGTTGTCTGTATGCAAGGGACTTTGCTATACTTGCCGCATAAGGATAAGCGTTTAAGCAAGGGACTCTCGGGCAAAAGCTATGGCGGCCAAGTGGCGGAAAAAGAGCAAAGAGGTTGTGGGCGGCTCGGCCCCGGCAGATAAGCCTGCCCGGATTTCTAATAAGCTGGAACATGTCCTGGTAGCCGAAAGCAAACAACAACCCCGGCAGCGCGCAAAAACTTTGGCGCGCAGAATCGTCAGGCACAAAAGGTTCAAGCCGGCGGTCATCGCATTGGTAGTCATTGTGGCTCTGGGAAGTTTTGCTGCTTATATGGGCCGGGACAAAAAAGCACCGGTTGTAGCTCCTGAGGGGCCGAAATGCACCTACCGTATGCTTGAAAAGGCCCGGCTGTCTTTGGACGCTAGTAAGGTAGCCAAGCTCGAACCAGCAGTGGGCGAAATCGAACAGATTCCGGGCTACGACCAAGACCCCAATTGCTTGTTCGTTGTCCTGACCTACTACATAAATATTAGCGATGCAGCGAAGGCGCGTGAGCTGCTTAATAAGCTGGAAAAAGTCTACACACCGAGTGAAGGCTACGAAACGGTTATTGTTGAACAAGCCAAGACGCCCAAGGAACTACGCCCGATGGTCAAATTTCTGGAGGAAGAGGCCGCAAGATATAAGAATATCGGTCCAGATGGAGCGCCGCGATGAGCCGTAAGCTAACAGTGAGCGTGTTCCTGCTGACAGTGGCTTCCTGCTGGTTCTTAGGCACCAGACCTGCTTCCGCAGTCATAAACTTGAACCCGGATCCAGGAGCTGCCGGTATACCGGCCAACCTGAGGAACTATCTTCGTAACTGTGATGGCGGCGGACAGTCGCCAGCCTTTGTACAGTGGCTATCGCAAGCCGGAAACCCATCTGTTACCACGCTGAATGTTACCGCCGGCCAGCCATTTGTAAATGTAGATCTTCGATTCGCTGGCGCAGTATGCTTCAGCCCGAGCAGCACGCTTCAGACACAACTCAGGGTGATGGGCTCCTCGGTCACGCCTAATGGTAGCGTTGACCCCACGCTAACTGGCAGAACGTTGAACATCACTTTTTCCCCAAATCAAAATGCTCCCGGAACATACCGCTTTGCAGCTACTCAGTTTAGATTGAATGCTCCTGCGGGCGGATTCCAGGGGAATGTGAGGTACTTTCTCACCCTTGATAATAGGGTCATCAATAGATTTCCCACCAGACACGAGTGTGTAACGCCTCCCAGCCCGGTAGTCAACGGGTGGAATTTTGCTGGCTGCCCACCCTCCGGCGTTATATTGGCCATCCAAATAAATGCCCCCCCGCCTCCGGTTGATGCCGGTAACTGTTCGGTTTCGGCGCCAAGCGGGATATATCCCGGTTCGACTTTTGCTGCCTCGTTTGTGGCAAATAACACCGGCGACTTTAACTGGAGTGTCAACAATGCTACCCCCCAAAGGTGGAGAATGCGAGATCCAAGTTTTAACGGACAGTGGGGGGCGGCCTCGGAAACGGAAATAAGAGGCGGCGAGGTGCGAAATTCGCCTTTCGGGCAGCTACTATTTGGCGGGGATACAGCCAACTGGACGCAGAATTTCACTGCGCCGGGTACCCCGGGACGGTATACCTTTGACTGGCGTATATTCCGCGGGGGGGTCGGCTATCTGGGGGCGATCTGTTCGCAAACCATAGATGTAATCGAGCGGCCTTATTTCCGTACCTATGGCGGCGACGTATTTGTGGGCGGAGGGCAGGGCGCTGGTTGCGCGCCGCCTGACACGGACGCCGGTATTCTGGGCGTCACGCATACGACCCATACTGCTGCAGGTTCTCAGCTGGCTAACTTTGCACTTGGATTTATCATGGAGACCGCTTCCGCGCAGGTCCGGAACGGGGGTGCGAATCCCAAGGATTTGTCCTTCGCCAACACCAATCCGCAACTGGACGGCGCAATACCGGGTGCTGGGCTGTATACCACATACGGCGGCGGCTTAAACACCGGCAGTGTTGTCTGTGCACCGGACTTCTGGGTTGGCGCTACTAGCATCCAGCCTGCCGGCTATCGTCAACCTGCTACTAATCTGGGAATGGGGCAGCGACGAACGGTTTACGTGGACGGAGATGCCTTCATAGACGGCAATATCACGTATGCTAACGGGAATTATGCCAATCTCGGTCAAATACCTTCTTTCCGGCTTATTGCCCGCGGCAATATCTACGTGGCACCAGGTGTTAGTGAGCTGAACGGTCTGTTTGTTGCCCAGCCGCGGGCCGGGGCAGCGGCCAATACCACAGGACGTTTCTATACCTGCTATCCTGGCCATATCCCGACGGCGGCTGACATGAACGGTGTCTGTCGATCCACTGATCTGACGGTGTATGGCGCGGTGGTCGCCGAACTGATAAAGCTCACCCGGAGCGGGGGCTCGGCGCATCAATCCACTGCAGCGGAACGCTACACCAATACCCTGGGAACGGCCGCTGAAAGATTTATTTATACCCCTGAGGTTTGGCTGACAAGCGATTTTGGCGGCTCGGGTGAATTCAACTCTCTGAGAAGCTTGCCGCCGGTACTGTAGCCCTGCCCAGGAACAGCATAAACATCTTCCCAACCAAAGCTCTTATGCTATACTAAAAACCAAGATGACTGCCGTCCTCTGGGGTATTCCAAAAGCCAGGAGGAGGCAGACAGAAAAACGAGTGGGCATAATGATACATACAGACATAACCAACACATTAGATCCGGTCGGAGTTGTAGCGTAATGAGTATATTGAGCGGGGTATCCGACTTCTTTGGCCTGGATATCGGGACGACCGCTGTCCGGCTGGTGCATTTGCGCGGCAGCGGGCCGGTCAAGTCACTTTCGCGTTATGCCTACGCACCTATAGACAGCAAAATTTCCCTGAGCGATGCCAAGGCTGACCAGCAAAAACTGGCCGGAGTGGTGCGCGACCTGGTTGTAGAATCCCGGGTGGTGAGCCGAAACGTAGCAGTCGGGTTGCCGTCGCAACGGGTATTTACCACTGTAGTGGATGTGGATCGGCTTTCGCCCGGAGAACTAGCCAAGTCTATCCTATACCAGGCCGACTCGCTTATTCCCACGCCTCCCAACGAATCCAAGCTGGATTGGGCGGTTATAGGTGATTCGCCCAAAGACAAGAACAAGGTAGAGCTTTTGCTTACCAGTGTCACAAACGAATTCGTAGAATCCCGGCTGGATATGCTGGAATCAATTGGTCTAAATGTGATCGCGTTTGAACCGGACAATCTGGCACTGACACGCGCCATGCTGGCACCGGATGCCACCTTGCCGCAGATGGTGCTGGATATCGGCAACAAAAGCACAGACCTGGTCATTGCCATGAACGGTGCGCCCCGGCTGACCCGTTCCATCCCGACAGGATCAGAGGCAATCATCCGTGCTGCTACCCAAAACCTGAATATTGACGAAAAGCAGGCCGAACAGTTTGTCTTTAAATTTGGGCTCAGCAAAGAGAAGCTGGAGGGTCAGATCCACCAGGCCATCATCGGCACCGTAGATCTACTGACCAGTGAGGTAGAAAAATCTATCAAGTTCTTCCAGACGCGGTACGGCGAAGTAAAGGTAGACCGCATCATTGTAACCGGGGGTGCTTCGGCATTGCCGGAGTTTCCGCTGTACATTGCTAACAAGTTTGGCATTAGTGTAGAAATAGGTAACGCCTGGCGCAATGTCAGTTTTGCTCCTGATAAGCAAAATGAGCTCCTGACAGTGTCTAATCATTTTGGTGTGGCCGCTGGGCTGGCAGAGAGGACAGAATAATGATTCAATTTAACCTGTTGCCAGACGTCAAGCTCGAATACATAAAAGCCCGCCGTGGCAAGCATTTGGTCATGCTGGTGTCTCTTATAGCTACTGGCGTGACAGTAGCTATAACTGTCTTCCTTTTCCTGGGGGTCAATGTTATCCAGAAGGATCACCTCAATAACCTATCCGAAGACATCCAAGCCAAGGGCGATCATCTCAAAGGCCAACAGGACATAGACAAAATCCTGGCCGTGCAGAGTCAGCTTAATAGTTTGAACGGCCTGCATGATGCAAAGCCGGCTGCCGACAGGCTGGGAACTTACCTGGCTCAGGTTACCCCAAACGAGGTGTCTATATCTGAGCTGGCCGTCGATTTTCAGGCCAATACCATGACATTTGACGGTGCGGCTGATGCTCTCAAAAGTGTAAACGAATTTATCGATACCCTGAAGTTCACCACTTATGAATTGAACGGCGAAACAAAGAATGCCTTTTTTACAGTAGTACTGGCTTCTTTTGACCGAAGTGATGGCGAGGGTGAAGACCCGGCCAGTTATCAAGTAACCCTCTCCTTTGACCCGGTTATATTTGATATCAAGCAAGACACCAGACTGCAGGTGCCAAATAAGATAACCACTCGTTCGGTTACTGAACGCCCCAATCCGCTCTTTCAGCAACAGCCGAACGATACAGAAGCGGAAGAGGAGGGGCACTAAGATGGCTGCTAGAAGTTTGCGCGTATCCACCAAACGGATCCAAATAGATAAAGCCAACTCCAGTATCGTTATTGCCGTTGGGGTGGCCGCATTTGCGGTAGCATTCTCGCTCGTGGCGGCGAAATCTCTCATAGCGCGGCAGTCATATCAGAATAAAGTCATAACTGCCCGTGAGCAGGCCCGTGATCAGCTCCAGGCTAACATTGACGCCGTTAGTGACCTAAAGACAAAGTACACAGAGTTTGTCTCCCGCCAGGAAAATATCATCAACGGCAACAGTTCTGGCGGTGGCGAACGCGATGGTGACAATGCCCGGATCATACTGGACGCATTACCCAGCAAATACGACTTCCCGGCGTTGGCGTCCAGTTTGGAAAAAATCCTGGTGGATAGAAACTACCGTATCCAGACTATCAACGGTACCGATAACGAGGCTACACAGAACGGAAGTGGCGATGTGGCGGCCACCAGCTCCAGTGCGGCTGCAGCGGCGGCTTCCAGCGGCGTTGAGCAACAGACGCCTTCGGCAGGAGCGGCCGTAGAAATGCCCTTCGAAATAGGCGCCGAAGGCAGCTACAAGGGGATGGTAGAGCTCCTTGGCGTGTTTAAAAACTCTATCAGGCCGCTATATGTGCAGACACTTACTTTTACCGCTGGTGACGGCAGTAATATCCAACTTAACATCCTGGGTAAGACATTTTACCAGCCTGAGCGAACGCTAAACATTGCCGAAGAGGTCGTCAAATGATACGAAACCACAACGACCGGATGGAGGGTTTATGAAGCAAAAAGACATAGCGCTGATTATCATTATCGTATTTGTGAGCGGGGTGTTGTCGTTCTTTATATCTAACAAATTCATCAGCTCGCCCAAGCATGACTTAAAGGCTGCCAAGGTAGAACCCATAACAGCTGATTTTAATGAACCAAGCAACGCCTACTTTAATGATAAATCAGTTAACCCTACGCAGCTTATCCGTGTAGACAACAACAAAAACCAAAGCCCGTTCGATGGCCAGTAGGGGACGGCAGGGAATCAATTCTGAGAGTGAGGCTGTATGAGTCCTGTTAGACCCCAAGAATCTTCTACGTTTGCTTACACACTGAACCATACACTGCATTTTCAGTCGTATATCAAAATACGGAAGGTAAGTGGGGTCTAACAGGATGAGCGTTCTATCGGCGGCAACGCAAAAGCAGGTCGAAGAAAAGCTGGTAGCCGGGGGACTCCTGAAGGCTGATGAGTTAAAAGGTCTCAAAGAAAAGGCTACAAAAGAAAACAAGCCGCTGCTGAGCTTAATGGCGAGTGACGGCAAGGTTTCAAATGAGCAGCTTACCAAAACCATTGCCCTCGTAACCCAGTTGCCTTATGTCAATCTGATTAACGTTCAGATAGACTCAGAAATCCTATCGCTTTTGCCCAGGGAAATTGCTGAGCGCTATATGGCGGTACCTTTGGGTGAGATGCAGCGCCGTTTAGTCGTGGCTATGCTGGATGCAGATAATGTCCAGGCGGTAGACTTTCTGGCGAACAAGATCGGTCGCCCGTTAAAGGTCTATGCAGCCAGCGAAGAGGGTATTCGGAGTGTTATAAAGCAGTACGAAGGCGCAACTATCGGCAAAGAAATGGCAGCAGCGCTGGGTGTGCAGCAAGACCAGCAGAATCAGCAGGACCAGGCAGAAATTTCTGCCAACCGGCCCAGAAGTAAGGCGGGTAACAAAATCCAAACTATCGTTCAGGATTCGCCCATCAGTAAGGCTTTGTCCACCATTCTGGACTATGCCGCCAAGAACCGGGCCAGTGATATTCACATCGAGCCCCTGGAAAAAGAGCTGAGGATCCGTTGCCGTATAGACGGCGTGCTGCGTGAGATCATGAAACTGCCCAAGAGCACCGAACCGCCCCTTGTGTCGCGTATCAAGATCCTGGCTAACCTCAAAATCGACGAACACCGCGTGCCGCAGGATGGCCAGTTTACTGTCAGCTCGGCCGGCAGGGATATTGACCTTCGTATCGCTATCTCACCGGTGGTGTGGGGTGAACAAGTTGTCATCCGTTTGCTGGACAAATCCGGCACCAGCCTGAAGCTTGAGGACATGGGCTACAAGGGAAGGGCCCTGCGGCTTATCCGTGAAGGCTTGAAGACATCCAACGGAATGATTCTGACATCCGGCCCAACTGGTTCCGGCAAGTCGACCTCTATGTACGCGCTTATCCAGGAAATAAAAAGCGACGGCATCAACATTGTCACGCTCGAAGACCCGGTTGAGTACAAAGTCTCCGGGGTCAACCAGATTCAGGTTAATACAGACGTTGGTTTGACATTTGCATCCGGCCTTCGCTCTGTTCTGCGCCAGGACCCAAACGTCGTGATGGTCGGAGAAATCCGCGACAAAGAAACCGCGCAGCTGGCCGTGCAGGCGGCCCTCACCGGACACTTGGTGTTCAGCACGCTGCACACCAATTCGGCTGCAGGTATTCTGCCCCGGCTTTTGGACATGGGCATCGAGCCGTTTTTGATTGCCAGTACCGTACGAACGGTTATCGGCCAGCGTTTGGTGCGCCGAATAAATGACGACGGCAAACAGAGCTACCAGTCCGACAAGACCGAAACTGAGGCCATTCACGCCACACTTGGCAAGCTTTTACCGGAGAAAGAGGCCAACGCCAAGGCGGCAGCCAAAGACCTTGGCTACGAGAGCTTGCCTCTAAGAGGGCAAAACGCTTATACTTTGTTCAAGGGCGTAGATAGCCCTGTCTCTCCGGGTGGCTACAAGGGCCGAATGGGTTTGTACGAGGTATTCAATGTTACCGACGCAATCCAGGACCTCATCCTGAAACGGGCAACCAGTGCAGAAATCCAAAAGGCCGCCGCGGCTGAAGGGATGATAAATATGAGAGAAGACGGCTATCTGAAAGCCTTAGAGGGCTACACAACCATATCAGAGGTGAACCGCGTTGCAGCGGCCGATAACGCATAAGAAGAGGGTGGTACATAAAAATGGCGACAGCACAACCAAGAATAGAAGTCCTGCTGGAGGAAGTGATCAAAAAAAAGGCGTCGGACCTTCACATCCAGGTAGGCCTACCGCCCATGCTGCGTGTTGACGGCGTCTTGTTGGCCATTTCCGGAACCGAAATACTGACCGAGGAAACGGTAGAAGCCCTGATCTTTGCCATTTTGGACGAAGACCAAAAGCAGATTTTACTGAAGGACAAGGAATTCGACTTTAGTTTTGCTTTTGGCGACCTTGGCCGCTTCCGCGTCAATGCCTTTCACGAACGGGGCAACCTTGCCGCAGCGCTCCGGCTTATTCCAAACGAGATATTGACCATCGAACAACTTGGTTTGCCGCCCATAGTCAGCAAATTTGCCGAATACCCCCGCGGACTGGTCCTTGTAACCGGCCCAACCGGCTCCGGTAAATCCACTACACTCGCCGCGCTCCTGCACAAGATCAATATGGAGCGGGCGGCCCACGTTGTCACTATCGAGGATCCAATTGAATTCACCCATACCTCAAAGAAGTCCGTCATTGTCCAGCGTGAAGTCCACTACGACACCTATTCATTCTCTGCGGCCCTGCGTTCCAGCCTGCGCCAGGACCCGGATGTGGTGCTCATCGGCGAAATGCGCGACCTGGAAACTATTGCTGCGGCCATTACTATCGCCGAAACAGGTCACCTGGTTTTTGCTACCCTGCACACTAACTCTGCAGCCCAAAGTATAGACCGTATGATTGACGTCTTTCCGCCGCACCAGCAGCCGCAGGTGAGGTCTCAGTTGGCAAATATTCTGATGGCTATCTGTGCCCAGCGCCTCATGCCGGCAATTGGCGGCGGACGGATTGCTGCCGCGGAAATTCTGATTGCTACCCCGGCTGTACGCAACATTATCCGCGAAGGCAAGAGCCACCAGCTTGAAGCGGTCATTCAGACCGGTGCGGAATTTGGCATGCAGTCCATGGACAAGACCCTGGTGAGCCTCATACATAACGGCACCGTTACGTATGACGAGGCGCGGATGATAGCGGTAGATGCGGACGAATTAGACAGGCTGATGAGAGGCTAGGGCACGGGGTTTACTGTATATGCTGACTTACAAATACACTGCACGGGATACGGCAACAGGCAAAAAAGTCACTGCTGAAGTTCAGGCGGCCAGCGAACAGGCTGCCGCCAAACTATTACGCGACCAGGGCCTCTCCCCGGTAGAGATCCGGCCAGTGACTGGCGGTGGCCTTAACCCCTTAAGCAAGTTCAAAAACCGCATCAAAATAAAGGATAAAATCCTCTTTTCCCGCCAGCTGTCCACACTTATAAACGCCGGTTTGCCTTTGGTCCAGTCGCTGCGCACGGTGGCCGGCCAGACACAAAACAAGTCGTTCAAGATCGTTACATTAGAGGTAATTACGGACGTAGAGGCCGGTACGGCTTTATCAGTTGCCCTAAGCAAACACCCTGGTGTTTTTAACGAGATCTATATCAGCCTGATTGCCGCCGGTGAAGTTTCAGGTACCCTGGATAAATCACTGGAGCGCCTGGCGAACCAGCAGGAAAAAGATGCAGAAATCATTAGTAAAGTTCGCGGAGCCATGGTATACCCCATTATCGTACTGGTGGTTATGGGCGCTGTAGTGACTTTTATGATGGTAAAGGTCATGCCGCAGGTGGAGCAACTGTATGAAGGGCTGGGAGATAGCGCACAATTACCCCAAATTACAACCATACTCCTGATTGTGTCACGGGCCATGGTCCGGTTCTGGTATGTCTTTGTAATTGTTTTGATTGTAATGGGTATCCTGGTAAGCCGCTGGGCGCGGACGCTTGGGGGCAAGCGCTACATAGATAAAATCAAAATGCGTATGCCGCCGCTTGCAAGCCTTTTTATGAAAATGTACATGGCGCGTTTTGCCCGTACCGGGACTACCCTGGTGGCAAGTGGCGTCCCGTTAATACAGATGCTGCAGATTACCGGTAAAAGCATCAACAACGTACACATAGAAGAGTCACTGCGCAGAGCAACCGAAAAGGTCAAAGGCGGCAAAGCCCTCTCAGAGACGTTAGTCAACGATCCTAACTTCTTACAGCTTGTTCCGGACATGCTCCGGATCGGCGAACAGTCCGGAGCAATAGAGCAGATGCTGGAAAAAACAGCCGACTATTACGAAAAAGAGGTGGACAATGAAATCAAGGCCATCTCTACGATAATTGAACCAGCTCTGATGGTGGTGCTGGGCGTGGTTGCTTTTGTTATTGTAGCGGCGGTCTTATTGCCAATTTATGGTCTGGCCGGCCAGGGGATAAGCGTCTAGCGGGTTATCCACTGTTCCATGCTCTGTAAGAGGATAAAATGCTTGTGCTTTCAGTCATAACAAATTATCATTTGTGCATGAGTATCAATAAAATAGTGTCTCAAGGGGGGCTCTAACACTATGTATCAAAATTTGCGTAAAAAAACCAACAGGGAACAGGGCTTCACCATCATCGAAGTCCTCATAGTCCTGGCTATCGCCGGACTTATCATGTTGATTGTGTTCCTGGCTGTGCCAGCCCTGCAACGAAACTCGCGTAACAATGCCCGGAACAGCGAAGCTGCCCGAATTTCAGCAGCTGTCACGGAGTGTCTTGCAAACCGCAATGGACAGCAAGACAGCTGTAATTCAGTTGCTGAGTTAGGTTTGAATATTGGCACTGATTTCCAGCAATTTACTAGCATCGTCTTTGCGGGCGTGGGTAGCGAAGTTGAAGCTGCAGTTAGGTTTACCCAAAGATGTCTGCCCGATGGTTCTAACATCGGTGGCGCGAATCCAACTGCACGAGACTTTGCTGTTCTCTACCAGCGTGAACCTGCGCTTACTCGCTGTATTGGTAGCCAGTAAAAAGTTGTTATAGTTCCAAAATTTTAAACAGACTCCCTAGGGAGTCTGTTTAAAATTACTTTAGATTCCCAGCATCCCCAAGCTACAATAAATTCAAGAGTAATATATCGAGGGGGTGGTATATGCGAGGAAAGGCCTATTGTTAATATACGAGATGCCTACAACTCCTGCGCCCCCTAATACAGTTGTGCTAGGATAAACGGTAATGGTATATGTTGCCTTGATACTGCTAGGGCTTTGTTTTGGGAGCTTTGTGAACGCTTTTGTGTGGCGGCTGCATGAACAGGAGACAAGGAAAAAGCTGACGCGGAAGCAAAAGAAGGACTTATCGGTGGTACACGGACGGTCTATGTGCCCGCACTGCAAGCACGGGTTAGCCTGGTATGACCTGTTGCCAGTCGTAAGCTGGGTAGGCCTCCGCGGCAAGTGCCGGTACTGCGGCCATAAGATTGACGACAGCCCGCTTGTAGAGCTTCTGGCGGCTCTTTTGTTTACCGGGTCATACCTGGCGTGGCCCTATGGATTTACCGCGGGAGGCTGGCTGCTTTTTGGCCTCTGGCTTATTTTTCTTGTCTGCTTTCTGGCACTTGCCGTATACGATCTTAGATGGATGGAGCTTCCGAATAGGATTGTGTACCCGCTTATCGTCCTTGCAGCTGTTCAAACGGTCGTAAAAGCAGTTGTGCTGAAAGACGGTACGGGTACCGTAATCGGAGCTCTCTTGGGATTCCTGGTGATAGGCGGACTGTTTTATGGGCTCTTCCAGTTGTCGGGCGGGAAGTGGATTGGCGGAGGTGATGTCAAGTTGGCGTTTATGATAGGCCCCCTTGTTGGCGGAGCTACTGCAAGCATGTTGGTGATTTTTCTAGCCTCTCTGGCAGGTACCCTTGTATCATTACCCCTTATGGCTCTGAAGTCGCTGCGCATAACCAGCCGTATTCCCTTTGGGCCATTTTTGCTGTTGGCTACCGTGATTGTATACCTCCTTGGCGAGAGCATAATTGACTGGTATGTACGGGGACTGTGGCTATAGCAGTTGATGGCAGAAAGCACCTTTTGGCCTACCGCTTATGCTATACTTGGAACCATGAAAGGCCGGGGGAGCCAGTTGAGCGCCCGTCTACGCTTTAGCGCACTGCAACACCGTAGCGAGCAAGGATACACCATTGTTGAAGTGATGGTGTTCCTTGCGGTGACTACGGCAATTTTTGTCATGATTGCCAGCAGTTTTTCTACCCGTCAGAATAGCGCAGAGTTTTCCGTGGCAGTCAGGGAAATGGAGTCACGCCTGCAGGACATAGCAAACGACACATCCACCGGGTACTACAACAACCCGGGCAACTTCAGGTGCAGGCTTTCCGGCGGGGCACCATTTGTAGAGCCAGGCACAAATGCCCAAGGGACCAATAACGATTGCATATTTATTGGTCGTGTCGTCCAGTTTGATCTGGGGGGGTCAAACGGCAAGGATTTCAACCTGTATTCAGTAGTCGGTGCGCGACAAGCCGCAGGTGCTGATGTAGAGGACTTTGACGATGCCAATCCTCTGGCGCTGGCACCGTCCGCGCGGTTTACGGCCAGTGATCTGACGGAGACTCAGCAGGTCCCGCCCGGACTCGTTATCCGGAGTGTGTATAGCGATAACGCGGGCGTCAGACGGCAGGTGCGGTCGGTCGGGTTCTTTACCTCATTTGGGGCAGGTGCTGCAAATACTACTTCCCTGGGGGTAAATATCTTGCCCCTTGCATTCAATCCCGTCGGGAACAGCAAAAACGACACTGTAGGGGCTATTAACCTTATCAACAACGCTTCCCCAAGCAATCCGTCCAATGGAGTGGTCATCTGTATGGATGGTGATGCCACCAACCAGCACGCACTACTCCGGCTGGGCGGTAACGAACGGCAATTAACAACTGGTACCACGGTGGAGGCAGGCACATGCGCAAGCGCTGGTTATTAAGTCTAAATAATTCGGGTGACACAATCGTGGAGGTGCTGCTGGCTATTGCTATCGTAAGTTCTGTGCTAAGTGGAGCATTTGTCTCGGCCGGCCGTTCTTTGCGTGGTGCCCAGGTTTCCCAGGAAAGGGGCGAGGCACTCAAGTTAGTAGAAGGGCAGCTGGAACTCCTCAAGGCTGCGCTAAAGGATGACAGCCTGGCCGATGACGTTTTTGCTCAGGGCGCCGCTGATTTTTGTCTGAGCGATACCTTAGCACCGACGGCCGGTACATGCACGCTAGGCTTTGGTGGCCGCTATACCATGGCGCTGAGGCGAACAGGCGACAACTTTGCTGCATCAGCACGGTGGGTTAAGGCCAGCGGCGGGGTGCAGGAAGAAGTTACTATTGTGTATAGGGCGTATAATCCATGATTCATATAAAGTTTCAGCAACGCGGTTTTACTATCATTGAACTAATGATAGCGACATCAGTCTTTGCGGTCGTGCTGCTTCTGTGCTCCTATGGCCTTCTGGAAATAGGCCGGACGTACTACAAGGGCGCAACCATTACGCGTACCCAGGAAACGGCCCGTATCGTCATAGACGAAGTGGCCGAGGCAATTCAGTTTAACGGCGGGGAAGTAGTCGCAAATACTGCCGCTGGCTGGCACTGCATTGGCACGAAACGCTACAGTTTTGTACTAAACCGCCAGCTGACAGAGACCAATCACGCCCTGGTGTCTGACGCACCCCCCGCAAGCTGCACTACAGGTACGGGCGCCCAAAATATCAATGGCGGCCTCTTGAGCGGTAGTCGCGAGCTGATGAACGTGCGGACCCGGCTTTCACGCTTTGATATTGTGCCGTTAGCAGGTGCCGACGGTCTGTACAGAATTACCGTGCGGGTCGTCAGCGGTGATGACGATGTGCTGGAGGATAGAAATGGCAGCGGTACCATTACGGCGGCAGACAATCCCATAGAGTGCAAAAACGAACGAACCGGCTCCCAGTTCTGCGCCGCCTCGGAACTTACTACCGTTGTACAAAAGAGAGTGTAGAATAAGGGTAAGTACTATCATGAAGACATCATCACTACACAAAAACCAGTCCGGACTCGTTTCTTTTTTGATAGTAACGGTCGTCATGCTCATACTGTCATTGATTGTCCTGGCTTTTGCGCGGTTGGTCAGCCGTGAGCAGATCCAAACACTGGATCGCCAGCTCAACGCCCAGGCCTTTTACGCAGCCGAATCGGGGGTTAACGATGCGCTGAACGCACTTGCCCGCCCCGCCCCGCCCACGGGTTACAATAACAACTGCACAGGCGCTGGCAGTTTTATGGCTACAGCCGGTCTGACCAACGACCTTGGCAACGGTATATCCTATTCGTGTCTTTTGGTGGATACTACCGTCCCCGACCTTCAGGTCGACGACCTGTCTACAGAGACTTCCGTGGTTTTTCCCATTCGCCCCCAGGGTCCGGCCCCGATAACGGAATTAAACTTTACCATTACGGATGGCAGTGATGGCGATACGCTCACCGGCTGTCCCGCTGCGGGCAACTATCCGGGCAGTTGGCCCGGCGGCTGCAGTATAGGGGTGCTCCGTATGGAGCTGGTGCGGTTTAACGGTAATCCCAACAGGGATGATTTACTTAGAAACCGGGCGGTAGCCTATATACAGCCATCCACTAGTGGTTCGCCGGCGTTTACCTGGGCGCAGTCATCGGATAGCGCCGCTTACAATACCGGGCATCGTCATGCTGCTGTTTGTACCGTGGGCGGTGCGGCAACCGAAGCACAATGTACCGTAGACTTAACGGGCCTGAATCTCCAGAACGGCTATCTGCGGCTACGCTCTATTTATAGAACCGTTGACGTAACGATTAGCGCAGAGACTGCAAGCGGCCCTGTTTCCTTAATTGGCTCCCAGGCAGAGGTTGATGTAACTGGCCGGGCCACCGATGTCGTAAAGCGTATCAAGGTACGGGCACCCATTCCCATAGGCGCCTCGACGGATCCTATGCCGGAGTTTGCCCTTTACTCCAGGGAAACACTTTGCAAGCGTTTCCAGGTGACTGGTCCGCCGGCGAACGTCTTGAGCTTCGGTATCTTCATGAATGAAACTACCGGTGCGGACAATGACTGCAACCCGGGACAAACAACCAACAACTAACTGCCGGAAACTATTCTTGGGCCCGGTGGAATTTCTGGTGGACATCCTTCAGGTGAGGATCGGTAACGTGAGTATAGATCTGGGTAGTGGCTATGTTGCTATGGCCCAACAGTGCCTGGACTGACCTAAGATCTGCGCCATTCATGAGCAAATCTGTGGCAAAACTATGGCGAAGCGAATGGGGCGAAACGTGTTTTGTGATTCCGGCCAGCAGGGCGTAACGGGCTACCATACGCTGGATGCTGCGGGCCGTCAGGCGATGATAATTGCCGGTAAGGTCAACTTTTTTACTCCCGCTATAACGGATAAAAAGGGGCTTGGTCGTATCCGTACGTTTGTCGATATAGTTTTGTACCCAACTGGCGGCCTCGGGGCTGATAAAGATCGGACGGTCTTTTTGACCTTTGCCGCGTACCATAAATTCGCGTCTTTTCAGGTTAATGTGATCCCTGTCGAGGCTCACCAGTTCTGACACCCGGAGGCCTGACGAAAAAAGTAGTTCAAGTATTGCCCGGTCACGCAGGCCAGGCAGGGCACTTGGATCCGGCTGCGCAAATAGTCGTTCCAATTCTTCCGGAGACAAAAAAGTGACCTGCGCGCGCTTGGTCCGCGCAAGCTCTATCTTATCTGCGTTCATCGCCTGGATGTTTCGTTTGGCACAGAACTTCAGAAAACTGCGCAAGGCTATTAAGTGATAATTCATGGTAGCCTTACCTAGCTCGTCACTGGTGTTCGTGCCCAGCCGGTTAAGCCACAGCCGCCATTTGCGGACCATCTCGGCATCAATGTCGACTACCCGTATGTCGCCTCCAAAGTCTATAAGCCGGGTAAGATAGTGATCATAATTAGCAATCGTTTTTTGTGATCGATTCTGCTCAATTTCCATATATTCTAAAAAGTCGGTCTTTGCTTTGGCGAATAGCATAAGGACATTGTATTGTACGACGCTGCTGCTTCCTAGGGATAACTTTGCTATACTGCAAGGAAATAATAAGAAGGGTAACCAAAGAACGTGGAAAGAACGTTAATTATTTTAAAGCCGGATACAGTAAAGCGAGGCATTTGCGGAGAGATTTTGTCCAGGTTTGAAAAAGCCGGACTAAAAATCATTGGTACTAAAATGCTCAAACCAGATTATGATCAGTTCTTTCACCACTATGAAAATATCAGCAAAATGGTTTCCCGGCGCGGCCAAGAGGCTTTTGACGTAACCCTGACTATGATGCAGGAGGGGCCGGTCATCGCCTTTGTCCTGGAGGGCATTGGTGCCGTATCACTTGTGCGCAAAATGGTGGGGGATACTGAACCACAAAAAGCGCTCCCTGGCACGATCCGCGGCGACTACGCTCATATGGGCTTTGAATACGCTAACAAACAAGGCATTGGCGTGCCCAATCTCATTCATGCTTCAGGTGATCCAAAAGAGGCCGAGGAAGAGGTTGCCCACTGGTTTAGCGAAAGCGAACTATTTGAATACACCACCGTGCACGAAGCGTACACTCAGGCAAAGCGGCGTAAAAACAAATAGTCTAACCTGACTCAAACCCTCATCCCACCACTGTCATTCCGGACTTGATCCGGAATCCAGTAAATAAGTATGAATTAACTTTTTTATTGACTGGATACCGGGTCAGGCCCGGTATGACGGAGGTTTTTGAGAGTCGGGTGTCTGGGCATTCTTCTTGTAATTCGCTAAACGTTCTGCAAAGATACGGTTCGTGGCCCGGTAGCTCAGCTGGCCGCAGCTTGCTGCAAGATCGTAATCCGCGCTAGCGCTCTATACCAGCTGAGCAACACTTGCACAAAGATCACATGATACTTACCATAATTACTAGCGTGGCCCGGTAGCTCAGCTGGATAGAGCGCCGCCGTCCTAAGGCGGGCGTCGGGGGTTCGAATCCCTCCCGGGTCACCAATTAGATGAATACCCCCCTAACGCGGCTCAGTTTAGGCCAGTTTACTGTAAAATAAGTGTATGGCCAAAGCAGAAACAGAAGCCGAAGAACAGCCAGAAAAACTTTTCCCAGATCAGCTTGACGGGGAAGAGGTCCTATTGTTATTTCGCAAGCACCCTATAGTCATGAGAAAGGGTCTTGTTTTTGGTATGTTTGGCCCGCTGGTGGGCATTCTTCCGACGGCTATCTGGCCGACCCTGGGCTTTGGCTGGTTTTTTGCTGGTCTTTTTGGGGGGATTGGGTTGGGCATGCTGATACTCTTTCCGTTCTGGATTAACTGGTACTACAGCGTGTATATTGTCACCGATCGCAGACTTATTCAGATTACCCAAAAAGGCCTCTTCCGTAAAAGCTTTGTAGACCTTGGTTTAGGACAGATCCAGAGCCTCAATTATGAGGTAAACGGTCTGCAGGCGACGCTTCTTGGCTATGGTACAATACTCGTGCAAACCTATGTGGGAGACCTCGTTATTCACGATGTGCATCACCCTGCAAAACTATACAAGCAACTTATTACAATCTTGCGGGACGAAGGCATAGAGCCGGCCCAAATGACCCCGGAAAAACAACAGGAAGTACCAGGCCTTGAAGAAGAAAATCAAGAAGCTAATTAGTAAAAGGCCCCGCCGTAACCAGGAGCCTGAACTCAAGGAAGCTGCGCCACGCATCACTAATGAAACAGTGGCTGCACATCGCGAGGAGGTGCTGGGAACCGCCCGCAAGTATATATATCCCTTGCAGCATTCCAAGCACCGGATAGTCCTTATTTCTGCTGCTCTGTTTATTGTGACTATTGTGGCGTTTTTTACCTATTCAACTCTGGCTTTGTATAAGTTCCAATCAAGCTCGACATTTTTGTACCGGGTCACGCAGGTTTTTCCATTTCCCATTGCGCGTGCAGGCAGTAGGTTCGTGGGCTATGAAAACTACCTGTTTGAACTCAGGCACTACACGCACTACTACGAAAACCAGCTTGATACCGACTTCACCGATCCCAAGAACACGCCGCAGCTGGAGGATTTCAAACGCCGTGCCCTGGAAAAAGTCGTAACCGACGCCTACGTAAAACAGCTTGCAGAACAGAACGGCATCACGGTATCCCCGCGCGAAGTAGACGACCAGATAACTATTGTCCGGAACCAGAATCGGCTGGGAGGCAATGAAAGAGTATTTGAGGATGTCCTGAAAGACTACTGGGGATGGTCTGTCACGGACTTTAAGCGTTCACTGCGTCAGGAACTTTTGGCTCAAAAAGTGGCGGCAGCTTTAGATACGACCACTACAGATGAAGCACGAACCGCGTTAGCCGAAATCCGGGCTGGCAAAAAGTTTAGCGACATTGCCAAAAAATATTCGGACGACCAACGCACCAAAAATAATGGCGGCGAATTCCCCCGGCCCATAGACAGAACTGATCGCGATCTGGCCGCCCAAACGACTGATGCACTTTTCAAGCTGCGGAAGGGCCAGGTCTCGGAACTAGTGAACACCGGCTATGCTCTTGAAATACTAAAAAACCTGGAGGTTGAGGGTGATACCATCCAAGCCGCACATATACTTTTCCAGTTCAAGGACATTGCCGAATACGTGGATAACCTCAAGGAACAAAAAAGGGCACGCTTGTATCTCAACCTCCCAGAGGTTCAGAAACCCTAAGAGCTACTTAACATCTATCTGTTGAAAGCGAATCCCAAGCAGCTGCCTTGATTTTTCACCTGTTTTCTCGCTTTTTTAAAGCGTAGCCTTAGCTACGGTTGGAAAACGAAGAACAGGTGAAAAGTGGCAGACCTTGGGATTTTAGCCGACAGATAGATGTTAAGTAGCTCTAAAGAACTTACAGCAAACTCCGGCCAGTCATTGCGGCAGGGATAGGCAGCCCCATAATCGTCAGCACGGTAGGGGCAATATCCTGCAGCCCTCCGCCGGAACGCAAAGGGCTGGCCTGAAAGTTACAAAGGAGCACCGGAACGGGGTTCGTGGTGTGTGCGGTGAGCGGCTTATCGCTTGCAGCGTCGATATTGCGTTCGGCATTGCCGTGATCGGCGGTCATGAGCAGAGCGTACCCATGCCCAGCGGCAGCTGTTGTGAGACGTCCCAGGCAGCTGTCCAAAAACTCAATAGCTTTTACGGTAGCGTCATGATTGCCCGTATGTCCTACCATATCGGCGTTCGCCAAGTTCACGACTATAAGCTCATACTTCTTGCTTTGTAGTCGTGCTATGGCGCTATCGGTAACCGCGGCAGAACTCATGGCAGGGGAGAGGTCGTAGGTTGCTACTTTTAGTGAAGGTATAAGTTCGCGGTCCTCGCCCGCAAAAGCCGTCTCATTGCCCCCATTTAAGAAGTAGGCTACGTGTGCATACTTCTCGGTTTCAGCTAAATGAAATTGCTTCAGCCCTTGTGTGCTCACTACCTCTGCGAGGGTTTGTTCGACCCTTTTGTTAGGGAAGGCGACGGCTATGTCCAGTTCGGGGTCGTATTCAGTAAAACTGACAAAATGTACGTCTTTTAGTACACGGCTACGTGGAAAAGGATCAAAGTCCTTATCCGCCAGGGCATGACTCAATTGCCTGGCCCGGTCTGCACGAAAGTTAAAAAACACTACGACATCGCCATCTTCGATCCTGGTACGATCCTCGGGTGTGTCTGCAATGGCTATGGGACGTAAGAACTCGTCAGTTTCGCCGGCTGCATAGCGCTCCCGGATGTATTCAGTTGCCTGGGTAGTGTGCGGGTGCGCTTCGCCCACCAGGACTTCATAAGCCTGTTGAACCCGTTCCCACCGGTTGTCGCGATCCATGGCAAAGTAGCGCCCACTGATACTCGCGATTCTACCTGTGCCAATGGCAGCGAGCTCAGCCTCAAATTCTGCTATCTGCTCAAGCGCGCTTGAGGGTGACACATCCCGGCCATCTGTAAAGGCATGCACGTGCACCCGATCCTTGAGCCCCAGCCTTTTTGCCAGCCTGGCTACAGCCAGCGCCCCTGTGTGATGGCTGTGCACGCCTCCTGGCGATACCAGCCCCACAACATGTAGCGATGTGCCGCGCTCGATCGCCCGTTCAATAGCAGTGACCAGAACAGTGTTTTGATAGAATTCTCCGGTTTCAATAGCCTGATGCTGTTTGCTTAGGCCCTGGTGTATAACCCGCCCGGCACCGATAGTCAGGTGACCTACCTCGGAGTTGCCTATTTGACCAGCCGGCAAGCCGACTGCCTTGCCACTGGCCTCTACGGTGGTGTGTGGCCACTCGGCCATGAGGGCATCCAGGTGAGGTGTCTTGGCCTCGGCAATAGCATTGCCATGGGTTTCCGTACTTTCGCCCCAGCCGTCACAGATAACAAGTATAATCGGCTGCTTCATGCCAGCAACGCTTCTTTGCCCGGGTAGCGCGCATCACTGCCCAGCTCTTCCTCGATGCGCAGCAGTTCGTTGTATTTGGCCACCCGGTCGGTGCGGGAAAGGGAACCGGTCTTGATCTGGCCAGTGCCTAAACCAACGGCCAGATGGGCAATGGTAGTATCTTCAGTTTCGCCGGAGCGGTGCGAGATCACTGCTCGCCAGCCAGCTTTATGAGCCATGGCTACGGCGTCAATTGTTTCGCTCAGCGTGCCGATCTGATTGAGTTTTATGAGTATAGCATTCGCGGCCTTCTCATCAATTCCGCGTTTTAAGAACGAAACGTTAGTAACCAGCAGGTCATCACCCACAATCTGGACTTTGTCACCGACCCGTTCAGTGAGCTGAACCCACGAACTCCAGTCTTGCTCGTCCAGGCCGTCTTCTATAGAGACAATAGGATAAGCCTCAGTTAATTCAATCAGCCAGTCAACCATTTCGGCCGGGGTGAGGCTTCGACTCTCTGTTGCCAGCTTATATGCCCCATTCTCATAGAGTTCGGACGCGGCCACGTCCAGGGCCAGCACCACGTCATCACCCAGCTTGTAACCGGCCTTGGCCACCGCTTGGCTAATCAGCTCCAATGCTTCCTTATTGCCGTTTTTAACGTGCGGCGCATAGCCGCCTTCGTCACCCACGGTGGTGCCGTAGCCCTTTTCTTTTAGTACTTTTCCCAGGGCGTGAAAGATCTCTGTGCCCATACGGATAGCTTCCGTAAAATCAGGTGCGCCTACGGGCATGATCATAAATTCCTGGATGTCGGTAGAGTTTGCCGCGTGTTTCCCGCCGTTGATGATATTCATCATAGGTACAGGCAAGGACAAAGCCCGGCTATCGGGGGACAGACTCTGAAAATACCTATACAGAGTTATACTTTTTGCAGCAGCTGCCGCTTTGGCTACAGCCAGTGATACGGCCAGGAGGGCATTAGCTCCCAAGTTACCTTTGTTCGGCGTGCCGTCCAGTTTGATCAGCATTTCATCTATGCCACGTTGATCTGTGGCATCGTGTCCTGCCAGGGCATCGGCAATCGGCCCGTTAACATTCGCAACAGCCTGGGCAACCCCTTTGCCGCCATACTTTGTACTGTCGCCATCACGTAGTTCTACTGCTTCATTGCTGCCGGTAGAGGCACCAGATGGCACTGCGGCCCGGCCCATAGTCCCATTTTCTAACACTACATCAGCTTCTACGGTAGGGTTCCCGCGCGAATCAATAATTTGCCGGGCCCGAACTTGCTTAATCTCCATATAACTCCTTAATTATCACTGAGTGCCACCCCCTATCGTAGTGCATTCCATCAGTTTCTCAATCCCCAGATTAAAATGCCCCCTCTAGTAAGAAGGTCGTGGTTGCTAGAACCATCTCAAAATTCACCCGTCCTACGGAAAGCAGGTCAAAAAATAAGGGACTTACCGAACTGGGTAAGGGAGCAGATGAGCTGCCGGTCGATTGCTGGTGAGGTAGCGTGCGGTTTTCTGTGCTGCCGGGAGTGTCCCCATGTCACAGTATATGCCCGCTGTCTCATCGACTTGATGGATGTAAAAAGTCTGTCCATCAGCAAGCGCAGCAGAAATCACGTTGGTAAGGAAATGTTCATCCTTACCCGTACGTTTTTGCCGCATCTCGGCTTTTACCAAGGGCCAAATTTTAGCAATTCTCAACCCAATTCGACTGACACTAGCGATTGGGTCCGTTGCTTCATCCGGGTACATTTCCTTAATCTGTTCAGCCGAAGGTTTTTCTACCAGGCGCTGCAGCCTTCCTTCATCGTCAGCAACTAGGTTTCCGTAGTTGCCCGCTACACTACGGTCTACCGGAACGCCCATAATAACGTGATCTGCTCCGTTGCTGTCGCGGGCTTCCCGGGCGCGTTGTAGCTCCGATTCTTCGTCTGCCCTTAGAGAAACTAGTGCGTCATCACCACCCATAGCCCATACTTCTTCTGATGGGTCCTTAAGTGTGAACCTTCCTTTCTGCCCTATAAAAGGAAATCTCCTTTTACTGAGGGCCCGGCAGGCGATGTAAAAGGGAACAGTGGTGCCATAGCCATCTTTCGGCCTCTGGGTAGCATACTCAAGCTTTCTTAGCCCCCCAGAGGGTCTTTGCCCGTAAAACTCTCGGCGATTTTCTTCAGCTTCTACCAAAGCATTTTTACCAAGTGAGCGGCATTGTGCTGTAAAATCCTGGTCAAGCCTTTCCGGATCAAGGTAATCCCGGAAGGCTTTTTCTCCGCGCTGCGTAGTAACCATCACCACCCTCGGCGCATCACATTCAGCGAGCATAAGGTCAATAGGCATGACAGGAGTCTCGCCAACAGCCATAGGTATCAAAGGCTTAACATGAGTAGGGGTGGCTGGTGCCCAGCGTGAGCCAGCACCGCCTAACGGCATCGATACAGCAATCTTTTCCATAACTTTTATCCATATTAACATATTATGGCTATTTATTCAACTTTATAGCTATGCATAAGCAGTAAGATAGGTGAGGTATGATATGACTATGAATTCGTACGAAACGACGAGGCAGCGCTATCGGCCTGCCAACATAAAAGTCCTGCTTATTGCTGAATCGCCCCCGCCATCGGCAGAAAAGGCAAGTAGCCGGCATTTCTATCGCACCGACCAGGTTCGGCGGGACGATCGACTGTTTGTAAACACCGTCAAAGCGCTGTACCCAGAGGCGGCCGACAAAACTGGGGCTCAGCTGGAACCAGATAAAGAGCAGTGGTTACACCGGTTTCAGGCCGACGGCTGGTACATGCTAGAGGCACTTGAGCAGTCGCAACCTCACGAGGCGACCAAAGAGCAACGGCAAGAACTCATCAGAAAAAGCCTACCGCGTTTGCAAGCGCGCGTCCGTGAACTGGCAGAAAAGAACACTAAAATCATCCTGATCAAATCAAACGTCTTTGAGGTCGCGGCCGGACCCTTACGCCAAGCTGGATATACCGTACTGAATACTGAGCTCGTAGACTACCCCGGTCGCTTCAACCAACGCGCCTATCGGCAAAAACTCGCCAAGCTCGCCGGTATCCTTGGAAACTAGAGAGAGGGGCAGCTTTGAGAGTGGCTGGGAGCTATTTTGTTGCAAAGGCTTGAAAAGCTAGACAGTCTAGACTAATATTCGGATATGAAATGGCAGCTACAAGATGCAAAGAATAAATTAGCGAAGTCATCGAGACTAGTATCAATGACGGTCCACAAATTATCAGCAGGCGAGGCAAAGACACGGCAGTTGTTATCAGCTTTAAGGAATACCAACGCTATGTAACCCCCAGGAATTTGAAAAAGACCCTTATGTCTACAGGCTTCGATAGCCTAGACCTTACACGCGACATGTCCCACATCGGCCGTAAGTCAAAATTCTCATTATGAAACAATACCTGCTGAGTAAAACTGCCCCTATAGCCATAATTGTATAGCAGATTAACAGACGGTGGGGGCGGTGAGCAGCTGCGCGCGGGCTGGCTTTTGGATGTATGGAATTCTTCTGTTCACTGAACCGCTAAGTGGGCATCAATTCTAGCAAGTACTTCATGATCAACTGCCTCGCCTTGATTTGTTTGAGGTAACAGTCCAGTTGAAGCGACGGTATAAGCGTCCGCATCCGGACTATTGGGATCTTGAGAGAGTAGGGTGATGTGACTATCAAAGAAGCCGCCGTTCGCTAGACGCACTACATCCACGCCTAGTGCAGAGCCAGGTATTTGTCCATCAAGTAGTAGAAGCTCCACGCCACTTCCTCTCCATGCCTCGCCCCTAACTACTCGTGGCAGGATCCCGGCCGTCATGGCGCGGGCCACCGTTGCGGATAGCTCAGTTTCTTCATCTCCACCTTCAAGAGCTTCTTTTATAAAAGAGCGATGTGCGGTCTGGGCCGTAATTAAACGATCTCTAACCTCCTGATCATATGACTTATGCTCGGGATGCAGTGCTTCGAGAGCGTCTGTTTCAACTGGTGGGGGAGTTTGAGACTCGCAGCCCTTTCCGAGGAATGACATAAACATATACTGCCATAAGTAGCGATAAAAATAAACTTGGCGGACCATGATGGGGGCAAGTTATGGAACTACTTTGCTGTAGAATACTCATTGGCTAAGTCATGACCAATTTCAATCGACGGAGCTGGTGGGCCTTGGCTTTCAGGGTCTGGAACTTCTACAGCCTCAATTCAATGGTTGAATAAACCCAAGAACTTGTCAGAGGCGTTGTAGAATACCTCTCGTCCTCGCTTTTCTGTGACGATGTACCCTTTGTCAAAAAGACTCTTTAGATCTTTACTGGCCGTTATCCAGCTAACCCCCTGAAAGTTCGCATGCCTTTTTGCCGTTATTGTGTCGCCTTTATTTCCACCAAGATAGTGGAGTACTTGTTTCTGGCGATCATTTAAGTCTCTATCATTCAGTAATGTGTCTATGCTTTGCGATTTCTTCTTCACTCGTTCGATATGTTCGTTAAACATGTCCAGAGCTTGTTTTAGCTTGTCGAAGTTGTATGCAATGAAATAGGTTAGGTCATTCTCGTACTGTTCGCTGAAAACAAAGGCATTACTATACTGTGTACGCGAATTTTTTATAACCGTAGAGATAGGCACATACTTAATGAGCCAGTAACCATTTTTCATTAAGTACCAGTAAAATAACATCCTTGCCATCCGCCCATTGCCGTCAGCGAAAGGATGAATATAAGCAAACCAAAAGTGGAGCACTATAGCTTTGACGATCGGATGCGTGAATCCGGCGTTAGTTTCCGGAGGAGAGTTTGCGTAGGATATGAACGAATCAAGCAAATCAGGGATTTCGTTCTCTGTGGGAGGAACATGTGAGATATATTCATTTTGTCCTTCCTGAACTATCACAGCAATGCCGTCGGTGTCCTTGCGCCAGCGTCCTATTTTGTGTTTATCTTTTTCATCGAAAGTATTCTGGGTTAAAGTTTTTTGGAGTTCTAGCAACAACTCTTTTGAAACAGGAAGGTTAGCCGTCTCCTCTTCGATCCTTTGTATAGTCTTGAAGTTGTTAAAGATCATCCACTCTGACTTGTCTCGAGGATTTCGATTCTCGGCTATCATCTTTTTGGCTACCTCGCGACTGGTGGTGGCTCCTTCCAGCTGACTAGAGGCAATGGACTCTTCAATTAGACTTTGACGCAAAAAACGTTCGCGATTATCTGCGTAACCTCCAAGAAGCGTTGACTCTGTATTACCGCCAAGCTCCATATCAAACAAACGAAGGTATGGCTCGTATGTGCTCGGCTTAGACCAGTAGAAGGCTTTTTTGTTGGTATCAAGAAAAGGGGCTTTAGTACGGTCACTAAATCTTCGACGCGTCTGAAGTAAAAACCAAGCTTCGTGAGTTTTTATCTCTTTGCTCACGTCTAGTTTTAACAGGCCGCCTCGGTACCTCATTTCGAAGTCTCGCCAACCATAGTAAGGCTTATTAGAGGCTCTCCAGAGTCGCTCGATCTCTTCAGGGTTGTGTAGAAATATATTCAATAACTCTTGCAGACGCTTCTCGCTGATACGCGGTGAGGGCTGAGGGGCTTTATATCGTTCTAGTTCCATAGTCTATATACTGTTTATATGAAGTATATATATAGTATACATATAGCCTTCATATATTGCAAGAGGTGACTCCGCAACTGCTTCCTCCCGGTAACTGGTATTTGGGGCAATAGAAAAGTCCTATTTATGCCTAGGAAGCCTTACGGCTTACTAGTAACTAGGGCTGATTCTTCTGATTGGCGGGCCCTGACTTTAGAGGTGTGGAACTACTTTTCGACTGAGACTAAGCCGTCAAGCAATACTTCACCGATGGCTTGCTGGGAGTAGTACTGTTCCATATCCTCAATAGCGATGATTGGTGTTTCTAGTTCATGTTCACGAAACAGGTGAGTAACTTCGTCTACCTTATCGTGTGGAACTTCTACGTGGGTTATGTGTTCCAAGGCTATCGGCTGCTCTACTCGTTCTTCGCCCGCTTCACGAAGGGCGGCTGTGATGGGGATTGGTGCGATATCCCTATCATCGATACCAAAGAGAATAGGGTAATTGCCAGATATATCGGAGCCAGCGCCAAATGCCATGACTGTATTAATGTGCTGACTCGTGGTCTTTTCTTTCCAGCTTTGTGGCATGGCGTCCTGTCGCTCACTCGCAGCTGCTCTTAACTCCTGTACGCCTGCGCGAAGCCCTTCCGGATGCTTTCGTGCTCCCTTAAGACTTTGCCCCATATAGCGGAAAGCTGGCCGGACAATGTAGAAATTAGCGGCGTCTTGGGTCGAAACAAATCGATTGAGCTGGTCGGCTTGGTCACTATGCATGTCTGCATATGCCCGAGCATAGAGTCTGGGGCGTGCAAGGGATACCGTCTCCGTGAGGCCTAGCTTGGGGTCAAAAGGATCGAGGGCGGGATTTACTGCGCCTTTTTCCAGGATAGCGGTGAGTACATCAACCTTGCTCCCATTATGTCGCTGATAACGACCGGTACCATGCCAGAAAGTGGTTTTACCGCGAAGTTCGCCAAGCTCCCTATATTGAGCTTCGTCCACTGTTTGTGGTATAAAATTTGCCCGAGCAATTTCCCCAAGTTTTCTCATCGCCCATTTTTCGTATCGCTTTGGCTCTCGATCCTGCAGGGCTCCAGCAGCCAACAAGGCTAGGGCGGCGGGTTTTGCATCTTGCTTTGTGAGCGGGAATGCCTCTTTTACAGAGGATAGTTTCTTAACCATACGTTTTTATTCAGTACTAATAGTAAAATACTACCATAAAAGTAGTATTTAGTCAACTTGAGTCTCCTCCATTCCACCTCAAACCGCACCATAACCAATAAGGGACACCGCCAGTACTCCAGTAAACTAGTTGTTACCACTAACAAACTACTTACAAAAGGAGACGGCGATGTCCTACCACCAGCTTACACAAACTAATCGTATTGAGGTAGCCGTCCTGTTTCGGACGGGTATGTCATACCGAACCATAGCCAAGCAGGTTGGCTGCCATCACAGCACCGTCAGCCGGGAGTTACGACGACATACATGGTCAAACCCTTCTGGCTACGATGCCCGCCAGGCCAGGCTGCAGCTCAAAGCTGTTCGGCTGGCGGCCAACCAGCACAAACGCAAGTTGCCAACTAACGCCCCGCTCGTAGCGCTTGTCACTACACAGCTCCAAGCCAATCTCAGTCCAGAACAAATAGCCGGGTGGCTGAAAGCCACCCGGAACACTTGGTCAGTCTGTGCCCAAACCATCTACGACTGGCTCTACCTGCACGCAAGGCACCTGCTGTCGCACTTGCATTGCCGCAAGGGCAAGTACCGCCGAACCAGAGAAGCAAGCATCCGGAAAGCTTTCCGGGACAAACGTAAA
>Ga0193742_1000128_pt1 | contig 52852 bp, 19 predicted proteins | sample L2c1metaG_FD_165511 | JGI IMG/M metagenome (GOLD analysis project Ga0193742, IMG submission 165511) | Soil microbial communities from a riparian zone of the East river system, Colorado, United States - L2c1 | ecosystem: Environmental > Terrestrial > Soil > Riparian zone | place: USA: East River... | reverse complement strand
AAATAAAATTAAATAAATAAAATTTTTCTTTGCTTTGCTTTTCTTTTCTTTTCTAGTTCTTTTCTAGTTCTTTTCTAGTTCTTTTCTTGTTCTTTAAAAAAACAAAATATAAATATAAATATTCAGATAAATATAAATATTCAGATAAATAAATATAAATATAAGTATAAGTAAACTTTTTCTTGTTCTTGTTCTTGTAAAAAACAAAATATAAATATTCAGATAAATAAAAATAAATATAAGTAAACTTTTTCTAATATATACTTTTCTTTTCTCGTTCTTGTTCTTGTTAAAAAACAAAATATAAATATAAATATAAATATAAATATAAATATAAATTTAAATAAATATAAGTAAACTTTTTCTAATATATACTTTTTCTTTTCTTTTCTTGTTCTTTAAAAAAACAAAATATAAGTAAAAATAAATAAACTTGTTCTTTTCTTGTAGAAAATTCTTTTCTGTTCTTTTTCTTGTTAAAAAAAAATATAAAAATAAATATAAATTAAAATAAATAAATATAAATAAACTTTTTCTTGTTAAAAACAAAATATAAAAATAAATATAAATTAAAATAAATATAAATAAACTTTTTCTTTACTTTTCTTGTAGAAAATTCTGTACTTTTCTTGTATAAAATTATTTTCTTGTTCTTTTTCTTGTTCTTTTTAAAAAACAAAATATAAATATAAATATAAATATAAATAAAATAAAATTAAATAAATAAAATTTTTCTCTAAGTAGCAAGAATCCTAGGAAAATAGCCAGAGTAACATTAATAAGAGTAATATTAAGAATAATAATAATAATAATAATAATAATAATAATCCTATGATCTCTCAACTCTAAACTCTAAACTCTCAACTCTAAACTCTAAATATGAATAGCAATATGAATATGAATATGAATCTGAATCTGAATATGAATATCAATAATAAGAATAATAATAAGAGCAATAGCAATAAAAATAATAATAGCACTAATAATAATAATAATAATAATAATAATAAAAATAAGAGCAATAATAATAATCAGAATAATAAAAATAAAAATAAAAATAAAAATAAAAATAAAAATAATAATAATAATAATACTAACTTAGTGTTAGTGTTGTTAAAACTTAAATAAACTTAAATAAACTTACAAAAAGCTAAAATAAACTTACAAAAACTTAACAAAACATAAAAAAACTAAAAAAAACTAAAATAAACTAAAATAAACTAAAATAAAAAGAGTATATACATCTTTAGCTAAATTGGTAAAGCGTTTGCCTTCGAAGTGAGAGATTATTGGTTCGAATCCAGTAAGATGTTATTTTAAATAATAAATTTTAAATGTTAAATGTTAAATATTATAAATTATAAATTATCTATTATGAAATTTGGAAGAGATTTTTCTACATCTAATATTAATTTAAATCATAATAAAGATATAATTCTTAACTCTAATTCTAAAGATAATGATAAAAATAAAGATAAAAATATTATTATTAAAGATGATATTTTATCGCCAAATTCAAATCATCATTCTGATCAAGCTATTATTAGTCTTAAGGATATCCAAGATTTTAAAAATAATCTGCAACAACAATTAAATAATCCATATATTGGTCTACTTAGAGATAAAGAAGATTCTAAATATAAATTTGGAAAATTACAAATATTACCTAAATCTTATGAATATAATAAATATGAAAATATTGCTGATTGAGAATTTAGAATTAAAGAACTTATTACAACTCATTTAGCAATCGGAGTCACTTATGATCTTGCAGTTTTAGGTAGAGATGTTTTAAATGAAGAATATATTACTTATGGGAAACATTTCTTAATTAATAATGATTCCAATATTGATGCAATAATTACTAAAATTCAAGGGTATATTGATATTAAAAGTTTATCTTTAAACAGTGGTGAAATTGCTGTTGCTAAAAATAATTTAGATATGGATTCTCCTAGGAGGTTTAAGAATAGTTATATTTGGTATAAGATCTGTTTCATTTGATATAGATGTTTACAATGCTGCTAATAAATTACTATTACAAAAAAATAATAAAAATAATATATATATAACTAATTAAATCTTGTTAAATAATAATAAGAATAAAAATTAACAATAAAAATAACAATAAAAATTACAATTAAAATTAACAAATTTAGCAACCGGTAATATATGTATATATATATTTATATTAATATTTATCTGTATATATATATTTATATTAATCTTTATCTGTATATATATATTTATATTAATATTTATCTGTATATGTATATATATCTGTATATGTATCTGTATATGTCTCTTTATATTTATATGTATGTGTATATTTATTTATGTATATAAATCTTCTATTATCTTATCTTCTATTATATTCTATTATATTATATTCTATTATCTTATCTTCTATTATATATATATAATTAATGTATCTATATAAATATTCTATAATCTTATCTTCTATTCTATTATCTTATAGTATCTTATCTTCTATTATATAATATATGTATGTATATAAATCTTCTATTATCTAATCTTCTATAATATTCTATTATCTAATATTCTTATCTAGTATATCCTTAATTATCCTCTAATATCTTATATTCTGATATTATCTTCTATAATAATCTATAATCTTCTATTCTGTTCTATTATATAATTAATTATCCTCTAATATAGTATATTCTTATATCCTACTCTATTATATTCTATTATCTTAAAGTATCTTATCTTCTATTATAAAATATATTATCCTCTTGTATAGAATCTTCTTATATCCTAATCTATTATATTATATTATCTTCTATTATCTTATCTTCTATTATATAATTAATTATCCTCTTGTATATTATCTTATTCTAATATAATCTATTCTCTTATCCTTATCTTCTATTATATAATATATAATCCTCTTGTATATTATCTTATTCTAATATAATCTATTATCTTATAGTATATTCCCTTATCTTAAATAATCTTCTATTTCTATTCTATTCTATTATCTACTCTCTTAATTCAAATAGGAATAATAATAGTAATAGTAAGAGTAATATTAATAGTTCAATTGAGAGTAATATTAAGAACAAGAATAATAATAAGAGTCCTAGTGTTATTAACTAATTCTATAATCTTGTATCTTGTATCTTCTCTAAATTGGTTGTATTGTATTTGTATTCTATTCTCTACTCTCTAAATAGTAATAGTAATATTTATAGTAATAGTTATAGTTATAGTAATATTAATAATCCTATTATTCTTATTATTAACTAATTCTATAATCTATTCTCTTGTATAATATTCTTCTTGGACAATCAATTAAAACCGTATTATCTTCTCTTGTATTTGTATTTGTATTATCTTAACAGATCTATTATCTTGTATTTCTTAACTAATTTAATTCTGTTATAGTATATAATAACTGATAACATTACTATTCTAGTAATCTCTCTCCTAGGAATAGCAAGCATCCTAGGATTATTACCGTTCTAAATTTCAATACAGGATTTAAACCAATTTTCTAAATAGCAAGCATCCTAGGATTATTAGTATTGTATAATAAACCTTCTTTATTTTTATTGAGAGATTAGGAGGGATTAATGAGGTTTTAAATAATAAAGATAAATTTGATAAATTAGGGTTTTATAACAGAATAATATTTAAATTTTTAAATGAAATAGTTTTAAGAATTGATAATAAACAATTAGATGTTATAGGATTTACTAACATTATTCAAAATATTTTTAATATTGATAATACACTCCTAGGAATTATTTGATTTATTATTATCTACTGGGATTACTAAATTGAAAGAACCAAATAGATTATCGGTAAGTGGATTTAAGAAATTTAGAATTGATAACAATAATAATAATTTTAGTAATTGAAGAAAACTGTTAGATTAGGTTTTATTGGTGCAAAAGAATTACATACATGATCAGGTTATAATAATTTCTTTAATAAAATTCAAAATAATGTTAATGATATTAATCATATTATGGGGAATAAATTAAGTAGAGATAATGTTAGAACTTTAATGAATACAAATTTTAATGCTAATTTTAATTCTAATTCTAATTTTAATTTAACTAATATAGAAGATATTAATAATAACTTTAATTTAGATATAAAAACTAAATATAATAAAAATGATAATAATTTAGATGTAAAAAATAATTTTGTTCATTTATTGAATGTTTTAGATATGTTAAAATTAAATAAAGATTTATTAAGTGAATTAGAAGATTACTTAAAATTAATAGGCCATTTCTTTACAATATCTAAATATGGATTAAGTAAAAAAGATCATTTAAAAATGGTCAATGTTATTAAGAAAGAGTTTAAAGATTTAGGTTTAAAAAGTATAAATATTAATAGCATATTAGATGATGTTTTAAATAATGAAAATAATAGTAAATTAAATTTAAATAAAATAAATGAAAGTTTAAGTAATGCTAATATAGAGTGAAGTGGTGCTAGATTAGATAATAATATTGGTATGAAATTTGCTGAAGATTTAATTTTAGAATTAATTGGTCTAGCTTCTCGAAGAGATGTTAATTTGGATGATGATTTATTAAAAATTTTTAAAGAACTAATTATTATGATATATAATTTTAATGATATTGATTTAATTAAATTAATTGAAAATTTATCTAATGATTTAAGAGAATCTTTTAAAGATTTAATTAATATAGAATCTAGAGAGATATATAGAAAAAGAAAATTAAAAAGAATACAAATATCAAGTGCAGCTTATAATAAAGATTTAAATCTATATATAAAATTATTTAACAAAAAATGTAGAAGTGGATTAATGAAAAGCATAACTAATTTATCTAATATTTTATTAGAACAGTTACCATTTAAATTTAAAGGAATTAAAGGAATCCTTCATTATGCATATGCTAAAAATATGGAATATTTAAACAATGAGTTAACTGAATTAAATTATGATAGAATTTCAATGAATAGAGTTAAAAAATTAAAAGAATTAGATAATAGTAATATGTTAAATAAAATTAAATATAATTTAGAAGGAATTAAAAACATGAAAATAATATTTGAAGATATTAAAAATAAATTTATGGTAAATGAAAATGGACATGGAGAAATAAATTCTGAATTAATTGATGGTAAAAGTAAATTAAATAGAATGAATAAATTTGATTTAGAGGACAATAATCCTTTATCATTTACAATTAGAAAAATTCTTAATGATATTGATATGAGTTTAGATCAAAAACAAATAAGTATTGAAAAGGCAACATTAGAATATGATAGAAACTGATTTAATATGCAAGGAATGAATAGTGTTAATGTAAAAAATACTCTTCTTCATGATATTTATAAAAAAGTAGATAAAGGAATTAACGATATATTAAATAATTATATATCTAATAATTATAAAATACTTAAGGATATTATTAATAATAATAGTAAAATATCTTTAAGAGGTAGTGAAGGAAAATCTATTTTAATTTTTTTATTGTTAGGTAATAAAAATATAATTAATATGTGTTTTAAATTAGAAAACTTGTAGAAGTTTTAGGTGATAATAGAGAAGAAAGTGCAGCTAATAGAACTAATATAGTTTTAAGAATTAAGAATCCAAATAGCTAATAAATTATATAAACTGGTAATGAAAGGTTTAGAAAATATAAATAAATAATAATAATAAAAATAATAACAATAATAAAAATAATAACAATAATAAAAATAATAATAAAAATAATAATTACTAATAATAAAAATCATAATAAAAATAATACCAATAATAATAATAATAATAAATAAGATTAAGATTAATAAGCATAATAATAATAATAATAATAAATAAGATTAATAATAATAATAACAATAATAAACAGAATAATAAATAAGATTAATAAGCCTAATAATAAGAATCAGAATAACAATAATAATAATAATAATAATAATAAATAATATTAATAATACTAAGAATTATAATCATAATATAAATAATTAATATAATAATAAAAATAATCATAATATAAATAAGCATAATAATAATAACAATATAAAGAATCAGAATCAGAATCAGAATAAGAATAATAATAATAATAAGAATAATAATAATAATAATTACTTAACATAATTACTTTTTAATTAAAGAGTAAGAGTTAGAGTCCATTTATTAACTATTAACTAATAATAAGTTATTAATGTTAATAATATTTATATATTTAAATATTGATAATTATAAATATATAATAAATATAATATATTCCTATTTAATTTACCTTATTTTCACGCTCTCCTAGGGCTATTTAAAGAACCGCCTTAATAGATTAACAGTCAAAATAACAGTAGTAATTTAATTATTTTATTTTATTTTATTTTATTTTATTTTATTTTAACAGTAGTAATTTAAAGAAAAATCTTGTCCAAGGACAGTAACAGTAATTATAATAATTATAAATGTATAGCTATTTATATTTTATAACTTAAAATTAACAATTAACAATTAACAATTAACAATTAACAATTAACAATTAACAATTAAAAAAAAGAATTAAAATTAACAAATTTAGCAACCGGTAATATATGTATATTGTATATGTAGAATTATGTATCTATATAAATCTTCTATTATATTCTCTTCTATTCTATTCTATTCTATTGTATTCTATTCTATTCTATTCTATTCTATTGTATTATATTATCTTCTATTATATAATTAATGTATCTATATAAATATTCTATAATATTATATTCTATTAAATTATCTTATATTATATTATCTTCTATTATATTATCTTCTATTATATAATTAATCTATCTATAGTAATCTTCTATTATCTTATATTCTATAATATTCTATTATAATATATTATCTTCTATTACATCATTAATTATAATCTTCTATATTATATTATTATATTATATTCTATTATATTCTATTATCTTGTATTATCTTCTATTATATAATTAATTATAATCTAATATATTATAGTCTTATAGAATACTCTATTATTATTATATTATATTATCTTCTAGTATCTTATCTTCTATTATATAATTTATTATACTCTCATATATTATATTCTTATAGAATACTCTATTATTATTATCTTATATTATCTTCTAGTATATTCTCTTCTATTATATAATTAATTATCCTCTTCTATATAATCTAATTCTAATAAAATCTATTATCTTATATTCCCTTATCTTAAATAATCTTCTATTTCTATTCTATTATCTTATATACTCTATTCTATAATCTTGTATCTTGTATCTTGTATCTTGTATCTTGTATTTCTATTCTATAATCTACTCTCTAAATCTAATTCTAATTCAAATAGTAATAGTTAGAGTAATATAAATAATTAGTGTCCTAGTATTATTCCCTAATTCTATAATCTTGTATCTTGTATACTATTCTTCTTGGACAATAACCCGTATTATCTTCTCTTGTATTTGTATTATCTTATAAGATGTATTATCTTCTATGTCTGAACCTAACTAATTAAATTCTGTTATATTATATAATAACTGATAACATTTCTATTATATAAATCTCTCTCTAAATAGCAATAATAAGAATCCTAGGGTTATTATGATTGTTATTAATAGCAAGAATCCTAGGACTGTAATATTGTAGTCTTATATCTTAAAGTATATTCTATAAAATACTAATCTAATATGTTCTATAATAATCTATTATCTAATAGTAACTTATCTTCTATTATCTTCTATCTTCTATTCTATTCTAGTATATACTCTATTCTAGTATCTTCTATCTTCTATTTTATTATATTCTATAAAGTATTATATTCTCTTCTATTTCTATTATAGTTTATAATGTATTAAAGTATCTTCTATTTGTATTATATTATAACATCTATTATATTCTATGTCTTATATTATTTTATTATGTTATATTCTCTAATTTATTACAATCTTTCTATTATATTATACGTCTTCTTATCTATTCTCTCTCCCAGGATTATTATTATTGTTCTGAATCTATTATTTAAAAAACAATAGCAATAATAAGAGTAAGAGTTAGAGTAATATTAAGAGTTCAATTGAGAGTAATATTCAGAGTGAGTAATAAGAGTGAGTAATCCTAGGGTTATTATTCTTGTTATTCATTCTTGTTATTATTCTTGTTATTATTCTTGTTATTCATTCTTGTTATTAACTAATTCTTCTATATAAAAATATATTCTATTAAATTCTAATCTAAACTATTCTATACTAATCTCGTATAATAAATTCTAATAGTTTTCTCCAACTAAAGACTAAAGACTAAAGACTAAAGACTAAAGACTAAAGACTAAAGACTAAAGACTAAAGACTAAAGACTAAAGACTCCTATAATATATTCTATTATATTCCATATTTCCTCATAACTCCTATGTCCTACCTCCTACGTCCTACCTAAATCTTACTATAAAAACTATTAAACTATTCCCATCTAAATAAAAACTATACAATATACAATATCAAATAATTAATGAATACCGGATATATTCTATTTTATTACTTCTGATTTTTAAACTAACAGAGTTATAGGAATGGAGAAATTTAACTTTTTTAGATATGATTACTACATAGACTCATTAGACATTTATCAAGCCTTTTACCAAGAGTTCATAAAATATAGAAAGGCCCTAATCCTAAATCGTAGGGGTAAATGTACCGATTATTTGAATAAGTGATGATATAGTTATTATTTAAGGTCATTTAGATAATGGTTAAAATAATGGGCCGGACTTTTATCCATTCTTGATGTGTCATATTCTGTTTTTCTTTAGTGTATCCATTCTGCTTCAATTAAGAATTAATATTTCTTATTTAAAATGGTGTAGATCTGCGTTAAAATTATTCTTCTATTTAAATTTGTTATAAAAATAAAGGAAAAGATAATTATCGTAGCCTGAAGCTAGCCTTTGCTCTGCTATCGAGGTATTATGTATCTTCTTATTGAATGAACTTTTAGGAATCCTTAGCTGGAGTTCCACTTAAATTTGGGCTAGTCCCCCGGAAATAAGTAACAGGGAATAGTACAATAAAATAATATCAAAGTGAATAAAAAAATTAAAGATAAAACGTGGGATAATATATATAATAATATTACTAAAAACTAATTATATTACTACAAATACTTTTTTTAAAATTTTATCCAGCTTAACTGCTTGTTTTAACAAGCTTAATTTTATAAGTCTTATACTATTAAGACTAGTTATACTTTATATAGCATTGTTTATAATGCATTTAATATTTATTATTTTTTGCCCAAATCAATTTTTATTTATGTTTACAAATATAAAATATAGATATAGAAATATTGTAAAAAGCGGAATATATTATATATATTTAATATTTTTAGTATTAATTTTATTTGGGTGATTAATGGGATTTGATTATATATTAATTATTAAATGAATTGTTTATTTTTTATTATCATGTAATATATTATGAACTATATATGTTATGATTTTTATATGAAATTCAATACATATGTCAACTTCATTTATTTCTGATATCATGAAATTTATAAATAATGGTTTTTATTTAGATAGTGATGATGCAAAATCATATCTATCAATATTTATTATTAAATTTATTAATATAAAATGACTTTTATTTTTTACTTTATTATCTTTAGGTTTGGTTAGTCTTATATTTATATTTATTTTTATATTTTTTTATTATACGTTTAATCCTATAATATATTCTATTTTAGCTATTTTATATTTTATCTATTTATTATTTATACATTTTAAAGAATTATCTATTAATAAAAATAATAATATTAATAATAGTAGATTTTTAAGAACAATAATCCTAGGATTGTTTCTTATTCAAAATTCATGCTTGTTATTTAATATTACTCTAACTCTTGTTATTTAATGTTACTCTTGCTATTTAAAGAATGATATATGAATTTAAATTCATGAATATTAACTTAGCTCCAATTGCTGTACTAATTCAACTAATTAATTCAGGTAGATTTAATTCTATATTACTTTAACTATTTCTATTACTATTACTATTACTATTACTATTACTATTTATTTTATTATTACTATTATTATTACTATTACTACTACTACTAATTAGACTACTAATATTACTGTTACTTTAACTTTAACTTTAACTTTAACTTTAACTTTAACTTTAACTATTATTATAACTATAACTATTTATATTTATATTATTATTACTACTAATATTACTTTAACTTTAACTTTAACTTGTACTTTAACTTTAACTTTAACTATAACTATAACTATTATTATCAGTATAACTATTTATATTATTATTACTATTACTATTACTATATACTATATACTATATACTATATACTATATACTATTACTATAACTAGATTATTATCAGTATAACTATTATTATCAGTATAACTATATTATTATAACTATTATTATCAGTATAACTATATTATTATAATTATTATTATAACTATATTTATTTCTATTATTAGTACTAGAACTAGATTATTATTACTATTACTATTACTATTACTATTACTATTACTATATTATTATAACTATAACTATAACTATATTATTATAACTATTTCTATAACTATAACTAGATTATTATAACTATTACTAGAACTATATTTATTTCTATTACTATTTCTAATTTCTAATTTCTAGAACTATATTTATTTCTATTACTATTATTATTATTATAACTATTATTATTTCTATTACTATTACTATTTCTATTTCTATAACTATTATTATTTCTATTACTATAACTATAACTAGATATATTTCTATTTCTATTTCTATTTCTATAACTATTTATATTACTATAATTATGATTATTACTATTCTTTTTGTGATAACTATTACTATTACTATTACTATTACTATTATTATAACAATTGTATATCAGTTATTTGCTATTTGGAATACTATATTATTTATATTATATTTACTGTTACTGTTACTGTTACTCTAAATTAGACTATTACTATAACTATAACTATTACTGTTACTGTTACTGTTACTATTACTATAACTATAACTATTACTGTTACTGTTACTATTATTGTTACTGTTACTCTAAATTAGACTATTATTGTTACTGTTACTCTAAATTAGACTGTTACTGTTACTGTTACTGTTACTGTTACTGTTACTGTTACTGTTACTGTTACTGTTACTGTTACTGTTACTGTTATTCTATATTATCAATAACCAGTTATACTATTACTAGTAATTTAACAGATATATTAATTATAGTTTTATTACATAATAATTTAAATATGTTAATATATATAAAGTAAATTCCTCTTACTCTTACTCTTAATCTTAATATTAATATTACTCTAAATTAGACTCTTACTCTTACTCTTAATCTATTATTACTCTAAATTAGACTCTTACTCTTACTCTTAATATTACTCTAAATTAGACTCTTATTCTTACTATTAGTATTAGTATTAGTATTAGTATTAGTATTAGTATTAGTATTAGTATTAGAGAGAGTATAGATGTTATAGATAATTTAAATTAGTGAGGAGTTTTTTGTTAAGGTATCTGTTATTAATATTATTTTATATTATTTATATTATTTATATTAATAAGGTTATCAGTTATCAGTTATTAATACTTATAGGTATAGAATAAATTAATTGGAAATAATTAAAATTACGGAGTTTGTTTTTAAGACAAAGGATTAGTATAAGATTTATCCTAGGATTCTTGTTATTATTCTTGTTATTCATTCTTTTTATTAATATTACTCTAATTCTTGTTATTCATTCTTATTATTATTCTTATGATTATTCTTGCTATTGTTAACAGAGAGATTTATCCTAGGATTATTAATATTACTCTAATTCTTATTATTATTATTATTCTTATTATTATTCTTGCTATTGTTAACGTTAACAGAGAGATTTATGAGGAACTTCATAATAAGAGTGAGTAATAAGAGTCGTCCCGGAATTTCCCCTAGGATTATTGTTATTTAGCAATTTTAAGAGTTATAAGATATATATTTTTATATAAAGGAAAGTTAGTAATGGCGAATTAGTCTTTAGAAGAAGATATGAATTTTAGTAGTTATGGTTATTGTTATTGTTATTGTCCCTTGATTGTTACCCTTAATTGTTAATTGTTAATTGTTAATTGTTAATTGTTAATTGTTAATAGGAAAGAGTATATATATCAGTTAATAATTAGGAATGATATTTGGGGAATGTGGAAGTAGAAGAATCTGTTATTCTTACTCTTACTCTTACTCTTACTCTTACTCTTACTCTTACTCTTATTATTTTATTCTTAATATTTAGATTTATATCAGTTATCAGGGAATATTAGAATTAGAATTAGAATTAGAATTAGAATTAGGATTAGAATTAACAATATGAATATGAATAGTAATAGATGTTAATATAATAGAATAAATTAGATTAGTATTAGAATATATTATAATAGGAATAGAATTTTATATAAGATATAAGATATAAGATATTAGATTAGAAAACCTTTTTAGATAATAGAATATATTTAAATATAACATAAGAGTATTTTATAGTTTATAGTTTATATTTTATATTTAGAGAAGCAAGCAGCAAGCAGAGAATTATATAACAGATATACTAGAATACAAGAATATTTAAAGTACAGATATACTAGAATTAAAGAATATTACAATATAGAACAAGTAAAGATATACTAGAATACAATTATATTACAATATAGAACAAGTAAAGATTTAAGATAATAGAAGATTAGATAATAATATTACAATATAGAACAAGTAAAGATTTAAGATAATTTAAGGGCTTATTATACAATAATATTACAATTACAATATAGAACAAGTACAGATATAAGATAATAGAAGATTATATAATTATATACTATAATAATAATAGAAGATAACATAATAAAATACTATACTAAAGATAATATAAGATATTAGAATACAATATACTAGAATAGAATATATTAGAATACAATATAATAGAATATAATATAATATTATAGAATAGAAGAGAATAGAATAGAATAGAAGAGAATAGAAGAGAATAGAAGCTATTTTAGTTAGATTCAGAATCAGAATCAGAATAGAATAAACTAGAATAAGATATTAGATATTATAGAATATAATAGAATATATTAGAATAAGATATTAGATAGAATATACTAGAATAGAAGAGAATATAAGAATTATACAATAGAATACTTTATAAGATATTAGAATATAATATACTAGAATAGAAGAGAAGAGAATATAATAAAAGATTATAGAATAAGATATTAGATATTATAGAATAGAATACAAGATAATAGAAGAAGATATTAGATTTAATAGAATATAATACAAGATAATAGAAGAAGATATTACATATTATAGAATTTAATAGAACATAATTTAAGAATAATACAATAGAATACTTTATAAGATATTAGAATATAATTTTATAGAAGACAATATAATAATTTATAAGATATTAGAAGATTAGAGAAGAATAATAAATTATAATTAGATATAATATAGAACTTATAAGGTATTATAATAGAAGATAATATAAGATGAATACAATAGGAGAATATATAATTGATTACATTATAAGATACTAGAATAGAATATAATAATATAGAATATATTAGAAGAGAATATAATAATAATTTAATATAATAAGATATAATATATAAGATTTAATATATCAGATATAATTTAATTTAATAGAATACAATATAATAATTTATACTATATTAGAAGATTAGAGAATAATAATACAATATAATAAGATATCAGATATTAGATATAAGTTATTATAATAGATCATAATATTAGAATAAGAATATATAAGAATATATAATTGATTACAGTATAAGATAATATAATAGAATATAATTAGATATAAGATACTAGAAGAGAATATAATAATTATTAAATATAATAAGATATCAGATATAAGATTTAATATATTAGAGATAATATAATTTAATAGAAGATTATATTAGAATTATACAATAGGAGAATATATAATTGATTACATTATACTATTGGAGAATACAATATAAGAATATATAATACATTAGAACAGAATATAAGAATTATACAGTATAATAAGATATCAGATATTAGATATACTATATACAATATTAAATATACATCATACAATATACAATATAAATTATACAAGAGAATATATACATTAGACAATATACAATAGACATTAGACAATAGACAATAGACATTAGACAATATACAATATAAAATATACAATATACAATATACATATATTACCGGTTGCTAAATTTGTTAATTTTAATTCTTTTTTTTTATTTATTTTAATTTAATTTAATTTAATTTAATTTAATTTAATTTAAAAAATATCAGTTATTAGTAATGTAATTATTGTTATTGTTATTGTTATTGTTATACCGTCATGTTACCTATAATTTTAGTAGTTATTAATATACTTTTGTTAGAATTAATTGTGTTATAATTATAATTAATAATTAGGATATTAAACTTATTAATATTATTTAATTTAATTTATTTTATTTTAATTTAATTTAATTTTTATTAATATTTTACTTATTTTATTTTTATTTAATTTATTTATATGTTTAAGCCGATATAAGCCGATAAAGGGAATCGAACCCTTATTTTACCGTCATGAATGGTATGTTATAACCATTTAAACTATATCAGCGAGTTTTTGTTTATTTGTTTATTTGTTTATTTGTTTATTTGTTTATTTGTTTATTTGTTTATAATAAATAGATTTATAATCTACCTTTATTTTAATTTTTAATTTAAAACATAGAAAGTCTTATTTACCATTACCACCATAGGTATTAAGTATTAAGTATTAAGATTTATTTTTAATTTGTATTTATTGTATTTATTGTATTTATTTTATTTATTTTATTTATTTTATTTATTTTATTTATTTTATTTATTTTATTTATTTTATAACAATTGATTATTATCAGTATTATTATTATTATTTATATTAGCATTAGGATTACCATTACCATTACCATTACCATTACCATTACCATTACCATTACCATTAGGATTAGGATTAGGATTAGGATTAGGATAGGTAGGAGTATTATTATTATTTTAGAAATACTATTACTATTATTTTAACAGTTTAGTAATTTATAAATCTAAATCTTAATCTAAATAAGGTATATCTTTTGTAAGTTTAACTATAACTATAAATATAACTATTACTATAACTATAACTATTACTATAACTATAATTATGACTATAACTATTACTATAACTATTACTATTACTATAACTGTAACTGTAACTGTAACTGTAACTGTAACTGTAAATTAATATTAATTAATGATCACATTATTGTTATTTTATATAATAATATTTTTATTAAATAATATATTTATTTTACCATAATCATAAAAACATAAAACATAACAATAAAACATAAAAAAGATTGTAATAATATTGTAGTTTGAATATATAAGTTTACTGATATTTAATTATGAATTATTAATTATTAATTATTAATTATAGTAAATATATTTATTATTTTTCTACTTTATACTTTATCTTTATAGATAACAATTATATTGTATAATTTTGTTATTAATATTAATATTAGTGTCTTTAGTCTTTAGATAGAATAATTATTATTATTATTGAAAGAAAACTATTTAAGAATTTAAGAATTTAAGATGTCTCCTAGGACTCTTGTTATTTAATGTTTATTGTTAGTTAAACAAAAGTTTAATTATTTAATCTATAATTAATTGGACAATCTGAATTTTAATTATCAATATTCAATAATCAATAATCAATAATCAAGAATAAAGAATCAAGAATAAATAATCAATAATCAAGAATCAAGAATCAATAATAAAGAATAAAGAATAAAGAATAAATAATCAAGGCAGGGCAGAATCAAGGCAGAATCAAGGATTATAAGTTTTGTATGGATTTTTTGTAGTTTTATTATTATTATTATTATTATTATTATTATATAATGAACTGTGTTATTTTTATAGTTATTGTTATTCTTATTGTTATTGTTATTCTTATTCTTATTGTTATTTTTATTTATTACTACACAATCACTAATCACTAATCACTAATCACTAATCACTAATCACTAATCACTAATGGAGAACTAATATTTTAATTTTAATTTTTATTTTAATTTATATTTATATCTGATATTTATATTTATATTTATATTTGTATTATAATTTTTATTAGTGTATTATTTTTTTTATTAATGTTTATTGGTATTCTTATTCTTATTATTATTATTATTATTATTCTTATTATTATTGGTATTCTTATTATTATTATTATTTTTATTATTTTTATTATTATTATTATTTTTGTTGTTTTGTATTGTTTTGTTAATGTTAATGTTAATGTTAATGTTAATGTTAATGTTAAAGAACTGTAGTATTTAATATATGTTATTTAATTTATATTATTTATTTTTTATTATTTATTATTTATTATTATTTAATATATCTTATTTAATATTATTTTTATTTTAACAGAGTTTAGGAAATCTTTTTAATATTATATTTATAGTTATTTTTATAGTTATATTTTTATTTTTAGTTATATTTATATTTATAACTATATTTTTAACTACACAATCACTAATCACTAATCACTAATCACTAATGGAGAACTAATATTTTAATTGTTAATTGTTAATTTTAATTTTAATTGTTAATTTTAATTTAGTTTATTAATTTAGTTTATTAATTTTAATTGTAATTTTAATTGTTAATTGTTAATTGTTAATTGTTAATTTTAAATTATATTATTATTTTATATTATATTATATTATATTATATTAGATTATATTTTTTGATATTATATTATATTATATTATCTTATATTATATTATATTATATTATATTATATTATATTTTTTTTTTAGGAATTTTTTATAGGGCGGCGGCGGAGTTAGAATATCTATAGGACCAATTTTGTAGAAACTAGTATTATTAAGAATTATAATTATTATTTTACTAGTTATAAACTGACTTTAATCTAAAATTTTAATAGGTTATATATAGGATAATATTAAAACTATCTATATCATAATAAATAATAAACAAAACTTCAGTGTTAGATATATTTATGTGATATATAAAATCATATCATATATTAAATACAAATTCCTACAACCAAAAAAATCTAAATCTTATTTAAAATTGGTTAGTATTCATTTAATAATTAAAATAGGACTTAATTTATTTCAATGTCTTAATTTTCTTTTTATTTACCACAAATTATTTTGTTCATAAGATATAAATATTCATATATATTTAAACGTAAGAAAAATATATAATTTAACCTGGAACCTGACCTAAATTTAAACCTTTTAAATTAATTTTATTTAATTATTCTAATTATTTTAATATTCTATAATCCAGCTTTTATTATTATTATTATTATTATTATTATTTATTATTTTTATGATTAACTGTTATGTTTAAAGACAAAAAAATATATAATGAGATTAACTCCACATGATTTGCGTGAAGAGTAAGGATTTATTATAAGATAATTACAAAAATCAAGATTAACTATAGATTTAAATTCCAGTATTAGATATCTAACTCTCTTTTAAACTAGCAAGAGCAAGAGCAAGAGCAAGAGCAAGAACAAGAGCAAGAGCCAGAGAAAGAGAAAACACGAGCAATAAATGCTGAGTCGAACACGAAACCCGAACAATAAATTCTACTACTACTACTACTACTACTAATATTACGACTATTCCGACTACTACACAACTACTACTACTACTTTTTTATTTTAGTTTTTTTAAATTAATTATATATATAATAATATTATTTTTTAAATAACAGAATAAATTATAAATATATAAAAAGGCCAAGGCCTACATAATATCCAAATGCCAAATTGAAAAAGAGAATATAAATATACAAAGATAAAGATAAATATAAAGATAAGAAATACTTAGTCTTATTTTAATATCTTTGTTAGTTGTTATTTGTTAGTTATTAGTTGTTTTTTTAAATATATGTGTAATGTTTTAAGTATGTTATTTTATTATTGAAAATATATATGTGCATTTATTATTTTACTTCATGAAGTTTATTACAGTTGTAAACTTAGATTAATCCAATATCCAATATCCAAATTAGTCTTAATCTTAGTTTTTTATTTTTTTATTTTTAAATTAATAGTCATTGTCGCTGTGGAAATTTTAAAATGGTGATTAATTTAGCTTAGCTTATCTTATCTTATCTTAGCTTATCTTATCTTATATTATCTTAATTAGAAATGCAAATTAAGAAGTGCAGAAGTGCAGAAGTGCAAAGTGGAGGGGTTAGTTTATTTGTTATTTAATTTAGTGATATACATTCTAATTACTTGTTGAAATGTAAACAAAGGTAAAATATATTTAGAAAAAATATAAATTAATGCTAGTAATGTTAAGAATGAAAATGATATTTGATTAATAAAATAGAATGGAATTAGTTGAGGCATCTTATTATAATTTTCATGTATTAAGGCTCTTATATAAAACATAATAATAAATATTATTTTTAATTGAAGAACTATCTCTACCATATAGGTAATAAACTGCTAAAAACTGTTTAAATTAATTAAACGTTTAAAAACTACATTTATAATGAGATATTGAGGGTATCTTTATAAAAAAGAAATTGTATAATGTATAATGTAAAATTTATAATGTTTAATTTATAATGTAAATATTAATGTTAATGTTAATATATAATTATAATTATAACTAAAATATAAATATCAAATAAATAACAAACAAAAATTTCTGTATTTGTATAAAGTCATATACTTCACACAAAAAGGTTTCTTATGTTAACTATTTAAAATCTAATATTCTAAGTTCATTTAAATTTAATTTTTTATTTTTATTTTTAATTTTAATTAGAGTGGGTTTATTGTATATATTGTATATATTGTCTATATATTGAGTTAAATAACTCTGTTAGATTAATTAAAATATTCTAAATTAAGATCAATTAAGATTGAACTGGTAACATTTTAAATGCGTGTAATGGAATTGGGCTAGATAATGATCATTCTAAAGTTGTAGCTGTATCCGTTTCATTATTAAATTCTGATATAGATGTAAAATAAGAAGGCACTGCTCAAGGATTATTAGAACATGTAGGTTGGTTAGCAAAAATATCATAAATAATATAACCAAATAAAATAGTTGCTATTACAGATATTATTGACCCAAAACTTGAAACCGCATTCCATCCACTAAATGCATCAGGATAATCTGGAATTCTTCTAGGCATAGAGGCAAGCCCTAAGAAATGTTGTGGAAAGAAAGTTACATTAACTCCAACAAATAATGTTCAGAAATGTACTTTACCTAAGAATTCATTGTATGTTTTACCAAGAATTTTTGGTGTTCACATGTAGAAAGCCGCAAATAATGCAAAAACAGCTCCCATACTTAGGACATAATGAAAGTGTGCTACAACATAATATGTATCGTGGAATGAAATATCTAGGCTAGCATTAGATAAAATAACCCCTGTTAATCCACCTATTGTAAATAGAGCTATGAATCCAATAGTAAAGATTAATGGAGTAGTGAATCTTAAACTACCACCGTAGAATGTTGCTAACCAAGAGAAAATTTTAATTCCTGTTGGAACTGCAATTATCATTGTTGCTGCAGTAAAATATGCTCGCGTATCCACATCAAGACCTACACTAAACATATGATGGCTTCATACTAAGAATCCAAGGATTCCAATTGAGAACATCGCATATACCATTCCTAGATAACCAAAGATAGATTTACCTGAGAATGTTGACACAATATGACTAACGATTCCGAATCCTGGTATAATTAAAATATATCAATTATTTTTATAATGAAATAAATAATATTAACTATTTTTATACATTACATTATTTAATAATAGGACTTTTTCTTTGATTTTAGTACATTATACATTATACATTATACATTATACATTATACATTATACATTATACATTATACATTATACATTAACAAGAAATCTAACATAAATCAATTAAATCTTTTCTTACCTTGAACCTTGAACCTTGAAACTTGAACCTTGAACCTTGAACCTTTAACCTTGAACCTTGAACCTTGATAAAATTAATATTTAAAATAACTGTTTACACCAAGTTAATCTAAAGGACCAAAATTTAAAGTTGTTTAAGAGTTAAAGTTAAAATTAAAGTTAAATTAAAGTTAAATTAAAGTTAAAGTTAAAGTTAAATAAAGTTTTTTTTGATAATTGATACTTGATACTTGATAATTGATAATTGATAATTAATAATTGATAATTGATATTTTATAATTGATAATTGATAATACCTAACTAAATCTATTGCGTAAAGTCTCTGAAGTAATAATTAGTTAAATTTAAATTTGTAATATAAAATTATCTTTATATATTTATATATATTATATACATTATAGATATTATATATGTTATATAAATTATTAATATTATTTAATATTGTTATATATTCTAGAAAGTGGTTAACTTTGTACAAAATTTATATTTTATATTTTATAATTTAAACTAAACCATTACTTGCGAATATACTCATTGTTTTAACTTTGTTACTATTATATAAATTTAATAAATAAAATGAATATAAAATTTAGATGTAGTATTTAAAACAAACTATAAAGTTTATAAAGTTTATAAAGTTTAGAAAGTAGTTCTCGCATATAGCAAAATTACGAAGCATTGTATTATATCCTTTTATTTTTGTTTCTTTTTATTTTTATTTTTATTTATTTTAGCTTATTAATATTATATTATATTATATTTATTAAGTAAGTATTTCCTTTATTACGTCTTTCTATTCTTTAAAAATTATAAAATATCCAAGTGTTAATTCTAATTCTAATTCTAATTCTTTTTTAAGAACTAAGAACAACTTCAGTCCACTGCGCACTTAAGACTTAATAGTTAAGAGTTAAGAATTAAGAATTCAGAGTTAATAGTCCTGCCCCCACATTCGTTACTTTAAATTAAGAATCCGAGGATTATTGTTATTTAGAAATTGCTTTCGTGGATGCGTTATTTTTTTTCGTGAATTAATCATGTCTAAATAGCAAGATTAAGAGTTAGAGTCCTAGGATTATTATTATTATTATTATTATTAATAAATATTTAGTAAAGTGAAAAGTGAGTATATGGAAATTATAGTTAAGTTTAGTATAGAGCTTATGATTCTTGTTTATTTTTTATTTGTTAATTTGTTAATTTGTTAATTTGTTAATTTGTTAATTTGTTAATTTGTTAATTTGTTAATAGGTTAAGCTTATCGACGAGGTAATTAATAATGAATTAAATTATTTATCTGTATGAATATCTTTATCTTCGTCTAAATCTAAATCTAAATCTAAATCTAAATCTAAATCTAAATCTAAATCTAAATTTAAAACTGTATCATTATCAATTTCTATTATATCTATTTTAGTTAATAAATCAAAAGTTTCTTTTGAAAAGTTATTCATAGAATTTTTTAAACCTTTAATTTTATCTATTCCTGATAATTCTAAATGTTCTTTCGCTTGAATTACTAAGTATGCTTCTTTCCACTTTAAATAATTAAGGTATTTAGATGATAATAGATTAAATTTATCAAAGTAATTAATAACATTATGAGCTTTTATAAAACTAGTAGAAGAATAATAATAAGTATCATTTTTTTTTCTATGTCCTATATTTCCTCCTAAAAAGCTTTGGATAATTTTTAATAAATAAGCAGTTTTTTGATCTATTTGATAATATAACCTAATTTCAGTGTTATTTTTTCGATCTTTTCTATTAAGCATTTTAATTTGAAAACTAGAATCGGCATCTGAGAAACCGGATAATCAAAAATTATTTAAATCGGCAGAATAGTTAAATTTATAATCAATTAAATCTGGAAATCTTGTGATGAATAAAGGATCATTTAATAATTTGTTTACTTGATTTATTTTAGTTGTACTTCTTAACTTTCCATTAATTAAATCTAAAATTTTTTTTTTTTCAGCATAACTGTTAAAATCTAATCTATAAGCATTTTTATCTTTAATCTTATAAATTTTACCAAAACCTAATCTAGAAACTATATATTGAGCTAATGGTAAATCTAAAATATTAAAACAAATATTTATTTGACCTTTACTAATGTATCCATCACCATCGATTAAACCTGATAAATAATGACCGAATTCTTCAGCAGTTGCTGGTTTTGTATGATGAAGTTGTTTATTTTTAAACTTAGAAGTCAAATTATCTTGAGTTTTGTTATTTGTCATTGTTAATTATTTGTTATTTGTTATTTGTAATTTGTAATGTTTATGTGTTCTTTAATTTGTACTAGAATTATTTTAAATAATATTAATAAAGCGATTAATACTTGAAATCAATAGAATTATCTTAAGTTATTTATTGCTTCTTTTAAAAGGATATTATTATAATAATGGATAGGGTAAAAAACAAAAATATCAGATATTTAAATTATAATTTTTTATAATATATAACTATGTAAAAAAAAAAGTTTTGATTTTTAATTTTAATTTTAATTTTAATTTTAATTTTAATAAGAGATTTAAATTTTATGATCAAACATTACTACCACTTTGTCCAAATTGTTATGCACTCTCGAAAACTCACCAAATTAAAGAGAAAAGGATTAAATACTAAAACGAAATACTAAAGGATTCCTGCTATTATCATTATCAAAGAAAAAAGGTTTAGGCTTTAGAAACCAATTTATTTTTAGTTTGAGTTTGAAATTTAGAAACAGAACCGACTAAAAGAAGATTCATCCTGCTTAAAAATCAAAAGAAAAACTGAGAATAGGAATTAAGAAAGTTAGGAAATAATTTACATGTTAGTTGAAAGGAAAAGTAGGAAAAATAAAGATTTATAATTAAAATGAAAGTTTAAAAAGATTTAAAACGGTTTGGATAAGGGTCGGAAATTTTACTTCGGGATGCTCCATCAGTTTACATCTCACTTAAGATTAAGATAATTTAAATTTTAAGTTACTTTTTTTGTTTAGACTATATCATCATTATTACTATTCTGCTATTTTTATATTTTATAATTGTTAATTAAGGTAAATTTTAATAAAATATCGTTTTTATAAATATAAATAATTTTTATAAATAAATTACTATAAATAATATGTTAGAAATAATGTTATTATAAATAAAGCTAAGATATTATAAACAGTCATTTCAGTTAGCAATTAGCAGTTAGCAATTAGCAGTTAGCAGTTAGCAGATTAGCAGTTAGCAGTTAGCAGTTAGCAGTTAGAATAAAAATTATATTTAAATCTATAATAAGGTATTTTTCTTATCATCAATCATCAATCATCAATCATCAATCATCAATAATAAATTTAGTTAATCATTTATTTAATTGTCTTTTCATAAAAATATAAAAATAAATATAAAAATATTTAAGTGAGTAATATGTTGCGCGTGTAGTCTATGAAGTACTATTAAGTATTATTTTAATTTATACTTTAGTTTAGTTACTAGCTGATTACCTATACGGATCATATGTCTTCTTTGAAACTAACATTTATTAATATTAATTAAATAAAATATCCTAATTAAACCTAATTAAACTATTGTGTTAGTGCATAATACCTAAAAGTTTCCAGCATATAGCGCAATTTGAATTTAAAATTTATATTAAATAGGGCCATCCTTGACCAAAGAATCAGAATAGATGTTGGTATAAAATAGGATCCCCACCACCAGCAGCATCATAAAAACTAGTTGAAAAATTTCTATCTGTAAGTAACATTGTAATTGCACCGGCTAGAACAGGTAAAGATAATAATAACAAAATTGCTGTTACATATATACTTCATACAAATACAAATCAAATAAATAATAAATTAAGAATATTAAATTAAAATTTTACTGATTAGGACTATTTCATTTCAAAATAAGAATATCAATATAAATATAAATATAAATATAAATATAAATATAAATAAATAATAATAATAAAAATAAAATGAAAATTCCGTATAGTCTCTAAGATTATTACTGTAAATGATACTTAAAATTATTAAGGTTTATTAAAGCATTTATTAATCTGTAGATAAATTTAAACAATATAAATTTTAACTTTAAATTATTTTTAGTATAAATAATAAATAATAAATAATAAATAAGACAGTTCTTAAATATAAATATAATTATAATTATAAATATAAATATAAATTAAGTATTATAAGTTTAGTAAAATTCTCTACATTTAGGAATTATTATATTATTCTTTCTAAAATAAATTAGTTAGATTATATCGCTATTATGTATATTTAAAGTTAAGATCGCTATTATGTATATTAAATTTTAATTCTGTGTTAATATTTTTATTATTATTATTATTATTATTATTAAAATAACACATTATTTTTTCAATACAAACAACTCTAAATAGCAAGCATCCTAGGATTCTTGTTACTTAACTTAAAAAAAAAAAACGGTAATTTATGCATTCCCATACCATTTGTTCTCATATTATTTACAGTTACTATGAAATTTATTGCCTTATTATTATATTTACAGTAAAATAAAATAATATAAACTGTTAAAATATAAAATTGGACTTTTTCTTATAACTTATAAATTATTTTTACATAAAGTCTCTAAGGTTAGTTGTTTAAATTAAACAATATTATGCTAATAAATATAAATATAAATATTAATATAAATATAAATATAAATATAAATATAAATATGTATGACTTATAATAATAAAAATTGTAAAAAATAAACAGTTTTTGTCTAACCTGCTAAACATGACAGATTAAAAATAAATATCAGTATCAGTTATTAGCATATAGTAAATTTTAATCAATATTAATAATATAGTAATTCTTATAATTATAGTTATAGTTATACTTACTAATTATGTAATTATGATTGAGCACAATTAAATATAAATAAAAATAATATTAATATTAATATTTTACCCAGTAATGATGAAACTCCTGCAAGATGAAGACTGAAGATAGCTAAATCAACAGCTCCACCTGAGTGAGATTGTATACTTGATAATGGAGGATATACTGTCCATCCTGTACCAGCCAATTAAAAATAAATCTTAAATAAATTTAAAGTTAATAGGAGAAAGTTTAAGAAAGAATAAAAATTAACTTGTACTAGATACTAGAACTAGTAATTATATTTAATTTAAGATAATTAGGATTTTATTTTACTTTATAAGATTATAAAATTAAAACGTAAAATCTCGGAAGGTAAACATTATTACCTTGCTGATTAGCTTTTTAAAGGTTTTTATGTATTAAATTTAAAAATTAAACAAAATTAATCTAATATAAATATAGAAATAAATATATAAATAAATATAAATATAAATATAAATATAAATATAAATATAAATATAAATATAAATATAAATATAAATAATACATATAAAAAGATTTCCAGCATATAGTTTTATTGGTTATAACATTATACCTTTATATTATCAGAGATATATGACTTATTTTTATAATTATAATTATAATTTAAAGAGATTATAAATATAATAATGATGATAATAAGTAATAAGTATTAAGTAATAAGTAATAAGATATAGGTTATAAAGGCGCTCAATTTAAAAATCTTTTGTTTGGGTTATAAGAATTTGGAATCTTTTTTTTTAAGAATTTAGAAGGAGTTAACACCATTTTCCACTAATGAACTAAGTAATAGTAATATTAGTGAAGGAGGTAATAATCAGAAAGAGATATTATTTAATCGAGGGAATGCCATATCGATAGCACCCACTTGTACGGGTAGTAAGTAATTACCAAATCCCCCTACCAATCCTGGCATACGATTTTGATCTCCATTTTTCAATGTGAGTCGGACTATTTCTTTGTCTTTCTATTATCTGTTTTTTTTTTGATAACAGACAAAAAACAATACATAGTTAAGATATCCGAGTGTAGTCTCTGAGGAACTATTTTAAAGTTAAAGTTTCCTGCTGATTACCCATTTCATATAGAAACCTAATTCTATAATCATAACCTAAGATATTTTATTTTTACAATTACTTAGTTCTTTAGGATGTTCCAGCAAATATTTGGATGAAAGAAAAATATTTCTAAATTTCCCGGCTATGCCAATAACTTAACCCCTTTCCAAGCCCCCAATTATATGATAAGCTGAAGAGAGGGGGATAATATAAACATATAAACATATAAATAAACTAATATACTTTAATATTCATTTTCAAATAATAGCTATTCATTAATAGAAGATAACAACCATTCGTTTTTATATAAAGAACCGGCAGGTTTTTCTCCATTAATATAGGGTCGTATAGATCCTCTATCTACATTAATCTTTCTTGCGAACTCTCCTATGCTATTATATGTACCGCACAAAGGAGATGAGGGATTTTTAACATTTAAGGCCGTAAATTGTTTTCTAACGGGTTGATTTGTTATCCTGTATTCAACTTTGACGTAATTTATTAAATCTTTAAATTCAGTTAACGATAATGAAGGTTCAAAAGAATGATGCAGTTCTGTCATAATCTCTAATGATATTATAAATCTCCCTAAATATAAAGTTCCATTAGTTAAACAATCATCCAATGTACGGTGATCTATACTCATATGCATTTTAAAAACGCATGTGTTTTAGAATCAAACATTCCCACTAAACTTGCAGTGGTAATATCATAAATAAAAAATGCAATACCTCTTTGTTTTCGTAAACGTTGTTTGGCCGTTTCAGACATAGGATAGTGTTTCCCTGAACCTGAAGCTATATTATCTGTATTCAAATTCAAAGGATGATTAAAATAATGATCTAAAAAGTATTGTTCCATTATTAAAATTTGTTCAATACTTGAATTAGGATTCATTACATAAAGAGTTAATACAACACCTTCAAATCCATGTGTTAATTTAAAAAAAAAAAAAATATACAAGTACAGCTCGTGTTCCAGATTTTAAAATAGAATTATAGAAATATGAAGTTACCCTTACAAATAAATTAATACTGCTACCTACATATGTATGACCGGAAGGAGTTTCAAAAATATAAACACCCTTAGCCAAAGTAGCTGCTTTAGCTATTAATCCACCTGAAAACCGGTTCTCATGAGGATCAACAATAAGATACTTTTCAGAGGGAAATGGAGGATTTTCATTATTAGAATTATTATTATTTGAAGGAATAGTAGAAGTTACTCCTTTTCTAGCACTTCAATTTTTGAAGTTTATTAGAGTATTAGAAAAATTTACAATGTTGTATTTGAAAATATCAAGGTCAGTTTTAACTATAATAACCATGAAGAAAATCATGATAAGAGCATGTGCAGAAATTATTACGTTAAAAAGTTGGTGATCTCCTGCTAAAAATTGAACCCCGGGAGCTGATAATTCTAATCTAATCAATAATGAAAAGGCAGTTCCAATCATACCTGCAAATATTGAAAACATTAGATAAAGCGTTCCGATTTCTTTAGCATTAGTTGAATAAAGCCAATTCATTCAGAACAGACAAAAACAAGTATACACAATTCAGCTCTGTTGTCTAATTAAGCTTATTCTTATTATTATTTTTATTATTTTTATTTTTATTTTTATTTTTATTATTATTATTTTTATTGTTTTTATTATTAGTCTTATTATTATTATTATTATTATTCTTATTCTTATTTTTATTAATGTTTAAATTATTTAAATACTAATATTAATTATAACTTATAACACTATTTATTAAATATTAAATATTAAATATTAAGGATTAAGTATTTAAGGTAAAGCTATTAACTATTAACTATTAACTATTAACTATTTAGTATTAACTATTAACTTGTAATTTTTAAGGATTTAGTATTAAATATTAACTTTTAAGTATTAACTTTTAAGTATTAAGTATTAAGTATTTAGTATTAAGTATTAACTATTAAAGGTAAAGTTATTAAGTATTAAGTATTAAGTATTAACTTTTAAGTATTAAGTATAAAGTATTAACTTGTAACTTTTAAGTATTAAGTATAAAGTATAAAGTATTAACTATTAAGTATTAAGTATTAAATATTAAGTATTAAGTATTAAGTATTTAGATTTGATTTGTTGTTTGATTTTTATTTGAATCTGTTAAATATTATATTATTAATATATATTAGTTTTTACTTGTACTTGTACTTGTACTTGTACTTGTACTTGTACTGTATATATAAAATTTTACCTTAAGAAATAATAATAATAAATTTATAATTAATTACATTATGTGTGGATTCTTAAACTCTTAATTTTAATATGAATCTTAATCTTAATCTTAATTTACACAATGTTATTATTATATATTATAATTCATATACTTGCTTAAATTATTAAGGTTTAGTTAGGTATGCCTGTAATTATTAAATAATTATAATTAAAATTTAATATATATATAAAATATTTAAATGTATAATAGTTTATAAACTTAGTATAATATAAAGGTATATTATAAAAATAATAATAATAATAATTATAATAAAAATATAAATATAAATATAAATAAAAATAATAAAAATAATAACAATAAAATTTGATTAATTTGAATAAGTCAATTAGAATATTGTCTCTGTATAGAAGTATAGATTAATAGAATTATAGAAGTATAGAATTATAGAAATATAGAAGTATAGAATTATAGAAGTATAGAAGTATAGAATTATAGAAATATAGAAGTATAGAAGTATAGAATTATAGAAGTATAGTAGTATAAATTAAAGATGAAAATATAAAATAATAGTAAAATAGGAAAATAGTAATAGTATTCTTTAAAAAATATTTAAAAAATATTTAATTGCCGTAGTCATTGGTTATGATTTTAAAAAGGTTTTCTGAAGGATAATAAATAAATATAAATATAAATATAAATATAAATATAAATAAAACAATGTTATGATAATAAATATAAATATAAAAATAAATATAAATATAAATATAAATAAAACAATGTTATGCTAATAAATATAAATATAAATATAAATATAAATATAAATATAAATATAAATATAAATATAATATAAATATAAAATAATAAAAACAAAAATAATTATAATTATAAAATAATATTAGAATAATAGAATAATAGAATAATAAAAATAAAATACGGAATAGAGGTGATTCGAACACCTAAAGGCCTTAACCCAACAATTAGCAATCGTTTTAACTTACCAATGTAAACCATTCCTATAACTTGCTTAAAATTATTATTATTATTATGAATTTGTTGCTACCCTATTTATTAACAAATACTATTACTATTATTTAAAAATAAAAAAATAAAACAAAATATAAAAATATAAAAATAAAAAACTAATAAATTTAAATTTGGAAATATTATTTATTCCAATCATTCCACTCACTTGCAAATTCCAACATGAAGATTTTGAACATTTAAATATTTGAAAATAGAACTTTGTTTAATTTAATTTATAATTTAAAGTTGAAGTTTAAGTTGAAGTTTAAGTTTAATTTTAAGTTTAATTTTAAGATTTTAAGTTAAAGATATTGGTAGTCAATGAAAATAATTAATTAGTCCTAGGACTCTTACTCTTATTATTGCTATTGTTTTTTAAATAATAATAATTCTGGGATTCTTGCTATTTAGAGAGAAATAATTAAGAAATAATTGAGATTGAGCAAGTTTCCTTTAGTAAAAATTTCAGTATTTAAATATTGAAGTCTTTAACTATTTTAGTATTTTATTATTTTAGTATGTTAGTAATTTTGTATTTTAGTATATTAATATTTTATATTATAATACGGAAAATATAATTATTAAATATTTTTAATTTACATATTTAATAATTAGATGAAAAACACGATCCTTACCAGAATCGAACTGGCATAAACTATGCGAAAGATAGTTATATTAACCTATTATACGAAAGGATCTATAAGGTATTAAAATTTATTAGATTTATTTAATTTATTAGCTTTATTAGCTTTATTAGATTTATTAGATTTTATTAGATTTTATTAGATTTTATTAGCTTTATTACAAATAAACAATTTAACCACTTTTAATCTAAAGTTATTTATAATCATGTTAATTTAAATTTAGATTTAATTTATTTTTAATATAATAAATAATTATAGATATAAAATAAAATTAAGATATATTTATATTATTTGATATGTGAATTTGAACTTTATGAATTATGATAAATTTATTATTAATATTAATATTACTATTACTACTACGAACTTACTATTATTATTATTACTATAACTATTACTATTACTCTTAAAAAAAAGTGTTAGTGTTACAACAAACAACATTCAGATTCAGAACCGACTTATAAGTATTTCTATTATTATTACTATTATTATTACTATTACTATTACGACTTATTACTAATATTATTACTATAACTATAACTATAACTATAACTATAACTATAACTATTACTATTAATGTTTGACAAGCATAATTTACGAAAGATGAGCGTTATGTAGATACGAATACTCGAATTAAATAAATTTTACAAGAACTCTCTTTGTTAGTGTTAGTGTAAATGTTAGGATTTCTTATTATTATTCTATAATTCTAATTAATTTTTTATTCTTATTTATATTAAAATCTGTTATTCTGCCTTGATTCTTATTGTTATTCTAATTCTAATTCTTATTCTTATTCTTATTTATAAATTATAATTATTATTATTTATATTATTGCAAGCAAGAATCCGTTAAAATTTTAATACTTTATTGCTTTATTTCTTAAAAAAAATTCTTTAACTTCTTAATTTCTTTATTTCTTTATTCGGTTGTAATTGTTTTGTTTGTAATTTTTTAAATAACAAGAATAAGAGTCGTCCCGGAATTTCTCCTCGGAATTACCCCTAGGATTATTAATTTCTAATTTCTAATTGTAGCTTAACAATAATTATATAGTTCTAAATTGGTTATTGTTTATTAGTTAATTGCTTATATTTATTGGTTATGTTAATTATTTATTATTTATTATATATTATTTATTATTTATTATTTATTATTTATTATTTATAAAAGACAGTAAACGGAAAATTATTGGTAAAGATAAAATCCAAAATCCGCACAAAAAGTTTTTATTATTGCGTGATGCGTGATTATAGTTAATGCTTAGATAATGTTTACTTAGGTTTATTTTAAGATTTAAGAAAAAAGAAAATAAAATAATATTTTTAGTGTTAGGACTAGTATAGGGGGTTATTATGTAAAACAACAAAAAGATGTTATTTATATTAATTATGAACTCTAAACTATGAACTATGAACTATGAACTATAAACTATGAACTATGAACTATGAACTATGACTTATGAATTCTTAACTATGAATTATGAACTATGAATTATAAAATTTAAATTATAAACTATGAACTATAACTTATAAAGTATGTTTATTGGCTAAATAATAATAATCAGAATAATAATTCTAGGAGGAATTTGTTAAATGATTGTTTATATAAATTGTTAGTATTATTGTTAATGTAATTGTTATTATATTATTAAATAATATTTAAAAATTTGCTAAATATATTTTAACTATTAAAGGAAAATTAATTAAAATTTGAAATAACAAATAATTTGAAGCTAATAAAGCTATTATTAAAATAAATATAATTATAACAATATTAGTCAAATTAGCTTTACCATACATTTTGATTAATAATTTAATAAAAGATTTAAATTTAATACCAAAAAATTTGTGGCTAAAAAAACTATCTACTCATAAAGATTTATTATCCTTATTATAAAAAAATCTACCTAATAATGAGATTGTTAATAAAAATAATAACATTAAAGAAACTAGATTTAAAATAAAAATTGAAAATAAAACAACAAGTATTGGGTTAGACAAATCAATAGGTAACCAATTGAAATTTAAAATACTAAATTCAAATGGAGAGTTTATAAAAAGATCTGGAAATGGAGTATTATTAGATTGAACGGTAGATCCTTGAATTCCAGTTAAAATATTAGCAAATTTAGAAAAAGAATCATTTAAATCGTCACAATTAATAGTAGTATTTAATGATAATAGAAGCATAATAATTGTAATAATTATAAAGATTATAAAGATGACTTTTAGAGTTTTAACTAAGGATTGATGAAATTTTGTATTTAGATCATTATTTAATATGAAAGAAAATAAAACGTAACTTAATAAAATTGAAAAAAATAAAAAGAAATGAATTTCAGTTAAATACTGAATATAGCATGTAAATATATTATTCATAAAAAAAAAAGTTATTTTAAAACAGTAGTATTTTGGGTTTTTTACTATTAACATAATAGTAAGATTATGGGGGTAATTTAGATTATCTGTTGCCATATATCTCGAACAAGGTAATTTCTTAAATATATTATATATGTATATTTATTATATAAGTTATAGATCTTATATATGTTATATAAACTAAAATATGTATTTATTAAGATATTATGTTGTTAATGTAGAAAAAAAGAACAAAATAAAGAATAATAGACATTTTAATTTAAACCTTAGGACGAAGAATAGACATATTTACATCGCTATATGCCAGAAAAAGAATAATAAGATTTTTAACCTTTCTTAAACTTATAAAATACTAAAGTAGTAAAGTACTAAAGTTATAAAGTTTAATATAAATGAATGTATTATTCTTAACAATTAACACTTAACACTTAATACTTAACATTTAACACTTTATACTTAACACTTAATACTTAACACTTTACACTAAAATAAATGTCAAGAAAAAAAATGATAATATATTAAACATGGGTAATAGCCTTGGTACCATGATATTTGTATTTTGTTTATGAATTTATATTTATGAATTTATATTTTATATTTTATATTTTATATTTTATATTTGATATTTTATATTTTATATTTTATATTTTATATTTTATATTTGATATTTGATATTTGATATTTGATATTTGATAATTTATATTTGATAATTTATATTTTTTATTTTATATTTTATAATTTATATTTTATATTTTATTAAGGCTAAGAAGATTTTCACTTCTACAATTAGCAATTATTCCATGGTAATATAATTTAACAGTTATAAGTTATAAGTTATGAGTTATTATTTAACATTAATAGAATTATTTATCCAAATTGGTAATTTCATAGCTGATTAAATTATAGACTGTTGTTTTTATAGACTATAAAACGAATAATCTTTTAGGTTTATCAAATAACAATTAAATTTATTAAGTAAAATAGAGAAATATAACTCAATATTAAATTTTTTGATTGGTTATATTTATTATTATATTTAATAATGTAATAAATTTTTATAGTAAAACTAAAAAATATGTTTAACTGAACTACTTTTAAGTTAATTGTTAATTTTAATTTTAATTTTAATTTGATTCGGAATCTGTATCTGATTCGGAAGATTAAGTTTATTCGGAAGATGAAGTTTAAGTTTAAGTTTAAGTTTAAGTTTAAGTTTAAGTTTCAGTTTAAGTTTCAGTCATTTTTTTCTTTATTTTTTAAAAAGATTAAGATTAAGATTAACTCAGGGATGTATTGTATGATGTTTGAGGATTATGTGGTTATAAAGTATAAAGAAAGATACCCCCAACTGTTGACTAAATCCTTTTTTTAATATTTTTTAATATTTTTTATTTTTTTTATTTGTTTTTATTTTAGTATTAAATTGTTAAATTGTTAAATTGTTAGATTGTTAAATTGTTAAATTTTTAAATTGTTAAATTGTTAAACTGTTTAAGTTGAGCAGCAAAGGAATCGAACCTCTAACGGTCAAAGACCAATTCTTTTACAGAGAACCACCATTACCAATCGGTCACCTGCCCATATATAAGTATAAATATTCTGTTATTTTTTTATTCTGTTATTCTTTTATTCTTTTATTCTGTTATTCTGTAATTCTGTTATTCTATAATTATTTAATTCTGTTAATATTTAACTCTTTTAAATTTAAATACAACACTTTAAATGTTTTATATAATTATTTTTAATAAACATAAACATAAACATAAACATAAACATAAACATAAACATAAACATAAACATAAACTTATTTATTTATCATTTAATAATTTATTATAATCTATTTACAATCTATATAATATATTTAGAATCTATATAATAATAGTCAAAAGATATTAATATTTAATCATATAAATCATAATATTAATCTTAATAATTGAATTATGATAATTTTTCTTATATTACTTTCTTGTATTATTTAGTTATTATACAATTAATTTATAATAAATAATAATAATAATCACAGTTAATCATTCTATTAATAGTATTAACAATTTAAAATTTAACTAAGAATTTAAAAATATACTACTTTAATATTTAATAAGAAAATAAATTAATATAAATATAAATATATATATATATAAATATAAATACAATTATAAATATAAAAAAGACTACTCCAAACTCCAAACTCCAAACTCCAAACTCCAAACTCCAAACTCCAAACTCCAAACTCCAAACTCCAAACTCCAAACTCCAAACTCCAAACTCCAAACTCCAAACTCCAAATTCGACTATACAAAATTTAAAATTCCTTATAGAAATTAAAGTTTCTAATTTATCCTTGCTTCTATTTCTATTTCTATTTCTATTATTTCTGCTTTATTCTATAATTTATAATTTATGCTATCTGCTATCTGCTTTCTTCTTTATTTATTCATATTATTATTATTAAAATTATTCTAATTATTATTAAAATCTTATAATCCTAATGCCTATTTTTATTTTGTATTGCTATAGAACATTTGTATTGCCTATTGCTACAGAACATTAGAACATTTAGTGTTTAAATTTTTAATTTTAAATTAATATGGAGTTTAAGCTGGATAGGTAGGATCGTGATGGAGATGATCCCAGCAAAAAACCTTTTAAATTTTCCTCCTAGGATTATTCATTCTGAATTGATTTTTTTTTCTTATTGTTATCAATAATAAGAGTAAGAGTCCTAAAATTTTTGTGTCGCAAGAAACCGCTAGGACTGTTGGTTGTTGTAATATAGGGTTATTTAGAATTATTGTATTTATATTCGTAGAGTGGAGATTTTATTGTTAAAATGATTGATAGTTTTTTTTTTTATTATTTTTATAAGATTATACAAGTTTATGTTTATAGTTTATATAGTTTATATATTCGTAGAGGGGTTAGATTATATTGTTATTGTTAAAATGATTGATAGTTTTTTTGTTGTATTATTTTATTTTTATAAGATTATACAATTTTATTTTATAGTTTATATAGTTTATATATTCGTAAAGGGGTTAGATTATATTTTTATTGTTAAAATGATTGATATTTGTTGTTTTTGTATTATTTTTAATTTATTTTAAAAGATTATACAAGTTTATTTTTATACTTTTTATAGATTTGATACTTGTTTTATTCGTAGCGTAGTTATATTTGATTGTCTAAATAGAAATAGAAATTTCCCACAAAATTCAGATATTTTTTTTATTAATATCAATATATATATATAAAATAAAATATAATATAATAAAATATAATATAATATAATATAAAATAATATAATTTAATATAAGATTTTAGAATAAGATATAACAAATTATGAGTATAATACTAAGAAAGCAATCATTAAAGAGAATAAACCAGTTGCTTCTGCTAAGGCAAAACCTAAGATAGCATATGCAAATAATTGACCTCTTAATTGAGGGTTTCTAGCTGTAGAAGAGATTAAAGAAGCGAAGATATTACCGATACCTAGTCCAGCTCCGATTAATCCTGAGCAAGCGATTCCTGCTCCTATGTATTTAGCTGCTGTTAACATTTTTAGATTTGTGTTTATTTATATTGATAGCGTCTAACATAAGAAATAATTTAAACTACTTACTCTTTTACTTACGATTTCTACTTCGGTTTCGAGTTAGAGTTCGAGTTCGAGTTCGGTTTCGGATTGTTAACTTTCTTAATGTAAATGTTAATGTTAATGTTAATGTTAATGTTAATGTTAATGTTAATGTTAATAAGTAATATATAACAAAACAAACAAACAAACAAAAAGCAAAAGAAAAGACAATAAAATATGTTTTAATTTATTAATTTATTAATTTATTAATTTATTAATTTATGAATTTATGAATTTATTAATTTATATTGGTTATTACTAATATTCTTTTTAATTATAAATTTATTTATATATCTAGTAAAATGAAAATGTCATTAAAAAATAACCTAGATGTACAGTTAACCGTAAAGGTGTAAAGGTGTAGATGTGTACAGGATTCTTGCTTAGTTTGTGTATTATTTTAAATGTTAAATATTTATATATCTAGTAAAAAGTAAAAACTAATTACCAACAAAAATAACCTAGGTCTAAATTGAAATTGAAATTTAAATTAAAAATCCGAGGATTCTTGTTATTCATTCTTGTTATTCATTCTTGTTATTATTCTTGCTATTTATAAATTAAATTAACCACGAAAACGCTGGTGTACATGTGTACATGTGTATAGGGGTTAGTGTTTATATAAAATTGGAATTTAATAATAAGAGTGAGTAATCCTAGGGTTATTATTCTTGTTATTCATTCTTGTTATTTAGAATTTACACAAATAACCTTGTTAAATTAAAATTGTAAAATGTTAAGTGTAAATGAGTTAAATTTATAAAATTTTTTGGATTTGGATTTGGATTTGGATTTGGATTTGGATGAATGCTTCATTATGATTGGTTAATGCTTAATGCTAAATGCTAAATGATTAATGATTAATGCTTAATGATTATTTCTTAATGCTTAATGAAAAATAAGATTATTTTTTTTTGTTGTAACACTTTTTTTTAATGCTAAAGTGTATTGCTAATGCTAATCTAGTTTTAATCAAAGGTATATGCAAAATATTAAATATTTAATCTTAATCTAAATACTTATACTAAAAATTATTCCATAAAAAATAATATTCTTGTTCTGTTAATTTGTCACCTAAAAAAGCTCGTCTATTGATATAGGATTGTCCTTCATGATCAAAAAGTGGTCTCTTAGTTGCAGTTAATTCAAGTGTTTTCATAGGACTCATCAAGGGTAATCATTGCAACACCTCATCTACAGGTCTCATGGGAAAAGGACCAGTTGCAGGTTCGTAAAACCCTGCAGCAATTCCAAATTGATAATTAGAGCAATGATTAAAAGGCAATTCCATTAATAACATTTGAGTATCCAGAAAATTATTAGTAACTGTAGAGATATCATTAGTTATAGGTAATGCAGACAATAAATAAAAAGAAGTTTTACTTACAAAGCTTCAATTCGAATATAAAACTTGTAAATATATATTTTTAAATTTACCAGCCAGAAAACCGATAAAGTACTTTAGAATATTAATTATTACTATGAATAATATTAGAGTTATAGGTATGATCATGTTATTTAATATTTTGTATTTTTTTTTCGTATATTTCTTATTTTATACTTTGTTTGTTATATCTCAGCTTTATATTTAATTTTCTAAATAAGCCTAGGAGTTGTTTCTAAATAGCAAGAATAATAATAAGAGTAATAATCCTAGTACAGAAAATTTATACACTAGAAATAATATAATGTAAAATTTTTACATTCAAGTTATTAACTTGTCTTATTTATAGGTAATAAAGTTAAGAGGGGGGGTTTATGTATATAATTTATAATTTCTAAATCAGCCTCGGAAATTAATAATTAATAATTAATAATTATATATTAAAAATTCCTAGGAAAAAATTAAAAAAAAAAGATAAAATAAATCAATTCGGAATGTTATGCAAGCATATTTATTAATCCTAAATTTACCTTATTCTACTTCACTGTTAAATAGTAAGTTTGTTCTGTTAATGTTATTTATTTGAGATTCCTAGGAGAGAATAACAATTATAATAATAATAATAATAATTATAATAATAATAATTATAATATATAATAAAAATAATTTAAGAATTGTAGTACCTTTGCTTTAATATTTAATAACTGAGTCTATATTACTCTTAATATAAATCTTAATTTTATTCTGACGATTTCTTTGATTCTTACTCTTAATATAATTATGTATCTTACTATTAATATTACTCTCATTATGACTATTACTATTATTCTTACTCTCTAAATAACAATAATAAGAATGAATAACAATAATCCTAGGAAAATAACAAGAATAATAATACTAGGGTTATTTAATGTTACTCTAACTCTTGTTATTTAAATAAATTCTAAGTCTAACTATAACTTTTACTATTAATATAAATTAGACTCGAAATTCTAAATTCTAAATTATAAATTATAAATTATAAATTATAAATTATAAATTATAAATTATCCTAGGAAATTCAAATTAAAATTAAAATAAAATTAAAATTAAAATTTAAATTAACTGTAACTGTTACACTTACTTTGCTTTGATTAAAGGTTAAATTAATCATTCATAATTCTAAAAGGTTTATTAATAATAATAATAATAATAATAATCCTAGGCTTATTCAAAATACAAACGAAAAATTCATGCTGTCCCGTCCTCTTATCAAAAATAAAATTTTTTTTACCAAATTTAAAAATGAAAAATTGAAAACAAAAGTAATATCCAACCCTTCACAGCATGTATCCCACCCCTTTTCAAACCTCCAACCAAAGTTTAAGATTCAATGTTATAGTTTTTTTTTATAAATATAAATATAAATATAAATATAAATATAAATATAAATATAAATATAAAGATTGAACCATAATTATAATCTATTCATTTTTTTAAAAATGATTTTTGCTATTTTAGATATTTAAAAATAAACAAAAATTAATAATAATAATAATAATAATAATAATAATAATAATAATTAATAATAATAATAATAGAAATAAAAATTTAAATAAAATATAATTTAATTTAATTAATCTATACTCTTTTGCGTAAAATATTATTTAATTTAATTAATCTATACTCTGTTGCTAATTTTAAAATATTTATCATTATGCTCATATTTGTATTGTCATTATGCTCATTATATGTGATTATATGTGATTATATGTGATTATATGGATTATTGCTGATTCTATTATGCTTGTTATTTAATATTTACTCTTGCTATTTTAAATAGCCCTAGGATTCTTATTATTGCTACTTTCCTAGGAGAGAAAGTTTAAAGATGTTGACTAATTTACTAATTAACTAATGAATTAATGAATTAATGAAATAATTAAGTAATTAAGTAATTAAGTAATTAAGTAATTAAGTAATTAAGTAATTAAGTAATAAAGTAATTAAATTAATGAAGTAATTAACTAATGAAGTAATTAACTAATTATTGTTATGTTTAATCATTATTATTATTTTTATGTTTAAATTTACCTGAAATAAAAATTGGTGCAATCATAGCTAATAATAAAATCATACTACAACTAATAAGTAATGGAGCTCCATAAGTATAAAGTCCTTCACCAAGTGTTTCAATTTGCAAGAAGTTAGTAAATGTTGTATCCGCATTATGAGGATTAACAGTAATTAAAACATTATTAAGTAAATTAGGACTAAAATTAGAATTTCATAAAATTTTATTAGTTTGATGTAAGAATAATGTAGGTAAACCATAAACATCATTAACTGCAAAAGGTAAAATTCATTTCATTTCATAAATAAATAAACCAGTAATAGCTAAAACAAATGACATATTAGCATTAATTTGTGCTTGAGTATTTCCAATTTCAGATAATTTAATATTAAACATCATAATAACAAAAAGAAATAAAACAGTAATAGCACCAACATATAAAATTATATAAGAAATTCCTATAAAACCTACTCCTAATAAAATTAAAAAGCCTGCAGCATTACAAAATACCGCAATTAAAAAAATTACAGCTATAACAGGATTTACAGAAATAATTACTAAAACACTGGAAATTATTGTAGATCAAGCTAATAAATCAATAAAAAAATTTGTCATTGTCATAATAATTATAATTAGTTCTTAGAATTTGATTTTTAATAGCCTACGTTTAAAGTTTAAAGATAAAAATAAACGCTCGATTACAAAATATGTTTATTATAAATAACCTAATTATTTAGCTCATCTAATAACTAATAACTAATAACTAATAACTAATAACTAATAATTAATAACTAATAACTAATAAGACACTTAAGAGCAAGCATCCTAGGATTCTTATTATTATTCTTATTATTATTCTTATTATTATTCTTGTTATTTAGAAATATTAAATTTTTTTTACATATCTAATAAGACACTTAAGAGTCCTAGAATTATTGCTATTGTTATTAAAATTAAAATAAAAATTCATTAATATGATAACAGTTATTAGGTATGTTTATGTGTTTAGTCAATTAGTCAATTACTCAATTACTCAATTAGTCAATTACTCAATTAGTCAATTAGTCAATTAAGCTTAAGGCTAACATAAAATAAAATAGTTTTTATATAAGACAATGATAAATTGAATTAGTTTATTTGTGGGGTTTTCAATGATCAATTATCAATTATAAATTATAAATTATAAATTATAAATTATAAATTATAAATTATCAATTATCAATTAATAGAATTACAAAATAATATTAGTATATCAAACTTGATTTCTTAAACATAGTAACGACGAAAGACTTTAATCACTTGATATTTTAATATTTTAATATTTTTATATTTTAATATTTTAATTTTTTAATCTTTTAATGTTTTTTAAAATACCTACGTTACTTACAAAACAAAACAAAACAAAACAAAACCTTACTTACAAAACCTGACTTTATTAGTTCCTTAGTTTGTTAGTTTGTTAGTTTGTTAGTTTGTTAGTTTGTTAGTTCGTGAGGGAGAAAAACTTTATTTTTAAGATTACCATTAACATTAACATTAACATTAACATTAACATTTAAATTAAAATTAAAAAAACAATTAAAATTAACAAATCAATTGTGGATTTAACCAAGAAGAACTAAATAAAAATAATTTAAAATTAAGAATTAAAAATTAAAACACTCTTATTTTGTTGTGCGAATAAAATATATTATTCTAATTTGATATTTGGCTAGTATTATAGTATTTATATTTATATTTATATTTATATTTATATTTATATTTATATTTATATTTATATTTAATAACAGGAATGCCTGGTCTAAAAATTATAGAATAATCTTTTAAAATAATAAAATAATAATAATAATAATAATTATAATAATTATAATAATAATAATAATAAGATTTAATTTCCTTTCGAGTCCTTATTAATAAAAATAAGAATCAAGGTAGAATAATAATAAGAATAAGAATAATAATAATAATCATAATCAGAATAAGAAACAGAATCAGAATCATAATAATAATAATAATCTTTGCTTTGATTACTTTGATTACTTTGATTACTTTGATTACTTTGATTACTTTGATTATAGGAGTAATAATTTATTCTAATCTTTTCTAATCTTATCTAATCCTTGCTAATAATAATAATAAAAATAAAGCTAACAGATATTAGTAAATTTAAAATAGAATTAATTCAAGTATTAATAGACTACGTAAGGTATTAAAAATAAAATAAAATTAAAATTAAAATAAAAATTAAAATAAAAATTAAAATTAAAATTAAAATTAAAATTAAAATATTCTATAATCATAATGATAATTATAATATAAATGTGAATGTGAATTAAATTATATTATATTATATTATTTTAGCCGACATCAAAAAAAGGTAAAAGGTCAAAGGTCCTAGGAAACAAATATTATATATTATTATTAAATTAATCTAAAAATAGATTGATAACAAAAAAAATAAATAACAAAATGACAAAATAAGAAGATAACAAAATAAAATCAATGTCTAAATAACAAGAATAATAATAAGAATAATAATAATAGGCTTATTCAAAATTCATGCTTGTTCTTTAAATAGCAAGAGTCCTAGGGTTCTTAAAATTATAAAAATTAAATTTTAGATAATATGACTCATTGTAACTGTAATACTATGAGCACCTCTTCTATTTTTAAGGTTAACTCTAGATCAGTCTACATATGTTACTTTACTTGGAGAAGTTGGTCCTCTTTGTAGAACTCTTGAAGAAATTCTTGGTATAACTTTTTGTGTCATTAATCTTCCTCCTATTTTAACTTTAATTCCTGCTAAGAAAGATCTTGTAACTGAATATCTATAATTCTCATGAGCTTGAATTTTAGAATATAATACAGTTCTTCTAAAAATGAAATTAAAGAATGTTCTAACTGGAATTTTATTACACATCATTCCAATTGCTTTAACTAAAATATTATCATCAAAAAAAGGTAATTTTAATGGTATTAAATCTAATACAACAGTTTTATTTAAAATTTTACTTAAAATTCTACATAATTTATTTAATCTTATTTGATTTTTAGGTGAAAATAAAAATTGTAATGAATATTTTTTAAACAATAATTGTTCTTTAGCTTTATCTGATAATTCTGTTGTTTTAGGATTATTAGTATTAGTATTAGTATTAGTATTATTATCTTGATTATTATTATTATTATTTTTGTTATTATTATTAACAATAGAGATACCACCAATTTCAGTAGCAATATTAGTATTAGTTTCTAAGTTTGCTTGATTTTTAGATAAATTTAGAGTTTCATTGACATTTACATTTACATTTAGAGAAGTATCTTTATCTTTATCTTTATCTTTATCTTTATCTTGATCTTTCAAAAATAAATCTAATTTTTTTAATCTATTTAATCTATTTTTTCTAGTTTTTTTATTAACTTTCCCTGGAATAAAATAATAAAATAAATTAATAACTATATTATTAGCAGTAATCATAAATACAGGTTTACTAATTAAACAAGACATAGCTCTAAATGCATATTCTAATAATGTAACAATATTATCTATATTAATCTTATTATATTTATTAAAATTATATGTGATATTTTGATTAAATTTGTTAACTATTTTATATGGTGTAACTAGATTAAAATATTGTTTAATATTTATATTTATATTTGTATTTTTTTGATAATTATGTATTAAATTTTTAAAATGATTAATTTCATCTGTGTAATTAGTTTTTATACCAGATTCTAATATTTGTTTAAATATTGAAATTTGAGATTTATTTATTATTTGTTCTAATCTGAAATTATAAACTTCTTTATCTTCTTTAACTACTTGAGCTTCTTTAGCTTCTTTAGATATGAGATGTTGTATGTTGCTAAGTGACTCTAACTCTAAATTTTCTTTACCAAAAAAAGATTGTTGTTCTTGTTCTTGTTCTTTTGAAATTGACCCTGTAACTAATTTATTGTTATCTAAGTTATAATTATCATGTGAATTCAAATTAAAATTATTTTCTTTATCTTTATTTACTTGTAATAATGGTTTTAAAAAATTTAATGGTATTGGTAAATTATTATTATTTAAATCTTGTTTTAATTGAGAAATTTTATCTTTTATTAAATCAGATCTATGTAAAAAAGCAAAAAGACTTTTGAACTTATAAAATTGACTTTGACTTTGAGTTTTAATTGTAGTTTTATAAGCTCCAAGGGTTGTAGTATTAATTTTAGATCTTAATTTCTTTTGAGGTAATTTTGATATATGATTAATATTTTTTTTATTTAACATAATAAAATTTTTAAAATGCCCTTTATTTTGTTTTTTATTATCAATTAATTTGTTTTCATAATTTTTAAATTTATTAACTAGTATTTGAACTCCAGTTAAAAATGATCTAGGTTTACTATTTAACAGATTTATCAGATCATCTTTACTATTTACTTGTGTTGCTTGATTTATATGTATAAATTGTAAATATCTATCACCAAACATTTTAGAAATTTTTTTATTATCATTAATTATAATATTTAAACCTTTAGATCTGTTTTCTCAGTTTCATTGAATTAAATTATCATACATTTTTATTATATTTTTATATTATTATATTATTATCTTATTATTTGATTGATTTCTTTCCTAAATTTGAATTAACTTTGTGTAGTTTTTGCGACATCTATAAATAAATATAGTATTATATTAGCTTATTAAATATAGGCTAAAGCTAAGGAGGCATATATTAAATGAAGTAAGTTTTTATAATATATTTTGAATATTACTATTTTTTTTAATTTTAATAATAATAACTTCTAATATAATAAAATATAAAATACTAGCTAGAATTTAGGACTTCATTTAATTATTTAACATTCCATTATATAAATAATATACATACGTTTTATTTTCTAGAAATATAATGTTTCTTGGAACAAAAGAATTTGTTATTATAAGGGATACTGGTCTTATATAAATGTTAAATATTTTAAGTTAAGCTGACAAATATTATGGTATTTGCGTATGTAAAAAAATTACTGTTTTTGTTTATTTGTATCTAAATATTAATTTAAACATAAAGATAAATATTAATATAAATATAAATATAAATATAAATATAAATATAAATATAAATGTTAATTTGAATCTAAATATAAATAAAGAAAGAAGTTAAATCTTACTGGAAAATGTAAAGATATTAATATTAATTTATAAATTTTATTTTAAAACAATAAATAATAATGATATCATAGAATTTAATTAAATTTAATTTGTAACGTATCCTTAATTTTTAATTAATAAACTATATTCAGCTGCTTCTTATATTATTATGATTCTGATTCTGATTCTGATTCTGATTCTGATTCTGATTAAAATTCTTGTGACGTTTAATAAATTATACTAATATTATATTATATTATATTATATTATATTTTGTCTATTATATTATGTGAATTTACTATTCTAAATAATTACATATTAGATTATTAAGCGTTTTCTTGTAACAAATAAAATAAATTAAAATTAAAATAAAAATAAAAATAAAAATTAAAATTAAAATTACAATTACAATTACAATTAAAATAATAGAAAAAAAATAAATAGATATAAATTAATCGTTAGAATTAGAATAGAAATATAGGATGCACCCAGGATCGAACTGGGACAACATTATTAAAAGTAATACACTCAAGCCAATCGAGTTCTGCATCCCTCATAAAAATAGTATTATGTACAAATTTTACTATTAAAATTAATTTTTTTTTATTTAAACAATGCTGAGTCGACCAGAATCGAACTGATATTATTATTACCAAAAAATGACGTTTTTCCATTAAACTACAACTCACTTTATATCTATATATATTATGTTATATTTATATATTATATATTATATTTATTATTTTTGTTATTAATAGTTAATAGTTATTTTTATATTATTTTATATTATATTATTTTATATTATTTGTGGATGAATTATTTTAAGTTTTAGTATGGAATAAAAGAACAAAAAAAGAATAAGAATAAGAATAATAATAATCATAATCATAATAATAATAATCCTGGCCATTAATAAATGAATTAAATAAATGAATTAAATAAATTAAGAAATTAAATTAAGAAATTAAAATTAAGAAATTAAATTAAAAACGGAGGGTAGAATAGAAAATAGTACAAAACTTTTAACTGTTAATATACTCTTTTAATAATAATAATTATAATAATAATAATAATAATAATAATAATACTAATACTAATAATCATAATAATAATAATAAGAAGAATAATAATAAAAATAAAGATACAAAAGTTTAAGATAGTTGAATTAATAAAATAATAAGCAATAATATATTTATATATAATAATTTAAGAATTGAAGATATTTTAAACCTTTATATAAATACATATGTTAAACTGAACTACTTTTATTTTTGGATTATTGTGATTGTGATTGTTTTAACCGTTTGTATAAATCGGAGTTGGAGTCGGAGTCAGAATCGTAATCGGAATAGTAATCGTAATCGTAATAGTAATCGTAAATCGGAAATGGAATACCTCTAAACCAATAACTTTAAAATAATTTATTATTTAAAAAATGATCACACATTTTAATTAATAATTAATAATTAATAATTAATAAAATAAAAAAACTCTATACCGCCCTCTCTTAATCCTTAATCCTGAATCCTTAATCCTTAATCCTTAATCATGAATCCTTAATCTTAATAAAATATTAGTATAAATATTAGTATATTATTATTATTATTAGTACTATAATTATTTAATTATTATTTTTATTAGTAGTAATATTAGTAGTACTTAGTAGTTAGTAGTTAGTAGTTAGTACTTAGTAGTTAGTAGTTAGTAGTTAGTAGTTAGTAGTTAGTAGTAGAATAGATTAAAAATATTATAATTATCAGTCTACCTGTTAAATAAAATAACAAATAACAAATAAATATTTATATATATATCTCTTTGTTAAAAAAAAAAACTTTAAACTTAATATTTAAAAATTAAATTACTTTAATAATAAATTAACATACTTAAAACTATATTTATATTTTTGTTATAAAGGTTATTATAAATTCTCGTTGCGAATCGAACGCAAATTAAAATTTTAGAAGAATATTGTTCTACCATTGAACTACGAGAACAAAAAAAGAAAATTAATAATAATAATAATAATAATAATCATAATAATAATAATCAAGGCGAATTAAGAATAACAATAACAATAACAATAACAATAACAGGATTTATTTTTATTTTAGATGAAACTTTTTTTTTTTACAATTAACAATTAACAAAAAGGTTATAGGTTATAAATTTGACTTTACTAAATGATATTTGACAAAGCAATTTCAAAAAGATTTAGACTCAGACTCCTAGGAGAGATTTAGATTTAACTTAGACTCAGACTTATACTATTTTTATATTGCTTCTGTTAATTTGAATTTTAATTTGAATAACAAGAATCCTAGGAGAATTTTAATTGGAATTTTCTAGGATTATTACTCTAATTATTGCTATTTAGACTTTTACTTTAAAAAAATTAATTAGAATTAACTGTTGTTTTAACTAACATAATAATAATACTAATAATAATAATAACTATTTAATTTAAAATTAAAATACTTGACTATATCAAGGTCAATTGTTTAATTAATTTACTTCTCTTAAATGAATAACAAATATAAAACTTTATTAATTCTTCTTGTTTCCTTTTTTCCTTTTGACTAATCTTTATACTTTATAACAATAGACTTCAATACAATAATGAATATAAATCAGTATTAAGTGTATTATTCTCAAAAATATTTAATACAATAATAGACTTAGAGTCATATTAAGAGTTAGACTTAGAGTCATATTAAGAGAAATATTAATAGTAATAGTAATAATAATAGTAAGAATAAGAGTCTAATTTAGATTTAAATTTAGAGTAAGCAAAACCAATTTAAGTAAATATTAACATTCTATCTATCATCTATCATCTATCAACTATAAACTATAAACTATAAACTATAAACTATAAACTAGAAATTATAAAATATAAACTAAAAAAAGAACATTTGTCTTAAAACTTAACAAAAATAACAAAACAAATAAAAATAAAAATACAAATACAAATACAAATATAAATATAAATATAAATATAAATATAAAGATAAATCAGACTTTAAGTTATTAATTTATTAATTTATGAATTTATTAATTATTATGTTATTCATTTATGAAAATTCATTTACGAGAAGTAAATTATATACAATATATTATAAAGTATTAAGTATTACTTATTAATTATGACTTATGAATTATTAATTATTACTTATGAATTATTAATTATGAATTATGAATTATGAATTATATTATTAATTAGTTTAGTTATTATTATTATTACAAATAAATTATATTATATTATATTATATTATATTATATTATATTATATTATATTATAAAATAAAATTAAATTATTACTTCGCTATTACTTCGCTAGGGGGTAGAGGATTCGAACCTCTGTATATAAAGTGTAAATTTACCGCTAAACCAACTCAGCTAACCCCCTTATTTTAATTAAAATTATAATTGTTATAGTATTATTTTTATTATTATTAATATTAATAGTAATAGTTATTAGTTATTTTATTTATTAGCTTATTATTGACAGTTATTTTTAATTATTTAGTATTATTTCTAATTTATTATTTATTATTTATTATTTATTATTCTTTTTAATAATTAATTCTAATTTTTATTCTTATTACTTAATTTATTTATATTAATATTTATGTCTTATTTTATTTATAATAATAATAATATATTTGTTTTATTAATACTAATACTATTAAATGTACAAATTATTTAAATTGTATGTTAACTTTATTAATTTTATAATTAATTTATAAATTATATATTAGATATTATATATTAAATATTAAATATTAAATATTAAAGATTAGATATTATATAGTATATTATATATTATATATAAGATATTAGATATTATATATATTTTATTAGATATTAGATATAAAAGATTAAAGATTATATATTATATATTAGATAGCAAACTTTATTGTACTATTAAACATAAATTATAGTTAGTATTGTATTAGTATAAATATAAATAAATAAATAAATAAAATACTAAATTACTAAATTACTAAATTAAAAAGTAAATAAATAAATAGTGTAAATGTAAATGTAAATGTAAATGTAAATAAAAATAAAAATACTAGGGTTATTCATTCTTGGTAATTCGTAATTCCGAGGATTCTTGCTATTTAGAAATTCCGGGACGACTCTTATTATTAGTAAATTAAAATCCCCAAATCTTTTTGGGTCTTTTTTGTGTCTTTTGTGTCTTTTTGTGTCTTTTGTGTCTTTTGTGTCTTTTGTGTCTTTTGTGTCTTTTGTGTCTTTTTTAGAGGGGTTATATTCAATTCTATTATTCTACCTATGTTTTATTTTCCAGCTACACCTTCCAGTACAGCTACCTTGCTATGACTTTTGAGATGTTACCCAAACGATTTAACAGGTATCGTTATTCTTAGTAAAACCATTTATTATATCAAATCTTGTAATTTCGTCTGCTATAAAATTACGATAAAAATTAACTATTCGTAATATTCGCGGCTATTATTACTATAATCTTAGAATTACTTTTGTTTAACAGTTTATCAAGTTTCCACCAATCCGAGCTCCTTCCCAGCGACAGACAGTTAGTTCATCACGAATGCATGCTTCACCGTTGCGTGGCTGATCAACGATTACTCGAAATTCCATCTTCATGCCACCGAGTTTCAGGTGACAATCCGCTTGTTATTATATAAATTTTCTTTGATGATTAGCTCTTCCTTAATGTCCTAAATAATTGCAATTTAATAAATATAAATATAAATATAAATATAAAAATATAATAAAAATTAAAAAAAACAAAATTATTTCTCTTGGACGGTTTTGCGTCACTTTGTAAAAATTTCTGTGGCACGTCTATAGCCCAAGTCCATTAGGGCCATAACGATTTGTCTTCGCCCCAAATAGCTTTCTATCAAAACTACTATTGCGTTAAGTATAAATAAACGCGAGGGATTTTGTCCGTTAACGAAATTAATCTGACTTCTCACGATACGAACTGACGACAACCATGCAACACCTGTTTAAAATTATGTATGTGTAATTTAAATGCAAGAACTGGTAAGATTTTACGCGGATTAACGTATTAAATAACATGCTCCACTTCGTTTGCTCCGAGACCGACTAATTTTTTAGATTTCAACTTTGCAGTCGTACTCGCAAGGCGGTATGGTAAACGCGTTAACTTCGCCACCAATAAAAATATACTGACAACTACCATACATCGTTGACTGTGTGGGCTAATGAGGTCTCTAATCTCTTTCGTTCTCCACACCTTCATTCCTCAGCGTCAATCTTTAACTAGATGAACAGCCTTCGCCATTGGAACTCTATTAAGTTTCTCGGGATTTTAACCTTACTCCTAATATTGTTTTACATCCCCTATTAGATTCTATCTTCAAGTCCCTTAAGATCTTAAATAATTTCAATATAAAAATTAAAATTAAAAATAATCAGAAATTTACCTTCTCTTTTTCTTTTCTATATCTAATTATACACTATTAAAGATTTTAAGCTTTCGAAGATGCCTACGAATTCTTTACGCCTGTTGAAGAGGACTAACGTTAGCGTCTCTGGTATTACCGAGTCTTCTGGCACCAGATTTTAGACAACACTTATTATAAAGAAATCATGATTTTACTTTATTTTATCAAAAGAGACACTCCTTTGATTTCAGTTAGCTAGTTCACTCTTGCGAGCATTGACTAATATTCTTGACTGCTGGCAGATAATTCTACCTGGTTATTTCATTCCCAGTGTGGCCATATGTTCCTACAAACTTGGCTATCCATCGATGGCTTGGTAAGCTTTTAATCCCACCAACAACCTAATAGACGTAAATAAAATCCTATAGCGAAATAATTTCTTTATGGCAAAAATAGCATATTTGCACTACACCTCATTCCTTAGTATAAAAAATAGCATAATTAGCCTAGATTACTCTACCCCTGTTCAACCAATCAAAAAAATGAAGGAAACAGTCCCAAATTATCTTACTAATCACTACTTTAAGGTCTCGACTTTGACGGCTAAATCAAAATAGTTTAATTTTTTATATTTATTAGAATTTATTACACTGTATATACCCGGATTAGTCAAGTATATCTTATGTAACGTGAGTTAAGCATATTATAATATATATAAATTTATTAAAAACTTATATCGATACTATAAATGAAAATAATAATTATCTCCTATTTAAGAAGACTACAGGGTATACAATTTACTTTCCTCACCTCTACACCTTGTTTCCTACTAATAATAAACTAACCATTTAACTTATTACCTTCAAAAACAATCGATTTGCATGTCTTAAAACTACTGAACAACGTTCAATCCGAACCAAAATTAAATTCTTTTAGATTTAGATAATTTTTTATTTTTATTTTTATTTTTATTTTTATTTTTTTTTTTTTTTTTATGTTTATGTTTATGTTTATTATATTATCGTATTTTATTTGCTTAAGCAATATTTATTATCTCTTTTAATATTTTTATTAATAATGTTATTGTTAATGTTAATATTTGAATCTTAATATTAATCTTCATCTTAATCTTCATATTCATATTCCTGTTATTTTTGTTTGTTATTGTCATATATTAATTGTTACTTTGTTATTCTTAAAATTAAAATTACAATTAAAATTAAAATTACAATTAAAATTAAAATTCTAAATAACAAGAATCCTAGGATTATTAATATTTACAGGTGGGAATAAAAAAAATTTAAGTAGAAGTTAAACGAATGCTTGGGTTTTTTAAAAAACCGAAAATGACTAGTACTAGAAGTTAATACAATAATAATAAGAATAATAATAATAATAATAATAATAATAATAATAATAAGTCACATATTACCTTTATATCAAGGCAAAGTAAAGCTGATTACCCTTCCATTTATCTTTATCTTGTAGCAAATTAAACACTCATTTGTGATTTGTGAGGATTCTTGCAAGAATGATTTAACGAAGATCTACACCATTTTAAATAAGAATTATCAATTATCAATTATCAATTATCAATTTTTAATTGAAGCAGAATTAATACCCTAAAGAATAAAAAGAATAAAAAAATATGACACAGCAATATTGGATAAGAGTCTCCTAGGATTATTGTTATTTAGAGTCAGAGTCCGGCACATCATTTTAAATTTTAAATTTTTAAACATTAACCATCATCTAAATTACCTTAAGTAATAAATAAACAATTAATAGCTAATAATTCCTAGACTGATTTTTATTAAGTAATAAGTATTAAGTATAAAGTATTAAGTATTAAGTATTAAGTATTAAGATTCTTATTAAGACACTTAATTTCCCCGGCTGAAGTTGCAGTAACTATCAATAAAAACCCAATAATAATATTATACCTAAAAAGGTTTCTAAAACTAAAACTAAAACTAAAACTAATCTATTAATATAGTTGCAAAATTTATATAAATTAATATAATATTTAGGAATAGTTATTTCTTTATATTTTTTGTTACTAAATACTAAATACTAATTAATAAATACTAAATACTAAATACTAATTAATAAATAGTAATTACTAAATACTTAATACTAAATGCTTATGTTAAATATAGTTCCATAAGTAACCATAGATAAGGGTATTAAAAAGGGTGAAAAGTGTACTTATTAATTAAAATATTAAAATATTAACTATTATTAACTATTATGAGTGAGTAACCGTATATCTAATAACGATTTATTTTTTCTTTAACTTTCTAAATAACAAGAATCCTAGGGCTATTTAAAATAGCAAGAATCATAGGATTATTAAATTAGTTTTGCTTGGGTTTTTTGTTTTTTGTTTTTTGTTTTTTGTTTTTTGTTTTTTTTTTGTCGCAATGATAAATTAAATATGAATTAATTTTGAGTTTAAGGAAATTAAATTTTATGAATTATTAGTTAAATTAAAGAATTTTAAGAGTACACTTGATTAAGTCTTTATCTTTATCGTAATATTTATCTTTATATTTATATTTATCTTTATATTTCTCTTTATATTTATCTTTATCTTTATCTTTATAAATTGCTTTTGTTAATTCTTTTGCTTTTGCTTTTCCTTTGCCTTTTGAAAGCGTGGTTAAAAGAGGTAGAATTAGTTTAATTGGCAAAATAACGTTCTGTGGCTACGTTGTTCAGAGTTCAAGTCTCTGATTTTACCCTTTAAATAAAATTAAATAAGCTATATTAAATTTAAATAAAATATATTAAATACTACACTTCTTTAACAAAACAAAACAAAAATAAATAATAAGAATAAAAAATTCCTAAAAAAAAAATATAATATAATATAATATAATATAATATAATATAAGATAATATAATATAATATAATATCAAAAAATATAATATAATATAATATAATATAATATAATATAAAATAA
>Ga0193742_1000127_pt1 | contig 52950 bp, 46 predicted proteins | sample L2c1metaG_FD_165511 | JGI IMG/M metagenome (GOLD analysis project Ga0193742, IMG submission 165511) | Soil microbial communities from a riparian zone of the East river system, Colorado, United States - L2c1 | ecosystem: Environmental > Terrestrial > Soil > Riparian zone | place: USA: East River... | reverse complement strand
CCTTCGGCGACGACACGCTGCTGCTGGAGCGCTTCGTCGAGCGGCCCCGCCACATCGAGGTGCAGATCCTCGCCGACGGCCACGGCAACGTCGTCCACCTCGGCGAGCGGGAGTGCAGCCTCCAACGCCGCCACCAGAAGGTGATAGAGGAGGCCCCCTCCCCCGCCCTGTCCGAAGGCGACCGGCAGGCGATCGCAGCACAGGCGGTGGCGGCCGCCCGGGCGTGCGGCTACGTCAACGCCGGCACGGTCGAGTTCCTCGTGTCCGGCGACCGGCCCGACGAGGCGTTCTTCCTGGAGATGAACACCCGCCTCCAGGTCGAGCACCCGGTGACGGAGATGGTGTGGGGCGTCGACCTCGTCGAGCTCCAGCTCCGGGTGGCGGCGGGCGGGCCCCTTCCCTTCACGCAGGACCAGCTCGCCCCGACCGGTCACGCCATGGAGGCCCGCGTGTACGCCGAGGACCCCGCCCGGGGGTTCCTGCCCACGGGCGGCAGCGTCGTCTCCCTCAGCGAAGCCGACGGCCTGCCGGACGTGCGCGTCGACTCGTCACTGCTGGTGGGCAGCGACGTGGGTTCGACCTACGACCCGATGTTGGCCAAGGTCGTCGCCTGGGGGCCCGACCGCGACGCCGCCCGGCGGACCCTGGCCCGGGCGCTCGCCGCCACCAGCGTGCTGGGCGTGACCACCAACGTCGGCTTCCTGCGGACGACGCTGGCCGCACCCGAGGTGGTGCGGGGCGAGCTGGACACGGGGCTGGTGGAGCGGATCGCGGGGCGGGCGCCGCCCCCGTCGACCCCGCGCGAGGCGGTCGTCGCCGCCGCCCTCGCCCGCTTCGCCTCCGATGCCGGAGCCGCCGCCCCGCCCGGCGGCCCCTGGGAGGCCCGCGACGGATGGCGCCTGGGTGAGCCGGCCTGGACCACATGGAGCGCCCGGACCGGCGACGGCGAGCCCGTCGCCGTCAGGCTGCGGCGCACGTCCGACGTCGACGGCTTCGAGGTGGCCGACGAGGACGGCTCCGTGGTGCCGGCGTCACTCTCCCGCACGGCGGGGCGGGCGCGGCTGGACTTCGCCGGCCAGGTCACGGTCGTGCACCTCGCGGTCGCCGGCCCGACCGTGTGGGTCGGCCGCGACGGCGAGGCCTGGCGGTTCACCGAGCCCGACCCGGCCGCCGTCCGGGACCCGGGGTCCGGACCAGGCGGCGCCGCCGCGGTCACCAGCCCCATGCCCGGCACGGTGGTGGCCCTGGCCGTGGCCGTGGGCGACGAGGTCGTCGCCGGCCAGGCCCTGGTCAGCGTGGAGGCCATGAAGATGGAGCACACCCTGCGGGCGGCGGTCGACGGCGCGGTGAGCGAGGTGCTCGTCGAGGCGGGCGACCGGATCGCGCTCGACCAGCTGCTGGTCGTCGTGAAGGCGGCCGGCACCCAGGAGGGATGATGGACTTCGACCTGTCCGACGAGCACGAGGCCTTCCGCCGAGTGGTCCGCGACTTCGCCGAGGGCGAGATCGCGCCCCACGCCGCCCGGTGGGACGAGGAGCACACGTTCCCCGTCGAGACCGTGCGGGCCATGGGCGACCTTGGGCTGTTCGGGCTGGTGTTCCCCGGCGAGTGGGGTGGCGGCGACGGCGACTTCGCCTCCCTCTGCATCGCCATCGAGGAGATCGGCCGCGTCGACCAGTCGATGGGCATCACGCTCTCGGCCGGTGTCGGGCTGGGGGCGAACCCGATCTTCCGCTTCGGCACGCAGGAGCAGAAGGCACGCTGGCTCCCCGACCTGGTGGCCGGCACCGCGCTCGGGGCCTTCGGGCTGACCGAGCCGGACGCCGGCAGCGACGCCGGGGCCACCAAGACCCGGGCGCGCCCCCAGGGTGACGACTGGGTCATCGACGGGGCCAAGGCATTCATCACCAACTCGGGGACGCCCCTCACCTCGATCGTCACCGTCACCGCCCGCACCGACGACGGCATCTCCACCTTCGTCGTCGAGGCCGGCACCCCCGGCCTCCTGGTGGAGCCGCCTTACCGGAAGCTCGGGTGGCACGCCAGCGACACCCACGGGGTGGTGCTCGACGGCTGCGTGGTGCCCGACCACCACCTGCTGGGGACGCCGGGGTCGGGGTTCCGCAACTTCCTCTCCATCCTCGACGACGGCCGGGTGGCCATCTCGGCCCTCGCCCTGGGCTGCGCTCGCGCCTGCCTCGAGCAGGCCGTCGCCTACGCCAAGGAGCGCACCGCCTTCGGGGGACCGATCGGGCGCAACCAGGCCGTCGCCTTCGCCCTGGCCGACCTCGAGGTGGCCGTGGAGAACGCCACCAACCTCACCTACAAGGCGGCTTGGTTGAAGGACCGCGGCCGGCCCTTCACGCACGCCGCGGCCATGGCGAAGCTGTACTCGACCGAGACGGCCGTGACCGCCACGCGGGTGGCCACCCAGGTGTTCGGGGGCAGCGGCTTCATGGAGGAGAACCCGATCGCGCGCTTCTACCGCGATGCCAAGATCCTGGAGATCGGCGAGGGGACCAGCGAGATCCAGCGCCTGGTGATCGGCCGGGGCCTCGGCCTGCCCGTGGCCTGACGCCCGGAGGATCAGTGTGCGGCGCTGCCGCTCGGCCGCTTGTGGCCCCAGAGGCTGAGCTTGCCGGCCCGGCGCTCGACGTACGGGCCGTCGGGGACGTCGAGGTCCTCGCCCCAGATGTACTCGATGGTGAAGCCCGCCGGCGTCTTGCTGTAGAAGGACACCACCGGGTCCTGCATGTGCCGGCCCAGCGTCATCTCCACCCGCTCCGGGTAGCGCTCCTCCACGATGTCGGCGGCGATGCCGACGTCGTCGAGCGTCCTGCAGTACACCCCGATGTGGGGGATGACCGTGGCGGTGTCGCCGCGACGGTGGTTGGGGTTGAGCCCGTAGGCGATGTTGTGGCTCAGGTCGCTGTTCCTGAACCGCCAGAACGAGCCGCCGCCCTTGCGCAGGCCCTGGATGTACCACTTGTAGCCCATCACGTCCTTGCAGTAGCGCTCGATCTCGGCAACGTCGTCGGCGACGAGCACTGTGTGGCCGAGCCCGTACTCCTCGGACCGGAAGCCGCGGTGCGCCCGTCCGGGATGCCATCCCCCCGAGTGGTAGGCATGGCCGTAGACCAGCTCGTGGGGCCACCCGGCCGGGTCGAGGAACTGGGCGACGCCGTAGCACCCGCGCTGCTCCTCCAACTCGTCGTCGCCCACCGTGACCTCGATGCCGGCCGACCGGAGCGTCTCGATGCCCTGCTCCCAGGCCCACTTGTCCTTCGTCTCGATGCCGACGTAGGCGAAGCGGTCCCGCTCGCCGGGGTGGACGGCGATCCGGTGGTCGCGGTCGTCCATGGTCAGGTACACCGAGCCGTCGTCGCGCGACTCGTTCAGGCCGAACCCGAACACCTCGGGCCCGTACTCGAGCATCTGCTTCGCGTTGGGCGACTCGAAGCCGATGTAGGCGATGCCGTAGATCTCCATCACTCCCCCTCAATCCCGGTCGAGCTGGAGCGGCGCGCCGGTCATGTAGTCGCGGTAGCGGAGCCACCAGTTCCAGGCGCTGTCGTCCTTCGAGAAGCCGTCGTAGACCTCCTCGCCGCCCTCCCAGCCTTCCGGCGGGTTGTGACCGACGAAGGCCTGGTAGCGCATCTTCTGGCGGGCGCCCTGGTAGCCGGAGGCCGACTTCTGGATGGCCGGCCACGACTCGGCGTCGTCCTGCTCCACGGTGCCGGAGGTGCCGAAGCCCAGCAGCATCTCCTTGCGGACGGTCTCCTTGTGCTCCGGGGAGGCGTCCTTCTCGACCAGGACCCAGTTGAGCATCTCGAAGGTGTCGACGCCGGTGGGGATGTGGACCCTGAGGTTGGTGTGCAGGAACCCCACGTTCGGGAACATGCCGCCAGGGTTGGGCGGATAGGTGAGCAGGGCGTGGATCTGCCCGTCGTCCAGGTTCTCGAAGAGCTCCGGTACCAGCTCGACCGGCAGTCCCTGCGGCGGGTCCGCGGTGAGCGCCTCCAGGGGCGTGAGATCGGGCGGGGGTGCCTCCCCCATCCGGGCGCCCCGGGACCGCACGCCGTTGCGGGAGATGGCGCGGAGGCCATGCCCGAGGCGCGAGCCGATGTCGATCCCGAACATCGTGGCGCGGATGGCCTCCTGGAGGACGGCAGGCGGAGCGTCGGGGCCGACGACCCGCTCGACGAGCGTCTTGTGGAGCGTGGCGACGTGGTAGCCGTCCGCACCGCAGAACTGCTCGGACGGGGCCTTCCAGTTCGCCCGGATGACCGACCGCTGCGGCGCGCCCACGCACTCCAGCCCGCCGTTCGTGCGCTTGTAGATCGTGTCCAGGTACCACGTGTAGCCGCCCAGGAACTCGTCGAGCCCCGGCGCCGACTCGTCCCAGTTGGCGAAGACGATCCCCGCGTAGAGCTCGACGCGCGCCCGGCGCAGTCCCAGGCCCGGCTTGTCCAGGTCGGTGCCGTACATCTCGCGCTCGAACGGTGCTCCCAGCAGGTTCCCTTCCACGCCGAACACCCACCCGTGGTACGGGCACCGGAAGTTCTCGGCCGACCCCGCCTCCGAACGGCACACCTGCATCCCCCGGTGCGTGCACACGTTCAGCAGCACGTTGATCTCGCCCTCACGGCCCCGCGTGACGACCACCGGGTCGTCGCCGATCCGACGCGCCACGAAGTCGCCCGGCTCGGGCACCTCGGACTCGTGGGCGACGATGTTCCAACACCGGCCGAACAGCCACTGCTGCTCCGCCCGGTACACCTCCGGATCGGCGAACAGCCGCAGCGACGCCTCACGACGCTCCACGTCGATCAGCGACGCCACCGGTGTCCCGTCCGACAGCACCGGACCCACGAATCCCTCGACCAACCCACGCTCATCGATCGCCACGACAAACCCCCTCTGTCGGCCCCTCTGAGCCCTACGTCACACACAGTACAAGATGAGCAGATTTCGTTCAACTTGTTAAGTCTTCGCTACCATGGCGGCACGAGGAGGGGGACTGCCGTGAGCGAACGAACCGTGGTCATCGTGGGCGCCGGATTCGCGGGCCTGTCGGCCGCCGAGACCCTGCGCGCCGAGGGCTTCGAGGGCCGGGTGATCCTCGTGGGCGACGAGGTCCACCCGCCCTACAGCCGGCCACCCCTCTCCAAGGGCGTGCTGCGCGGGGAGACGCCGCCCGAGGCGACGGCCTTCCACGCCGCCTCCTGGTACGACGACAACGCCGTCGACCTGGTGCTCGGCAGCCGCGCCACCGTCCTGCGCCCGGCCGAACGCCGGCTCGACCTGGCCGACGGCCGGTCGCTCCCCTACGACCGGCTGCTGCTGGCCACGGGCGGCCGCGCCCGCACGCTCGACGTGCCCGGCGCCGACCTGCCGGGCGTGCACACGCTGCGCACCCTCGACGACGCGCTCACCATCCGGGAGCGGCTCTCGCCCGACGTCCCGGTCGTCGTGGTCGGCGCGGGCTTCATCGGCGCCGAGGTGGCGGCGTCGGCGCGCACCCTGGGGTGCGAGGTGACGCTGCTGGAGATAGCCGACCTGCCGCTGGGGCGGGTGCTCGGCCCCGAGGTCGGCCGGGTCTACGCGGCGATGCACCGGGACCACGGGGTCGACCTGCGGTGCGGCGTCGGCGTCGAGCGCATCGCCGGCGACGACCAGGTGCGCCAGGTGGTCGCCACCGACGGGTCGGTCCACGAGGCTGCCGTCGTCGTGGTCGGCGTGGGGATGACGCCCGAGACCGACGTCGGGAGGACGGCGTCGGCCACCGCCGGCAACGGGATCGTCGTCGACGACCGGTGCCGCACCTCCGTGCCCGACGTCTACGCCGCCGGCGACGTCGCCTTGCACCCCAACCCCGTCCTCGGGGTGACGCTGCGGGTGGAGCAGTGGCAGAACGCCCAGCACCAGGCCCAGGCCGCCGCCCGCAACATGCTGGGCCGGGACGTGCCCTTCGCCGAGGTGCCCTGGTTCTGGTCGGACCAGTACGACGTGAACCTGCAGATGGCCGGCCTTCCCGGCCCCGACGACACGGCGGTCTTCCGCGGCGACGTCGACGCGCTGGACTTCAGCGTCTTCTACCTGCGCGACGGCGCCGTCCGGGGCGTCGCCGGCGTCAACCGGGCGCTCGACGTCCGGGCCGGCCGCCGGCTGATCGCCGGGGGGGCGGTCGTGGCGGCGGGTGAGCTCGCCGACGAGTCGTGCGACCTGCGAGGGCTCACCGGTGCGCGGGCCGGAGCCCGCTAGGCCATGCGGGCGCTGCATCGAGCGTGGATGGTCGCAGGCGTGGTCGGCGAGTTCGGCCGACCGGGCGACTACCGCGCCCGGCAGGTCGCCGACGTTCCTGTGGTCGTCGCGCGTGACGACGACGGCTTTCACGTGCTGCGCAACGCGTGTCCCCACCAGGGAACGCCGATCCTGCGCCGGAACGAGGCGGGCCACAGCCGGCGACTGGTGTGCCCCCTGCACGGCTGGACGTTCGAGCTGGACGGACGCCACCAGCTCGACCGCGTGTCGCGCCGGCTGTCCGCCGTGCCGGATCCGCGATGGCACATCGAGTCCCTGGCGGTCTCGGTCGAGAGCGGAATCGTCTGGGCACGCGTCGACGCCGACGCCGACCCGTCGGGTTCCCCGGCGCCGGCCGATCCGCCGTTCGGACGTCCGGGGGCACCTCGCCGGGTGCTCCTGCGCCAGAGCTGGCGCTCCGTGATCGCCGAGCTCGAACGGCTACCCGGTGTACGTCCGCTCCCGCCCACCAGCGTGATCTGGCGACCGGCCGGCGGCGACACCCGGCTCCTGGCCACCGTCGTACCCCGCAGCCCCGAGCGGACCGAGGTCGTCGCCTGGGCAGAGAGGAGAGATGAACAGTGACGGACACCGACCGCAGCCCGCGGCTCTACGTCAGCGTCGACCCCGCCAAGTGCTGCGGGTACACCACCTGTGCCGACGTGTGCCCTGAGGTGTTCAAGCTCGACGAGGACGGGTTCGCCCACGTCGACGACGACCGCGTGCCCGCCGGCCTGGAGGACAAGGCGCGCGCCGGCGCCGCCGCCTGCCCCGAGCACGCCATCCACGTCGGCGACACGCCCCCGAGCGGCTGAGGCGCCGGAGACGGCCGGGCTCGGCCTACGCCGTCTCGACCAGAGCGCTGCGGTCGGCGGTCCGGGTGAGGTCCCACAGCTGCACGACCAGTCGCCGGGTCTCCTCCGGGTCGAGGTCGCAGAGGGTCTCCATCACGGTGATGCGGACGAGCTGCTCGACGAAGTCGTCCAGCGACAGGCGCAGGTCGGGCCGGTCGAAGTCGTCGCGGAGCGCCCTCGCGTAGACCTTGCGGAACTCGGGCAGGTGCTCGGTCAGGAACTCCAGGGTGAACGCCGGCTGCAGCTCGCGCAGGCGGCGGACGGCCTGGCGCGTGTCGGGGTCGATGCGTTGCGCCACGATGCGGTCGAGCTTCTCGCTCGTGTCGCCGCCTTCCGCGGCCGCGGCGACGACCCCGTTCTCGAACGTCTGGCGCACATGGAGGGCGATGGCGTCGAGGAGCTCCTCGCGGTTGGTGAAGTACCGGTACACCGTGCCGCGGGACACCTTCGCCTCGCTGGCGACCCCGCTCATCGACAGGCGTTCCTCGCCGTAGAGGGCGATGTGGTGCAACGCCGCCTGCAGGATCTTCGTCCGGGTACGGGAGTCGATCACCCGCGACAGGGTACAAGGTCCCCCTGTACAACCCGGACTCATCCTGTTTCAGCTGTCGCCTGGCCCTCCGGAAGGTTCAGGCAGCTCGACGCCGATCGACTCCGCCAGCATCAGGGCCGGCGACGAGCACCGAGCCCGGTCGGTGTCGGGTGGCAGCAGCCCCGCGGCCACCTGCATGTCGACGTAGCGGTGCACGATGATGGCGAACTGGAGCTCGGCCAGCACCCGGTAGAAGTCGAGGTCGGCCAGGCGGACGCCGCGCAGCTGCTCGTAGCACCCGACGATCTCCTCGGCGTCGGGAACCCCCGGCAGCGGCTCGACACCCCGGGCGACCGTCTGCGAGCGCTCGAACATCAACCACCAGGCGACGTCGATCTCGGCGGGCCCGGTGGCGGCCAGCTCCCAGTCGAGCACCGCCGCCACCGACAGGTCCTCGCCGAACACCATGTTGCCGGGGCGGCCGTCGCCCCAGATGACGTGCTCCGACGGATCGTCCGGGCAGGTGTCGAGCACGTACCGCAGGCCGGCGTCGATCACCGGCAGCGCCCGGCCCCGAGCGGCCCAGCGGTGCCACCGCACCAACCAGGCCATGTGCCGGTCGAGCGCGGTCCCGGTGCCGGGCCGGCGGAGGAAGGCGACGTGGTCGCCTACCGGAACCTCGTGCAGCTCCGCCAGCGCCCGGACGGCGCCGTCGTAGAGCCGGGCCCGCTCGTCCGGCTGGAGGTCGAGGGCCCAACCCTCGACGTGGTGGGAGTCCGGCAGCACGCGGCCCCGCACCCGCTCCATCACGAAGAACGGCCGGCCGAGCACCGCCGGATCGGGTTCGGCCCACAGGACGACGGGAATCGGCAGCCCGCTGTGGGCCGACAGCATCTCCATCACCCGGTGCTGGAACATGACGTCGGGGTCGAGGAACTGGTTCTCGACCGGCTGCAGCCGGAGCACCAGGTCCCGCCGACCCCCGTCCGGGAGCCGGGCCGCGCATAGGTAGGTGCCGTTCGAGGCACCCGTGGCGGGCCGTTCCACCTCGTCCAGGACAGCGCCCGGCAGGCGGGTCCCCAGCCAGTCGCCGAAGGCCTGCAGCGCGGCCCGGTCCGCTTCGCTCGCAACGGTCATGACATCTCCCCCCGTCTCCACCATGTCCCCCGATCCCCCGATCCCGTCTCCCCCGGCTACCGGGCGGCGCGCCGTTCGAGCCAGCCCTGCGCCACGTCCGGTGGGTCGGCCGGGTAGACCCCACCGGCGCTGAGGCGGCCACCGCCGTCGACGGTGATCGTCTGGCCGTTGACGTACTGCGAGTCCTCGGTCGCGAGGAACAGCGCCACCGGCGCGATATCGGTCTCCGGGTCCCCGGGGCGGCCCAGGGGATGGCGGGATGCCATCTCCGCCAGCTCGGGGACCTTGGCGACGAGCTCGTAGTAGACGGTTCCGGCGGCGGCCGGCGAGATGGCGTTGCACAGCACGTTGTAACGACCCCACTCGGCCGCGCCCGAGACGGTCAGCGCCCGGATCGCCGCCTTCGTGGCGTTGTAGTCGGCGTGGAACCACTGCCCGTTGTCGGCGTCGCCCGAGTAGAAGTTGACGACCCGGCCCCCGCCCTGGTCGCGCATGAGCGGCAACGCCGCCTGCATCGCCCAGAGGGTGGCGTAGAAGCCGACGTCGAAGCTGAACCGGAACATCTCGTCGGTCTTGTCCTCCAGGTGGACGTGCGGGGCCAGGCCGATGGCGTCGTTGACCAGCACGTCGACCCGACCCCAAGTCTCCTGCGCGGTGGACACCATCCGCTCGACCTCGTCCTTGCGGCCGACGTCGGTCCGCAGGAACACCCCCTGGCCGCCCAGGCCTGCCAGGTCGGCCGCCACCTGCTTGCCCTCGTCCTCGGCGATGTCGGCGACCAGCACGCGGGCGCCCTCCCGGGCGAAGCGCCGGCATATCCCCCGGCCGATGCCCCGGGCGCCGCCGGTCACCACCGCCACCTTGCCGTCAAGACGACCCATGGTCTCCCTCGATTCCTGTCGTCGACCTTCGAACGTGGAAGCTGGCTCTCACAGGAAGATCGCCAGGTTGGGCGTGCCCAGGACGCTCTGGTCCGGGTACATGATCCGGCGGGCGATCTTGAAGCTCGCCCCGTCGCGGCGGAGGGTGTCGTCCCGCTGCGCCGAGATGACGTCGTAGTCGCTGTTGTCCCACCGGCTGCGCAGCGCCAGGAGGTAGCTCGTCACGGCGTACTCCCCCGGCGCGTCCGACTCGTGGACCCGGACGTTGGACACGAAGCGGCGCACCCGGGACGGCGGATCCTCCGAGTAGGCGCTGAGGCTGTGCAGCCGCTTGATGCGGACGGTCATCGACGCGTGGTCGTCGTCGAAGTGACCCATCGTCGAGTCGAACCCGAGGCCCTGGGAACGGTGCACCGTGCGCCGGACCGGCATGCGGTAGACGAGGTCCTCGGCCAGCAGCTCGTACCACTCGTCGTTCCGGTTGTGGTCGAGCAGCAGGGCCTCGTCGATCAGGAAGTCGACGATCTCGGCGTAGAGCGGATCGCCCGACGAGACGCGCGCGCCCAGCGCGGCCGGATCGACGGCGCCGGACACGCCCGCCATGTCGGTGTTCTTCGCGGTGGTTGCGCTCACTTGCCTTCCTTTCCTGCTTCAGGTGCGAACGCGGCGACGGTGGGGCCCAGCGCGTCGGGGGTGACGCCGTGGACGATGAGCTGGTCGGCTCCGGCGTCGAGGAAGTCGTGGATGCGGCGGGCGCAGTCCTTGGCCGAGCCCACCGCCGCCCCCTCGGCGAAGAACCGGTCGGGCAGGAGGCGGCTGGGCTCCACCAGTACCTCCCGTCCCTTGAGCGGCGATCCGGCGGCCTCGTTGTCGGCCGTCGCCTGACGGACCGCCTCCCGGAAGGGCCCGAGCGGCTCCGCGTCCCAACCGTTGGCTCGCAGGATCAGCTCGCCGTAGCCGGCACCGCTGAAGTAGGCCGCGGCCCGGGCCCGCACGGCCGCGTCGACCTCTGCGTCACTCATGTCGGGTGCGACGACCAGCTCGTGGTACACGGTCACCGACACCGGGTCCTTGCCCGCCCGCTCGGCGCCCGCCCGCACCAGGGCGACGGACCGCTCGACGCCCTCCGGGCTGAGGAACGGGTGGAGGAACACCCCGTCGAAGTGCGAGCCGCCCAGCTCGAGGGTCTTGGGGCCGATGGCGGCCAGCAGCAGGGGTGGCGGGGTGACGTCCGGGAAGTGGCCCCAGTCGAGCTCCGGGAAGTCGCCGGCGGGACCCGAGTAGGAGACGGGCTCGTGGTTCCACAGCCGCCGCAGGATGTCGGCCGAGTCGGCCATCGACCGCAGGGTGGGCTCGGGGACGCCCCACTGGCGCCAGCGGCGCGCCGTGGAGCGCCCGAACCCGAAGAGGAACCGGCCGCCCGTGAGCACCTGCATCGTCGCCCCCCAGGAGGCGAGGGCCATGGGGTGGCGGGTCCCGAAGTGGGTGATGCTGGTGCCGAACCCGATCGTCGAGGTGGCGTGGCCCATGTAGCCGCACAGCGCGCCGGCGTCCTTCAGCGGGCCCTGCAGCTCCGACAGCCAGACCGAGCCCAGGCCGAGGCGCTCGGCTTCGGTCGTCTGGGCGACGCACACCGTCGGGTCCATGGCCGGGCCGGGCAGGACGTAGGCGCCGAGCAACGCCGGGGTGCGCGGGCTCACGGTCGCTCCCCGGCATCGTTCGAGCCTGGTTCGTCGTCGCCGGCGGCCAGGTAGGCGCTCTGGATGTGCTCGACCCGGTCGCGCAGCTCGGCGGCGGTGCCGCTCAGCTCGATCCGCCCCCGGCGCATGACGGCGACCCGGTCGGCCACCTCCAGGGCTTTGTGCACGTGCTGGTCCACCAGCACCACGCCCACCCCCCGGTCGGCGGCGGTGCCGCTCAGCTCGATCCGCCCCCGGCGCATGACGGCGACCCGGTCGGCCACCTCCAGGGCTTTGTGCACGTGCTGGTCCACCAGCACCACGCCCACCCCCCGGTCGGCGGCAGCCCGCACCTCGCGCATCAGGCGGGCCACGATCAGGGGGGCCAGGCCGAGCGACAGCTCGTCGGCCAGCAGCACCGTGGGCTTGCGACAGAGCGCCTTGGCCAGCGCGAGCATCTGCTGCTGCCCGCCCGACAGGAGGCCCGCCCGGCGCCCCATGTGGGGCTCCAGCTCGGGGAACAGCTCCAGAGCCATCGCCGTGTCGCCGCGGTGCAGGCGGAAGTTCTCGGCCACCGTGCCCTGGGTCATGATGCAGCGCTCCTCGCTGACGATGCCCAGGCCGGCACGAACGCGGGCGTGGAGCGGCGCCTTCGTCACCTGCCCCTGCCACCGCACCCGGCCGCCGAGCGGCGACAGCTCGCCCGACAGCGTCAGCATCGTGGTGGTCTTGCCGGCGCCGTTCGGGCCCAGCAGCGCCAGGACCTCACCGGCCCTTACCTCGAGGTCGAGGTCCCGCACCACCGCGCTCTTGCCGTAGCCGGCGGTGAGCTCGTCGGCACTCATCAACGCGGTCATGTGACCGGCACCTCCTGGTCGATCTCGTCCACGGACAACTCGACGGCGGGCTCGGCCGCCATGGGCTCGCCGAGGTAGGCCCGCACCACCTCGGGGTGCCGGGCGATCTCCTCGGGAGTGCCCTCGGCGATCAACCGGCCGAAGTCGAGGACGACGATCCGGTCGCATGTCGCCATGAGCAGCGGTACGTCGTGCTCGACCACGAGGATGGGGATCCCCTGGCGGGCGGCGATGCGCCGTATGGCCCGCCCCAGCTCCTCGCTCTCCCGGTCGCTGAGCCCGGCGGCGGGCTCGTCGAGGAACAGGGCTGCCGGTTCGGCGGTCATCGCCCGGGCGATGCCGACCAGGCGCATGGCCCCGTGGGGCAGTGCGGAGGGCCGCTGCTCGAGGTACTGGTCGAGGCCCAGCTCCTCGATCACCTCGCGCATGACCGGCGTGTCCCGCCGGCGCCCAGGTCGCACCAGGTCGACGAAGTACCGGCCGGCCTGCTGGCTGTCGGCCGCCACGAGCAGGTTCTCGTGCACGGTCATCTCCTCGAACAGCTCCATCTGCTGCCACGAGCGGACGAGGCCGGAGCGGGCGCGGCGCTCGGGCGTCCAGCCGTCGATCGCCCGATCGTCGACCAGCACCTCGCCGGACGTCTGCCGCGTGAAGCCGGTGAGGATGTCGAGCATCGTGGTCTTGCCGGCACCGTTGGGCCCGATGAGGCCGACGACCTCGCCCGGAGCGACGGTCAGGCTGACGTCGTCGAGGGCGACGATGCCGCCGAACCGCATGGTCACGCCCCGGGCCGCCACGGTCACGGGCTCGCGTCGGGGGCGGGGCGGTGCCAGAGGTGGGGCCGGACGTCGGAACCGGCGACCCAGTCGGTCCATCAGCGGGCCGTACACCCGCGCCTGGAGCGACGCGAGCCCGTCGGGCGACGTCCTCAGCATGGAGATCACCAGCACCCCGGACACCATCAGCATCCAGCTGTTGATGTCGGGCACCGTGTCGAACAGCTCGTTGATGACCTTGGTGTTGAAGCCGCCCGGCGACATCGTGCCGCCCAGCAGCGCCCCCGACGCCCAGCCGATCCCGCCCAGCACCGCGTAGAGGACGACCGTGATCGACCCGAAGACGTTGAACCCGGTGTAGTCGACCGACGTCGTGCGGAAGGCCAGCAGGATCCCACCGGTGGCGGCCAGGCCGGCGGCCAGCCCGAAGGCGTAGAGCTTGGCCCCGTAGATGCCGACGCCGAGGGACGCCGCGGCCCGCTCGTTCGAGCGCACCGCCAGCAGCCGCCGGCCGCTCGCCCCCCGGCGGACGTTGGCCACCATCAGGCCCAGCACCACGAACACCGCCAGGACGAACAGCGCGTAGCGGCCGGGGTTGCCCACGGGGTCGAGGTCGAGCCCGAGGAAGCTGGGCGTGTCGACCTTGGTCCCCTCCAGTCCGCCGGTCAACGACGAGTTGAAGAAGACGATCGACTCCAGCATCAGCGCCAGGCCGAGGGTCACCACCGCCAGGTTGACGCCCCGGGTCCGCAGCGCCGGGAGGGCGATGACCAGCCCGAGGGCCACGGTGGCGGCGATCCCCAGCACCAGCCCCCACTCGAACGGGATGCCGTGAGCCGAGACAGTGCGCCCGGCCACCCAGGCGCCGAACCCGCCGAGGGCGAACTGGCACAGCGAGAGCTGGCCGGCGAAGCCGGTGAGCACCACGATCGACAGGATCACGATGCCGCTGGCGAAGGACAGCACGAAGGCCGTGGCCCAATCGTCGGCCACGCTGAGGACGACCACCGTGCTCAGCACCAGGGCGGCACCCAGGAGCGGCAACCGGACCTGGCCGGTGCCGGGCATCGGCAGGCGCGTCAGCATGTCCTGACGGGAGGGACGGGCCCTCCCGCTGACCACCGTCACCACGATGACGATGAGCAGGGGGACGCTCTGGGGCAACCCGCCCAGGGAGTTGGGCTGCACGTCGAGCCACCGGGCCAGGTCGGGCTGGAAGAACGACAGCTCGGCCTGGATGATCCCGATGACCAGCGCCGCGGCCACGGTGAGGGCGAAGGACGAGAAGCGCCCCACCAGCGCCGCGGCCAGGGCGCTCATGATCATCAGCGAGATGGTGTTGGCGTTGAGGCCCACGATCGGGGCGATGAGGATCGCCGCGGCTGCCGACAGCAGGCCGGCCACGGCGAAGTTCACCAGCTCGATCCGACTGGGCGACCAGCCGCCGGCGGCCGCTACCCGTCCCGACTCGGCCACGGCGGAGGTGGCCAGGCCGAACAGCGTCTTCGTGTAGACGAGCCGCAGCACCGTGGCCAGCACCACCACGAGGCCGATGATGACGAGCCGCTCCTTCGTGATGACGATCTGGTCGGTGAACTCGACCAGGTCGGTGGGCAGGAAGGAATCGACCTGACCCTTGTTCGAGGTCCACGTGATGTCGATGAACCCCTGGGCCGCCGTCATCAGGCCGAGCGTGGCGATCAGCTTGGTGAGCAGCGAGGCCCGGCGGAGCCCCTGCATCACCAGCACCTGCGTCAGGGCGCCCAGCCCGATGCCGCTGACGAGCGCCGCCAGCAGGGCCACCAGCCAGTTCCAACCGTGCTCGTCACGCAGGGTGAAGAACAGGAAGGCGCTGATGGCCCCGATGGCACTGGCGGCGAAGTTGAGGATGCCCGACGCCCGGTAGACCAGGTTGATGCCCAGCGCGACCAGTGCGTAGAGGCTGCCGGTCGCCATGCCGAGGACGGCGAACCGGACGGTGGCTTCGCTCATGAAGCCGGTGGCCAGCGTTCCCATGGGTCCCCCCTTTCAACGAAGAACGGTCAAAGGTCCAGCTCGAACGGCTCCATGGGATCCACGAAGTGGTCCAACAGGGGGACGATCTCGCCGTCGACGACCCGGGCCATGTAGTGCTCGCGGCCGAAGATCCGCATCTGCCCCATGACCGGGTGGTCGGGGAAGGCGGGCTGACTGAAGTCGTAGGGCGCCGCCTCGGGCCGCTCGACGAGGCCCATCGAGTCGAAGGCGGCGATGAGCGACGCCGGGTCGATGGTGTCGAGGTCGCGCATCACGTCGGCGATGACGTGGATGTTGTGCCAGGCGTTGGTGGCCCAGTCGATGATGCCCTCGGTGTCGTAGCCGGCCGCATCCAGCTCCTCGTGCATCTGGGCGATGCCCTCGTTGCTGGTGTCGCCGCCCACCCAGAACGGGCCGGTGGTGAACACGCCCTCGAGGTCGCCGTCGTACTCGTCGACGAAGCGCTGCGTGATGATGGCGCCGCCCGCCCAGAACTGGGTGTCCTGGACGTCCACGCCCTGTTGCTGGAGGTTCTTCAGCAGGTTCTCGGTGAGGTCGTCACCGAGGGCGGTGATGATGGCGTCGGCCCCCGACGAGACGATCTGGCCGGCGTAGACGCTGACGTCCTGGGCGGTCGCCGGGATGAGCACGACGCCCTCCGACTCCAACCCCAGGTCTTCCATCTGCCGGTTGGCCAGCTCGACGAAGAAGGTCGACCCCGACTCGATGGTCACGAAGACGGCGTTCTCGGCGCCGGCGGCGTGCGCCCCGGACGCCATGGCCAGGACCGTGGGTGTCACGTTGAACGTGGGGTACGACAGCGGGTCCTGGAGGAGCTCGGAGCTGTTGGCCGTGTTCCCGAAGACGGGGATGCCGGCCTCGGAGTAGATCGGCATCATCGTGTCGCCGAAGCCGGGGATGGAGGCGACCTGGGCGACGACCCCCTCCTCGACCGCCTTGCGGGCGCAGTCGGCGGTGGCGTTGACGTCGTTGCGCTGGTCGCAGGGGAGCAGCTCGAGCGGCCGACCCTGGACGCACTCCTCGTTCTCGGCCTGGACCGCCGCCTGGGCGGCGTCGACGACGTTCTCGTACGTCGCCGCGTTCGTGGCCGACATGTTGACGTCGAAGCCGAGGAGGATCGGTTCCCCCGTGCAGTCGTTGGGCACCGTGCCGCCGTTGTCGGCGCCGCCGCCGGCCGCCTGCTCGTCGCCGCCGGACGACGTGTCGTCGTCGTCGCCGCAGGCCACCACCAGCAGCAGCGCCATCGTGGCGATGAGCCCGAGCACCCGAGTCCCTCGCCTCTTACCGTCGCGCCTTGACATCTCTTCGTTCCCCCTGGTCGATACCTGCTGTCGGTCGGACGTCGCTGTGCACGCGTGCGCGCGCGTCCAACGGGCCCCCGTGTGGCCTGCTCTCCCGCCCCCGGCTCCGGCTGGTCACGTGCCGGAGTTCACAGCATTTTACATGATGAACAACTATTGAGCAATGTGTTCTTTTGGACTCGTCGTCTTCCTTTGCCCCGGCGGCCCTCCGTGGCCGTGGAACGGGATCCCGGCGGCGGCGAGCGCCGCCTCACGGACGTTCTCGGACAGCGTCGGGTGGGCATGCACCACCGCTCCCACCTCGTCGGCCAGCGCCTCCCAAGTGACGGCCAGGCCCAGCTCGCCGATCAGCTCCGTGGCCGACGGCCCCACGACGTGGGCGCCGACGATCCGTCCGTCCGTGTCGCACACCAGCTTGGCGTGCCCGCCCACGCCCTCGATCGTGGAGCGGGCGTTGCCGGCGAACGACGTGGTCGTGACGCGGACCTCGCCCAGCTCCTCCCGGGCCTCGGGCTCGGTGAGGCCCACCGAGGCCACCTCGGGGACCGCATACGTCACCCGCGGGACCATGCGGTGGTCGACCGGCCGGGGGTCGAGACCGGCGATGGCGTCGGCCACGGCGAACCCCTCGGCGAACGCGGCGTGGGCGAGGGCGAGCGTCGGGACGACGTCGCCGACCGCCCACAGCCAGGGCAGGGTCGACCGGCCGAGCGGGTCGACCCGCACGAAGCCTCGGTCGTCGAGCACCCCGAGCTCCTCCAGCCCCAGCCCGGCGGCGGCCGGTCGACGGCCGACGGCGACCAGCAGCTGTTCGCACGACAGCGTGTCGCCCGTGGCCAGCTCGACGGACACGCCCCGTCGCTTCCGGGCCACCCCGACGATGGACGTCGACGTACGGACGTCGATGCCCCGGCGCCGAAAGGCGCTCTCGAGCGCTGCCGACGAGTCCGGGTCCTCCTGCGGGAGGATGCGGGAGGCGGCGTCGAGCAGCGTCACCTCGGCGCCCAGCGAGCGCCACAGCGTGGCCAGCTCGACGCCGACGGCGCCGGCTCCCACCACCACCGCCGAGGTCGGCACCCGGTCGAGGCGCAGCGCGTCGTCGGAGCGGAGGACGCGGTCGCCGTCGGGTTCGACCCCGGGCAGGTCCACCGGGGTCGAACCGGTGGCCACCACCACGTGGCCGGCGGTGAGCCTTTGCTCCCGCCCGTCCCCGTCGCCCGACACCGCGACTTCGCCCGGCCCTTCCACGCGGCCCCAGCCGGCGTGGACGTCGATGCCCCGGCCCTTCACGAGCCCTTCGAGGCCCTGGTGCAGGGTGGACACCACCCGGTCGCGGAACCGCCCCGCCGCCTTGGTGTCGAGCCCCGGCCCGACGCCGGCCAGGCCCAGCTCGACCAGCTCCGTCGTGCGGTCGGCCAGGTGCCCGACGTGGAGCAGCGCCTTCGACGGCACGCACCCCCGGTGCAGGCACGTGCCCCCGAGGAGGTCCGCCTCCACCAGCGCCACCCGGAGGCCGTGGCCCACTGCCCGCAGCGCGGTCGCATAGCCGCCGGGCCCGCCGCCGACGACGGCGACGTCGTAGGCGCCGGTGCCGCTCATCGCGTCCCGCTCATCGGTCCAGCACCAGCAGCTCGGGCGCCTCGACGAGGGTGCGCAGCTCACCGAGGAACCGCCCGGCCTCGGCACCGTCGCACACCCGGTGGTCGAACGCCAGGGTGAACGAGGCGGTCGGGCGGGCCGTGACCTGCCCGTCCACCACGTGGGGACGGGGCCGCACCGAGCCGACGCCGAGGATGGCGGCCTCGGGGTGGTTGATGACCGGGATTCCCTCGTCGAGGCCCAGCGCCCCGAAGTTGGACACGGTGAAGGTGCTGCCCCGCATGTCGACCGGGCCCAGCGTTCCCGACCGGGCTCCGGCGGACAGCCGCGCCATCTCCTGCGCCAGCTCCAGCGTCGAGAGCCGCTCGGCGCCGGCGACCACGGTCACCACCAGGCCGCGGTCGGTCGCGGTCCCGATCCCCAGCCCGAGGGCGTCGTGGACGCGGATCTCCGGCACCTCCTCCACGAACGTGGCGTTGAGCGCCGGGGCGGCCCGCAGGGCGTGCACCGCCAGCCGGCAGATGAGCGAGAAGGGTGTGACCACGGGGTCGAGGCCCCGGGCGGTGGCCGCCTCGTTGAGCGCAGCGCGCACCTCGAGCAGACGGGTGCAGTCGACGACCACGCTGCAGGTGGCGTCGGGGATGTGCCGGCGGGAGGTGGTCATCCGTTCGGCGATCCGGGCGCGCACCCCGGTCACCGGGACGACCCGGAACCCCCCGGCGACCTGCGCCGGGCCGTTCGCGGCGGTCCGCACGTCGTCCCGCGTGATCACCCCGTCGCTGCCGGTGCCGACGACGGCGCTCAGATCGACGCCCAGGTCCCGGGCGAGCTTCCGCACCGGCGGCCTGGCCCGGGGCCGGGCGGGCGGACCGGCCGACGGCACCGGCCGACGGATCCGACGGCGGCGGCTCCGGTCGATGGCGGCGTCGTGGCCATAGCCGACCAGAGTCGGCTCCGGTCCCGCAGCCTCGGCACCCTCCTCGAAGCGGACCAGCAGAGCACCCACTGCGATCGTCTCGCCCTCGGCCCCACCCAGGCCCGCCACCGTGCCGGCCCGCGGCGACGGCACCTCGACCTCCGCCTTCGCGGTCTCGACCAGGCACAGCGGCTGGTTCAGCGCCACGGCGTCCCCCGGGGCCACCATCCACTCGACGATGGTCAGATCCTCCAGCCCCTCTCCCAGGTCGGGGGCGAGGAAGTCGTTCCTCGTGGAGGTCGGCGACTCAGGCATCGTCGTAGGACAGCGATCGGTCGACGGCGTCGAGCAGCCGGTCCACCCCGGGCAGCCAGGCCTTCTCCAGGCGGGCGGGCGGGTACGGGGTGTCGAAGCCGGTGACCCTGAGCACCGGCGCCTCCAGGTCGTAGAACAGCTCCTCCTGCACGCGGGCCGCGAGCTCGGCGCCGATGCCCAGCGTGCGGGGCGCCTCATGGGCGACGATGCACCGGCCGGTCTTCTCCACCGAGGCGGCCACGGTCGCGAAGTCCAACGGCACGAGCGAGCGCAGGTCGATCACCTCCAGGTCCCAGCCGTGCTCGCCGGAGGCGACCGTCGCCGCCTCCAGGGCCACGTCCACCAGGCCGCCGTAGGTCACGATCGTGACCGTCGTGCCGGCCCGGCGCACTGCGGCGGCCCCGATGGGCGACGTCCGGGCGCCTCGCTCCACCTCGCCCCGCGCCCAGTAGCGGCGCTTCGGCTCCAGGTAGATCGTCGGGTCGTCGGAGTCGATCGCATCGCGCAGGAGCGAGTAGGCGTCGGCGGGCGTGGACGGCACGACGACGTGCAGCCCCGCGGTGTGCACCCAGTACGACTCCGTCGACTCCGAGTGGTGCTCGGGCGACCCGATGCCACCGAAGGACGGCACCCGGACGGTGACCGGCATGGAGACGAGGCCCCGGGTGCGGGACCGGTACTTGGCGAGGTGGCTGGCGATCTGGTCGAACGCCGGGTAGGTGAACCCGTCGAACTGGATCTCGGGCACGGGGCGGAAGCCCCGGAGGGCCATGCCGACGGCGGCGCCGACCAGGGCCGACTCCGCCAGCGGGGTGTCGAAGCAGCGGTCGCGGCCGAACGTCTCCTGGAGCCCCTCGGTGACCCGGAAGACGCCGCCCTGGCGGCCGACGTCCTCGCCGAAGACCAGCACCCGGTCGTCGGCCTCCAGCGAGTCGTGGAGGGCGGCGTTGAGCGCCTCGACCATGGTCATCGACGTGACCTCCGTGGACGCCATGTCAGCCCTCCTCCTGCGCCAGCTCGGCCAGCAGGACCGCCCGCTGCGCGTCGAGCTCGGCGGTGGGCTCGGTGAAGACGTGGTCGAAGACCTCGGCGGCCGGCGGGTCGGCGGCGTCGACGACGGCCGCCCGGAGCCGCGTGCGCAGGTCCGCCGCCCGCTCGCGGGCGGCGGTCTCGACGGCGTCCTCCCACACCCCGCGCCGGCGCATGTAGCCGGCGCAGCGGGCGATCGGGTCGAGCGCCTCCCAGGCCTCGACCTCGTCGGCGTCCCGGTACCGGGACGGATCGTCGGAGGTGGTGTGGGGGCCGAGGCGATAGGTCACCGCCTCGATCAGCGTGGGGCCGCCGCCCTCGCGCGCTCGCTGGGCGGCCGCCTCGACGACGAGGAGGCAGGCGACGACGTCGTTGCCATCGACCCGCACCGCGGGGATGCCGTAGCCGATGCCCTTGTGGGCGATGGAGGGCGCGCGGAACTGGTCGGTGAGCGGCACCGAGATGGCCCAGCCGTTGTTCTGGACGTAGAAGAGGCAGGGGGCGGCCTCGACGGCGGCGAGGTTGAGCGCTTCGTGCACGTCGCCCTCGCTGGTGGCGCCGTCGCCGACGAAGGCGACGGTCACCCCGCCGTCGCCGAGGCGGGTCGAGGCCATGGCGGCGCCGACCGCGTGCAGCGCGTGGGTGCCGATGGGGATCGACATCGGGGCGACGGCCCGCTCGACGAGCCCGAGGCCGCCGTGCCACGTCCCCCGCCACATGAGCCCGATCCCCCCGGGATCGATGCCCCGGACCACGAAGGCGCCGAGCTCCCGGTACTGGGGGAACAGCCAGTCGTCGTCCCGCAGGGCGCTGACGCAGCCGACCTGCGCCGCCTCCTGGCCCCGGCACGGCGGGAACAGCGCCAGCTCGCCCTGGCGCTGCAGGTTGACGAACTCCTCGTCGAGCTCGCGGGTGACGACCATCGCCTGGTACAGATCGGCGAGCCGGCCGTCGAGCCGGCGCGCGTCGTAGCCGTCCACCGCCCGCGCCGTCCCGTCCGGGGCGACGAGCTGCACCGGTTCGAGCAAGGCGTCGTCCGTGAGCGAAAGAGACATCTTCTGTTCCCCCTGTTTCACAGCAGTATGAACTGCATTCGGTGTGCTGACAAAGGGGCCGCAGATTATTCTGAGGAGTGTGGAAAATCCGAAGATCACCGCAATCGACGCCGAGCTGATGCGCCAGTTGCAGAAGAACGCTCGGATCTCGAACAAGGCCCTGGCCGAAGCGGTCGGCATCGCCGAGTCGACCTGCCTCGAACGGGTGCGCCGCCTGAGCGACCGGGGCGTGCTCCGGGGCTTCCACGCCGACGTCGAGCCCCAGGCGCTGGGCCGGAACCTGCGGGCGCTCATCTCCGTCCGCCTGCAACCCAAGACCACGAAGTCGGTGATCGCCTTCCAGGAGAACGTGCTGGAGGCCCCCGAGACCGTGAACGTCTGGACGGTCAGCGGGTCCGACGACTTCGTCGTGGAGGTGACGGTTCCCGACGTCGACACCCTGCGCAACTTCGTGCTCGACGTGATCACCGCCCGCCCCGACGTGGCCGACTCCCGCACCGCTCTCGTCTACGAGCACCGGAGCAAGCACGTGCTCGAGCCACTCCGGCCGGCGGACTGAACCCGAGGCAGGTCGAGGGGTCGGTGCTCCAACCAGCCGAGCGCGGTCAGGGAACCGGCCAGCGCTCGTCGGCGGCCTCCTTGTCGCCCACCACGTTGAACAGGCTGCCGATCGCCTCCGCCTCGAGCTCCAACCGGTCGCCGGCCTCGAGGTACCGGTCGGTCCGCATGCCGGTCCCGCCGGTGGTGCCGGTGAAGATGAGGTCGCCGGCCCGCAGCCGGTTGCGCTCGTCGAAGAACTGCAGGATCTGCTCCAGGTTCCAGATCATGTTGGCGGTGTTGTCGTGCTGGCGGAGCTCGCCGTTGACCTTGAGGCTGAAGTCGAACGACGGCTGGCCCGGCCCGCCCACCTCGGCCAGGGTGGCGACCCACGGGCCGATAGGGGCCGTCTGGTCCTGCGCCTTCATCGAGTAGAGGTCGACGCCCCCGGTGGGACGGCCCACGTCGCGGGGGCTGACGTCGTTGCCGATCGTGTAGCCCAGCAGTGAGGCGGTGCGGGGTGCCCCACCCGCCAGCGGCTGGGCCACCACCATGACGATCTCGATCTCGTAGTCGAGCTGGCTGGTCGTCGCCGGGTACCGGATCACCCCGCCCGGGTCGACCACGGTCGAGTCGAGCTTGATGTAGCCCGGCATGGTGGGCGGCGGCTTCCGGCCCGGCTCGCCGGCGTCCTCCAGGTGGGTCGGGTAGTTCACGCCGGTGCCGAAGATGCGGGCGCCCGGCTCGAGCGGCGCCAGCACCCGGAGGTCGGCGATGCGGCTCTCCCGGCCGACGTCGACGCCGGCCAGGTCGTCGACCTGGGCCAGCTTGGGTGCCCACGAGCCCAGCGGCTCCTCGAGCCGGCGGACCGTCGACCGGTCCTCGCTCAGGGCACCCCAGAACCGGGTGCCGTCGCGGTCCTCGAAACGACCGATCCTCATGTCCCCTCCTCTGCCCGGCCGGTGGCCAGGTGCTCGCGGATGGCGTCGGCCAGGCGTCGGGCCTCGGCCTCGTCGGCGACCGCCGCGCCGCGCTCGGCCATGGCCGCCTGGATGTCCTTGGCGAAGGGCTCGCAGCGGGCGACGAGGAGGCCGTGGAAGTGCAGGCTGTTCTCGCCCAGTCCCAGGTAGTAGACGTGCGTGGCGCCCGTCGCCGCCTTCACGGCCGCGGTCATGCGGCGCAGGAAGGGGCCGTAGCCGCTCGCCTCGTCCTCGGTCATCCCCCAGGTCCAGTCGCCGTGACGGTCGGTGGCGTACAGCACCCAGCCCGGCCGGTCGGCGAGGCCGAACGCGGTGAACGTGCCGTCCCGGTAGACGATCCCCTCCGACGAGCTGACGCGCTCGCACATGTGGCAGCCCACTCGGCATCCCCCTGGTCCGATTGAAACAAACAGAACATAACTTGCTCATAATGTTACAAACAAGGCCTTCTTCTCACCCGGCCCGCGGGTGCATCGTCGCCGCCGCGTGCGCGTCGTCGATGAGCAGCCACGCCAGCGCCCCGGCGATCACGGAGAACACGGCCGCAGCCACGAACGCCAGGTGGAACGTGTCGAACGTCGACCCGGGAGCGAGCGAGACGACCGTCGTCAGCACCGCTACCCCGAAGGCGGTCGCCGACTGACGGCCGGCGCTGAACAGGGACGCGCCGCTCCCGGTGTCCGCCATCGACACGGTCGTGAACATCGCGGTCTGCGTGGAGACCGTGGTCGCACCGTTGGCGAAACCGGCGAGGAACAGCATCCCCCGCACCAGCCACAGGCTCGTGGACTCGTCGACGAGCAGGAACGCCAGCAGCATGGCGGCGAGCCCGGCCGAGCCGACCAGCATCATCCGCCGGGGCCCGACGTACGGGTAGAGCCGACCGACCGTCTGGGTCGAGAACCCGACGCCGATCGCCGTCGCGAACGACGTGAGACCGGCCGCGAGCGCGGTCTCACCCCGGGCCTCCTGCAGGAAGACCGGCGCCAGGAACAGGAGGCCCGTGAACGCACCCATGTTCCAGAAGGACACGACGTTGGTGGCCCGGAACAGCGGATCGCGGAAGAGGCCGAGGTTCAGCAGGGGCGCTTCCTTGCGCCGCTCGACCCGGACGAACAACGCCAGGCCGGCGGCTCCGAGGGCGACGGGAACCCACAGCGAGGGCGAGTCGAGCCCGTAGTGGGAGCCTTCGCTCAGGCCGTAGACGAAGAGGCTCAGGCCGGCGCCCGCCAGCACGAAGCCCGCCGCGTCGAACGACGTCAGCGACGTGCCCTTGGTCTCTCGCAGCCACCGGGCGGAGAGGACGATCGTGGCGACGCCGAACGGCACGTTCAGGTAGAACGCCAGGCGCCACGACACGTCCTCGACCAGCAGGCCGCCCAACGGCTGGGCGATGATCGGCCCCAACAGGATGGGCAGGAGCAGGATCCGCGTCAGCCGTGCCCGCTCGGCCGGCGGGTACGTGCGGTAGAGCATGGCCGTCGCCACCGGTGTGAGCAGGCCGCCGCCGATGCCCTGGGCAACGCGTGCCGCCACCAGCTGGGGCAGGTCCTGCGCCAGGCCGCACGCGGCCGAGGCGACGGTGAACGTCGCCAGGGCCACCAGGAACACCCGCTTGGTCCCGAACCGGTCCCCGATCCACCCGGCCGGCGGGATGAACGCCGCCAGGGCCAGCACGTAGCCGATCACCGTCCACTGCAGCGACGCCAGCGACGCCCCGAACTCGTCGACCAGCGTCGGGAGCATGACGTTGATGATGTGGTTGTCCATCGCGCTCATGAAGAGCGCCACGACGTAGGCGCAGGCCACCGCGATCCGGTGCGCCCTGGAGGCCGCGTCCTCCGGCGGGAGCGCGACGTCCGCGGCCGGCACCGCGGTCGCTCGAACATCCGTCACCCCACCCGGCCTCCCCCGTGCTCGATTGAACAGACCGAACATATCTTGCACTAAATGTTACGGCAACGTACCTTGATCGGAGGAACGACAGTCCGGGGGAACGGGACATGGACGACCTCGAGGGACAGGTGGCGGTCGTGACCGGCGCGGCCGGCCGGGTCGGCTCCGAGACGGCGCGCGTGCTGGCGGCCGCAGGGGCGGCGGTGGTCGTCGTCGACCTGCCGGAGACGGACCTGGCCCACACCGAGACCGCGATCACGGAGGCGGGCGGCAAGGCGCTGCCCGTCGAAGCCGACGTCAGCGACGAGGACGACGTCCGGCGGGTGATGGAGGCGGCGGTGGACACCTTCGGCGGCATCGACCTGCTCGACAACAACGCCGCCGCCATCGGCCTGTCGACCGACGACCTGAAGCTCACCGAGATGTCGGTCGAGCTGTGGGACCGCACGATGGCGGTCAACCTGCGGGGCCCCATGCTGTGCTGCAAGCACGCCCTGCCGGTGATGGTCGCCCAGGGCGGTGGGTCGATCGTGAACATCTCGTCGGGCATGTCGCTGGCCGGCGACGACCACCACGTCGCGTACGGCTCCTCCAAGGGCGGCGTGAACTCGCTGACCCGCTACGTCGCCACCCAGTACGGCCGGCACGGGGTCCGCTGCAACGCGCTCGCGCTCGGGATCGTGACGCCGGACCGCACCCCGTCCCCCGCGGTGGCCCCCTACATCGCCCACAAGCTGGTCGGCCGCCTGGGCCATCCGACCGACGTCGCCGAGATGGTCGCCTTCCTGGCGTCGCCGAGGTCGTCGTACCTCACCGGGCAGGTGATCTCGCTCGACGGCGGTTTCTTCAGCCACGTCCCCACGTTCGTCCCCTGATCGAGGAGCAGCTCGTGAGCGCACCCCGCCGCATCGTCACCACCACCGACGCCTCCGGCCGGTCGGCCGTCGAGAGCGACGGCGCTCCGTCAGCACCCGGACCTCGGCTGACCGTGCTGTGGGAGGCGCGGACGCCGGTCGACCACGACGACATGGGTGGCGACCCCGGGGCTGCGACAGGGTTGCCGGACCCGGGGACGGCCCGGTTCGTGCGGCTCGTGCTGCCCGCTGGCGGCGCCGACGCCGGCGACCCGGGGGCACTGAGCGTCCCGCTGCACCGCACCGACACCCTCGACCTGCTGTACGTGGCCTCCGGGGAGGTCGACCTAGTGCTCGAGTCCGGCCGGGTCCACCTCGCGGCGGGGGACCACCTGGTGATGCAGGGGGACGTCCACGGCTGGCGGACGACCGGCCCCGACGACTGCGTGCTGGTGGCGGTGATGCTCGGTGCACCCGCCCGACCCGACAAGGGGGAACCATGACCCTTTCCGATCCCGAGAAGCTGATGGTGATATCCGCCGACGGGCACGTCGGCGCCCCGCTGGCCGCCTACGTCGACTACTTCGACGACGACCACCGCGACCAGGTCCGGGACCTGCTGACCGACGAGGAGGACGTGTTCCTCCAGGGCCAGGCGGCCCGGGCCAGCACGACGATGGGCCCCGGCGCCGCCGGCCCGGAGGCGGAGTGGGCCGCCGACGCGCCCGGCCGCTACGGCGCCTGGGACGTGGCGCTGCGGCTGCAGGAGCTGGACCGCCAGGGTGTCGTGGCCGAGGTGCTGGTGCCCGGGCACCAGTTCGCCACGCTGCCTCTGTTCAGCGTCATGAACCGGCCCTACCCGCCCGACCTGCGGATGGCCGGGCTCCGCGCCTACCACCGCTGGCTCGCCGACTTCATGGGCGAGGCCGACGGCCGCCTCTACGGCCAGGCCGACCCGGGCCCCTGCCTCGACATGGACGCCACCCTGGAGGAGCTGCGGTGGGTGGCCGAGCACGGCTTCGTCTGCGTCGGCGCCCCGGGGATCATCGAGGACGCGACCCTGCCGCCCCTGTCCGACCCCCGCTACGAGCCCTTCTGGGCGACGTGCGCCGAGCTCGACCTGCCCCTGCTCGTCCACGCCGGCTGGGGCTTTCCCCAGGGGCGCTTCCAGGACTTCGTCGCCAAGTTCCTCTCCACCCACCTCGGCGCGGCGGCGGCCGCCGAGGTCATCGCCGAGCGAGCCGCGCTCGACGACGAGGCCCGTCGGGCGCTGGTGCAGGAGTTCTCCGAGTCGCCCACCTCCCCGCTCCGCCTCGACTTCGGGCCCCGCCGGCTGCTGTGGCAGCTCATGCTGGCCGGCGTGTTCGACCGCTACCCCGACATCCGCCTCGTGCTGACCGAGGTGCGCTCGGACTGGATCCCCGTCACGCTGGCCACGCTCGACCGCTGGTGCGAGGAGAGCGGCGCTCCGCTCGCCCTGAAGCCGAGCGAGTACTGGCACAGGCACTGCTACGCCACCCCGTCGTCCATCCACCGGGCCGAGGTGGAGGCCCGCCACGAGGTCGGCGTCGATCGCCTGATGTTCGGGATGGACTACCCCCACCCCGAGGGCACCTGGCCGGACACGTGGGACTGGATCCGCGTGGCCTTCGCGGGCGTGCCCGAGGACGAGGCCCGGGCGATCCTGGGCCACAACGCCCTCCGCTGCTTCGGGCTGGACAGCGACCGGCTGGCCCCCGTCGCCGAGCGCGTCGGCCCTTCCCCCGCCGATGTGCTCGGCGGCGGTCACCGGGTCGATCCACGGGCCGTCGAGCACTTCCACCAGCGGGCCGGCTTCGCCCGACCGACCGAGGACGTGGACACCGCGGCGGTCGAGCAACTGGTGGCCGAGGACGCCCTCGCCCTCCTCAGCGGCACGTAGACCCTCGGTCGGGCGCCGTCCTAGAGGTTCCAGCCGAAGAAGAAGCCGTCCCTCGTGGCCTTGGCCATCCGGCCGGGGGTGTGGGCGTCGCCGATGGTCCGCACGTCCGCGACGTGGGGGCGGAGCCGATCGGCCAGGTCGTCGACGGAGCGTCGCAACGTCACGAGCACCACGGCCTCGACGTCGTCGACCACGCGGTCCTCGCCGGTGTGGATGTCGAAGAGCGTGACCCGATGGTCGTCGATGCCTCGTACGAACGTCTCCACCGACGACCTCACGCCGAGGGCGTGGAGCTGCTGGCCCACCAGGTCCCGGTGGCTGCCGGACCGCCCCACGTAGTTCACCGCCGTGGACGCGTGGCGGGTCACCAGCTCCACCTCGGCGCCCGCCCGGGCGAACATCCAGGCGATGTCGGAGCCGGTGATGGCGCCGTCCTCCTCGTAGACCACCACCTGGCCCCGCAGTTCCGGCACGGAGGGCAGCAGGGTGTCGGGGGTGTAGACGTGGTCGAGGTCCCAGCCGGGGATCTCGGCGCCGGTCAGGCCGTTGACACCGGTGGGATCGAAGCGGGCCCCGGTGGCCACGACGACCACGTCCGGCCCGTCGGCCAGCACCCGGTCCACGGTGGCGTCGGTCTCCAGCAGCACCTTGACCCCGAGGTCCCGAAGACGCCCGCCCCACCAGGTCGCGGCCCGGGTCACCCCGTCGCGCGTGGGCAGCTTGGCCTGGAGGTGGAGGGCGCCGCCCAGCACGTCGGACCGCTCGTACAGCGTCACCTCATGGCCGCGCATGGACGCCACCCGAGCGGCCTCCAGCCCGGCGGGGCCGCCACCGACGACCACCACTCGCTTGGGCTCGTCGGTGGTGGTGAGCTTGGTGACCCCGTACAGGGCCTCCAGGTAGTTGGTCGGGTTCATCACGCACTGCCCCTCGAAGGTGCAGCCGTTGAGCCCGATGCAGGGCCGGATCTCCTCCGCCCGCCCCTGCTCGCCCTTGATCGGGTACTCCGGGTCGGCGAAGAGCCCGCGCGTGCCGCCCACGAGGTCCATGACGCCGGAGGCGATGATGCGCTCTGCCTCGGCCGGGTCGTGCATCCGGCCCGGGCAGCCCAGCACCACGGCGTCGCGGATGGCCGCCCGCACCTGCGCGATGTAGGGCACCTCGTAGGACTCCTCCAGGTAGTGGGGGGCCCAGACGTGCCACATGTGCTGGCTGTGTCCGATGTCGAGGTCGAAGAAGTCGACCAGGCCAGCCGCCTCGATGCGGCGGGCGATCTCCTGCGCCTCCGCGGCGTCGATGCCGCCGGGCAGCATCTCGTCGCAGGGCATGCGGATGCCCACCGCCATCCCGGGACCGGCGTTGGCCTGCATGGCCTCCAGGCACTCCACGGGCCAGCGCATGCGGTTCTCAAGGCTGCCGCCGTACTCGTCGGTGCGCCGGTTGGTGAAGCCCGACAGGAACAGGCCGGTCGAGTGGAGGTGGGCGGCGTGCAGCTCGACGCCGTCGAACCCGGCCCGCTCGGCGTTCCTGGTGCTGACGCCCACCAGCTCGACGATGCGACGGAGGTCGTCGGTGGTGAGCGGGCGCGGGAAGCCCTCGCCCACGAACCCGGCGCCCGGCAGGCCCGACGGCGATCCGAACCCACAGTGGAGCTGGGCGAACATCTTGGCGCCGTGCCGCTGGACCCGGTCGAGCAGCGGCCGGAACGCCTCGACGGCCGAGTCGGTGGTCAGGTGCCAGCGACCGCTGTCACCCTTCTGCACCTCGATGTGGCCCTGGATGATGAGGCCGATGCCACCCCGGGCCCGCTCCTCGTAGTAGTCGATCACGTCGGGATGCGGGATCGGGCTGCCGTCGACGGGGTCACGGGCGTAGACGTGGTCGCGGAGCCCCAGGGCCGGGTCGGCGAGGCCGGCGATCGACCCGTGCGGGGTCTGGAAGAGCCGGTTCTTCACCTCGACCGGACCGATGCGCACCGGCTCGTACACATGCGGATAGAGCTCTTGGCCGTCCATCGCTGCCCCCCTCGCTCGCCAGCTCCACTCAACCTAAACAAGAAGGACAATATCTGTCGATTCTGTATCTTCCACTCGAGCGACTGAACCGCTTCCCGCGGCAACTTGACGGTTTTGTCATCTAGGATCTCGTGGTGCCTCGACGGGTGAGCGCCGACCTCCTCGCCCTCGTGGATCGCGATCGTCTCGCCGGCTTCGTGCGCGAGCACGCGCCGCTGGACGGCACCGTGGAGCTGGACGTGCTCAGCGGCGGGCACTCGAACATCACCTATCTCCTGCGCTCCGGTCGTCACCACTACGTCGTGCGGCGGCGCCCGATCGGCGCGGTGCCCGCCGGCGCCCACGACATGGCCCGCGAGCACAGGGTGCTCGCCGCCCTCCAGGGCGGGCCGGTCCCGGTCCCCGCCGTGTTCGGCTTCTGCGACGACGAGACCGTGCTGGGTGCCCCGTTCTACGTGATGAGCCGCGTCCACGGCGACGTCCTCCACCGGCGCGACGACGTCTCGACCCTCTCGCCCGACCAGGCCGGTGACCTGTCCCGCACCGTCGTCGACGTGCTGGACCGGCTCCACCGGGTCGATGCCGACGCCGTGGGGCTCGGCGACCTCGGCCGGCCCCAGGGCTTCGTCGCCCGCCGCATCGGCCGCTGGCTCGACCAGTGGCGGCGCGGTCCGCACCGTGAGCAACCCCTCGTCGGGCGCCTGGGCGCCCAGCTGGCCGCGGCCGTACCGGCGCACGCCGACGCCACCCTGATCCACGGCGACTACCGGCTGGGGAACCTGCTCGTGACCGCCGGCGACCCCGCCGGTGGCCCGGTCGGTGTGGCCGCCGTCCTCGACTGGGAGATGTCGACGCTGGGTGACCCGCTCACCGACCTCGCCCACCTGCTCGTGTACTGGGAGCCGACGCGGGGCCGGCAGACCCACGAGTCGCAGGCGATCGCGGCCCATCCCGGCTTCCTCACGGGGTCGGAGCTGGCCGAGCGGTACGCGGCCGCCTCCGGTCGTGGGCTCGACGACCTCGGCTTCTACCTCGCGTTCGAGCACTGGCGGGCGGCGATCATCAAGGAGTCCATCGTCGGGCGGCTCGGGCCCGACGATGCCGGTGCCGGCGCCCCGGACCAGCTCGGCGAGAGCGTCGGCCGCCACCTCGAGGAGGCAGCCGACCTGCTCCGCACCCCGGCCCCGCGATGACCGGCGCCGACAGCCCCGGACGATCGGAGACCGCCATGGCCACCACACCCGACGTACCCCTCGCCGACGTCCTCGGCCGCATGCGGCGCTTCGTCGACGACGAGGTGATCCCCGCCGAGACGGTCCTGCGGGAGGGAAGCCTCGAGTCGCTGGACCGGATGGAGCGATTGAAGGCGGAGGCGAAGCGACGGGGCCTGTGGGCGCTCGGGCACTCGGCGTCGATGGGCGGCGGCGGCCTCGGGTTCATGGCCATGACCCGCCTGAACGCGGTGATCGGGCGGTCGTTCTTCGGTCAGAGCGCGGTCGGGACCTGGTCGATGCAGGACTCGATCATGCTCGACCTCTACGCCACCGAGGAGCAGAAGCAACGATGGCTGGTGCCGCTGGTCGCCGGCGAGATCAGGTCGTCGATCGGGATGACCGAGCCCGAGGTGCCCGGCTCCGATCCCACGACTATGCAGGCCACCGCCGAGCTCGACGGCGACGAGTGGGTGGTCAACGCCCACAAGTGGTTCACGACGGGCGCCAACATCGCCGCGTTCACGACCGTGCTGGCGATCACCGAGCCCGGGGAGGCGGGCGCCCACCGGCGCCACTCGGCCATCCTCGTGCCGACCGACAGCCCGGGCTACGAGGTGGTGCGGGTGCTCCCGACGATGGGCAGCACCCTCGGCGCCCACTGCGAGATCCGCCTCCGCGACGTCCGCGTGCCGGAGGAGAACCTGCTCGGTGACCGGGGCGAGGGCTTCGTGCTGGCCCAGCGACGCCTGGGACCGGGGCGCATCTTCCATTGCATGCGGTGGCTGGGACAGATGGAGCGGGCGTTCGAGCTCATGTGCGCCCGGGCCGACGAGCGGGTCGTGCGGGGCCGGCCGTTGGCCGCCAACGGACAGGTCCGGTACCTCATCGCCGAGTCGGCCGCCGACATCTTCTCCCACCGGGCCGCGACCCTCGCTGCCGCGGAGGCGGTCGACCGCGGCGGCGAGGGCCGCATCGAGATCTCGCTGGTGAAGCTCCGCGGTGCCCGGCTGCTGCACGACGTGATCGACCGGGCCATCCAGGTGCACGGGGCGCTGGGCGTCACGTCCGACACGCCCCTCGAGTGGATGTACCGCGAGGCCCGCTACGCCCGCATCTACGACGGCCCCGACGAGGCGCACCGTGACGTGGTCGCCCGCAAGCTGGTGAAGGATCCGTCCCTCGCACCGTGGCGCACGCCGTGAGCGGGAGAACGTGAGCGTGCGACCAACCGTCAGGCGCGTGGGTCACCCGGCAGCAGAGCGTCGACCACGACCACGATCACACCGCCGGTGGCCTCGGGGTGCACGACGACCACGTCGTCGTCGTGGCGCACCAGAGGGACGCCGGCGCCGACGAGCGCCGAGCGGGCGGCGCCCAGGTCGGGCACCCGCACGCCGAGGCTGCCGGTCTGCGGTCGCCGGTAGACGTGGCCCCACAGGCGCCGGCTCCGGTCGTCGCCGACGGGCATCGGGTACAGCGCCAAGGTCATGTCGCCGAGCGAGACCCCGGCCTGCGGTGACCCGGCGGGTGCGGCCTCGTCCACGAACGTGACCGCGGTGTCGAGCAGCGCGGCCAGCCGCTCCGCCGCGGCCGCCGGCTCGACGACGACGGCGCCGCCGAACGCCATCTGCACGACGTCGAGCAGCGGCTCGACCGGGTACGAGGGGATCACCGTGCCGAACCGCGGATCGTTCGGCGCCTGCCCGCCGTACCACTCCACCACCACGCCGGCGGTCGTGGCCGGGTCGGTGAACACGATCACCTCGTCGACGCGCGACGCGACCCTGGCCCCGAGGGACTCGAGGTGGGCGACCGTGGCGTCGATGTCGGCCACCTGGACCGCGATCGAGCTCATGTGCGACCCGAGCCGGGACACGAAGCGATCCACCGCTCCGCCCGCCACGATCGGCTCACCCAGCTCGATGGAGTTGTCGCCGATCCAGGTCATCCCCCCGCGGCGACCGACCGCCGGGTCCTCGTACCGATGGTCCTCGAGGGCCCGGCTGCCGACCAGCCAGGCCAGGGCGTCACGGGTCCGCTCGTAGTCGGCGACCATGGCGGTGGTGTGGAAGCACCACCGCACCACATGGGTCACGGCGGCTATCGTACTTGACGAAACCATCAAGTTCGTCCGGCCACGGAGGACACCGCCATGAAGGTTCCGTTCACCTGGCGACCGACCGGCTGGTTCATGGTCGGCTGGAGCGCCGACTTCGCGGTGGGCACGGCGACGGCGTTGCACTACTTCGGCCAGCAGCTGGTCGCCTACCGGGCCGAGGGCGGCGAGCTGCACGTCCTCGACGCCCACTGCCTCCACCTCGGGGCGCACCTCGGTCACGGCGGCAAGGTCAACGGCGACTGCATCGAGTGCCCGTACCACGGCTGGGGATGGGGGCCCGACGGGGTCAACCGCTACATCCCGTACGAGGACCGGCCGAACGTGTCCAAGCGCCTGCGGTCGTGGCCGATCCGGGAGCAGCACGAGTGCGTCTTCCTGTGGCACGACCCCGCCGGCGGCCCACCGCGCTGGGACCTCCCGAACGTGTTCGACTTCGTCGCCCACCTCCCGGGCGCACCGGAGGACTACTACCGCGCCTACCCGGAGATGTCGGTGAAGTACGACCGCGAACCGGTCCACCCCCAGATCGCGCTGGAGAACGCCCCCGACAGCGTGCACTTCAGGTACGTCCACGAGGCGACGGTCGACCCGGTGCTGCTGCACTGGGCGCCGATCGACCAGGAGTACCACTCGGTCACCGGGTGGCCGCTGCCCGACGCCGCCGGCGTCGACGGGATGGCGCTCAAGATCGTCGGACTCTCGGCCGGCGTCGGCGGGTCGCTCGCCGCCTTCGAGGGGAGCGCCCACTACCGGTTGGTGTTCTTCACCACGCCGGTCGACGACGAGACCTCGGACATGTTCTATTCGATCTGGTGGCCCCGCGACCCCGGCGACGACTCGCCGGCCGCCCCGCCGGCGCGCCAGGAGCGGGTCCGCAAGGAGTTCCTCCAGACGCTGTGGGACGATCTCGAGATCTGGCGCTACCAGGTCTACGTGGAGAACCCGGTGCTGGCCACGCAGGACGCCAGGCCCTACGGCGCTCTGCGCAAGTGGGCCCGCCAGTTCTACGAGATCGAGCCCTGAGGGCCAGGCGCGGCGCACCGGGATCCAGGATCACCAACCCCACAGCGCCGTGATGGCGCGCCGCCGCTCCCGTCGGTCGCGGCCGCGGAGGTCGGCGACGCCGAGCTCGGTCACCACCATGTCGACGTCGTGCGACGCGGTGCTCGCCGGGCAGGAGAGCTGCTCCACGAGCGTCGGGTGCTCCCCGCGCACCGTCGGCAGCGCCACGATGCTGGTGCCGTGGATCGACCGTCCTGCGCCGAAGGCGTAGTCGGGGTGGCCGCCGATGCCGGCGACCGCCGATCCCCCCACTGACTCGACGTTGACCTGCCCGTCGACGTCGATCTCGAGCGCCGTGTTGACCGCGACCAGGGGCGGGGCGCCGGCCAGCCGGACGGGATCGTGGGTCAGCTCGAACCGGGCCACGCAGGCTCGTCCCTCGGCCCAGTCGTAGAGGCGCTCGCTCCCGCCGGCGTAGGGCGCGAGTGGGCGACCGGCCAGCAGCCCGCGGGCATCGAGGTCGACGACGGCGTCGGTGAGCATGCCGGTGTCGATCTCGACGGCCACCCCCAGCGCGTCGAGCACCGCGGTGCCGACCGCTCCGGGGCCGTACTGCACACGGGATCCGGGCGGGATGAGCGGCACGACGCGCTCGGCCACCCCCCGGTGGATGCCCGACGGCTCGCCCCAGTCGGCGACGATCGGCGGCGCGTCGCTCGACCCCACGATCACGAGTTGCTCGCTCGGCAGCACCGGGCCGTCTTCGAGCCCTGGCGCGCCCGGGCGCTCGACGGCGACGACCACGGCCCCGGCGTCGACGGCGGCTCGTTGCCACGCCGACTCGGTGGTGAACCGATGCCCGTCGCCGCTCCGCCGCACCGACGCCACCAGGACGTCAGGGCGCAACGCCCCATGGAGCAGCGCGGGCGTGGCGCCCAGGCGGCACACGACGTAGCGGGCACGGCCGTCGTCGATCGGGCCGCGCAGGCCGTAGCCGCCCATGAACGTGCGCACCGAGGCGAAGGCACCGAGGTCGAGGCGGAGGCTCCCCGACGGCACCCAGCCGAGCACGAGGTCGATGTCGTGGATCGAGTGGGCCACCCGGCTCACGTCGCCGGCGAGCGCGTTCGGCGAGCCGCAGCCATCGCCCCAGGCCAGGCGGGCGCCGGGCCGAAGGAGCTGGCGAAGGGCCGGCTCAGCCTCCATCGGCCGCGCCGGGTGCTCCAGGTGCTCGAGCAGCTCTGTCGGTGCCGTCGGTGCCGCCTGTCGCGGCCACGAGATCCGTATCCACCACGCAGGTGGCCCAGCCGCGCAAGGCCGTTCCGCCACCCTCGCGGGTGCACGTGAGCTCGAGCTCGACCGCGCGGCGCACCTCGTCGCGGGCGGTGACCAACCCGCTGAACGTCAGCAGGTCGCCGGGCCAGACCTGTTCGCGGAACTGGACGCGGAGCCGGCGGACCGACCGACTGCCGAAGGCGTCGGTCAGCACCGTCGCCATGACGCCGGCGTGGAACATCCCATGTGCGAACACCGAGGGGAAGCCGGCGGACCGGGCGCTGTCGTCGATCGTGTGGTTCGGGTTGAAGTCGCCCGACGCCCCTGCGTAGCGGATGAGGTCGGTTCGCTCGACGGGACCGAAGGTCCTCGCCGGCAGCTCGTCGCCGACCGTGAGATCGTCCCATGTGATGCTCACGTCAGTCTCCGCTCGGGGCCTGGCTGGTCGCGATCTGCGTCTGCCTGGACTCGGCGACCAGCTGCCCGTCGCCGTCGCGGAACTCGGTGGTGATCACCGTGAAGTGCATCACACCGCCGCGCCTGCCCACCTTCTCGTACACGTCGTCGATGCGCTCGACCGCCCGCAGCCGACCGCCGGCCTCCGGCAGCGGCCCGTGGAAGACGAACTCCTGCTCGCCGTGGAGCACGCGGGCCAGCTCACGGTCCACCCCGTGCCACACACTGCACTCCGGCGGCTGCCACACCCTCGCGGTGATCAGGAACGTCGGGGGCGCGACCGGCGCCGGGTCGTCGAGGTACTCGGGGTTGGCCGAGAGCGTGGCGCGAGCGAACTCGCGGATCTTGCCCAGCTCGACGTGCACGTCGAACTGCTGTCCCTGACGACCGACCAGCGCCGGACCATCCATGCGTCGACCTCCTCCTGTCGTGGGCAAAGGGATACCCCGTCCACAGCCCGTCCAGCTGCCGCCGACATGCGATCGACATACTCACGGGGTGGAGGCTCCATGGCCTCCGGATCGAGCTGGTAGGAGCTCGGCGGTGGCGAGGTAGGTCCGCTCGATCTCCTCGATGCGGCCCCGCAGCTCGCGAGTGCCGCCCTCCAGGACGACCTTGCCGCCACCGAGGACGTAGGCGCGGTCGGCGACCTCGAGGGCGTTGCGGACCTGCTGTTCGACGAGCAGGACGCCGGTTCCACGGTCGGCTGCGCAGCGGACGGCGGTGAGGAGACGCTCGACGACGAGCGGGGCCAGGCCGAGCGAGAGCTCGTCGGCGAGGAGGACTGCCGGGTCGGCGGCGAGGGCGCGGGCCAGGGTCAGGATCTGCTGCTCACCGCCCGACAGCAGGCCGGCCTTGCGGGAGAGCAGCGGCTCGAGCTCGGGGAACAGCTCCAGGCAACGGGACCGCTCCTGGCCGCCGAGGCGGAGGTTGTCGGCGACCGACAGGGACACCAGGACCGAACGCTCCTCGGTGATGAGACGCAAGCCCTGCCTGGTCCGCTTGTGGAGCGGCGCGGTGCAGCGCGCGCCGTCGAGCCACACCTCGCCCGAGATGGGCTTCAGCTCGCCGGCGAGGGCTCGGACCGTGGTGGTCTTGCCCGCCCCGTTGACCCCGAGCAGCGCGACCACCTCACCGGCGCGGACGGTGAGGTCGAGGTCGCGGACGACGGCGAGCGGGCCGTAGCCGGCGGTGAGCCGCCGCGCTTCCAACACCACCGGTCGGTCGTCCGGCAGACGATCGTCGTGCTCCATCAGGTTCCCTCCTGCGAATTTCAACACTGTTGATTATGCTCGCTCTGGCGGCGGCAGGCTGTCGCCGCCACAGCAATCGAGGGGGGAACATGGTGGGGGGGACGCGACGCAAGGTCGGCGCGGTGCTGTTGACGGGGTCGCTTCTGGCCTTCGGGTGCAGCAGCGACGACGACACCGCGGGGGACGACACCGCTGAGCCGACAGGAACCGTCGAACCGCCGCCGGTCACCGACGAGCGGCCGTTCAGCGTCATGGTGATCGGCGACGAGACCAGCCAGATCTCGTTCACCGTGGCCGAGGCCGTCCCGGCGGTGCAGGGGGCCCTGGCCGAGCTGCCCAACGTCGAGGTGCTGCACTGCGACAGCGCGGGCGACGCCAACCGGAGCCAGGAGTGCGAGCGCGAGGCCGTCGACGTCGGGGTGACCGCGGTGATCGCATCGTTCGGCCAGATCGGCATGGACATGGCGATCCTCACCGACGCCGGCATCCCCGTGATCGGCGGCGCCGACCCGGAGGCGCCGAACGCGTTCTCGCTCAGCGCCGGGCTCGTCGCCTACGCCGGGCTCGGCGTGGCCGCGGGTGAGGCCGAGTGCACGAAGATCGCCACGCTGTACCTCGACGGGGCCGACTTCCTCGCCGACATGGTGCAGCAGGGCGCCGAGCTCGAAGGCGTCGAGGAGGTGGCGCGCTCGGCCATCCCGCAGAACACCCCCGACATCTCTCCCCAGGTGGCGGCGCTGGCGGGGGCCGACGCCGACTGCATCGTGCTGAGCGTGACCCCGACGCAGGTGGTCCAGGCGGTCACCGCCCTGGTCCAGGGCGGGGTGGATGCGCAGCTCATCGCCAGCGGTGCGGTGTTCCCGCAGCCGATCATCGACGAGCTGGGCGACCTCGCCGAGGGCGTGACCATCTCGGAGATCCAGATCAACCCGGGCGACGACGACCCCGTCGTCGACCAGGTCGAATCGGACATCGCCGCCTTCGACGACGAGGCCGAGGTGACGACGATCGCCATGTTGAGCTGGGCCTCGGCCAAGCTGATCATCGACGCGCTGCCGGCGATCGACGGTGACGTCACCCCGCAGACGCTGACCGCGGCGCTCGACGGTCTCGTAGATGCCCCGGCCGGCGGGGCCGTGCATCCGGTGACGCCGAAGGAGCTCTCGAACCCGCTGTTCAAGCGGGCCTTCAACCCGTGGGGACTGCTGTACCAGATCACCGACGGTGTCCCGAAGCGGCTGAGCGACGACTACTTCTCGCTGGAGCCGATCCTCGACGTGGTGACGATCGGCTGAGCCCGGTCGTCACGAGCGAGGAGTCGACGATGGACGAGCTCATCCGCTTCGCCGCCCTGGGCGTGGGAGCCGGCGGTCTCTACGCGCTCGCGGCGATCGGGCTGGTGCTGATCCACCGCAGTACGGGCGTCGTGAACTTCGCCCAGGGTGCGATCGGCATGGTGGGCGCGTACGTCTACTTCGAATCCCACGTGGAGCAGGGGCTGGCGTGGCCGCCGGCCATGCTCCTCGGGTTCGGCGGCTCGGCGTTGGTGGGGGTGGCGTTCCACGTCCTGGTGATGCAGCGGCTCCGCAGCGCCGCCGCGCTCACCAGGATCGTCGCCACCATCGCCCTGCTGGTCACCCTGCAGGGCATCGCGTTCATGCGGTACGGGACGTTCCCGAAGCTCGTCCCGTCGCTGCTGCCGAACGCGGCCACCGAGATCTTCGGGACCTCGGTGGGTCAGGACCGGATCTTCATCCTCCTGCTCGCCGTCGGCCTCACCGCGGTGCTGTGGGCGGTCTACCGGTTCACGTGGTTCGGGATCGCCACCTCCGCCGTGGCCGAGAACCAGCGGACGGCCGCCGCCCTCGCCGTCTCGCCGAACGCCATCGCCGCCGCGAACTGGGCCGTCGGCTCCGCGCTGGGCGCGCTGGCCTCGATGCTGCTGGTCCCGATCACCGGTCTCGAGCCGACGAGCGCGTCCTTCCTCGTGATCCCCGTCCTGGCGGCGGCGGTCATCGGGCGCTTCTCGTCCTTCCCGGTCACCGCCGCGGCCGGCATCGCCATCGGGGTCGCCCAGTCGCTGGTGACCTCACCGAAGCTGGTGACCGACCACTGGAACCAGCCGGGGCTCGCCACCGCCATCCCCTTCGTGCTCGTGGCGATCGTGCTGATCGCCCGCGGCCGGTCGGTCGCCGGCAAGGACGAGCACTTCGGACGCATGCCGGCGGTGGGCACCGGCCGGCCGGCGCCCGGGCTGATCCTCGCCGGGGTCGGGGCGACGCTGCTGTGCATCTGGGTGCTGTTCTCCGACCAGTGGGTCATCGCGCTCGAGGTGCAGATCATCGTCGCCGTCGTGCTGCTGTCCTTCGTCGTCGTCACCGGCTACACCGGCCAGGTCTCCCTCGCCCAGGGTGCGCTGGCCGGCATCGGCGCGCTCGTGTGCGGGTGGCTCGACATCTCCCGCGGCTGGCCGCTCGAGCTCGCCGCGCTGGCCGGCATCGCCGCCACCGTCCCCGTCGCCGTAGTTCTCGGCCTGGCCGGTGTGCGCACCCGCGGGGTCAACCTCGCGATCGTGACGCTCGGCTTCGCCATCGCCATCGGGCCGGCCGTGTTCACCAACCCGTCCTACACCGGCGGGACCCGCGGCGGCTACGTGGTCGAGGAGGTCGAGGTGCTCGGGGTCGACCTCTCCCCGACCGCGACGCCCGAGCGCTACGCGACCTTCGCCCTCGCCATCTTCGTGGTCCTCGGGATCGCCGTGGCCAACCTGCGCCGGGGCCGGGCCGGACGGCGCCTCCTCGCGGTGCGGACCAACGAGCGAGCCGCGGCCGCGCTCGGCGTCTCGGTGATCGGCACCAAGCTCTACGCCTTCGTGCTCAGCGGGAGCATCGCCGCGGTGGGCGGGATCCTCGTCGCCTACCGCCAGTCCGTCCTGTCCTTCGGGGACTTCGGGGGGATCACCTCCCTGTTCGTGCTCCAGAACGCCGTCCTCGGCGGTGTCGGCATGCTGGGTGGGCCGGTGGCGGGCAGCGGCTTCCAGCCGGGCACCATGGGCCAGGAGCTGGCGGACCGCTCGCCCGGCGATGCCGCCACCGTGGTGGTCGTCGTGGGCGGGGTCGGGCTCCTGCTGCTCCTCTCGATCGCACCGGACGGCGTCGCCGAGCTGGTCCGGAGGCTGAACCGGTTCTGGTTGTCGCCACTGCGGCGGGCATTGCCGCGGCGCCCTCCAGCCGACCGGCACCGGCTGGTCGCGACCGAGGCGGACGACGGGGAGGGCGACCAGCGGGTGGCGCCCAAGGCCCTCGCCGTGCAGGGCCTCACCGTCCGCTTCGGCGGGACGACGGCCCTGGAGGGCCTCGACCTGGACGTCGCGCCGGGTGAGGTCGTCGGGCTGATCGGCCCCAACGGCGCCGGCAAGAGCACCGCGATCGAGGCGATCACCGGGTTCGTCACCCCGGCCGCGGGGAGGGTGTCGCTCGACGGCACCCTCCTGACCGGCTGGAGCTGCGAGACCCGGGCCCGGGCCGGGCTGTGCCGCTCCTTCCAGACTCTGGAGCTGTTCGACGACCTCACCGTGCTCGAGAACCTCCAGGCGGCGTGCGACGGACGGGACCTCCTCGCCTACGTCACCGACCTCGTCCGGCCGGGTTCCGGCCACCTCACGGCGGCGGCGCGCAGCGCCATCGCCGACTTCGGCCTCGAGGACCGGCTCGAGGCCAAGGCCGTCGAGCTGAGCTACGCGGAACGGCGCATGCTGGCCGTCGCCCGGGCCGTGGCGGTCGGCTCGTCCGTGCTGCTGCTCGACGAACCGGCGTCCGGCCTGGACGACGCCCAGACCCGACGCCTCGGCGACACGATCCGGCGGCTGGCCGAGGGGCGCGGGGTGGCCGTGCTGCTCGTCGAGCACAACGTCGACATGGTGCTGCGCACGTGCGACCGCATCTACGCCCTCGACTTCGGCCGGCTCATCGGTGCCGGCACGCCGGCCGAGATCCGGGCCAACCCCGACGTCGTCGACGCCTACCTCGGCACCGCCCACTTCCGTCACGAGCAGGCCGGGGTCTCCTCCTGACTATCGAGCGAAAGGAAGCACCATGACGCTGGACAGCGACTCCTACGAGGTCGCCGACGTGTTCTTCGGCAAGCCCTACATCGACCGGGACGAATGGCGCGACGACCCGCTCCGGCACCGCAACGTGCACGGCGGCTTCGATGGCACCGACACCCGGTTCACGTTCTACTTCCCGCCCACCGAAGACTGGAAGGGTCGGATGCTGCACCCCCTCGAGGGCGCCCACGCCGGCCACGAGGACGTCTTCGGGGGGTTCATGGGCGAGCTCATAGGCGGCCTGTCGATGGTCGTGCGCCTCGGCGCCTACATGGTCGAGTCGAACTCGGGTCACATCGCCGACGACGTCGACCAGAAGGCCGGGGACGATCCCACCATCTACGGGCACCGGGCCAGCATCGAGTCTGCACGGTTCTCCCAGCACGTCGCCGCGCAGGTCTACGGAACGGCGCCGCACCACAGCTACGTGTGGGGTGGCAGCGGCGGCGGCCGGCGCTCCCCCATGTGCCTCGAGTACGGGCCCGACGTGTACGACGGCGCGCTGCCGTTCATGGGCGGCGGCGAGATCGTCGAGCACGGCAGCACCGCACGCATCCGGGGCGCCCAGACGATGTCGTTCGCGAGCATGTTCAACGTGCAGCGCCTGTTGGGGGCGAAGGTCGCGAGCGTCATCGACGCCATGGAACCCGGCGGCTCCGGCGATCCCTACGCCGGGCTCGAGACCCACGAGCGGGAGGAGCTCGCGCACCTGTACCGCCAGGGCTTCCCGTTCGGCGACGAGCCGATGATCGCCGCCCCCATGGGCCAGATGTGGCTGTGGACCTCGATCGCCGACCTGCTCCAGGAGGAGCACCCCGAGTACTTCGCGGCGTTCTGGACCCGGCCCGGCTACGTCGGCCACGACCAGCCGCAGTACGTCGAGCGAGACCTCATCGACGTCACCCTGCCCGTCACCCGGGTGATCCGCGGGCAGGACGTCGTCGACCACCCCGAGGACTACACGACGCCAGCCACCGAGCAGGTCGTCAGGGACATCGCCTTCATGAGCACCCTCACCGGTGCGCTCGACCTACCGGTGGCGGTCGAGGTCGAGGGCATCGACGGCGGCTACCGCCTCGGCACGGGCGTGAAGGTGGTGAGCGGCGCCGCCGAAGGCCGCCAGCTCTACGCCATGTACGCCGGCGGGGACATCTTCTCCTGCGACGGCCGCGACGAGGCCAACGTCCGGCGCTTCGCCGGCGTCGAGCCCGGCGACCTGGTGCACGTCAGCAACCGGGCGTTCCTGGCGTTCTGCTACTTCTACCGCCACCACGCCATGGAGGACGCCCAGTTCGACTTCCTCCGCCCCGACGGCCGCTACGTCTACCCGCAGCACACCGTGCCGCTGATGTCGCCGCTCATGGGTGTCGGGTACTCCGGGAAGTACGACGGCAAGCTGCTGTGGGTGCACCACACACACGACTCGTCGCTGTGGCCGCCGCAGGGTGTGATCTACAAGGAGGCCGTCGAGGCCGTCCGCGGGGTCGACGCGGCCGGGCGCCAGTTCCGGTTGCGCTGGACGGAGAACGCCGAGCACATCTCGCCGACGTTCCTCCCCGGAGGCCCCGGCCGACCCCGCTCCACGTGGTTGGTCGACTACACGCCGATCATCGAGCAGAGCCTCGTCGACCTGATCGCCTGGGTCGAGGACGGCGTCGAGCCGGCCGGGACCAGCTTCGAGATGAGCGACAACCAGGTCCGGCTCCCCGTCGAGGCCGCGGCCCGAGGCGGCATCCAGCCGGTCGTGTCGGTGGCGGCGAACGGCGGCATCCGAGCCGACGTGGGCGGGGGCGAGACGGTCGACGTCTCCCTGCAGGCCGAGATGCCGCCCGGCGCGGGTTTCCTCACCTCGGTCGAGTGGGACCTCGACGGCTCCGGGGCCTACGCCGACAAGGAGCCGCTCGACGGTACGGCGACCTCGCTGGAGCGCACCGTGACCTGTTCGTTCGACGAGCCCGGCCCGCACTTCGTCACGGCGCGGGTGGCCGGGCATCGAGACGGCGACGCCGCGAGCCCGTGGCGCCAGCTCCACAACGTGGCCTCGGCCCGCGTCGTCGTGACGTGAGAACATGCTCGGTCGAGCAAGAGCCGACGAAGGGTGAGCGATGGCCGGACGACCCAAGAGCGCAGGGACCAGCGGTTACCGGCTCTCCGAGGAGTCCATCGTGCGTTCCGCCCGGAGGATCATCCAGCAGGTCGGTGTGGCCGGTCTGAGCATGCGGGTGCTCTCCGACGATCTCGGCGTCGCCCTCGGCGCCACCTACCACCACGTCCCGAACCGCCAGCTCCTGCTCCGCCTCGTGGCCCATGACATCTACCGCGACCTCGAGCTCCCGGAGCGCGACCACGGCGACTGGAGCGACCACATCTGCCTGTCGATCATCCGGTTCGTGGAGCTGCTGGACCAGCACCCGGGCATGACGACCGAGATCGCCCACGATCTCGACGGCATGACCCCCCAGGCGCTGGCCGCGTTCGTGCGGGAACGGCTCGACTCTGCGGGTTTCTCGGAGAAGGACGCCGGCACCGTGCTGGCCACGGTCTTCTTCTTCGTGATCGGGGTCACGCTGTCGGGGCCCCTCGCCGACACGACCGGCATGAGCCGCGCGATGCGCGACCTCTACTTCGAACCGGGCCTGCGTCTGGTGCTCCGCGGTGCCGCCGATCTGACGTGACGCGGCCGTCACACGTTCGTGGGGACGCGCTCGGCCTCGACGGCCCGACCGGCCGCGACCTGGGCGTCGTGCTGCTCGAGGCGCTCGACGAGGTTCTGTCCCTCGACATCGAGGTTCGGCAGGATGCGGTCGAGCACGCGGGGTAGCCGCCAGGCGCGCTCGCCGAAGAGGGTCATGACCGCAGGGACGATGACCATGCGGACGACGGTGGCGTCGAGGAACACGGCGACGGCCAGGCCGAGCCCGAACATCTTGATGATGGCGTCGTCGCCGAGGATGAAGGCGGAGAACACGCTGATCATGATGAGCGCCGCGGCGGTGATGACCCGGGCCGAGGCGGTGATGCCGGTCAGGACGCTCCCGGTGGCATCCCCGGTGCGGTGGTACTCCTCGTGGATGCGGGTGAGGATGAAGACCTCGTAGTCCATGGACAGCCCGAAGAGGATGGCGAACATCATCATGGGCAGGAAGCTCACGATGGGGAGCGTCTCGTCGACGCCGACGAGCCCCGCCAGCCAGCCCCACTGGAAGACGGCGACGATGACGCCGAACGACGAGCCGATCGAGACGAGGATCGCGAGCGCGGCTTTGATCGGAACGACGAGCGAGCGGAACACGACCAGCAGCAGGATCATGGTCAGACCGATGACGAGGGCCATGAACGGCAGGAGCGCGGCGCCCAGCTTGTCGGCGATGTCGATGATCGCCGCCGTGTTGCCGGCGACGTAGAACCTGGCACCGGTCTCGGCTTCGAGGGCGTCGCGGGGCCCGCCCCGCAGGTCGTGGATGAGTGCCTCGGTGCCCTCGTGGGCGGGACCGCTCTCGGGCACTGCGACGATGACGGCGGTGTCGCCCGAATCGTTGAGCGTGGGCGGCTGCACCGTCGCTATGCCGTCGACCTCGCCGAGGCCGGCGGCGATCTGATCGGCGGCCTGCTCGGGTGAGACGGTGTCGCTCAGGTCGGCGACGACGCTCAGCTTCCCGTTGTAGCCCGGCCCGAAGCCCTCGGCGATGAGGTCGTAGGCCCGGCGTTGGGTGGTGTCGGTCGACTGGGTGCCGGCGTCGGGCAGCCCGAGCCGCATGCTGGCGAGGGGGACGGCGAGGACGGCCATCACCGCGATGCCCGCGGCGAGCGAGGCGACGGGCCGGCGGGTGACGCTGCGGGCCCAGCGGGAGCCGATGGTCTCGCCCTCGTGCGCGCCGCCCGTGCGGTTCCTCAGGCCCGGCACCCGCAGGCGGTCGATGTTGTGGCCGACGAAGCCGAGCAGAGCCGGGAGCAGGGTGATGGCCACCAGCACGGCGATGGCGACCGTCGCCGCCGCCGCGAAGCCCATGACCGTGAGGAACGGGATGTTGAGGACGGCGAGGCCGGCGATGGCGATCATCACCGTGAACCCGGCGAAGACGACGGCGCCGCCGGCGGTGGCGTTGGCTCGGGCGGCCGACTCCTCGACGTCGAGGCCCAACCCCAGGTTCTGGCGGTGCCGGGTGACCACGAACAACGCGTAGTCGATGCCCACGGCCAGGCCGATCATGACGGCCAGGGTCGGCGCGGTGGACGACAGGTCGACGAAGGCGGACAGCACGCCGATGCCGCTGATGCCGATGCCGAGGCCGAGCAGCGCGGTCAGGATCGGCAGGCCCATGGCCAGCACCGAGCCGAACGACACCAGCAGGACCACGACGGCCACCAGCAGCCCGATCGCCTCCGACGAGGGCGGCTCCATCTCCTCGCCCGGGATGACCTCACCGCCGAACTCGACGGTCAACCCGGCCGAACGCACCGGCTCCACCGCCACGGCGACCGCGTCGCTGGTCTCCTCGTCGACCTCGAACGCCATGGCCGGGTAGCGAACCTCGGCGAGGGCGACGTTGCCCTCGGGCGAGAAGGACCCGCTCCCCGAGGGCGGCGCGGCGGCGCTGACGCCGTCGATCTCGCCGACGGCAGCCATGGCCTCCTCGATGACCGCCGCGTTCTCCGGGGCGTCGAGCCGGCTGCCGTCCTCGGCGGCGAACACGACCTGGGTCGACGACCCGCCCTGGGTCGGGAACCGCTCGTCGAGCAGGTCGAAGGCCTCCTGGGACTCGGTCCCCGGCAGGGTCAGCTCGTCGTTGGTCTGGCCGCCGGCCTCCGCCGACCACACGCCGGCACCGACGAAGAGGGCGATCCACACGAGGAGCACGTAGCGGCGCCGGCGCACGGAGAGGTGCCCGAGTCGGTACAGGAAGGTGGCCATCGCCGCAGATTACGTCAGTGTCTGCCAGATGGCACTATTGCCATATGTCACATCTGCCACCCGCGGGATCGCCCACGTAGAATCGCCCCATGTCCGCGCCCGAGGGGTCGCTTCGCCAGAGACACACCGAACGGACGCGCCGCCAGATCGTCGACATCGCCCTCGAGCTGTTCGCCGAGCACGGCATCGACGAGACCACGGTCGACGAGATCGCCGCCGCCGCCGACGTCTCCCCCAGGACCTTCTACCGCTACTTCCCCTCCAAGGAAGCGGTGCTGTTCCACAGCATCGAGGAGCGCCTGGACGAGATGCGGCGGCTCATCGCCGAGCGCCCCACCGACGAGCCGCCGTTCGAGACGCTGGTCGCAGCCCTTCGCCAGGCCGTCGACACGATGACCAACGACCCCCGGCGCCGCTCGGTGCTCCAGCGCCTGGTCGCCGAACGACCCCAGCTCCGCACCTACCAGCGCAACACCATCATCGAGCACACCGAGCGCCAGATCCTGGGGGCGCTCGCGCCCCGCGCCGGGATCGACCCCGGCGACCTCGGGCTCCGATCGGTCGTCGCCGCCGTCACCGCCTGCTTCGACCTCGCCCTGCGAACGTGGATCGAGCAGAGCGCAGCAGGCTCGTTCGACGACTACTTCACCACCACCCTCGACGCCTGCGCCACCAACTTCACCTCGGTCGGCCACCCTCTGCCCACTCGCCGGCGCTAGTCGGCCGTCAGCAGGCTCACTCCATGGCCGCGACGAGGGTGTCGAGCGAGCGCTGGAACTGGGCCCGTTGGGTCGGAGAGAGCTCGTCGAACAAACCGCTGATCTCGGCCAGGCGTGGGGCGAGTGAGCACTCCGCCGCGGCGACCCCGGAGGCGGTGAGCTCGAGGAGGATGGCCCGCCGGTCGCTGGGGTGCGAGACCCGGCGCACGAGGCCGTCGGTCTCCAGGCCGTCGGCCAGCGTGGTGAGGTTCCGGGCGGTCAGTCCCAGGCCGTCGGCAAGTTCCCTCATCTTGGCCGGGCCCTGGCAGTGCAGGACCTCGAGCACTCGAAGCCGGGGGTAGGTGAGCCCTCCTGCGGTGCCGGCGAGCCAACGGAGGAACGCCTGGGCGAAGCGAGCCGACGTCTCGATCAGGTCACGATGGGCGACGTCGATGTCAGGGTCGTGGGTGACGTCCACGCCGGAGGCCATGCCTGCAGGTTACCGCCGAGGCGTTGACCTCGGGACAATGTAAGGTGTGACACTCACACGTGTAACTATCACGCACTCGACCAGTTCTCCCATCGGAGGCCCTGCATGACCACCTCGACGCTCCCGCTCGCCATCGGCACCTGGCAGTTCGATCCTGCCCACTCCGGTGTCCACTTCAAGGTCCGGCACCTCGGTCTGACCAACGTGCGGGGACGGTTCAACGGCGTCGGGGCCTCGCTCGAGGTCGGCGAAGAGCTCGCCGGCACCCGGTTCGGGGCAACGATCGACATCTCCACGGTCGACACCAACCAGCCCGACCGTGACGCTCACCTGCGTTCGACCGACTTCTTCGGCGCGGACGCCCACCCCACGATGACGTTCGCCTCCACGGCCATCCGGGATCTCGGTGAGGGCGACTACGAAGCCGACGGCGATCTCACGATCAACGGCGTCACCAAGCCGGTCACCCTGGCCGTCGAGTTCACCGGCGCCGTCGTCCACCCCGGCGACGGCAAGGAGCACGCCGGTTTCATCGCCACCGCCCAGATCCTGCGCGACGACTTCGGGATCGACTTCAACATGCCGCTGGGCGTCGACAAGTTCGCGTTGGGCAAGAAGATCGACGTCGAGATCGACGTGCAGTTCACCCCGCCGGCCGACTGACCGATGAGCGACATCGCACCCATCCCCGCGACGCACCGCGACCTCCTCGAGGCCCGTGGTGTCGCGATCCTCAGCACCGTGGGCGCCGATGGCTTCCCCCAGACCACCGCCCTGTGGTACCTCCTCGACGGGGACGTCGTGCGCACATCCCTGCACAGGACCCGTCAGAAGTACCGCAACATGGTGCAGCACCCGCAGGCCACGCTGTTCCTCCTCGATCCGGCCAACCCGCAGCGCACCCTCGAGCTCCGCGCCGCCGCCACCTTCGAGGACGACGCCGACAAGTCCTTCCTCGCGCGGCTCCTCGACCACTACGGCCATGATCTCGAGACCTTCCCGGCCCCCGCCGACAACCGCGTCGTGCTGACGCTCACGCCCCGCCACGTCGTCACCTACGGCGTTGCCGCCGGTTGACGGCACGTTGCCGATGAGGGTCTCGGTCATCGAGCTGGGGACGGTCGCGCCGGGCAGCGGTGAGAAGCAGGGCCTGGTCGACTCGGTGGAGACGGCACGTCACGCCGACGCGTGGGGGTTCCACCGGGTCTGGTTCGCGGAGCATCACCTGAGTCGGACGGGCGCCTCGCACCATCCGGAACTGCTGATCGCCGCGGCCGGGACGCAGACATCGGGCATCAGGGTGGGGTCGGGCGGTGTGCTGATGAACCACTACAGCCCGTTCAAGGTGGCCGAGATGTTCGCCCAGCTCGAGGCGATGTTCCCTGGTCGCGTCGACCTCGGCATGGGCCGGGCCACCGCCGGACCGGTCATCGATCTCGCGCTGCAACGCGACCGTCAGCGTCCGCTGCACGCCGACCACCAGCAACAGGTCCTCGAAACGCTGGCGTGGTTGTACGACGCGTTCCCCGAGGACCACCCCTTCGCCGGCAAGCCCCTGACGCCGTCGGTGCCGGAGGTGCCGCAGACCTGGCTGCTCGGCTCCAGCCCGGACGGCTCGAACCTCGCCGCCGGACTGGGGATCGGCTACACGTTCGCCGGGTTCATCACCCCCACCGGCGCGGCCGCGGCGCTGCGCAACTACCGCCAGCAGTTCCGCTCCAAAGGCTTCGGCCCGGACCAGCCACGCTCGATGCTGGCCGTCAACGTCACGGTCGCCGAGACAGCCGCCGAGGCCCGGCATCTGGTCGGCTCGGCCAAGGGCTTCTACGCGAGGCTGCGCCGCGTGGGCGGTGACGCGCAGCTCCCGTCGGCGGCGGAGGCCGCCCGCGAGCTGACCGATGCCGACAAGGACCAGCCGACCTGGATCGTCGACGGCCGGTGGCCGCAGTTCGTCGCCGGCGACCCCGACGCCGTGCGCGCCACGCTGGAGCAGATGATCGACGAGAGCCAAGCCGACGAGCTGATGGTGCAGAACCTCATCGCCGACCCGCTCGACCGGCGCCACTCCCACGAGCTGCTCGCGCAGATGTTCTCCCTCACCCCTCGACAGGTCCCGACGGCCGTCCGCTGACGGTCGCACCGCCATGAACGTGGGCCAGATGCTGGTGAACACGGCCCGGTTGCTGCCGGACCGGGTCGCGGTGACGTGGGGCGACCGGACGCTCACCTATGCCGAGCTCGACCGCCGGTCCAACTCGCTGGCGCGCGGGCTGGCGGCCCTGGGCGTGCGACGCGGCGACCGCGTCGCGGTGCTGATGCCCAACCGGCCCGAGCTGCTCGAAGCGATGTTCGCCTGCTTCAAGGCCGGGTACTGCCTGGTGCCACTGAACGCGCGCTTCACGTCCGACGAGGTCGCCTACCACGTCCAGGACGCCGCGGCCGCCGCCGTCCTCGCCGACGACGACGGCATCGATGTCGTGCTCGGCGCCGACGTCGGGCGGGCCGCGGTGGTGGTCGCCGGCACGGGCTCGACGCCCAGCGGAGCCGAGGACCTCGAGACCCTGGTCGCCGGCGACGACGGCGCCGTCAGCGCGGTGGTGCCGGTCGACCGTGACGACCTGGCCTGGCTCTTCTACACATCCGGCACGACCGGCCGGCCCAAGGGGGCCATGCTCACCCACGGGAACCTGTCGTTCGTCACCGCGTCCTGGCTCGCCGACCTCACCCCGATGACCGAGCACGATGTGACGTTGCACGCCGCGCCGCTCACCCACGGTGCCGGTTTCCACGCGCTCGCCGCCACCGCTCGGGGCGCGCACCAGGTGATCCCCCGCGAGACCCGCTTCGACCCGCCGGCGATCATCGAGCTGTTCGCCCGGGCCCGGATCACCAACACCTGGATGGTGCCGACGCAGATCGTCCTGTTGACCGACGCGGCGGCGACGCTCGGTCTCCCCGAGCTGCCCGACCTTCGCCACGTGGTGTACGGCGGCGCGCCGTTCGCCCCGGCCGAACTGCGGCGAGCCATCGAGGCGTTCGGTCCGGTGTTCGTGCAGCTCTACGCCCAGGGCGAGACCCCGATGACCGCCACCGTGCTGCCCGCCTCGCACCACACTGCTGCGTTGGCCGGCGATCGACCCGAGCTCCTCGGCTCGGCCGGGCTGTCTCGACCGGGCATGGACGTGCGGGTGCTGGGCCCCGACGACGAGGAGCTGCCGGCCGGCGAGGTGGGCGAGGTCTGCGTGCGCGGACCGGCGGTCATGCTCGGCTACTGGCAGCGCGAGGAGGCGACGGCCGAGACCCTGCGCCACGGCTGGCTCCACACCGGTGACCTGGGCCGCATGGACGAGCAGGGCTACCTCTTCCTGCTCGACCGGGCCAAGGACCTGATCATCACCGGTGGATCCAACGTCTACGCCGTCGAGGTCGAAGCCACGCTGGCCGACCACGCCCAGGTGCGGGACATCGCCGTCGTCGGTGTGTCCGACCGGACCTGGGGCGAGATCGTGGTGGCCGTGGTGGTGGCCGACGATCCGGGCGAGGCGACGGAGGCGACGCTGAGCGCGCACTGCGCGGCGCGGCTGGCCCGCTACAAGCAACCTCGCCGGTTCGTCTTCGTCGACCGCCTGCCCCGCAACGCCTACGGCAAGGTCCTCAAGCGCGACCTGCGCACTGCGCTGTCGAGCGATCCCGGCAACCGCTGACCTCGGTCAGGCCAGGTCCAGGTCGAGCAGCCTGATGGCGTTGCCGCGCAGGATCTTGTGGACCGTGTCGTCCGGCAGGCCCGCGACCAGGTCGGTCACGATCTCCTTGGTGTCGGGCCAGCTCGAGTCGCTGTGCGGGTAGTCGGTCTCGGCCATGACGTTGTCGACGCCTACCTCGTCGAGCGAGACGAGGCCGTGGGGGTCGTTGATGAAGCAGCCGTTGATGTTGCGGTAGTAGTAGGTCGACGGCGGCTCGGGGATGTGCTTGGTCTGTGCCCACCCCTGGTTGTCCTCCCACACCTGGTCGATCCGCTGCACGATGTACGGGATCCAGCCGAGCTGGCTCTCGGCGTAGAGCAGCTGGAGCGCCGGGAACTGCACCAGCACCCCCGACATCAGGAAGTCGACCATCGACGACATGGCGTTGGCGAAGGCCAGCGTGGCGCTGACCGACGGCGGCGCGTCGGGTGACGCCGCCGGCATCTTCGACGACGAGCCGATGTGCATGGCCACGACCGTGCCCGTCTCGGCGCAAGCCGCGAAGAACGGGTCCCAGTGCCCACCGTGGATGGTGGGGAGACCGAGGTGGAACGGCAGCTCGCTGAAGCACACGGCCCGGACGCCCCGCTCGGCGTTGCGGCGCACCTCGGCGGCCGCAGCCTCCACGTCCCAGAGCGGGATGATCCCCAGCGGGATGAGCCGCCCCCCGGAGTCGCCGCACCACTCCTCGACCATCCAGTCGTTGTAGGCCTTGACGCAGGCCATACCGAGGTCCTTGTCGTCGCCCTCGTAGAACGTCTGGCCGCAGAACCGGGGGAAGGTCGGGAAGCACATCGAGGCCTCGACCCAGCCGGCGTCCATGTCGTCGAGGCGGGCCTTCGGGTCGTAGCACCCCGGGCGCATGTCGTCGTAGGTGATGGGCGTGAGCGTCATCTCCTCCTTCGGCCAGCCCGCCGCCGCCACCATCCGCTTGTGCGTGTAGACGAGGTCGAGGTAGGTCCAGCAGTCGACCTTGGTCGGCGAGTCGTCGTCGAAGTGCTCGACGTAGCTGGCGGTGCCGACGTAGTCGATGTCGCGGATGCCCCGCCGCACCACCTTCGGCCCGAGCTCTCGGTGCTTCCGGGGGAGCCAGCGCTCCCAGACGTGCGGGGGCTCGACGACGTGGTCGTCGACGCTGACGAGCTTGGGTATCTCCACGATGTGCTCCTAGGAACGTCAGCGGACAGGTCCGCCTTGTCTCGTGTTGCGGTGCTGTGCTGCCGGAGGCCCCGCTGTTGAGCAGGTGCTCGGCCGCCTAATTCCCACGCGTGGGCTGCACGAGCCCCCTATCCGCGGGGCCTCTCAGGAACGTCGGTGGCTGCGCCGGCGGGTGAGCTCGGCGAGGACGTCGACCACGTCGGTCCCTGCGGCTCGGGCCTCCTCCTTGACCGCCTCCCAGTCGGCCAGGCCGGCCCGAGCCGCCTCGGCGTTGTCGTTCCACTCGGACGACAGCGGCGTGGTGATCTCGAGCCGCAGCCCGTTCGGGTCGTGGAAGTAGACGCTGTAGATGATCCTGTGGTCGACGGGGCCGAGGACCTCGATGCCGTTGGCCTGCAGCCACGCATGCCACCGGTCGACCAACTCGGGGGTGTCGACCTGCATCGCCAGGTGCTGGAAGGTGTCGTAGGCGGGGTGCGGGGGCGGTTCGAGAGGCGGGAGCTCCGGAGCCTCGAAGAAGGCGACGGTGGAACCGTCGGCCATGCGGAAGAACGAGTGGAAGTAGGGCACCGGCTCACCGGTGGAGGGGATGGCGTCGTCGAGCACCCCGTTGACCAGCTCCATGCCGAGGATGCGGGTGTAGAAGTCGGCGGTGGCCGCGGTGTCGCGGGTCATGTAGGCCACGTGGCTGAGCATCGCGGGCAGGCCCGGTCGCTCGGCAGCACCCGGCACGAGGCCGTCGAAGGAGTGGGTCTCGTCCTTGATGGTGGCGTCGGTCATCGCGCCTCCTCGTGGGTCGTCGGTCCCCGCCACGGTACGGACGCCGACATGTCGGAATTGCGTCGGCCGCGGCGGCACCACCCTCGAACGGATCTAGGTTCGGGCTAGAGGCCACCAACCCCCAGCGAAGGAATCACTCATCTAGCTGGTGTCGTGGTTGGTGGGGGTTCGTCGTCGCTGGTGTTGCTGGCGGCGTGGCGTTGTTCGTGGTTCCATGCCCACCGGTTGTGGGTGTCGCATCGGGCTCTGCCGTTTTCCTGGCTGGTCT
>Ga0193742_1000126_pt1 | contig 53071 bp, 52 predicted proteins | sample L2c1metaG_FD_165511 | JGI IMG/M metagenome (GOLD analysis project Ga0193742, IMG submission 165511) | Soil microbial communities from a riparian zone of the East river system, Colorado, United States - L2c1 | ecosystem: Environmental > Terrestrial > Soil > Riparian zone | place: USA: East River... | reverse complement strand
GACAACGTCCTTTCCCAGATCCCGCAGGCGCTGGCCGCGTCCTTCCTCCGCCATCCCGAGCCCGATCCGCGCAACGAGCACCAGGCCCGCAACCTGATCCAGCTCTTCCTGGGGGCGCTTCGTGGCTGACTGGCTCGCTTCTTGGGACAAGGTGGTCCCAGGTCGGAAGGTCTACCTGCTGGTGGGCTCGGTCGGCGCCGTCGTCGACCTTCTCGTCGCCGTGGTAACCGCCAAGGCTGACCATCAGATCAACCTTCGCCCTCCACTCTCCTACGACGATCTTTCGACCCTGGTAGGTGTGGGGACGGAGTCCCAGGTGCTGATCGTCCGCGGGGTCGAGTCGATGAGTGATGACGACTGGAGCCTAATCGACCTCTACCTCACTGCACACAAGGCGCCCGGCCAGTCACTGGTGCTCACCGGCACCGCGGTGCCCGACACCGATCAGGCCAAGGCTGTGAAGGTGAAAGCTGGCCGCCAGGGTACCTACCTCAGCGTCGCCGATCCGCCCGGCGAGGTCGGCCGGGGAAATCTGATCCGGTGGGTGTCAGAGACCTTCCATATCGTCGAGGTTGATGCCGAGTACGCCTGCAAGCGAGCGGGCTACCGGATCGAGCCACTCTTCTGGGCGCGGCTGCCCTACCTCGGGATGACGGGAGGTTTGCCGATGCGTGATCGTCGAGTCCGACAGATCATCGACATCGTTGTGCCGATGTCGGAGGTGGAGTCGGTCTACCGGAACTTCCTGGCCCGGCGCCGGACCCCGGCCGCACTCTCGGCTGACCAAGCGCGATCGCTGTTCAAGCGGCTGGAGACCGCCCTGTTCGACCTTTCCCTGATCCGGCCGCATCTGGCCGGAAAGCCAGGACCCAAGCAGCTGGCCAGCAAGGCTGGTCTGAAGCCCTATCGGGTGATCGAGCTGAAGCCACTCCTCGTGCACTACCCGAACGAGACTGTCCAGCGCTGTCGCCGGGCGTTGAGCGTGGGCTTTGAACGGCTCTACCAGCCCGAAGTTGTGCCGACCGTATCGAGATTGTGGGGATGCAGATGATCGAAACTCCTGACCTGTCCGACTTCGTCGGAAACTACGGGATGGTGAGATCCCTGGACGGGGTGAAGAAACTCGCCGACCTGCTGATGAGCCAAGGCAAAACGATCTCCTTCGACGTGGAGACCGGATACACCGGCCCGGACCGGCGGAAGGGATCGCTGGACATCTACTGGCCGCTCCAGTTTGTGGTCGGGTTCTCGATCACTAACGACGTGCGTTGGGCCCGCTACGTCCCACTGCTGCACGACTTCGGCGAGAACCTCGATCCGGAGAAGGTCTGGCCGATCATGAAGCCGGTCCTGGAGACGTTGGAGATGACCAACCACAACTGCTTCAGTGGTGATGCGGAGTTCCTTACCCGTGACCGCGGTCTGAGTCGTCTGGATGAGCTGGCCGGAACCGTTCAGGAGGTCTGGAACGGCTCCGCTTGGATGAAGGCCGACATCCGATCTTTCGGTACCGCCCCTGTCAGGGAAGTGGTGCTCGCCCCTAACGGTCGGTCCCGTTCGTTCATCCGCCACGTCTTTAGAGCCACTGACAACCATCGGTGGGAGATGGTCAGTGGTCGGATCTTGACCACTGACGAACTCTCCACCTCGCTGATCTACTACGTCGGTAGGAAGCGAATCAAGGATGCGGTCAAGGCCGCGGTTCCGATTGTGTCCGTGGACAAGCACTCTGAGGCCTTCATCCACGGGTTGATCTTCGCGGACGGGTCCTTGTGTAGTAAGCAGCCGAAGCACGCCCAGCACTACTGTCACCAGATTCGTCTTTGTGGCTGGAAGGAGGAGTTCAAGGATCGGTTCGACTCCTACACCTACCCTCCTTCGTCTCACGGCGATCCGGTGGCCCTGCACACTTCCCAGACCAACATGAAGCAGCTTCCCTCTGACGATGTGGGTGACCAGTACGTGGCCGACTTCATCGAGGGTTGGCAGCTTCTGGACGGTTCGCGGTCGGGCGGGTACCAGCCGAAGGATCACACTCGGAGCCTGACTACAACCAGCAGTGAGGGTGTTGCGTGGTTGGAGAGGAATGCTGTTCGGGGTGGCTGGGTGGTTGCAGGGTCGTCACGGAGGTTTGAGCCTTCTGGCTATCAGCCCGAAGGTGTCTGGATGCACCACATCGTGCTCAGCAAGGACCCAGCACTCTCGTGGCGTGTGGTTTCGGTTGGTCCTTCGAGTAGCAATGTGGAGGTGTTTTGCGCGACCGTTCACGACGGTCCTGAGCGGTTCACCTTGGCGGGAGGGGTCCTGACTGGGAACAGCGTCTTCGAGCTGCGTAACCTGGCCGCCCTGGAGCGCAAGGGACACGGCCCCGCCATCCACCCGCCGTGGGACCACCTCCAGGACACCGTGGTCCAGTCCTACGTCTTGGGTGAGAGCCAGTTTCACGCCCTGAAGTACCTGTCCGGCTTCTGGTTCAACTACGCCCAGACCGAGATCATGCACCTGTTCGAGGTCGACGGGAAGAAGCTCACCCAGGCCCAGATGGAGGCCATCCGCTACAACGTGCTCCCGCTCACCCCCGAAGTGATCAACTACGTGTGTGACGACGTGACCTGGGGACTGCGGCTTGATCAACATCAGCGTCCGTTGCTCCTGGCCGACGGTGTGAAGCCGCCGTCGCTCGGCTTCATCTACCAGCTGGAGCGGGAGATCATCGGTGTCCTGCTCGACATGGCCGAGACCGGTGTCGCGGTGGACTGGGAGGGCATCGACCGCGGTGTGGAGGACTTCGAGCGGTTCTACGACCGGATGGAGGCCGAGACCCGACGCCTGTTCGAGGAGGGCGCCGGTCGCGAACTCCCCGGCTTCAACTTCCGCTCCGTCCCCCAGCTGCGCAGTCTGCTGTTCAACCAGGACGAAGGTCTTGGCCTGGTCCCGGCGATGATGACCAAGCATGAGTCCAACCCCCAGCCGTCGACCTCGGAGGCGTCGTTGGAGGCCATCCGACACCAACACCCTGCGGTCGAGCAGCTGATCAACTACCGCAAGACCAAGAAGATGGGCGAGTGGTTCCAGCTCTGGAGCAAGATCAACACCTCCTACGACGGCAAGGTGCATCCCAGCTTCAACCAGGTCAGGGTCCAGTCCGGCCGGTTCGCCTCCGACGCTCCGAACGTGCAGAACATCACCAAGAAGTGGTGGTTCACCACGGTCACTCGTGACTACACCGAGTTTCCGCCCGGCAAGGAGGGAGATGCGGCCTTCGTCAAGCACGTCAAGGCCATCGGCACCAACGGCCACGACTACTGGGCGGGCAACGCGCGGGACTACCTGGTGGCCTCGCCTGGCTACACCCTGCTGAGCTTCGACTACCGGGCGCAGGAGATGCGTGTGCTGGCCGGGCTGTCCCAGGAGCCCTACCTGATCGGCGCCTTCAGGGACGGCATCGACGTTCACCGCGCCACCGCGGCATTGATGTTCGGGGTCCCGATCGAGGAGGTCACCGACGAGCAGCGGCAGAAGGGTAAGACGATCGGCTTCGGCAACGTCTACGGCCAGTCGCCGAAGGGGATGAGTACCCAGCTGGGGATCTCCAAGGACGAGGCCGAGAAGCTCTACAACCTCTACTTCGGCAAGTTCACCAAGGTGGCGGAGTGGTTCACCAGGGTGAAGCGGGAAGGATTCGACAAGGGGATGGTCTACTCCTTTCTCGGTCGCCGGTCCCGGATCTGGGAGCTTCTCAGCGACAACCGCGCGATCCGGTCCAAGGCCGAGCGCATGTTCGTCAACATCCCGGTGCAGGGTGGCGGCGCTGACATCACCAAGCTGGCCATGGTGCGCGCGAAGCGGGCGATGGTGAAGCGTGGTTGGTGGAACACCAAGGTTCGGCTGCTGATGAACCAGCACGACGCGCTGATCTTCGAGGTCTCCGATGAGCTGGACCTGGCCGAGGTCAAGGACGCGCTGGAGCCTCAGGTGTCCTTCCCCATCCCCGAGCACCTCGGTGACTTCCCACCCTTCGCCGTCGACTGGGAGTACGGACCGCGGTGGGGATCGTGCATCCCGTGGGGCGAAGAGGACCCCCAAGTGCAATCTTTTGAAAAACCGAGTAAGTTGACACTGCGATTCTTGGAGCCCCCGGCACGGGACCGTTTCCAGGAGTTGATCAAGGTCCTGAAGTCCCACCCTGGTGAGGTTCCCGTGGTCATCGCCTTGGGCGAGGACCAGAAGCCGACGCCGATCACTGTGAGCGTCGATGGCGATCTGATGGGTGCGATCCAGGACGCGTCGGAAGAATACGTCGTGGAAGTGAGTACCGCATGAAGGTGAAGACTGGCGCCTCCCTCGGTGGAGGCCGGACGATCTCGGTCGAGCTGTACGACCTGGACATCAAGGAAGAGGTCGAGGGCTGGAACCAGCTGACCAGTGTGGCTCAGTTCCGCAAGCTGGCCGCCAAGGCCGACATGATGGTGGTGGACTACCTCTACCGAGCCAACGCGATCTCCAAGGAGCGGGCCTCGGAGCGGCTCACGGTGCTGAAGCAGGCCTTCGAGAAGTGACCCAGACCCAGGAAGACCAGGTGCTGGCGGTCATCCAGCGCAATGTCTCCGAGGTCTCCCGTGCCGCCGAGCTGGTCAATGATCTTGATCCGCCCAACCTGGGCGAGACCCACCAGGACCTGCACAACCGGCTCTTGATCACCCGCTCGGCGATGTCTCGCATCTCTGAGTTGATCGCCGAGCTGGTCCGCATCCGCGGTCGACTACAGGGCATCCTGGTCGATCGCAAGGGGGAGCTGGAGACGGCCAATGCCACCGCGGTCACCACCGGCTCCAAGCGGTTCCCGCTGGAGGACTACTCCTCCGCCCAGGAGAAGAACTCCCGGCTGGCCGCGGCCACGATGGAGGAGCGGACCAAGGTCCGCCAGATCGAGAAACGGCTCGCCGACCTCGAAGCAGCGCTGGAGTACGGCCGGATCAAGCACCGTGAGCTGGACCGCGCGGTGCGCGATGTCGAGATCCGCGTCCGGTTGTTGAACTGGGAACCAAATACCGGCTGATCCGCACCCACTGACCCGGATACATAGTGAGGGGAGCTTCTCCCCAACAAAGGTCCGAGCCAGCCCCTGTGGGGGAGGCTCACACGATGGAGGTTCTACATGCCACAGATCGATTTCGACGAGGGCTACAAGCGGAAGGGCATGTTCGACTACGACAAGCTCACGCTGGAGTCCCAGGAGAAGGCCCGCGTCTGCGTGATCGACCAGCCGATCATGGAGTACGTCCACACCCTGCGGAAGATCATCACTGAGAACGGTCAGCCGATCATGGTGACCGAGAAGTACGGCAAGGCCTTCGAGAAGACTCGCGAGGTCCCGAAGAACGATTTCGTCGGCAAGTACATCTGCCTGGGCGAGATCGAGGTCCTGAAGGACAAGGGCGTCGACAAGGAGAACTGCCCGGCCTGTCAGCTCGCGGCCGAGAACGGCGCCGCGGTGGAGGTGGCCAAGCGCCGCTTCGTGGTCCATGTGTTGAAGTACGAGACCAAAAAGAACAGCTTCAACCTCCTGGAGCCTTATGGCGCCAAGTTGCTGGCCTGGGAGTTCGCCGAGTCCCGCTTCTCCAGCCTGGTGGACATCCGGGTCGAGCACGGCAAGCTCAACGAGAAGGATCTGAACCTCGGTCCGTGCGAGAACAAGACCTTCCAGAAGTACGAAATCACTCCTGGTGCCTCCTGCGAGTGGCGTTCCAGTGAGGAGCGGATGAAGCAGACGGTCGCGATCATCAAGGCCCAGCGCGCTGAGGATCTCTCCCCCCTGCTGGGTCGCCGGGTCGAGGCCTACGAGCTGAAGAGCGTGGTCCAGGACATCGTCGATACCTACAACCGCGCCTTCGGTCATCCCGGCTCGATGCCGTCCTCCCCGGTGAACACCAACACCAGCACCGCGGCCGATGACATCGAGGATCTCCTCAGCGGTTCCACCACTCCCAAGGAGGAGCCGAAGGCTGAGAAGGCTCCGGATGATCTTTCCGGGTTGGAGGAGTTCGCTGCCTCCAGGGAGGAGCCGAAGGAAGAGGTCAAGGAAGAGCCGAAGACGCCGAAGTCCGGTGTCGAGGACCTGGACGACCTCCTGGCTGATCTTGAGGCCTGATCTTGTCTCCTCTCACGATTGTCGGGTTGGACCTCAGCCTCACCTCCACGGGTGTGGCTGAGGTCTACCTCAAGGACGGTGCCGCCGGAACCGAGTCCGAGATCAAGGTCTCCTCCTACGGGACCAAGGGCAAGGACACCGCCACCTTGGTCGAGCGGCACGATCGGCTTAAGCTGCTGGCCACTCGGATCGTCAACCAGGTGATCGACACCAAGCCGGACTTGATCTTGGTGGAGTCGCCCGCGTTCAACTCCCGCAACGGCCACCCCCACGACCGTTCTGGTCTCTGGTGGCTGGTCGTTCACAGCCTGGCCGAGCGTAGGTTCCGGGTCGTCGAGGTGCCGATCCAGTCGGTGAAGAAGTACGCCACCGGCAAGGGCAACGCCTCCAAGGACGAGATCCTGATCGCGATGACCCGGCGCTACGCCGCGGTCGAGTTCAAGAACAATGACGAGTCCGACGCCCTGGCCCTTGCCGGGATCGGAGCGGCCCATCTCGGCCATCATCTGGTGGAGCTGCCGAAGAAGAACCTGGAGTCGCTGGACTCCGTCCGATGGGGTGAGGACGATGGCTGAGAAGACCCTGGCTCAGACGTTGGCCGCGCTCCGGAAGAAGGACTCCGACCTGCGGGTGGGGAGTCTGGCCGACTTCGATATGAACGTGAAGGCGTTCAGCACCGGGAACCTCTCATTGGACTCCGCCACCGGAATCGGAGGACTCCCCCGCGGCCGAGTGATCGAGCTGTTCGGGGTTTCCCAGTCAGGAAAGACCACCGCGGCTCTCGGCACTGCGGCGACGCACCAGAAGCGTGTGCTGGCCGGTCTGGACGAGGGTGCGATCCTCTACCTGGACTATGAGTACAGCCTGGACGAGAACTACTGTGCGACGCTCGGTCTGGACGTGAACGATGCCAGCACGTTCATCTACGTCCAGCCGGACAACCTGGAGCAGGGTGCCCAGATCTTCCGGGATCTGACCAAGGCCGGGCACCTGGCGTTCGGGATCGTCGATTCGGTCGCGGCGATGGCCACCAAGAAGGAGATCGAGGCTGTCTCCGGATCGGTCTCCGTGGGGGAGCGGGCCAAGCTGATCACCCAGCTTCTGCGCACTTCCAAGGGGATGCTGCACCGCACCCAGAGTTCGCTGATCCTGGTGAATCACATCCTCGACTACATCGAGACGGGTCCGAGCTACAGCCGGGTGAAGAAGACGTACACGCCAGGTGGTTCCGGGATCGCGTTCTACTCCGACATGCGGATTCAGTTCATGATCGGAACGAGCGTGGGCGCCAAGCAGCTCAACAGCGTCACTCAGGAAGAGGAGAACATCCAGACCGCGGCGAACATCCGGGCCAAGGTGACCAAGAACAAGGTCGCCCTCCCGCAGCGGCTGGCCCACATGCAGGTCAGGTTTGGCAAGGGGTTCAGCCAGCCGTACAGCGCCTACCACGCGGTCAAGGCGCACAGGGGGATCAAGGTCACCCAAACGGGAGGTCGGCATACCATCCCCGCGGATCTGTCGCCGACGGGGGAGGAGACTCTCATCGTCAAAACGGAGAACGTCATCAGGCTGTTGGAGACCGACTCCGAGACGCTGGATAAGTGGGTGGCCAAGGCCAAGGAACTGATCGACAACTGGACCGATGACAAGGTCACCGATGACGTTGACTTCAACCCCGACATCGACCCAGACACGGGGGAGGTCCGCGATGACTGAACGTCAACTGGAAGGAGAGCTGATCGCATGACTGTTGATCTTGAAGCTGTGAAGGAGGAAGGGCACCTCCTCACCCTCGACGATGCGATGAGCATCCTCCGCGAGACTGAGCCGCTGGACGACAGCGAGTTCAACCTTGATGGCTCCGACGATGTCGAGTTCAAGCTCCCACACGGGTGGACCGACAACGGCATGAAGGAGGCCGCCCCGGACACCGAGACCAACTGCACGGTCAAGGTCAAGGGCGGTGACGAGGTCCGGCTGACCAAGGAAGCCTTGCTGAAGATGACCTCCAGCATCGGCCTGACCAAGGACTATGTCCTGCGCTCGCCAGGCCCACTGATCCAGGCCAACCTCAACTGGTGGGTCCGCCACAACGGAGTCAAGCAGGCCAACGGGATGCGGATGCTGAGCAAGGACGGCGTCGGCGTCGCGTTCATGAAGAACAGCCTGTTCAGCTTCCCCAACCTGCCACTGGTGGAGCGTGTGGTCGGATCGATCCGGGAGAAGTACGGCGACGAGCAGCTCTATGTGGATTACAAGATGTTCCACAGCCTGGAGCGCACCGCGCTGCGGATCATCATCCCGGCGTTCAAGCGGACCTTGGACACCGCGCGGCATTCCGTCGAGGTCCCGGACGATTGGAGCGTTGGCATCCAGCTGACCAACAGCTTGATGTCGTCCGCGGACACCAAGCTCAACGTCAGTGGCTACCTGTTCTCCTGGTGGTGCACCAACGGAGCGATCAGCCAGCACGCCACCTCCGGGGACTACAACCGCCGCGTGCAGGGCCAGGACTATGACGACGTACTCGACTGGGCCGGGATGTCCACCACGTCTGTCCTGGGCGACCTGGAGCGGGAGCTGGACGATGTTCAGGCCCTCACCCAGGTCTCACTGGAGGGTGAGCTGAACGACGTGGTCAAGGACGTGTTCCGCTCCATGGGCGTCCCCGCGCCCGCGCGCCAGAACGTCGTGGACTCTCTGGTCGAGTCCGACGACCTGACTGCCTACGGCCTGATGCAGGCCGTGACCCAGGCGGCCAACGACCCGCGGCTGTCGGACAAGGTGGCCGAGACCACGATGCGGGTCGGCGGCGTCATCCCTCACACCATGAGCGATCGCTGCGACTCCTGCCACAGGCTCAACCTGCGGTAGTCATGTCCGAATCGATCGAGCGAAAGGCCGAGAACTACCTCGCCCAGGGACGCGTCTCTGTGGTCGAGGTCTCGGCCGCCCGCGGAGAGTTCCAGGTGGCGGGGTCGTCCGCGATGCCGTACACCGTGCTGTTCGAGGGCGAGTGGATGTGCAGCTGCGAGGCGCGAATCCCGCGGTGCGCTCACGTTGTGGCGTGTCAGAAGATCACCCACTTCGATCCGGCCCGTAAGATCATGTTCAACTCCGGCGAGGAGAGTGACATCGACGCGATCCTCGCCGATGCGTTTGGGAGGTAACTGTGGTGGTCAAGGTCTGGGTCGATGATGATCTTCATGAGGCTCCATCCTGGGTCTTTCCCGACGGCAACGAGGTCAGCGTTAACTCCCTGGGGCTGATCGTCTCCCGGCAGCAGGATGGTGCTTACCCGAGGACCATCGCCGGAATCCGGGACTGGAAGGCCTTCAGCGTCGAGCGTGAGCCAGAACCCGCGGAGCCCGAACCTGAGGAAGAGACTCCAGAGACTTCTGAGGACGAGCAGCCGACCGCCGATACTCCCTCATCAGACGAGCAACTCCAGCCGACTGAGGAGGCCACCCATGGCAAGAGGAACCAACGAAGCCCCGTCTGACGTGACTCCTGAGTCGGAGGTCTCCGGTCAGGCGAACCCGATGGCCGAGCCGTCGGCCAATCCGACCGAGGCTCAGCAGGCTCAGGCGGAGTCCAGCTCGAACTCCGACGGCCCTTCCGAGGATGCGATCAAGCAGGCCCGCGAGGACCAGCGGAAGCGGGACGAGGACCAGACCAAGGCTGTGACTCGTGAGGCCAATCCGAATCTCGGCGGGGAGTCCTTCGGGTACCTGAAGCGGGACTGAGGTCCCTCTTCAATCTTTTGGAGTCTCACAAGCCCGCTCCTGGCCAACAACCCCGGCAGCGGGCTGGTGAGACGCCATCACTGACATAGGGAGCACGTCGTGACCATCCCGCCTGACCCGACTCCTAATGTCCCTGGTGTTCCTTCAGTCTCCACTCGGATCATCTGGGCTCAGTGGATCGATGTCTATGGCGACCCGATCACGTCTCCACCAACAGTCACCCACCTGGGCACGCCCTACTACGCGGTGACTCAGAAGGCGACGCTGTTTGCTAAGGACCGCCCGGCCATCCTGACTACGGGCGATGTTGGCGAGGGAACGCAGGGTAAGTGGTGGGCCGAGGTCATCGTTTACAACGACCCCGACCTGGTCGGCGATGTCTCGATCAGGATCAACCACTCGGTCCTGCCGGGTGGTGGGGTGGTCATCGCCGTTCCGTTGGGTGACGGATCTCCCCTCAACATTGGTGATGCACTGGCCGTGGAGGGTTCCACCCAGGGCCTGGTCGTCATCGCGGGCCCCACCGGTCCCACTGGCCTCACCGGTCCTCAAGGAGTACCCGGCCCACCGATCCAGGTGATCGACACGGTCGCCACTGTCGACGATCTGCCTGACGACCTCACCGCGGACGACAACGGATTCGGCTACATGGTTGAGGCCGACCTGGAGCTGTACATCTGGGTGAACGGCGATCACTTCATCTCCATCGGTCAGGTGCAGGGCCCGGAAGGTCCCACGGGACCAACTGGTCCTACCGGCCCCACCGGCACGACTGGTGCCACCGGATCGACCGGCCCGGCTGGTCCCCAGGGAGTCGCTGGCCCCACTGGCACTACGGGGGCTACTGGTGCCACCGGCTCCACTGGCCCTGCAGGATCTACAGGTGCCACTGGACCGACTGGACCCACGGGTCCTCAGGGAATCAAGGGTGACCCCGGTATCCAGGGCCCACAGGGCGTAGACGGCCCCGCAGGACCGACTGGACCCACGGGCTCGACCGGAGCTACCGGTCCTGAGGGACCCGCGGGCACGGGCTTCACCGTGGTCGGCACAGTTGCCGACGCTGCCTCCCTGCCTGGTGGTCTTGACGCGGACGACAACGGCAAGGCGTGGAAGACCGAGGACGACGACCATTTGCACGTTTGGTCCAACCCGGCCTTCATCGATCTCGGGTCCATTGTTGGCCCTACCGGAGCAACTGGTCCAGCCGGTGAGCAAGGCGTTGCCGGAGCGACTGGCGCAACTGGCCCTACCGGAGCAACTGGTTCGACTGGCGCTACCGGATCGACTGGTCCGGCCGGAGCTGACGGTGCCGACGGCGAAGACGGAGCACCTGGAGCCACCGGTGCGACCGGAGCAACTGGTCCAGCCGGTGAGCAAGGTGAGACCGGCCCGGCTGGCCCCACCGGCGCTACCGGAGCCACGGGTGCAACCGGTGCGTCCGGAGCCTCCGACTGGGATGAGATTGAAAACAAGCCGGTGGTGATCGCTGCAGGTGCCGACTTCGCCGAAGCCCAGGAGGCGATCAACTTCTACGTGCTGGGGCCTGAGGACGACGATTCCGGCGTGCCCACCGGAGGAATCATCATCCAGAGGCTGGTGTAGCTGTGGTACGTCTCTTCGCCGGGGCGTCTCCTCCGACAGTTGGTGAGGTGGACGATCCGGTCACCCTTGGCCTGGAGTTCTTCGTCACCGAGCGGTCCGAGGCCGCTGGCGTCTGGTACTTCCAACCCACCACTGGAACTGTCTCCTCGTCTGCCCGCACCTGTGCGATCTATGAGATCACTGGCGACGGCAACACCGGCACCTTGCTTTACTCCGGGTCTCTCACCCCGTCCGGCTCCGGATGGCAACGCCACAAGATCCTCGACACGGTCCTGCTTGACCCAGCCAAGCGCTATAAGGCGGCTGTTTTCCACCCCGCGGCTGGATACGTCGCTACCGGTAGCTACTTCTCCTCCGGACCTGGTGGTTCTGGCATCACCAATGAGTACCTGACTGCTCCTTCTTCCCCCGATTCCATCTCCGATCAGGGCTCGTTCTTTTACGGAGCGTCCATCGGATTCCCCAACGCCCAGTTCAACCAAGGTCAGTACTGGGTGGACATCGAGACCCGCAAGACCCCGTTCCTGGCTTCCGCCTACGGCCAGAACCCGGATGCTGCTGCCCCCGGCCAGTACACGGTTCCGATCACTGTCCCGGCCGGAATCGAGGTAGGCGACTGGATCGTTGCCAACATCTCGTGGTCCACAGGCGCGACCACCACGTTGACCAGGACTGGCTGGCAGACCGTCCTGACCGAGACCCAGGCCAACAACATGTGGACCTGCGTGCTGGCCAAGCAGTACACCGGCGGCTCCACGGTCAATATCGACATCGGTAACGGGACCTACTCCAAGCTCTGGGTCGGGATGTACTTCCTCGACGGCACGATGATCTCCGGGATCGAAGACATCGGCACCTACGGCACCCGTGGTGGTGTCTCCCAGACCTTTGTCACCGCCGCTGCGATGACCGCCGACGCCCTCCCGCGCTACTCAATGCACCTGGCGACCTGCCGGGCCGCGGCAGCCTCCGCGGTCGCTTCGATCGCCGCCACCGGCTTCGACTTCTTCCTCGACGCCTACGGCAAGTCGGCCGACGCGGGCAACGTCTGCTCGAACATCTGTTCCACGAGTGCCATTCCGTCGACCTCGATCCCCGCGGTCACCACCACCTTCAACGGTGCCTCCGGTAACGCGCTCGCTTTGACGTTGACGCTGAAGCCCTATCAGGCCGCCGACGCGGGGATCGTCACTACAGCCTTCATGCCGAGCTTCGACGACACCAACATCCAGGTCGGTGCGATCCTCACCCAGGGGGACGCTTTGCGGATCGCCGTGGCGACCGATTCGGCGCTGACCGACCCGGACTACTTCGATGGCACGATCGCTTCCAGCAACTGGGCTACCGCACGCGCCACTGGTCTGACGGCCAACACCAAGTACTTCATTGGCTTCGAGATCGACGGTGTCCTGCAGACCGACTACCAACTCACCGGCTACACCACCGGCCCGGATGTCCCCAACTTCACCGTGATCGCCGGGTCCTGCCAGCAGACCGGATCGAACCACGCCTCCTTGGCGCGGGTCGCCACCGAGAACGCGCGGTTCCTCTGTCACATGGGAGACATCCACTACGCCGATGCGCTGGACGAGACCGCCTGGCGTGCAGGCATGCTCTCCTCGCTCACCACGGCGAACATGAAGACGCTGATGAAGGACCTCCCGATGGACTACATCTGGGACAACCACGACCGGATCTCCAACGACGACGTGGACACCGACGAGGTCAACAACGGCACCACCAACGCACTGACCGTCACCCGGTTCCGGGAGTTGGCGGGGACCGCGGCCTACCCCGTCTCCGACGCCCAGTACCGGACCTGGCGGATCGGTCGGGTGCGCTTCATCCACACCGACGCCTGGACCTTGCGCGACGACCCCGATATCGCCCCCGACACGGGAGATATGTTTGGTCCGACCCAGATCGAGTGGATCAAGGACACCCTGGAGGCAGCCACCGAACCGGTGATCGTCTGGTTCTGCAGCTTCCCCAACCACAACGCTCACAACGGCCGCTGGAACAGCTTCGAGGACGAGACCGCGGCACTGGACGCGTGGATCTCCACCAAGCCCGGCATCCGTAAGCGATTGATCATGGTCGGCGGCGATTCCCACGACATCAAAGCCGACTCCGGCACCCGCACGGTCGGTCGTCCCGAGGACGGTTCACCACACCACAACTTCATCGGTGTCCCCACCCTCAACGCGTCTGGCTTCGACCAGGGCTCCAACACCCTCTGGGACACTGGCAACTGGGACATCGCTTCGATCACTACAGGTGACGGTGGAGCCTCCTACAGCCGTCTGAAGTTCGCTGATTCCGGAGACACTGTCCATGTGACGTGGGAAGCCGTCAACGGCGCCACGGGAGAGGTTCGAGCCAGCTACGAGCGCCAGCTCGGCACCATCAAGTTGAAGACAGTGTCCGGTACCGCGCTCGCTGTCGTCGGTTCCAAGGTGGCCGATACCCGGCGGATGGTCGGTGCGGCGTTCCGGATCAAGACTCCATGGCCTGCGCTGTCCCAGGTCGGTTGGCAGCCTACGGGAGTTTCCCTCACCCCGTATGTCGGTGGCACCACCCTGACCGGCACCCAGACCATCGACAGCAAGACGATGGTTGGCCATTACCAGGTCGCCGCGGGTGCCCACATTACGATCACCCGCTGCAACATCATCGGCCGGATCGACTGCGACCCGATTGGGCTCGACCGTGACTGTGTCATCGAGTACAGCGAGATCTACGCCGGGAATGCCAACGTCCCCTGCGTCGGATATGGCAACATCACCATCCGTTGGTGCAACTTGCACGGAGGCGCGAACACCGTTATCGGCGGCAGCAACACTCTCGTCGAAGACACCTGGATGTACGACCAGTATCTCGGTCCCGAGTCCGACTGGCATGAGAACGCGTTCCTGTCCAACGGTGGTGACGGGATCACCGTCCGCCGCTGCGTCATGCACGCCAACCAGGAGGACAACGGCTTCGGCGGTGGTGTCTCCACCGACTGTTCGTTCTTCGGCGATTTCGGACCCATCGCCAATGTGTTGGTTGAGGATTCCTTCCTCAAGGCCACGCCTGGCGCCTACGGAATCAGCTTGGGCTACAACCCAGCCAAGCCGTTCGGGTCCAACCCGACCAACGTGATTGTCCGCCGTAACGTCTTCCAAAAGAATGTGGGTGGGTTCACCGGAGTGATCGGGACGACCACTGGCTGGCTCGACGCTAACGGCAACCTCTTCGAGGACAACGTCTACGACGACGGGACCTTGGTCATCATCGCCTGATCCACCCCCAACCACCCGGATACAGGGTGTGAAGGTTTCATCAGCGCACGTCCGCGACTTCCAGTCGATCAAGGACGCCAAGGTCTCGTTCGGATCTTTTACGGTCCTGGTAGGCAGAAGCAGCAGCGGTAAGAGTGCCTTCCTGCGCGCCCTGCGCGCGTGCCTGCGGAACACGATCGTCCCGGCCAACGTCCGCCAGGGGTCGGCCAAGGCTGTGATCGACGTGGAGTTCGACGACGGGCCCACGGTGCGGATCGAGCGTGGGAAGTCACTGAGTACCTACCGTCTGATCAACGGCGAGACCGAGGAGACCTTCACTAAGTCCGGCCGGACGGTTCCGGACGGTGTTGCGAAAATCGCACGAGTTCCCCTCATCGCCGACACCGACGTGACCTTCAGCTTCCAGTTCGACAGACCCTTCCTGCTGGCCGAGACAGGCTCTCAGGCCGCTCAGGTGATCGGCTCCCTCACCAACGTCTCCCTGCTGCACGCCGCCGTCAGAGAGGCCAACCGGCGCCGTGGTGAAGCCTCCTCCACCCTCCGGGTCCGCAAGGTCGATGTGGAGTCCTACCGTGGCCGGATCAAGGAGTTCGCCGACCTCCCGGCCCGCAAGAAACAGGTCATCGCCGCGGAGGAGCAGCTGGCTGAGTTGTCGCAGCTGGAGGAAAGTCTCCGAAGTCTTCGGCGTACCGTAGGAGAGATCGCGAAGGCCAGCACCGCGCTGGCTGAGCTGGAAGCCGTGGAGCCCCCTGACGTGTCGAAGCTGCTGGAAGAGGTCGTGATCTTGAACGCCGTGCTGAAGAAGGTCGAGCTGGCCCGTAGCTCAGCCCAGAGCTTGAAGCGGTCGATCCAGGAGCAGGCTGGCACCGTGCGGAGCCTCAAGGAGCAGATCGCGGTGATGGAGATTGAGTACGACGAGCACCTGCGGGCCGCGGGGAAGTGCCCAGTCTGCGGAGCCGACACGTCGGACTTGACACACCGAAACTAGATATGTCATCCTTTTGGAGTCGCAGAGAGCGACACCACCCAAAGGAGACCAATCCATGTCGCACCCTGTCCCGGCTCCGCCCAAGAATAAGTGGCCCACTTGGCTGATCGTTCTGGTCGTGGTTGGTGGGGCTCTGCTGCTCTTGTTCGGGGGGTGTACCGCCCTCGTGATCGGTTCGTTGACTTCGAACGCGCCTGTGACGACCATCTCCGCGGCGCCTACTCCCACGCCGACGCCCACAGAGACCATCGCGGCTCCTAGCGCGACACCAACTCCTACACCGACGGAGCCTGATCCTGAGCCCGGCACTTCGTTGGCACAGCTGGCGAGCCTTGAGGTCAAGGGACGCGCCCCGAAGACTGGTTACGATCGGAACGAGTTCGGTCAGAGCTGGAAGGACATCGACCGCAACGGCTGTGGGCAGCGTGATGATGTGCTCCGCCGGGACCTGACTGACATCGTCACGCGATACAACTCTGACGGCTGCGTCGTGATCGAGGGCACGCTGAAGGACCCGTACACAGGTGAGGAGATCGACTTCGAGAAGGCCGACGCCAGCGAGGTCCAGATCGATCACGTGGTGGCCCTCTCTGATGCCTGGCAGAAGGGCGCTCAGCAGTGGGACGAGGGCAGGCGTGAGGAGTTCGCTAACTCGTTCCTGAACCTGCTCGCCGTCGACGGCCCTACCAACGCGTCCAAGGGCGACGGAGACGCCGCCACGTGGCTTCCCCCGGCGAAGGGCATCCGTTGTGATTACGTATCCCGACAGATCGCGGTGAAGGCCGAGTTCGAGCTGTGGGTTACCAAGGCCGAGCACGACAAGATGGCTGAGATCCTGGGCGGGTGTGAGGGCCAGCGTCCGCCAACCGCGGATGATGCCAAGGTTCCCGATCCGGACTCTGACACCGAGGAGTCCGCACCCAAGCCGAAGAAGACCAAGGAGCCCAAGCCGGAGAAGGAGCCCGAGCTGGTCGACGGTCCGATCCGTGGTGGTGCCTTCTGCAAGGCCTCTGATGTCGGCAAGCGCGGCCTCGACCCGCGGAACGGGAACACCTACATCTGCAAGTCCGACGGAGAGCGGAACCGCTGGCTTCCCTACTTCTGATCGTGCCTTGACACAGAGTGGGTCGAGTGGAAATTTCTCTCGGCCCACTCTGTTTTTCCGTTGTAGTTGACAAACCGAAATTAGAAGCTCATCCTGCAGGTAGCCCACATCGCGTGAGCTTCCCAAGGAGGCCAATCACATGTCCCAGCCCCAGTACGGGGCGCCCCAGCCGCCCGTACAGCCGCAGTACCCACAGCAGCCGCCGGTCCCGCCGAAGAAGAGTCCCGTGGCGAAGATCATCGTGATCGCGGTGGCCGCTCTCCTCCTCGTCGCTCTGGTTTCCTATCTCGCTCTCCAGGTGGCTCAGTCGAGGACCACGGTGCCCATCGCCCCCGCGGCTTCCCCCACTCCGTATGTGCCCCCGCCCGAGACGCCAGTCGCTGAGACCCCGATTCCCGAGACGCCGTCGCCGCAGCCGCCATCCACCTACCTGACCTACGCCGAGGCACGTGAGGGATTCGTCGGTGCCTACCCCATGGCTGTGTCCGAGAAGGAGGGTGACTGCGCCAGCGGTGGCGACTTCCAGAACGACGACGCCCAGACTGCGGGCCTCTACGTGATCAAGGACGATTGCCTGGCCCAGGTCGATACGCTCCTGGGAGATTTCCTGGGCAAGATGGAGGGAACCCGGTACAAGTACTACGTCCGAGGCACCAACTGGGTCACGACCTTCGAGACCCCGCGTGAGGCCGCAACCTTCGCCGTCGGTGCTGGCCTCGAAGCCGAAGTGATCTGACCAGAAAACCTTCTTGACACCTGACAACTGGCAGTACTAGAGTAACGTCTGCACCACCAAACAACTCAACAGTGAACGCTGAAGCAGAGACCGAAGCATAATCGGTTAACTCCCTTTGAATGAGAGTCGGGCGGTTCGATCCCGTCGTTGGGTGGTCCCAGATTAAACCCCGGTTGGCATTCCTTGTCTCTGTCTTAGCAACTGAAGGTTGAGAGGTGGAGACCGCTGAAAGTCGGTTATCTTACCATTGCAGAGAATCCCCGGCATTCGTTTCCTTGTCTCCATCTCTCCACCCTTCAGGATTTCCAGACCGATGAGCGATCCGTTAACTAATTGGTTCGAATCCGATACGGTGGTCAAGGCTCCCGTGTTCGCCGCAGCAGTACCTGGTAGAGCGGCATTTCGGGTCCTCGCCCCTTTGTCTGGTGGTCCTGATGGGTGCTTCACCTTCGAAGGAGAGACCGCGGAGCGGTCGTTAACCCTGTGATTACAGAGTCCCTGGCCGCCAGGTTCAGAGCCTGGTAGGCGGGGGTGAACCTCGACTGCTCATCTCTTGTCTCTCCCTCTCAGGTGCATCCTTCAGGATCTACAGACCGAAGCGACTTTCCGTTATTTTCGCATAGTTCAGAGGCAGAACGCCGGACCTAAACCTCCGGATGTCGGGGGTTCGAATCCCTCCGCGAAAGAGCTTTGATCGGGACGCAACCCCTCGTCTGTAGTTCCTGATGGGTGTAACCCCAGACCGACGAAGATTCGTTACCAAGGAAACAGTGGGTCGCAGGTTCGAATCCTGCCCGCCCGACAACTTCGGGCGCGTAGCTCAGTGGTAGAGCAACCGTAAAATTTCGAGTCCTCACTCCCTTGTCTGGGACCCCCACTTGTCTGCGAGGACCATCCTTGCGTAGACCGAAAAGAACGGAGACCACCATGACCAACGATCCACTCACCGCCATCCGTACCCGGCAGACTCCTCAGCGCGAGCAGGCCGATCCTCGCCAGGTCGTGAACAACGCTGGCGGATTCGTCTTTGAGATCTCGCCCGAGGACCGCATCCGCCGGTTCCTCATTCTCGGTTCGGCCGCATCGTTCTACCAGGGCGTGCAGGAACTGACCAAGGAGAACGCAGCCGAGATCCTCGCCTGGGCCGAGCACAGCCCCGAGCGTCTGGTGGAGATCATCAAGGAGATCTCGATCGAGGGTCGCGCTCCCAAGCAGAACGCCACCATCTTCGCCCTCGCCGCAGCCGCGGCTTCGAAGAACGAGGCCGGACGCAAGGCCGCCTTCGACGCCATGCCAGAAGTCCTTCGCATCGGCACGCACTTCGCCATGTTCGCCAAGTACCTCAAGCAGTTCCGTGGTCTCGGTGGCACCGGCCTGAAGAAGGCCGCTCGGCGTTGGTACGAGGTCAAGCGTCCCGACGCTCTGGCCTACCAGTTGGTGAAGTACCGCAGCCGCGAAGGTTTCACCCAGCGTGACCTGCTTCGGCTCTTCCACCCGAAGACCGACAACGAGCAGCGCAACGCGCTCTACAAGTGGGTGACCCAGGGCACGGTCTCGGAGAACCTGCCACGGATCGTCCACGGCTACCTGAAGGCGCAGGAGGCGACCACGGTCGACACCTGGGCTGGACTGGTCACTGACTTTGGTCTGAGCTGGGAGATGCTGCCGGATGAGGCGCTCAAGGAGCGCAAGGTCTGGGAGGCTCTGGTCGACCAGGGTCTGCCAATGACGGCGCTGATTCGTCAGCTCCCGCGGCTGACCCGGCTGGAGGTCGTGGCCAGCGGCCTGAAGAAGGGCAACCGGACGGCGGCGATCGTCGAGCAGCTGGGCAACCAGGAGTACCTGACCAAGGGCCGGGTGCACCCGTTCAACGTGCTGGTCGCTCAGCGGACCTACGCGTCGGGCCAGAGCTTCCGGGGCCAGACCTCGTGGGCTCCCGTGCGGCAGATCGCTGATGCGCTGGACAAGGCGTTCTACCTGTCCTTCGGCAACGTCCGGCCCGCCAACAAGCGGACCCTGATCGGCCTGGATGTCTCAGGATCGATGGGGGCGAGCTACATGTCGGACAGCCCGGTTACGCCGCGGGAGGCTTCGGCCGCGATGGCGCTGATCACGGTGGCCACCGAGCCCGAGGTCGCGGTCTACGGCTTCTCGACCACCTTCCGGGAGCTGTCGATCAGCCCGCGCCAGCGGCTGGACGATGTGATCCGGTCGGTGTCGAACCTGCCGTTCGCCGGAACCGACTGCGCTTTGCCAATGGTCGAGGCACTTCGTCAGGGGCTGGAGGTTGACACTTTCTCGACCCTGACCGATAACGAGACGTGGTACGGCGGAATCCACCCGCACCAGGCGCTGAAGAAGTACCGCGACAAGACCGGAATTCCGGCTCGGAACGTGGTGTGGGGGATGACGGCAACGAAGTTCTCCATCGCCGATCCGAACGATCCGGGATCGATGGACCTGGCCGGGCTCGACAGCGCTGCGCCACAGCTGTTGGCCGATTTTTCGGCTGGACGGATCTAGAAGTCCACGATGGATGTCAGGGCCGCGGCGGCGAGGGACGAGCACGAAGCGTCCCTCGCCGCTGCACGTCATCGGGAGCGTAGGGATGAGCTGCTGCGTCAACTACGGCGAGAAGACTCCCACTACTGGACCTACAAACGCCTGGCTCGGATCATCGGGTGCAGCCCGGAGCTGATAGCCAAGATTGTGCGTAGCACCTTGCCACGGTAACGCGTCGTCATCATGTAGTGTGCAACTGTGACGTTCGTGAAGAAGACCCACTGCGCCCACGGACATGAGTGGGTTCCCGAGACCACCTTCGTCCGCAAGAGTGATGGCGCCAGGATGTGCCGGATCTGCATGCGGGATCAGCAGAATCGGAGGAATCGTGAGGAGGCTCGGCGGAAGCGGGAGTTGTTCGGACCCAAGAGGAATGGGGCTCCAGCTCTTCCACCTGAGGAGAGGTTCTGGCCCAAGGTAGAGATCCGCGGCGAGGATGACTGCTGGGAGTGGACCAAGTCCAAGAAGAACGCTGGGTACGGAGTCTTCTACGACGGCGAGAAGACAACCACCGCTCATCGGTTCGCCCTGCGGTTGAAGCTTGGTCGGCCGCTGACCTCGGTTGAGGAGTCCATGCACACCTGTGACAACCCGTCTTGTTGCAACCCCGCCCATCTCGTGCTGGGTACTCGAACCAAGAACATGCAGGACAAAGTGGCAAAGGGGAGGCACCACAACCAGATCAAGAGTCGTTGCCCACGGGGACATCCCTACGACATGATCAGGAAGACCAAAACTGGGATTAGTCGGTGGTGCCGCACGTGTAAGTCGGAGTCCACCCGCAAAAATCGCTTGAGTCAGCTGCTGAAAGAAGATGCCTGATGGTGCACGTGTTGGTCGGCGATCTGCATCTTTCGGACAACCCACCCAGTTCGAGGACCGATGATTACTCCGATGACATCCTCACCAAGCTGGAGTGGATCGTCGACTACGCCAACCAGGTGAATGCTGAGTCAATCACTCAACTTGGTGACGTTTTCCACGTGAAGGTCCCACATCGGACGAGCCACGGCCTAGTTCGCCGGACCGCGGAGATCCTCGCCGCCTTCCGCGGCCGGGTCCTGATCGTCCCCGGCAACCATGACCTGCAGCAGGACCGGCTGGAGTCCATCCCGACTCAGCCGCTCGGCACGCTGGCGCTCAGCTCGAACATCACCCTGCTGCAGGGTCTGGACACCGAGACTGGGATCTACGGCATTCCCTACACCGATGACCTGGAGGATCTCCAGACGCACATGAACGTGGCCTGTGACGAGACCCTGGTCGGGACCCGTCCGGCCTTGATCGCCGTCCACGCCGCGATTTTCCCCTCTGGCATCAATCCCCCGTACCCGCACCTGGACGCCTCTCAGATCGTCACGGAGGGCGTCCCAGTGGCTATGGGGCATATCCACGACAGCTACGGGTTCTTCCGTAGCCACGATGCCTGGGTCTGCAACAACGGCGCGATCTCCCGTGGCTCCTTGCACGAGGAGACGCTGAAGCGAGAGCCCAAGATCACCCTGTTCGATCCAGACGCCACTGGTTGCCCATTCACCTCGGTGGACGTTCCGCATCGCCCGGCCGCGGAAGTCTTCCGGCTGGCTGAGGTGGCTCAGAAGCAGGAGCGTGAGGAGAAGCTCGACGAGTTCCTGGAGTCGGTCGGCAAGGTCTCCCTGACCAGCCTCAGCATGGAGCAGGTCATCGCCCACGCTGAGAGCACTGAGCTGTCACCACGGGCTAAGGCTGAGTTGCGCGAGATCATCGAGTCGGTCCTGTAGCGCCGATACTGATCGGGCATGAGCGCAGACAGCGTCGCCGTCGACACGGCCAAGGTCACCATCCACTCCTACGTCATCCGGCTCCACCACCCGGCCTGCATCAGCCCGATCTTTTGGGGTGACCCGTTGACGAAGGCCACCTCCTCGGAGGGCGAACTTCCCAGCTCCCCCTTCCCTGAGTGTGGGGCTCACCTGATCGTGGTCGGTCAGTCCGGTCACCTGATGATCGAGTCCCGCGGCCTGAATCCCGACACCGCTCAGGTCGTCGCCCAGAACCTGATCGGGCTGCATTACCGGACGCTGGCTCAGGTTTGGTACAACGACGACTTCTTGATTCCCGACCAGCCGCACTACCGCGCCACTCGGACTAAATCCGGCACGCCTGGATCTGTCGAGCGCCGGGAGGGTGGTTTCTCGGGTATCTCAGTCAACTTCGACAACCGCTTCGAAGGCAACGACTTCCTGGTGTCGGCTGACGACAGCTACTCGGAGAATGACGCCTTCGCCCGGCTGAACCGGATCTACCCCATGCTGGAGGAAGCGTTCCGGTCGTATCGGCGGTAACCTCTCCGGCATGAGACTGGAGATCCATGCAGGCGATGGCGGAGCGGACGCTGAGCAGTTCGCGGCCGAGCTGGCCTCCGCCATCAGTACCTTCTCCGGCCGTCCCGTCGAGGTCGACGGCCGGGTCCTGGTTCTCCACCGTCTTTGACCGCTCCCTCGCAACCCTGGCCGGGACGCACCGCATCCAGCGGGTCCCTGACACCGAGAAGCGCGGGCGGCGTCATTCCAGCATCGTGACCGTGGTCGCCCTGGACGAGAAGTCTCCGAAGTCTCTCCAGCTCGATAAGGGCGACGTGCTGGTGCACACCTATCGCGACACCGGGCCGGGTGGACAGCACCGGAACAAGACTGATTCTGCGGTCCGGCTCACCCACAAGCCAACCGGTGTGGTGGTCACCGCGGTGGAGTCCCGCTCCCAGCATGAGAATCGCCGTGTGGCGTGGACCAGGCTGGAGACGGAGCTGGGTCGCCGACAGGCCGAGAACGTCGCTCAGCGGGCCAACCAAGGCCGCCAGGAGGTCTTCGAGCAGGGTCGATCCTGGACCTGGACGGCCTGGCGCGACCAGGTCTCCGGGCCCGGTCGCAGCGCCAGCATGAAGCAGGCTCTGAAGGGTCGTCTCGGCTCCCTGGTTAGTTGACGATCCGACACACAGACGGCTAGGCTCCCGAGGACCAATTCAATCTGCCGAAGGGTCACTCTATGAAGCCTGCAGCCGTCGTGGCCGACATCGACAGCACCTTGGCTGACACCTTGCACCGACAGGGTCTGATCCTCCAGGGGGAAGAGCGGGAGAACACCGACTGGACCGCTTACGCCAAGGCGTGCGCTGACGATCTTCCCACCGCCACGGTCCCACTGCTGAGTCTTTTGAAGCCCCACTACAAGATCATTCTTTTGACCTCTCGGCCGGAGGAATCACGGCCTGAGACCGAAGCCTGGATGGCCAGGCACGATGTTCGCTTCGATCGGCTTGTGATGGACGGGAACTCAGGACTGGGAACCGTTGGCTACAAGCTGACCGGGCTGCGTGCGCTGATGGTGGAGTACGACATCAAGCTTCTGCTGGAGGACTCCTGGAACATCCGGACCGCGGTCGAGCAGGAGCTGGGCATCCCCACCCTGGTCGTCCGGGCGTACGCGCCCGAGGCTCTTGAGCTGCGGTACTGATGCGGGTGGTCGAGAAGTCTGAGCGTGTGGCCATCATCGAAGGCGACTGTCTCGACGTGCTGCGGAAACTGAAGGCGGAGACCATCCACGCGATCGTCACTGACCCTCCGTACGGTCTGAGCAGGGAGCCCGACATGGTCGAGGTGATGAAGCACTGGCTGGCGGGTGATGACTACGTCCACAAGGGCAACGGGTTCATGGGCAAGTCCTGGGACAGCTTCGTTCCCGGTCCCGCCGTCTGGAAGGAGTGCTTGCGGGTGCTCAAGCCGGGTGGGTACCTGTTGAGCTTCGCCGGATCACGCACTTTCGACCTGATGACGCTGGCGATCCGCCTGGGTGGGTTCGAGATCCGCGACTCAATCGCGTGGCTGTACGGGTCGGGATTCCCGAAGTCGATGGACGTGTCGAAGGCGATCGACAAGGCGGCCGGGGCGACGCGGGAAGTGATCGGGCTCAAGACGTACGGCGACGGAGGGACCTTCAACCAAGGCCCGGCATCAGGTCGCAGCGCAGGCCATATGGGCAACGTGGTAGCGCGTCCTCCGTCCGTCGAGACCACCCCGGCGACGCCCGAGGCCGAGCAGTGGCAGGGCTGGGGCACCGCGCTCAAGCCCGCGTTCGAACCGATCATCGTGGCTCGCAAGCCGATCCGGGGCACGGTCGTGGCGAACGTGCTGGAGCACGGCACTGGGGCACTGAACATCGATGGGTGCCGGATTGAGGGGCAAGGGGCCGAGCCTGGCCGGGTCCGCCATGGCGGAGGCACGAACGGTGTCTACGCCGACGACGAGTGGACCAAGGCGAATCAGGCAACCATGGGCGGGCCTATGCCGTCAGGCCGCTGGCCCGCGAACGTGATCTTGGACGAGGACCAGGCGGCCGCGCTCGACGAGCAGTCGGGGCGAACCGTCAGCAAGTCCGGCGGCAAGAGCACCAAGGCACTCGGGATCATGAACGATGACGCGTGGACAGCGAAGGATCTCCCCCGGACCGGGCACGACGACACCGGCGGCGCGTCCCGATTCATGTACGTGGCGAAGGCCCCGAAGAAGGAACGCCCGGTGGTCGATGGTGTAGCCCATCCGACCGTCAAGCCGCTGGCGCTGATGCGGTGGCTGGTCCGGCTGGTCACCCCTCCCGATGGGTTCGTGCTCGACCCGTTCGCTGGGTCCGGTACGACGGCTGAGGCCGCACTGCTGGAGGGATTCAAGACGGTGGTCATTGAGAAAGAGGCAGAGCACATCCCTCTGATCCAACTGCGTGTCAGGAGAGTGGAATGACTGCGGTCTGCGTGGACGCTCCGCAACGCATCCGGCTGTCCTGGTCCCGGCTGCAGAACTACGAGAAGTGCAGGCAGCGGACCAAGCTGTTGATGCAGGGCAAGAAGAGCCCGGTCACAGACGGCCGCAACTTTCTCCCAGGAACTTTGGCTGACCGGTGCATGCGCAGTTGGCTCAGCGCTGGCAGGTTCAATTCCGGCGGGATGCTGGAGTACCTCGATGAGGAGTGGGAACGCCACACCGGTCCGGACGCCGAGTACGTGATCAAATGGAAGGGCAACCACAATACCGACCAGCTCACAGTGCTGGAGGACGTGCGGACCGCGCTGAAGACGCTGGAGCCGATTCTGCTGAAGAAGGTCACCCCGTTCGCCTTCAAGCCGGAGTTCCGGTTCACCTCGGTGGTCGGCATCCCAGGCCTGAACGGCGAGACGGTTCAGATCGAGATCTTCGGTGCTGTCGACGTGGCGACTCACTTCGAGCAGGGCCAGTACGGGCTCTACGACCTCAAGATCACCCGGCGGGACTCCTACATCAAGTCCACCCTTGCTCAGCTGATCTTTTACGATCTGGCCTTCCGCGGCCACACCGGAGTCCGACCGGTCGAGCATGCCTTCTGGTGCCCGTTGCTGGACGAGACCGAGATCAACCTGACCGTCACCAACGACGATCGTCGCGAGATGATCTCCCGGATCATTGGCTACTGCCACAACGTCTGGGCGGGTCACTGGGAGCTGACCGAAGACAAGAACGAGTGCTGGAACTGCCCGACCAAGGCGGCGTGTCCGCGGTTCGTGAACCCGATCTCCAAGGACACCCAGGGTCGGAACCGCGTCACCTTCGACCGTGCTGACTTCGACCTGATGCAGGTCGAGGAGGCCGAGAAGTCGAACGAGGTACAGCTGTGAGCAGTGAGTCGAACGAGGAAGTCCTGGTCTCGCTGAAGCGCCAGCGCGAGAAGCTGGACGCTGAGTACCACCGCACGATGGCCGACATCCGGCACCGCAAGGAGCAGTACGACGCTCGGATGACTGAGCTGGTCGAGCTGGGGTGTGATGATCTTGACCAGGCCGTGGAGCTGGAGAAGAAGCTGCAAGATCAGATCCAGGCCAAGGTCGACGAGATCCGAGCGCTGCTGTGAAGGCGGCGTTCGATCGGGTGATCCTCAAGCAGGCCCTGGACGTGGTCGGCAAGATCGTGCCCAAGAAGGACGTGCCGATCCTCGGTCACGCCAAGCTTGAGGTCACCGAGGATTTGCTCAAGATCAGCGCCACTGACCAGATCACCTCGGTCGAGGTGACCGCTCCGCCCAAGCGGGTATCCGAGCCGGGGACCATCCTGATCCCGGTGCACGACCTGATTGCCTGTCTGGCGTCGAGCAGCTCTCCCGTCTTCGTGATCTGGGGCGAGGACGGGATCTGCAAGGCCCTCGCCGTCGGCCAGGCCCGGTGGTCGTGGAAGACGCCCTCGCTGAGCCAGTTCCCCAAGATCGACGCGCTCCAGGAGTCGGTGGTCTACCTGCTCGATCGCGAGCACCTGCTCCGTGCTCTCAGCGCGGTGAAGTCGGCCGCGGCCCGAGGCACCTTCCACCCGCGGCTGGAGCAGATCGGCATCCGCAAGGGCAAGGTCCAGGCCTCCGACGGCCGCCGCTATCACGAGGCGAACCTGCCCAACTCCGACATGCTGGACGTGGCGCTCCCGGTTCGCTTCGTCGATGAGGTTATGCCGCTGCTGGAGCGTAGTGACGCCGACACGATCGAGCTGGGCGTCCCCGACGAGACCACGATCTCGGTCCGCGCGGGCGACGTGATGGTGGCGACCCGGAAGAGCCAGCAGGTCTTCCCCGACATCGCGCACGCCTACCTGATCCCGGCGATGGCGAACAACACCGAGCTGAAGATCACCCGCACCGATCTTTTGGGAGCGATCCGGAGGCTCCGGATCTCCGCGGACCCCAGCACCAAGGCGATCCGGCTGACGCTCGGTGAGACCCAGTACGACTCGGTCGACGTGTCCACCCGACAGCAGCCCGGCGACTGGGCCCAGGAGCGGGTGACGGCCAGCTGGCCGGGTGGGGCTCGCACGATGATGTTCAACCACGAGCACCTGAGCAGCTTGCTGCAGCTGTTCGAGGACGAGAAGCTGGTCCTGAAGTTCGGTGAGGACGCGAAGTTCAACCCCAGCTCGGTGCTGATCCGGTCCGACGACCGAGCCGGGGTACTCCAGCAGGTTCGGGTGGATTGGTGGCGGAAGTGACTGAACGAGATCCCGGCCCAGACCTTCCTGGCGACGAGAACTTCCGTCCCACGATCGGTGGCACCTTCATCCTTCATGACCTTGGCCGTCCCGCCTGGGCCGACGCTGACACGGTCTCGATCGAGGAGCAGGTGGCCCAGCATCACAACAGGCTTCGCTACTACGAGCTGACCAAGCTCCGTCGCGGCGAGGTCAACCAGTACCGCGAGACGAGGTACCGGTGAGCATCCAGGCCGAGGTGGCCGCGGCCCGCGCCGACTACGAGCGCCGCTCTGGCCAGGCCCGGTTGCTGATTACCCAATACCGAGACGCCGTCCAGCAGGCCGAGGACCTGACCGAACGAGTGGACGACCTGGAGCAGATCGCGTCGCTGCTCAACCTCTACGCCGACGAGCGCCAGGCCGAGGTTCAAGGCAAGATCGAGGCGATCGTCTCCAAGGGTCTGCAGACCATCTTCGGGGAGGACCTCTACCTCCGGCTGGAGACCAAGCTGGTCGGCAAGCGCTCCGAGATCGACTTCGTGCTGGTGTCGAAGAACGGCGCCGAGACCCTGGAGACTTCGATCATGGATGCCCGAGGTGGCGGCGTGGCCGCGGTGGCCGGATTCCTCATCCAGGCTGTACTCGTCCTGCTCACCCCTGGCCTGCGGCCGGTCCTGTTCCTGGACGAGAGCTTCAGCCAGGTTTCCCTGGATTACCAACCCGGCCTTAGTGCCTTCATCAAGGAGCTGGTCGATCGTTCGGATCTCCAGGTGGTGCTGGTTTCACACTCGGAGGTTTTTGGAGAGGATGCTGACCAGGTCTACCGCTTCACCCAGACAGATGGTGTCACGACCGTGCAGGAGGTGTCATGAGTGACCCGGAGAACGTCGATTCCGAGAAAACCTCCACCGGGGTATCGGCTCCGCTTGGTCGGCTGGAGGATCACTTTGGTCGGTTGGAGAACCACTTCGGTCGGCTGGAAGATCATTTCGGTCGCCTGGAGTCCCACTTCGGTCGGTTGGAGGATCAGCTTGCTTCGATCCGACTCGTGATGATCATCATTCTGGGGGTGACGATCGCTCTCGGTCTGCTGTTCGCGGTCTTCTTGTACTTTGCCCTTGTCGTCAGCTCTTCGGGAAGCTTCTTCTGATGCTGACCCTTCGGTACCGACCACACCGTTTCGCGGACCTGGTCGGTCAGCCCTCCGCGCGCGTTGTCTTGCAGGCGATGGTGCACAGCGGCCGTATCCCAGCCGCCATGCTCTTCCGCGGACCGAGTGGGGTAGGAAAAACGAGTGCTGCTCGCATCCTCGCGGCCGCCCTCAACTGCTCCCAGCCCCACCTCGGTGACGCCTGCGCAACGTGTGAGTCTTGCCTGGAGGTCCAGCAAGGCGCCTCCCTTCTCGTACACGAGGTTGACGCTGCAACCAGCAACGGGATTGACGACATCCGGGCCCTGCGTGAGATGGCGCTCATGGCGGTTCCAGGGAACTGGCAGGTGTTTCTACTGGACGAAGCCCACGCGCTCAGCACAGCCGCTTTCAACGCCTTGCTGAAGATGCTGGAGGAGCCGCCTCCGCTGGTGGTCTTCGTCCTGCTCACCACGCAGCCGGAGAAGATCCTGGCAACGGTGGCAACCCGCTCGATGCCGATCGACTTCCGCACCATCGCGATCACCGACGTGCTGGCTCGCATCCGTCAGGTCAACACCGCGGAGCAGCTGGCAATGTCGGATGAGATCCTCACGGCCATCGCCCACGCGAGTGAGGGTGGCCTGCGGGAGTCGTTGATCCTTCTCGACCAGGCGAACCTCTCCCGGATCGACACCCTGGATCAGCTGCGGGTGCTTACTGGCCGCAGCGATCTCCCCCCGCGGATCGTCTCCGCTCTGCTGGCGGGTGACCCAGCCAAGGCCCATCAGCTGTTGAGCGAGTTCCTGGTCACTTCCTCCGACATCTCCGACCTGATTGCCGGGCTGATCGAGGAGTTCCACACCCGGTTCGACCAGAACGCCCTCAGTACCGACAAGCTGATCGCGGTGATGAAGATCCTCTGGGATTCCCGGACGCTGTCAGGCTCCCCGCGTTACCTCCGGGCCCAGGTCGAGGCCATGATGATCGTGCTCATCTCGCAGTTTCGAGAGACTTCTACGTCAGCGCCGATACTCCAGGTGCAGGAAGAGACCGCGAAAAAGTCTCCAAAGTCTTTGGCGCTCCAGGAGCCAGGGAGGTTGACCTTCGCGGAGATGTTCGACGAGCTGGAGGTAACCGATGAGCGACCAGACCAACTCACTGGCTGATGGTGGCGTTCCCGACGACTTCTGGAGCGTTCCCGAGAGTTTCATCAAGGACGAGAACCTCCGGCTGCTGCATTCGATCGTCTGTGCGCGGCTCCGGCAGGAGAACCCGGACGCCGACACGCTGGAGCTGATGGCGATCGAGCGGGTCACCAGCCTGTTCTTCTACATGCGTGACCGGGAGTCCGCAGGCGCCATGGGTCGCGACCAGGCCTACAAGGCCATGATGCAGCTCTGGGTCACGATGGCCGCTGATCTGCGCAAGACCCGGATCGGCGTCGCCGACGAGAGCAAGATCCGCGAGGGGATCTACGCCGACGTGGTCCGCGGGATCAAGAACGCGGTTCGTGGAATGGAGCCCGAGGTGGCTCAGACGGTCCGCAAGCGGCTGGTGGAGAGCATCGGCGCGTCGGGGTCGTAATGACTGCTTCTTCCTCCTATCACAACCGGATCATCGCGGACATGCTCCGTGATGATCTGCAGATGGACGGCACGCCTGCGTCGGCGCTGTCGGACATCTTCGAGCGTGAGCCAGTCCCGTTGACGGCGTTCATCGCTGACAACGCGTACCTGGGCAACCCGCGGCTCTCCGGAATCCAATTCGACTTCGTCCACAAGCTGGAGCAGATCTACCTGCCCGAGACCTACATCGCCATGGTCGAGGAGTTCGGCGCTCACTGGGCGGTCGGACCGATGAAGCACATGCTGGTGGCCGAATGGGGCAAGGGTGCCGGTAAGGACTCCTGCTGCCGCCTGGGCGTGACCCGAGCCGCGGACCTGCTGAGCTGCCTGCGCAGCCCGCAGGACTACTTCGGCTTCCCCCGGACCGACGACATCCACCTGCTCAACATCGCAGCGTCAGGCGACCAGGCCCGGCGAGCCTTCTTCTCCCCGATGCGGCGGCTGTTCGCCACCAACAAGCACCTGAGCCACATGCTGCGTGACGGTGTGGTCCCCGGCGAGATGGCCACCACCATCCGGCTGGAGAAGAACATCGAGCTGATCTCCGGTCACTCCGAGGTGGACACCCAGGAGGGCCTGAACATCCTGGTTGGGATCGCCGACGAGGTGAGCGCGTTCAAGACCAACGACGAGCTGGCGCGCGCAGGCATCGTCGCCGAGGGTCGGGCCAAGAAGACCGCCGAGGGCATCGTCAAGATGCTCCGTTCTTCCGCCCGCTCCCGGTTCCCCACCAGCTTCAAGGTGGCCCAGATCAGCTACCCGCGGTTCAAGGGCGACGCGATCCAGCAGGCGATGTACAGCGGCGAGCAGAGCATCATCAAGGCCAAGGCGATCGGTACCGAGTCGCAGTACTACCTCTCGGGGCCGTACTCCACCTGGGATGTGAATCCGCGTAGGGACGTGGTTCGGGAGAAGTTCCAGGACGACTACGACGAAGATCCCGAGATGGCCGCGGCGATGTATGAGTGCAAGCCGTCCGGCGCCGTCAACCGCTTCATGCGAAACGACCTCGCGATCGCCCACGCTTTCTCCGATGTCATCCCCGACCCGATCGCCGTGGAGTACTTCTGGGGCCTGCCGGACAAGATGCCCCTGGAGGAAGGTGCTCCGCCCGAGATCCGTGGCTGGCAGGTGCGGTTCCACTTCCACCACGATCTTGTGGCAATGCCGGGTTCGGCCTACTGTCTGCACGGGGACCTGGCCAAGAACGGCGACCGCGCTGGCGTAGCCATGTCACACGTCCGGACCTGGATCGAGACCCAGCCCAACGATGCGACTGACGTGTTCGAGCGGCGACCGATCGTCAAGAACGACTTCACCTTCAGCTTCGAGGCCGACCTCAAGGCGGTGAACCCTGACACGGGTGAGATCGCCGCCCGTGAGGTGCAGATCCGTTGGTACCGCCAGCTGATCTGGGAGCTGATCTCCAGGGAGTTCTACGTGGCCTCAGCTACCTTCGACGGCTGGCAGTCGCTGGACATGATGCAGATCCTGCTCAGCCGCGAGATCGAATCCAAGCTCCTTTCCCTCGACCGCAAGCCTGACGGCTACTTCGCGCTCCGGGACGTGATCGAGGACAACCGGCTGGAGGGCTACTTCCGGCCGCTGCTAATCCGTGAGATCTCCTCCCTGCGCAAGCTCCCCAACGGCAAGATCGACCACCCGATCCCCGGCAGCAAGGACGAGTCCGATGCCTTGGCCGGATCGGTCTGCGGAGCGCTGGAGATGGGCGGCGACGAAGGCTCCAACCTGGAGAAGCTCAAGATCGAGGACCAGCTGTCCCACTACGCGGTGATGGCGAACAATCACTCCAGCGGGCTCGGCTTCGGCGGTTCCCTGTCCCTGGGACTGGCCTCACGTGAGAGCCTGACAGAACTTGGTTTCGGTGGGTGAGGGGAAGTACATGGCACTGCCCGAGAACGCTCCGATCAACGGGAGCCAGCAGGACGAGAAGGCGGTCCCGCTGGAGCTGAACGTTGAGTTGGGCACGGGGCCCCTGATCCCTGGTGGAGCCTCCTGGCTCGACTGGATGGGTGATGGCACTGCCCTGATCCTGAACAAGCCGCTGGTCACCCTCGACCAGCTGGTCGAGATGCGTCGTCGCGACGGTCAGTCCAAGGCGCTCACCCAGCTCGTCACCCTCCCTCTGCGGCTTGCTCTCCAGACGGGGGAGTGGATTGAGCCCGAGGATGGTGACGCGGCGAAGGAGACTGAGTTCGCCAATCAGATGTGGACGCTGCCTCCCTCCTCCGGTGGCATGAGTGTCCCGCGTGGCAAGCTGATCCGGCAGATCCTGCTCTCCCTCACCGACGGGTTCGCTGCCTTCGAGATCGTCCGGACGTGCCCGACCGACGGCCCACTCAAGGGCAAGTACGTGCTGCGCAAGCTCGCCTACCGGGACCCGCGGACGATCACCTTCAAGACCGACAAGCACGGTGGCTACGCAGGCTTCCGACAGGTCGCTATGTCCCCCGATGGCACCGCGATCGACGAGACGTTTGAGCCAGCCAAGACGCTCACCTTCGTTCACCACGACGAGATGAACCCGTTCTACGGGGTGAGCGCGTTCGAGTCGGCCTACCCGCATTTCGACGCCAAGCGGAAGCTCTACTACATCGCCCACCTGGCGGCCCAGTTCGCCGCGGTTCCAGGACGAATCGGCAAGATCCCACCGGGCGCCCGGCCAAGCGAGGTGTTGGCCTTCGTCCGCTCCCTGCAGGAGTTCGCCTTCAACACCTCGATGGCCCTGCTCCCCGGCTACGAGGTGGACAACTTCAGCGGCTCGGCCAACTTCGACTTCATGAAGCTGATCGATCACCACAACCTGCAGATGAGCAAGTCGATCCTGGCCAGCTTCTTCGACAACGAGAGCCGGACGGTGCTGATCGAGAACACCGGTCAGGACGCCAAGGCCGACATGTTCCTGCTCTGCCTGGAGACGATGGCGACCGATGTCGGTGAGACGCTGACGCACCACCTGATGCCCCAGTTCATCAATTTCAACTTCGACTCCAAGAAGTACCCCGTGTTCAAGCCGGGGAAGCTCTCCGACCACGCCCGTGAGGCGATCAAGGAGATGTTCAACACCGTGGTGGTCAGCTCGATCCTCAACAGCACGCCGGAGTTCGTCCGTGAGCTGGAGAAGAAGGTCACCGAGGACCTCGGTCTGGACATCGACTACGAGGAGATCGAGAAGCGCGAGAAGGAGGCCGCGGAGCAGCAGGCTGCGATGGCCGAGGAGCAGGCCAAGATGCAGGCCATGGCCGGTCCGCTCGGCGAGGAAGGCGCTCCGCCAGGCCCCGGCGGTCCCCCTGCTGGTCCTCCAGGTCCGTCCAAGCCTCCTGGTGACGTGGCCGCGATGACCGCGGCGATGGACGAGCTGGTGGCCAAGGCCAACGAGTTGTTCCTCTCCCGACCGGACATGAAGCTGAACCCTGTGGATGCAGGGATCTGATGGCCAACGAGGAGGAGATCCCCGGCTACCAGCGCCGCACCTCGACCGGCCAGGTCGTCAACGTCAAGCCGCACCAGCGCGGCAACCAGGAGGCGGCCGACTCGGTCCTGACGCTGCCCGGCCGTCCGCCGATCGCGGCCAAGCCAGGCACTTTCGCCAACGGCCGGTCCATCCCCAACGTCTGGATCGAGCCAGTCGAAGAGCTGGAGATGGAGTCCCCGGACGATGAGGTGTCGCCGGAGGCCTTGGGTGTCGCCGACAAGCTCCTGGCGAGCCTGGACGGTGTCCCCGGCTCCGAGGCCGCCGTCCGGGCGCTCAGAGCGCTGCAGCACAAGACTCTGCCGAAGCCCTCCGTCTCCGACAAGACGGCCAAGGTGATCGCGGCCGCTCAGAAGATCAGCGCTCAGACGATCGAGCTGGCCAGCCCGGTCAAGATCTCCTCCTACAAGCGTCGGAGCAACAAGACCGGCAAGCTGGTCGATGTCCGCTCCTACGTCCAGCTGCGGGATCTGGTCAGCGCGCTCGGTGGTCCCCAGCTGGCCGCCCAGAAGGGGATCACCACCCAGATCTTCGCCGCGGCCATGCCCGAGGCGCCGAAGCGCTCCTTCGATCAGCCCGACCGGCCAGCCCTGCCGCGCCCGAAGCGCTCCTTCGATCGATTGCATGAGGGGGACGCCCCAGAGCACAAGCAGCAGGTCAAGCCTCTCCGCGATGGCGAGAAGTCTCCAGACGCTCCCGAGAAGACCACCGACGCCGCGATGCAGCGGCTGATCGACTTCCTGGCCAACCGCCCCGTCGGCAAGACCAGCCGCGGCCCGAACCGTCTCCTGACCAAGCAGGAGGACGGCTGGACGATCGACTACAGCAAGGACCAGCCCGACGAGGTCGGCACCACCGTCACCGACGAGAAGGCGTTGGAGCTGCTCGGCCGCGACAAGATCGAGAAGTTGGCTGCCCACGAGGACTCCGAGAAGTCTCTGACCAACGCCCCGCCCGAGGATCGCCCTACGCCCGATGCAGGGCTCACGGGCGAGGAGGCCAGGGGTAAGGTCAAGGACGCGTTGAACGAGGCTGCAGAGGCCACCTGGGGCTCGCACCGGCCCGATGAAGAGGGCCCGCAGATCAACAACCTGGCCAACGGCACGGTCTTCCCCGACGATGTCTACGACCGGCCCGACCTGTACTCCTTCGGCGAAGGCGGCATCCAGAAGGAGTCGGTCGACACCGTCCAGAGCCTTCGCGGGAAGCCGGACAACACCCCGATCACGGTCTACCGAGCGGTCCCGAAGGGCGTCAGCGAGTTCCGCGAGGGCGATTGGGTCTCCATCTCCAAGGCCTACGCCCAGCAGCACGCCATCGGGGCCATGCCAGACGGCGGCGACTTCGATGTGATCGAGACGCAGGTCCCGGCCAAGACCGTCCGCAACGGCGGCAACGACCTGATCGAGTGGGGCTACTGGGGTCCGACCAAGGACACCAAGAAGATCACTCCAATGATCGCGCCCCCCGGCGACCTGCTCTCCAACGAAGAGCAGCGTCGCTGGAACTTCCAGAAGATGCACCGTCGCACGATCATGAACCGCGGTGGCATGGAGGGCGAGGAGAAGACCTACAACGGCGTCACGGTGGGCAAGGCCGCGGTCACTGGAGGTGGCTTCGATGTCTGGGCCACCGATGAAGAGGGCGAAGTCATCGGCTACGGCTACTTCCAAGATCAAGGCGAGAGGCTCAACCCGACCACGGTGCAGACCCGGTCGGACATGAACCCCAAGCCGATCGAGTCGGCGATGCGCCGCTACCTCACCGAGACCACTGGTCGTCCCCTGACCGACACTCGACCACCTCCTCCCGCCGTCCGTGAGGGCTCCAAGACGCCGCCCAAGCTCGGTGATGAGTACCTGGTCACCGCATCCGGCCTGCTCTCGTTCAAGGGCCAGGACTACCGGCTCAGCCCCGGCGACAAGGTCTTCCAGGTCCACGGCTACGGCGATGACCAGGGGTACCTGGTGGAGAACGCCGAGGGCGAGCGGGTCGCGCTGATCAAGGACAGCTTCAACGGCTCCAGCACTGTGGTTGGCGAGGATGTCAACAGTGCTCTCGGCTATCTGATTCTCGACGCCCAGCGTGCTTTCGACTATGACAATCGGCAGGAGCCTGAGGACATCGGCGAGGAGCTGTGGCCGGACGGAATCCTCAAGCCTGATGCCTTCCTCACCCCGGTGTGGACGCACAAGAAGAAGGCGTCGATCGCCGATCTGCTGAGCCAGCTGCAGCCTGAGCTTGAGGACCCGCCTGAGGGCATGACCCTGCAGGTCGGCCACGAGAGCTTCCGCGCCACCAGCTCCGGGTGGCGCCGCTCCGACGGCACCCCAATCAACTCCCTCCAGCTGTCCGCGCGTCTGGCCAAGGGATTCTTCCCCGGTCTCTCCCCGGCCGAGGTCCTGTTCAACGCCCGCCAGGCCCCGTCCGGCAACCCGCCGAAGACCTACACCCATGCCGCCATCCGGGACCCCGACGAGCACGGTCTGTCTGGGTTCCCAGCCGCGGTTGGTGGCACCAAGGACATCAAGTCCAAGGCCCGTAACGCCATCCGGGACGCGGCGAAGTTCGTGCCTGAGTCAGTGGCCAAGCGGTTCCCGGTGACGTATGTCGGTGGCCACTCCCAGACCAATAAGAGCCTGGCGCAGATGAGTCCCGGCACTCTGGCCTTCGTTCGCTCTGACGACAATGACGGTCGTAACCAGACCCTCCATCTGCCCGACACGCTGGACGGAGACGACTTCCCTGGCGTCGTCCTGGCTTCCCAGTCGACGGGTTGGATGGTCCCATCCGCGGCCACTCCCTACCAGGCGATCGTCAACCACGAGACCGGCCACATCTGGGAGAACATGATGCTGTCCCAGGGCAGCGCTGAGCTTCAGGACAGGTTCTACTCACGGCTGGCCACGGCGATCGCCAATGAGTTCGGTCTGTCTCCCGACTTCTCCAACGACGCTCGGCTGCGGTTTGCGGTCATGTTCGACAAGGCCCGGACCAGCTTCAGCTCCGGCCTGTCCAGCTACAGCGCCACCAACGAGCGCGAGGTGATCGCCGAGGCCTGGGCCGAGTACATCGGCGCTGAGACGCCACGTCGCATCGCCCTCATCTTCGGCTCTACGATCCAGGAGATGTTGGACGAGCTGGCCGAGGAGTTCGACCGTAGCGTCGCCCAGGATCTGAAGGAGGACTGATGCAGCTTCCGATGATCTGCGATTCGTGCGCGCTGAGGATGAGCCCGGCGACTTGCGCCGCCTTTCCCGAGGAGATCCCGCTGAACGCCATGCGGGCGGAGCGCCATGATGAGCCGCGGCCGGACCAGGAGAACGATCTGGTCTACGAGTTCGATAGCCGCAAGGCGCTGGAGCGGGACGCTTTCGACAAGTTCCGTGAGGCTCTGGGGAGCAAGGCGCTGTAGTGGACCCCCAAGAGCTGCTGGCCCTGGTGGATTCGCTCGAACCAGAAGGCCAGAGTCTCCCCGACGCGCTTGCACTGCTCCGGCTGGTGGTGATCAACAACCCCGAGAAGACGGCCACCGAGCTGCGTGAGCGATCCGACGTGCGTGACGCCATCGCCGCGGTCGAACTGTGGCTGGCCGACGCCTCCGCTGCGGTGATCGTGGTCGCCGGAGCGCTCCCGGTTGCAGCTGGCCGCGCGATGCGTCGTGACACCGCGCTGACGCTGACCAAGTTCCGCGAGGACATCACCTTCAACGATGCGCGGATCGGCGAGTGGCGTGAGGACCCGACCCCACATGAGGTCTGGGGATCTCGAATCGTGCTGCGGATTCAGTGGTTCCTCGACTGGCTCCGTCGCCAGGTCGAGTGGATGGGCCTGAGAGCTTCGTACAAGCGCTGGGTGTCCCAGCTGGCCCCGAATACCTGCAGCTACTGCCGAGCCCTCCACGGGGTCGTTCTGCCCGTTGGAAGGTCGTTTGCGGCCGAGGCCCGCAAGGTCGGCTGGACCCGCATCTATGGCGGTCTTTTTGGGCCACCCCTTCATCCTTCGTGTCAGTGCTGGCTTGAAGCTTTCACACAGGAGGAGTACGACGCGCTGGTCGATACTGCTGGAACGAGGAGGGCCCCATGACCGAGAACAGTGCAGTTGAGCAGCTGGAAGACCTGCTCTCACTGACCCAGGACGACCGCGACCTGATCGTCGAGCTGGGCAGCCGAGCCAGCTTGGACCGCTCACCCAAAAAGAACTGGGTTGAAGAGAGCGGTGAGCTGCCCGGATACGTCCGCGAGATCGCGCGATCGATTGAGAAGAAGCGGGGCGTCCCGCTGTCACGGGCTATCGCGCTCGCGATTGGAGCTATTAAGCGCTGGGCCTCCGGCAGGGGAGACGTTGACCCGGACACCCGAGCGAAGGCCCAGGCTGCGTTGATTTCTTGGGAAGCCTTGAAGGCGAAGAACAAGGCCCGCAAGAAGGATTGATGTCTGAGTTCCGGCCGGTCAGGGAGCGGTTCCGCGACAAGGCGAACCGTCAGGCGCTGATGTCCCGTGGAATCGTGATGCCTGCGGACCTGGCGCTCTGGGCGCGCAAGCGCGGTTTGCTCAGCGTCTACATCGAGTGGCTCCCGGCCCGTGGCGCCTACCCCGGTCACTGGCAGGTCATCCGGCCCGGCCACAAGACCGATCCCGAGGCTCCGGCCTGGCACCGCGGCAACAAGACCTGGGTCGCTACCTCGGTGACCGAGAAGAACTACCACGAGGAGAGCGCCCGGTTCTGGGCCAGTTCCCACTTCGCGGTCGATGACTGGGGCAGGGTCGAGGGACTCGGTGCCGCGCTGTTCCCGGATACCGTTCTCCGGGAGCTGAAGGTCAGCGTCATTCCTGACCTGGAAATCCGTTTCAGGCCACACCGACGGGTCTCGCAGAAACGTTCCAGCCGCCGATACTGATCCGGTGAGGGCGGGCTCGGGAGGCAAAGATTCCGCTCTGGGTCGGAAGGAGCGGGATGTTCTGGTGGAGGAGATTCGTGGCACATCGACTGCAGGCGGAAGGCACCAGCGGAACGGACATCATGGAGTTCCAGCGCGTCTTGAATCGTCGAGCCAGACACTACGGAATCCAGGTCAAGGAGACCGGTGTCTACGACGCTGAGACGATCGCCGCGGTCCGCAGCTACCAGGACATCAAGCTGAACCTCAAGGCTGACGGCTTCGTCGGCCCACTCACTGCGGCCAAGCTCCACATCCAGCTGGAAGAGTAACCATGGAGAAGTTCCGGGTCCACCACTTCGTCGGCATCATCAGCCTCCTGGTCGGCCTTTCGTTCCTGGGTGAGACCTATCAGCTTGTCAGCCGGGCCCTGACCGGCGCGTTCCAGCTGATGGCGTGGGCGCCAGGACTTAACGGTCAGCAGGCCTGGGGGGTCGTCTTTCTCGTCGTGGGGGTCTTCGTCCTGGTCTCCTGGCACGTCTACGTGCGAGCGGTCGCCCTGATCTTTGCGGCTGGTTCCTGGGGTGTCTTCTCCATCGGTCCGCTGTACGAGGCACTGGCTGGCCCGGACGCCGACAAGACTGGAGCCTTCGCTGGGATCATGGCACTGGCTCTGGTCACTGCCTGCGTCCTGGCGGTCCCCCGGTTGTACCAGGATTTTCAGTCCCGCGCTGCTAAGGTGAGCGCGTGAACGCGAAGACTTTGGAGACTTTGACCAAGCTCTCCAAGCACGCGTCCCACAACGGTACTGATAAGGACGAGGTCAAGCTGGCCGGGATCGTCTACACCAAGGAAGGGGAGATCTGGGACCCCATCCTTCACCCGCGGAATCAGAAGGGGCACTTCGTCAAGAAGGGCTTCGGCCTCTTCCTGTTCGGGCACAACAAGAAGGCGAAGTTCACCTCCCCCGGCAAGGTCGAGATCGACTACGAGCTGGAGCCCGGCGATATTGCGGTGAAGACTCCTGTAGGGAACCTCTACGTTCGACACCCCGACGGCAGCTGGACCACTTACCCGTCGAAGACCAAGTACCAGCCGACCACTACGGCAGCCAAGTACGCCGACAAGTACTTCAACAACAAGACCTGGGTCCAGGTCGACTCCGCCCCCGCGGTGGAGGTTCCCGGCAACGATGAGGCTCAGGCTAAGAAAGGCCTGACCAGCGCCAAAGTCGGCGACCCGGTCACCGCACAGCAGATGGCCTTCCTCCCCGCCGGTTCACAGACTCAGGCGGTGAGCGGAGACACCCTCACCAAGAACGGCGACGGGCACTGGGTCTCCGCTGGCGGTGTTGATGCAGGTGTCTGGGCCGCGGCCGACCTGAAGTTGCTCAAGGTCGGTGGCAAGAAGGAGACCGCGGCCCCCGACGCGCCTGACCAGGAGAAGAAGCCCCTCAGCAAGAAGCCGCTGGTCACCTCCAGCAAGGACGCCCCCGAGACGCCCGCGGTGTCGATCTGGGGCAAGGCAAAGTCCCAAGACACGCCGATGCCTAAGACCTACACCGATGCCGAGTTCAACACCGCGGTCGCAGACCGGCTCCCCGAGGGCACCAAGGTGGTCTACGAGGACTCTGAGTACGGGCTGGGCGCTGAGTACACCAAGGGTGAGAACGGCCTGTGGAAGAGCACACACGCCAAGGACTTCACGGTCACCAGCGCTGATCTTGTAGCCGATTCCGACGGTTCCGAGGGCATCTGGCAGATCAACCCAACTGACGGTGAGAAGTCCGAGGACGAGCCGACCGAGAAGGAGATCGAGGAAGCCGACAAGTACGTCGAGGCGGTGGAGACCCAGCCGGAGCCGATGGAGGACTGGGAGAAGCAACTGCTGGACGACCCTTGGGCAACGCCACCTCCAGGCACGGTCGACCCTGCTCCGGTCCAGACCGGCCTGGATGACGCGGACTCGCCAGCGGCCCATCCACACAGTTACACGGGCGTCGACCCGTGGCTTGATCCTTGGGCAAATCCGACCGAGGACCCCTGGAAGAAGGCACCCGACACAACTCCGCCGCCTGCACCATCGGCGGCCGCGGCCCGCAAGGTTGACAGTGCCCAGGGTTTGGACGCCTTCCCGGTGGGCACTGTTGTCCGGCAGGAGGATCTCGACAAGAGCTGGACCAAGCAAGACAGTGGGAAGTGGCTCGATAATGGCCCCAACGGGATCACTGACACCTCCCTGAGTCTGCTCGACTTCTTGGACGACGGTGAGTTCTTCCAGGTCCAGCAGCCGAAGGACGAGGACAAGCCAGACCCGTTCGACTTCAACGATGTCGTGGACGAGCCCACGCCTCCGCTCAAGGAGCAGTCCAAGAAGCTCTTCGACGAGACGATGGATCTGCTCAAGAAGCAGTTCGGTGAGTCCACGAAGAAGGACGAGCCTAAGGGTCTCCAGGTCGGCGACAAGCCCCAGACACAGGAGGAGCTGGACGCGCTCCCGGTCGGCACCGTCATTGAGAGCCAGATGGGTTCCAAGCTCAAGAAGACCGGCCCGAAGGTCTGGTGGCACGAGAAGGCGGGGTACGAGGTCAACCCTCCCACTGGGCTCAAGATCACCGAGCTGGGCGAGAAGCCGGAGTTCACTCCGATCAAGGCGGAGCCTGTCTCCGTGCCGGGCAAGAAGAACAAGCTGACCGCGGCCAACCCGCTGGACGCTCCCGAACCCAATGGCGAGCTGACCTCGGTCGCGGGCAAGGATGCGATCAGCCAGCTGATCTCCCCTGAGGGATTCACCCATCCCGTCAGCAAGACTGTCTTCCCGTTGGAGAAGGGTGACCAGGTCCTCCAGCACAAGATCACGTCCGAGTCGTTCGCAATCCTTGATTCCCAAGGAAACAAGAAGTTCCAGGTCAACAAGCATGGCAAGAAGTACAAGTGGTCGCCGCACATCCCGAAGTCCAACTACAAGACGATCTACACCACTGAGCTGAACTCCGAGACCTTCGACCCGGCGGCCGAGGCGCTGCCCGATGTCAACGACTTCCTGAAGGGCAACACGTTCACCCACCCGGCGTCTGGTCTGAAGGTGACGATCGGCGAGAACGAGAAGCTGCTCCAGCACAACTTCACGGCGCACTCCTACCTGGTGGTCAATGACCAGGGCGACATGCTCTACAAGATCGACGTGAAGGGCAAGAAGCAGAAGGCAGGCACCAACCTCAAGCCCTCGAACTACCACGAGGTCTTCGACGGCGCGCCGAAGTCGGAGCAGGTCAAGTTCAAGGTGACAGACAAGGATCTGTCCACGCTGAACCTCGCCGAGTTCGACGAGGCGATGACCGCGGCCAAGCCGGGTGACTACCTCAATGTCCCGGTGGGGGGTGGTGCCTTCGAGCTGGTGAGCAAGCAGAGTGATGGCACGTGGGCTAGTGATGACATCCTGGGCGATGGGCTCGAAACGCACAACATCAAGCAGCTCTACGTGGCCTACTCCACCACTGATGCGAAGTCCGACAGTGGTGTGCCAATTGGCCCGAAGGAGTTCCGTCAGTGGCTCAAGGGTCAGCCTGATGGGACCGTCGTCACCGTTCCGTCGGACTTCGCGACCAAGCAGCTGGTCTACTCCAAGCTCGACGGTGAGTACACGCTCAGCGAGGTCGATGAGACTGGTGCCACCACCAAGATCAACACAGTCCCCGAGCTGGGATTGGGAGTCTTCGAGATCCACTTCTCCCACCACTCCTCCGACGCCAAGAAGAAGACTTCGTCCGTCGTCATTGCCCCGCCCAAGGAGGAACCGAAGAAGTCCGCCCCTAAGGAAACCGCCAAGGACGTGCCTGCGGGAAAGGTCGGCAAGCTCTTCGGCGACGAGGATGCGGTCGAGGCGTACATCAAGACTTCGAGCTGGCACACCAACAACGAGGGCATCTTCGCCGACATCGCCAAGGCGATGCACGTGACGATGGAGGGTCACCAGTACAGCCTGCTGCCCGGCTACTACAACCTTCCAGATGGCCAGACCGCGATGGGCTTTCTCGGCTCCGACGAGATGTTGGACGCGGTGAGCAACGGCATCGCCACGCTGGAGAATGCCAAGAAGGACAAGACTCTGGGTCTGCCCACGGCTCAGAAGAGCAAGATCACCAAGATGGTGAGCAGGCTCAAGGAGCTGCAGGGGATGGTCCTCGCGGCCAAGGAGTACAACGCGGGGGGCAACCCCGACTACGTCGTGAACCACGGCTTCATCTGGGGCAAGAAGGTGACCTGGGACTTCGACATGAAGTACCTGCAGAACCATCTGACGAAGGCGCTGGGCGAGCGGAAGTTCGCGGTCGAGTCAGAGTCGGATTTCGGTGGCGATCCGTTCAACGCCACCAAGGAGGAGTACCAGCAGTACCTGGAGAAGCAGGGCGATGACTGGGCGGCCTTCCTCGACGTGGACGCCATGAAGAAGTACGCCCTGCACAAGCTCGGCGCGCCCAACAAGCAGCTCAACTCTTGGGCGGTTGAGGCCTACAAGAAGCAGGCGATCAAGGGCCAGCTGCTGTCCAAGGTCTCCGACGCGGTCGCGGCCAAGAACGGTGATCCCTGGACCCCGGCCAACTCGGTCAATCCGGCACCGTTCCCCGATGATCCGCCTCCGAACACCTCTCAGACGCTCTGGAATGCCGTCCAACAGGCTCTGAGCACCGAGTCTGTGGTCGACGTGGGGGACAAGGACACGCTCCTCTCGCCACAAATTCAGGCCATCTACGGCCCGATGGCCGAGACCATCCCACCCGAGGCCCAGAAGGTCCTGGCCAAGCTCAACGAGAACTACGACGAGCTGGACTTGCCCGCGGTCGTCGGCCACCTGGTCAAGAGCGGGATCTGGAATGAGAGCGCGCTCACCTTCGATGCCCCCGAGGGCCAGTTCCCCCTGACGCCGGGGATGGAGGTCTACCAGTCGAATCTCGGCTACCTGTTCGTGCCAAAGGGCTGGGAGGACTTGGCGGGCACGATGAAGGTTCCGCTCTACAAGACTGCGGACAGTCAGTTCATGGGGCTCCAGGTTTTCGGCATCAAGGGCGCTCTGGCCGATGCGAACCAGGGTTGGGGCAAGGTCTACAAGGCGCCGTATTTCGTGACCAAGGCCGACGCTAAGAAGGCCGGACTCACCTTCGCCGATTCGCTGTGGGAGCAGCTGGAGAACAACGAGGGATCGATCCCGCCCAAGGAGAGCTTCAGCGGCCAGGAGCTGGTCGACCTGAACAAGATCCTGCAGGGGCATCCGGTCAAAGTCTCCGAAGTCTCCAACAAGGCCAAGACGCTGCTGCAGGAGATGCCCGACGCCGCGGACCTGATCATCTTCAAGGACCAGCAGGGTCAGTACCGCACGCCGACCGCTTCGGAGACCGGGGACGGCCTGCCCGAGGACCCGATCGGCGCCATCAAGGCCGGGCTTTGGAATGGCGTCCCTCAGTGGATGGGTTACCTCGCTATCAAAACGGAGGAGAACCCAACAGCTGAGAATCTCGCCAACGAGATGGTGGATTGGTACGACTCGGAGTACGCCTCAGACCCGTCGGTTCTCAAGGATCACGCCTTCGACATCCTCCCCGAGGGGACGATCGAGTGGGACGCGATGCAGTGGCTCTCCAACGCCGACGTAGCTCTGAAGGTCGGCGAGTACATGATGAGCCTGATCACTCCGCCTGGTAGCACGGAGCAGAAGAAGACCTCCAAGCCGACCGCGGTGAAAACCGGGATCAACGGTGACCTGATCCAGATCCCGTATCTGAATCTCGGAGGCGGGCGGCCGAAGGCGTTCTACACCGACGCTGATGGCATCCGTTACATGGTGAAGCCTGACCCCTTCGACCCGTTCCGGCCGGACACCGAGCACGCGGCGATGGAGGTCGCCCGGCTGTTCATGCCGAACACCCCACAATCCTCGGTCCGCGACATCGACGGCGAGTACTCCCACGTCCAGTCGATGATCGATGCGAGCACGGACTTCACCGGCAAGAGCTACTCCGATCTGACCGAGGACCAGCTGGTCGAGGCGATGTCCTCGCACACGATCGATTGGGCCATCTCCAACCACGACACCCACGCCGGTCAGTTCCTGCTGACCAAGGACGGCGACGTGGTCAAGATTGACTTGGGCCAGGCGTGGAAGGCGCTGGGTAGCGACAAGCTGGAGGTTGGCTACTACCTGAAGGGCAACTTCGGAGCCAACTGGTACGAGGACTTCTACAAGTCGGTCCAGGCGGGCAAGGTCGACAAGGAGACCCTGGACAAGGTCGCCAAGGCTGCTCTGAAGCGTGCCTACGCCATTTCCAACCGGCACGACGACACCTGGCGTGAGAACCTCGAATTCGCCTTCAAGAACCGGCCCTACTACCCACCGGGGATGACTCGCGAGACTTTCACCGACCTCGCGATGCAGCGCAAGCAGGACACCTTCGACGACTTCCTCAAGTTCTATGAGGACCTCTACAGCGACGGTGGCTACGACTTCCCGTTCGAGGACGCATCGTTCCGGACCTCCAAGACCGAGACGGACGCCCACCTCGATCTTTCGGAAGAGTTCGCTTCTGAGGTCAAGCAGAACAAGGCTTACGGCAAGTCGCTGTTCTTCTCCTCCAACCAGATCGAGGATGCACACGCGTTCTTCTACACCACTCAGAGCGCGAAGAAGACCGACACTCTCCGCGGTGAGCTGAAGCTCCGCGGTCAGGCTGACTCCGACGTGGAGAGCTGGCTCAAGGCTCAGAAGCCGAAGACCAGCACGGCCACGACGCCGACCTACGGCGGCACGCTGACCTACACCACCAACGCTCAGAACGCCCTGGTCGCCTTCGCCAAGACTGTCTCGGTGCACGCGGCCGACGGCAAGTACACCCAATCGACGGTCAACACCGCCACCGAGCAGATGAACGACCTCAAGCTGACCCAGGCCGCGATCCTGAACTCGTTGAGCAAGGACCCGATGTTCGTCCAGAAGGGAGGTGGCGCCGGAGTCCCGACCTTCCAGTCCCCGCACGAGCAGCAGGCATGGCTGCGGTGGTCTGGGGAGATGATCGGGCACTTCGAGAAGGTCACCGAGGCGATGAACTCCTACACCGCCGCGCCTCAGGTTCCGTCGACCGCGCCGAAGTACGACCCACCCAAGGGGATCGATCTCCAAGGCAAGCCCAAGGTGGTCGAAACGATCACCGGGCCGGACGGGTCAACCCTGAGTAAGTACTCCAACTGGGGGTTCACTGACAGTAGTGACAAGGCAGTCACGGAGGACCTGTACGAGTCCACTAAGAAGTCCTCTGGCTGGACGGCGCAGAAGCCCGACACCCAGGAGTCCGTCACCAACCACACCGGCAAGAAGTACGAGGTGGTGGCGACCGGGTTCAGCACGCCCCACACCTCCGGCGCCGACGCCGAAGGCAACTCCACCGACCAGTTGAGCACCGCTGCATACGGCAGCAACTCCTACGAGATCACCTCTCCCGACCACCCTGGGGTCCGGTTGCACTACACGCCGCATTCGGCGACCGACAACGGCAGCAACTTCACCAACGCCGGACGGCTGCAGGTTGAGGTCCGGGACTGGGATGGCTCCACCGACCAGATGGACAAGGCAATGGAGCTGGTCCGCGACATGGGGGTGGATCTCTCCCCCGCGGATGAGACCTCGCTGGAGCGGACCTACTGGGAGCAGATGGCGGGGGTGCTGGGCAGTCGCAAGCTGAAGGCGAAGTGGACCAAGGTCCGTGATGCGATTAATCAGCTGGACCCCAACGTTCCTGATGACACCCGAATTGTGCAGCTCAGGGAGGCCTTCGCCGGGGGGTGGGGCAAGGAGACGGTCGACAACGCCGACTGGACGCCAAAGTTCTCCGAGCACCGCAACCACCTGTCCAGCAACGACAGCACGCTCTCTGGCCGCCCGTACTGGATGCGACCGGACTTCGACGTGGAAACGGCCAAAGACGCCAACGGAGGATTCACACCTTCGCGCACGGATGGGTCTTCGATCTACCTGACCGCGGGCGTCTACTCCGCCAACGAGGAGAAGATCCGGTTCACCGGTCTCTGGGGCAAGGACTCCAACTCGCCCGACTCGGACCGTGATGGTGGCTCTGGCCAGTTCGCGTTCTTCCGTCAGGGTGTCGAGCAGGGCTACAGCGGCATCTACGCGGAGCCACATGTGCTCGCTCGCACCACCAACTACGCCTTCGCCGAGGACAGTTACGGTCGCGCCTCCAAGCGGGCCGGGAACGCTCCGTTCGACCTGGAGGACTCCTACAACCAGGGCTCCGGAGGAGGAGGCGGTTACCAGAACTCCAGCAATGAGCTGATGGTCAAGTACTCAGCCTCTCTTTTCGACGACATCGCCGTAGTGAAGACGGGCGATGAGGGCACCCGCCAGCAGTTGATCAAGTTCTTCAAGGACCGTGGCGTCAACGAGATCCGGGGCCTTCCGATCGAAGAGCGGATCGTCCACGGCAAGGAACAGGTCCGGAAGACGCTGGACAAGGTCTGGGACTTCGCCAAGATCTCCCAGGAGTTGCAGAAGAAGAATCGAGGAGCGGCGATCGGCACGGTGAAGACCTGGGAAGGCAAGCAGTACATCAAGCGCGCCAACGGGCAGTGGGTCCCGGTGGGCACCACGGAGGTGAAGAAGAGTGGCTGAGCTGATGGGCCTGCAGGCGGCGATCGACAAGATCATGGAGGACACGGGGGCGAGGTTCACTCGCAAGGAATCGTCCTACCCGGCCGCCCATCTCCTGGTCAAATCGGCTGAAGGTGACACCGAGATCTTCCCCGCGGGCGACTTCCCCATGCCGTTGACCGTCCGCATCGTCAGCTACGAGAAGCGCGATGACGGCTTGGAACTCACCGACGCCGATGGCAACGCGATGTTTCTCTACCCGCTCGGCTCCGGCAATCCCCAGGGCCGTGCGAGCGTGAAGGAATGGCGCGACCGCTGGCTGCAGATCATCGCCAGCTCTGAGGGGGACGAGTGAGGGTCCTGACGCACCGCGGCGCCGACGGCCAGGTTCTGGGCATCTGGTGGCTCGTCCACCACCAGAGCGTGCTGCGGTCGGCCTACGCTGACGAGTCCAAGTACCCCGAGGGAGCCCGAGCGGTTCTTCTGAACTTCAACCTGACTCCCACGTCGGTGGTCAAGTCGGCTCAGTGGAACTACATCACTGATGTGCTGGCGGGCTCAGCCAACCCTCTCGCGGTGTGGTCCTGGGACGACGTGCGGGACACCGACCAGCTGCCCATCTGAACGCCGCGGCGCCTTGCGCCGATACTCCTGGATCGAACAGCGATCTAGGAGGTTCCCGTGACCAACGTCGTAATGGCGGGCGATGGCAACGAAGGCTTCGTCGAGTTGGCGCGCCGCAACGGCGTCACCCCCAAGGGACGCCTGTTCCGCAAGCAAATTCTCCACTTCGGCGATTTCGAGCACCCAAAGCTCCCTGGCAAGAAGATCACCGTCGACGAGGACTTCGCCGAGAAGCTGGTGACCAACTTCTCCAACGGCATGTGTGACATCGTCCAGGCCCCGATCGTGGATGGCGAGAACAAGCACACTGAGGACCCACTGCGAAACACCGGCCAGGTGATCGACCTCGACTACGAGGCGGGGAAGGGCGTCTACGCCTACCTCGACGCCCGTAACGCCGAGCACGCCGAGCAGCTGGGTAAGACCCTGATCGGCGCCTCCGCGATGCTCAACCTCGACTACACCGACACCAAGACCGGTGCGAAGGTCGGCCCGACTCTCCTGCACATGGCAGTGACGAATCGGCCCTACATCACCAACCTCGACGGCTATGAAGAGGTCATCGCGGCTTCCGCCGATACTCCCGGAGAAACCGTTCTTCTCGGAGCGGTGACCGAGAACCCCCTGGAGGACGAGATGCCCAAGACCAAGGAAGAGTTGATCGCCGCCCTGAAGGACGAGCACGGCATCGATGTTGAGGCTCTTCAGGCCAAGAAGGATGAGCCCGCGGATCTGACCGCGCTGTCCAACGCGCTCGGCGCCGATGGCCAGGAGATGACTCTCCAGGATGTCGCCGACGCGGTGGTCGAGCTGTCCAGCAAGCTCTCCACCTCGGAGGAGACCGTGGTCGAGCTGACCCGGAAGAACGCCGAGAAGGAGATCGATGACCTGGTGCATGCCGGTCGCATCCTTCCCAAGCAGCGCGACACGATGCTGGAGCTTTCGCTCAGCAACCGTGACCAGTTCGAGGCGCTTCTCCCCGAGGAGCCGATCGTCTCCCTCTCCGAGGACGGCGTGACCACTCACACGTCCAGCCAGAGCGAGGCCCAGCAGGCCGAGATCGATCGTCTGGCGGATATCGCCAACGGCAACAAGAAGTAACCCCCCAGTAGCAGGAGAGGAAGAATCATGGCAGCCGAGTTTGAGGGTGATGTCCTCCGGCCACCTGGTGTGGGCCCGGAGCGTGTGGTCACCGCACCGGAAGAGATCATCGCGTCCTACAACCCCCCGCCGCTCAAGAAGGGCGGGACGGTTCTGGCAGGCGTTGGAATCGTCCGCGCGGGTGAGCCGATGAAGCGTTCCGTCGACGGGAAGACCTGGGTCAAGGCAGCTTTCGCCGACGCCACGGCCGTCAACGAGACCGCGTGCAACGCCACCGCCGAGGCCCACCAGATCAACTTGCTCTTCGGAGGTGTGATCAACGCGAAGGTTGCAGCGATCACCGCCACCAACGCGGCGGCTCTGGCTACCGCGCTCAAGGGTAAGTACATCCCGGGTTTCGACTACATCTCGTTCTAGAGCGGGCATTCGCTTCGCTGATCAGAAAAGGAAGGAAACGAAATGCCCGAGCCGAGCCTCCTGGAGCCGAACGTTTTTCGCAACGTCGTCTCCAAGATCGCGCCAGCCGCGAACCTGATGCTGTTCAACGGGACGCCCAAGGGGACCACCCCTTACCCGTTCGTTCAGTGGGAGGTTCGTCGCGGTGCACGGACGATGGCGACCCCGAACGTGCCGAACTCCGAGGCGCACGTCGTGCCGCGGCTCGGTATCTCGATGGAGAGCGCGAACCTCGTCTACCTCCGCGAGAAGAAGGTCTTCAAGCCGACCACGCTCCACTGGCTGAAGGCCCCAGGTTCTGCCCAGAACCTGCGCAACGCTGAGGAAGAGGTCCTCAAGGAGGTTCGCGACCTCAACGCCCGATTCGACAACTTCTGGGAGTGGGCACTCTGGCAGTGCCTCCAGGGCTCCCTGGTCATCGACTCTCCGGACGTGCAGGCCTCGATCGACTACAAGATCCCGGCTTCGCACAAGGTCACCGCGGCCGAGGAGTGGGACGTTGCCACTCCGCAGGAGATCGTGGCCAACATCCAGGCGTGGAAGAAGATCATCCTCCGCGACGGCCATGTCGAGGTGAAGACGGCGTACGCGACCAGCGACACGCTGAACTACATCGTCACCTCCTTCACTCGTGATGGCATCTCCCTGATGAGCGATCGGATGAAGGACGAGTACTTCGCGTCCGGCACCCTCCGCGGCTTCATGGGGATGGATTGGCGGGTCGTCGACACGATGTATGACATCCGCCAGACCGACGGTTCCCACATCTCGACGGGCTTCCTGCCGAACAACGTGGTGCTCTTCGCCGAGCTGAACCAGAACAACCCGCTGGAGCTGGTCCGCGGTCCGTCGGCTGACGACGAGGCGCCGGACAACTTCATCGGTCGCTTCGCCAAGACCTGGAAGGAGAAGGACCCGAGCGCCCGCCAGTACCTCCTGGAGGAGCAGGCCCTTCCCGTCCTGACCCGCCCCGAGCAGATCGTCGTGGCCACGGTCAAGGCCTGATCGTTTAGGCTGAGCACAACTTCATAGGCAAAAGGCATTGGACCCCGTCCGCTCCGGCGGGTCGGGGTCCAGTTCATTGGAGTGAGAGGGAGACATGGCAGAGACGACGCCCGCGAAGAAGGCTGCTTCGAGCGAGCCCAAGAGCAGCGACGACAGCGGGACCCTGACCGACGTGGAGAAGGCTTCCCAGGAGGCCGCTGAGGCCCGCCTGAAGGCCGACCAGGCGTTGGAGAAGGAGCAGGAGGACGCTCGCAAGAAGCGTGAGGAAGAGGTCAAGAAGGTGCAGAGCGACACCGTCGAGACCGATGACAAGGGACGCCCGATCGGGATCGATGGGGAGAACCCGGTCAGCAACGTCAACCCGGACCCGCGGTCCTACGGCCGCTGACCAACAACGAAGGAAGCGTCATGAACGCAGAGAACGATCACGATGACCTGGACGACCTGCTGAAGGACGCTCTGGGCGAGGTCGACGACGAGAAGCAGGAACCGGCTCCGGTGAAGAAGACCGCAGCCAAGAAGACCGCGAAGAAGGCGGAGTCGGTTCCCGACCCTGAGCCGGAGGAAGTCTCCGAAGTCTCTGGCGTCGCGGCCAAGATCGAGCACGATCCCGCCTCTGAGATCTCGATGGCGGACATCCGGGCGCAGGTTCGTGCGGAGATCGAGGCTGAGGTCCGGGCCGAGGCACTGAAGAACCAGGCCCACACGGTCGTCAACGTCAGCACCAACAATCCCGACGACAACCGCGCCAACTCTGAGCTGGGCAAGCTCTACCGGGACGGCCGCGGCTTCGCAACCGGTGGCCAGATCCAGAACCGAGGCCCGCTCCCCGCGGTGGTGCACTTCGTCGACGACGGCTTCACGGTCGGCGCCTACGTCTTCTACCGCGGCCAGGAGTACGTCCCGAAGGAGGACGACCACTGGGCTCGCCTGACGCCGACTCAGCAGCGGGTGCGCTACGGCCGGATGATGTTCAGCCACGGTCCGTGGACCGGCGACACGTTCGACCTGGAAGATCCGGCCCTCAGCGAAGAGGACAAGGAGAAGCTCCGCGCGGTGATGGAGCAGCAGGCTCAGCGCTAGTCACTGACGAAGACGGGAGGTGGGGATGATGGCGGATCTGATCCTCCCGTCTCCGTTGGACCTGGAGAAGTATCGCGAGCCTCCGGATGACGCTACGGCGATCCAGCGAGCCGCTGATCTTTTCACCATGGCCACGGGGATCGACAAGCAGGAAGAACTGGACGGACCCCTGGAGGTCCGGATTTGGCAGCAGGCCGTCCTGGAGATGGCCTGGGCGATTACCGAGCGTCATGAGGACGCCGAGGCCAGCTTCTCTCCGTTCAACTCCGAGCGCATCGGAAGTTATTCGTATAGCAAGGCCCAGAAGGCTGTCAGCGAGGGCGAGAAGACCGGTGTCAGCGCCTTCGACGAGGCGGTGGCCTACTTCCTCAGCAAGGCGATCAACGGCGATTACGGGCACGCTGTGGCGTCGGAGTGGGTGTTCAAGCCCGGCTACAACGGACGGCATGAGGACCACATCGGCCACGACCCCTCCTACGGGTGGTGGAGTCATTGAGCTTCAGAGGGATGCTGCGCCACCGCTGTCACATCCTGCGGCTGGTCGAGACCACCAATGACGGCAGCCCGGTGCACAGCTGGGAGACTGTCACCGAGACCGCGATCCGGTGCTTCCTGGACCTGAACTTCATCCGCAAGGGCAAGGACCCGATCTGGACCCAGGAGGCCGGGCGCCCGCAGGATCGATCCGGTGTCTGGTTCGCCCTGAACGACGCGCCGATCAAGTCCGGCGACCGGATCAAGATGGTCAAGGGCCCGACCGGTACCTTCAAGGTGGAGGGTGCGCTGGACGAGGCGTGGCGGCCTACCGACCTGCATCACCTGGAGATCGGCGTGCAGGAGGTGCCACCTCCGCGGGCTCGATTCACAGGAGGTGGCAGCGATGGCTGAACGAATCGCGATCTTCGTCGAGAACAAGGGTCTGGACGCGATGATCAAGGCTATGGCCGAGGTCGGGAAGGTCAGCTTCGTCACCACCGCCAAGCTGGAAGCGGTGCTGGCCAAGGCGTTCGGTGCATCCCAGGAGCGGGTGCACGTCATCAGTGGCCGATTGCAGGCCTCTGGGCACACCCAGAGCGACCTGAAGGGCAACGCCTGGTCCGGAGAGATCATCTACGGTGGCGAGACCTCTGAGGCGCCGTACGCGGTATATGAGTACGCCCGAGCTGGCGACCGCAACGTCCCGCCGTTCACCCCCCACAAGCACTGGATGGACTTCGACGAGTTCGAAAACGACTTTGAGAGCGCGATCGACACCCACTACTCCCCACTGAAGGGAGGCTGAGGTGCCCATCCCTATGGTGTACGCCGCTCGCCAGCACCTACTGGACTCCGGTGTGCTCACCGACCTGGTCGACAACCCTGACCCCGATGTTCCGCGTGACCCGGAGAAGATCATCGGTGCTGATCTCCAGTGGCCGAATGGATGGGTTTTCGCTGGCGACACCGAGGGCCGCCCGTACCGCGTGGTCGAAGGCACTGGCAAAGTCTGCATAGTCCTGTTCTGCAACGGACCCTGGTCGTCACCATCTCGGAATCACACCACTGAGTTCCCGCTGCTCCGGGTGAACATCTACGCCGACCCGGACCGTGACGAGAACTCAGCTCCGACCAAGCACAACGCCGAGGACAAGATCGACCAGGTCTACAAGTTGATCAAGCCTCTGTTCCACGACGCCGCCAACGTGGTGCACAAGTTCGACATCATGCCCATCATCAGCACGGTGGGGGGCAGTGCGCTCACTCTGTTGGAGATCCCCGAGGGAGACGGGTCGGTCGTGGGGGCGGCCACGTACGAGATCACGTTGTAGGCCCGATGCCTCCTCCGCGGCGGAAGG
>Ga0193742_1000125_pt1 | contig 53173 bp, 50 predicted proteins | sample L2c1metaG_FD_165511 | JGI IMG/M metagenome (GOLD analysis project Ga0193742, IMG submission 165511) | Soil microbial communities from a riparian zone of the East river system, Colorado, United States - L2c1 | ecosystem: Environmental > Terrestrial > Soil > Riparian zone | place: USA: East River... | reverse complement strand
CGTCGACGTTGGTGTCGGTGTCGGCGCCGGTGAACGTGTTCGGGTCGGCGTAGACGTTGACCGGGATGTTGATCGACGAGCTGTAGAAGGTCTGCGACGTGGGCAGGCCGTAGACCGCCGCCATCGTGGTGTCCTTGCGCTCGTCGACCTGTACCGGGACCTGCTGCCACTGGCCCGACACGACCCGGAAGGCGACGACCCGGCCGGGCGCCGTGCCGACGAGCTCCTGGGCCTGCTGGCCGGTGATCACCGCCGCGTCGACGGGACGGTTCAGCGTCGACCCGTCCGGTGTCTGCGACGGCGTCGACGACCAGCCGGTGAAGGTGGCGATGGATGCCACCACCAGGGCCATCGCGGTCGACCGTGCTCTTCGTGCTCTCACGTCATTCCCCCGTGTTCGACTCATTTGAGTTGTCAAGCGGTGACGGTCGACGGCAATATTGCTATCGGAGATCACCGCATAGAGCAGCAGGGCGCATCATGTGAGGCCGGACCGCCCGAGTTCGGGCGCGAAGCTGCTGCCTGATGAGCGTTCACTGATCGGTTGACCTCCCGCATCCCCCAGCGAGACACTGCGGTCAGCCTAAATGAGAAACAACTATATGGGGAAGTAGGCACATCAATGTCCGTATCGAACACGACCACGTGGAGTGTCCCTGGCGAGTTCAACTGCCCACTCCGCGAGGTACTCGACCGCATCGGCGACAAGTGGAGCGTGCTCGTGATCGCCCAACTGGGCGACGGGCCTCGGCGCTACGGCGACCTGCGGCGGGGCGTCGACGGTGGCATCTCACAGCGCATGCTCACGCGCACCCTGCGCGGCCTGGAGCGCGACGGCCTCGTGACACGCACGGCCCATCTGGTCGTCCCACCCCGTGTCGACTACGACCTCACGCCGCTCGGCCGCACTCTGCTCGCCCCCATCGACGTGCTCGCCGGATGGGCCGCCCACCACCGCGACACGCTCCGGGCCAACCGGCATCGCTACGACACCGAACACCCCCAGGACTCGTCCGAACCCGCCCAGAACGGCGCGTAGCGGGCAAGCCGGGCCTGACGAGGTTGGGGCTCCTGGCGATTGACCGGGACTAATCCGCATGTCTTAATAGGTGGGGAGCGAGCGAACGCTCGCCGAAGGGGGAGTTCCATGACCGATGCACTCGACCGGTCTGTCGCGCCCGGGAACGAGCCGGAACCTGACGGAGCAGCGCAGGTACCGGCGGCGAGCCCGCCGCCGGTGCCGTTACCGGCAAGCCGGCCGGAGCACTGGTTCCTCGCCGCGCTGCTGCTGGGAGCCGGCTTGATCCATGCCTCGATGGCGCCGTCGCATCTGGGGGAGGCGGCCGTGGAAGGCGCCGGCTTCGTGGCAGCGGCGTGGGCACAGCTGCTGCTCGCCGTCGCGGTGCTGCTACGGCCGACACGTCGTGTGCTCGTCGCCGTGGTCGTCACGAGCGCGGCGTTGATCCTGGCCTGGGTGGTGAGCCGGACCGTCGGCCTGCCGTTCGGCGAGGACTCGGGGCACGCGGCGACGGTGTCGCTCGTCGACGGGGTCTGCGTCGCCGTCGAGGCCGTGGCGTTGCTGCTGGCCGGGGGGCTGGCGCTGGGGGCCGTGCCGGCGGTGCCTCGCATCCGGGGTGTGGCGATCGCCGGGGCGATCGGCGCCGTCGTGTTCGCGACCGCGGCGATCTCGTCACCGTCGGCTCGGGACCACGCCGCGGGCAGCCACGGCTCCGACGGTCACGGCGCCGCGGGACACGACGACGGCGCTGCCGCGGGTGGTGGTCATGGCCATGGCGCGGCAACAGAGGGCGACGACCTGGGCTTCTCGGCCTTGTCGAACGGCCACCAGCACGAGAACGGCGTCGAGCCGATGACCAGTGAGGACACCGTGTCGTTGGCCAAGCAGCTGGCGGTGACCGCGGAACTGGTGGAGAAGTACCCGACCATCGCCGCCGCCGAGGCCGCCGGCTGGCGGCGGGCGGGGCCGTTCTCGCCCGGCCTGGGCACCCACTACGGGGCACCCGACTACCACCTCAACCCGGACGGGACGATGGACACGCGGGAGGACCTGCTCTCACCGATGCTGGTGTTCGACGGCCTCGGCCCCGACGCCAAGATCGCCGGCTTCATGTACCTGGCCTACGGCACCGAGGCCGAGCCCGAGGGCTTCTCCGGCCCCAACGACCACTGGCACTACCACGAGAAGGTCTGCATCGTGAGCAGCGCCGATGGCGGCATCGACACCCCGTTCGGCGCGGATCTCGAGGGAGTGACCGAGCAGATGTGCACCGAGGCCGGGGGAGCGTTCATCGACTTCACCGGCTACATGGTCCATGTGTGGAACGTGCCTGGCTACGAGTCGCCGAACGGGATGTTCACCGAGCTCAACCCGGCGATCAGCTGCCCCGACGGCAGCTACTACCGCATCCCCACCGAGGAGTTGGGCACCAAGAAGTCGGTCTGCAAGAACGCCTGACCGGCGTCCCCCGCCCGGGGAACGCGCGCGGCGACGAGTGGCGGCATGCTGCTCGTCGCCGCGCTGTCGTCATGCGGACGTCGACGGATACGGCTCATCCGTCACCGTCCTCTCGGGTTGACCGATCGCGGCGCGCCGGTGCGGTCATGGCGGCGGTTGCCATGTCGAGGAGGTTGTCGAGCCAGCGGTCGAAGGGCAGGGCGGCGCGGACCGGGGTGCCCGGCGGCGCATCCTCCAGGCGGGCGCGATCGGCGCTGAGGTGTTGGCACGCCATGATCACCGCCAGGAGCCGCTCGGTGGCGAGCTCCGGTTCCATGGTCTGGCTGAGCTGGGCGAGCAGCGCGGTGCCGATCACGCGGGAGACGCCGGGGGCGTGGTCGGCCATGGCGCTGAGGAGGATCTCCGGTCGCCGCATCTCGTCGGCGGAGACCCTCACCCAGGCGCGTGCCGAGGGGCCGTGGCGGATGTACTCGGCGATCGGCCGGACCATGGCTTCGACGAGCGCGGCGAGGTCGTCCTGGCGCCCTTCGGCGATCAACGCCGCATAGATGCCCTCCTGGAGCTGGGCGACCCGGGGCATGTGCCGCTGCGTGAGAGCGAGGCGGAGGCCGTCGCGGTCACCGAAGTGGAACTGCAGGGCCGAGCGGTTGCGTTGCGCAGCGGCCTCGCGGATCTGCCCGAGCGACACGCCGTCGACGCCACGCTCGGCCCACAGGCGCTCGGCGGCGTCGAGCAGCCGCTCGCGCGTGCGCCCGCCCCGCGCGGTGCCGGCCCGAGGCGGCGATGTCGCCGAGGGTGTCGAGGGACTGCTGTTGGTGGTCGCCTCGTGAAGCTAAGTCGTCCCGCTCAACGTTTCAAGACATACGGATTAGTTGGACTGGGTGTCGACGAGGTGGTCGCCGCTCACGCCCAACACTCCATTGACAGGCTGACTGGTCACTGGATACCTTGTCCAGCAATTGGTCGAAGGCGAGAGGGCGGTCTCGCTCAGGTCGATCGACACAGGTGAGCGTGCCGGCCATTTCCGTGGGGGACCAGGTTGCCCAAGTTCGTACTTCGTCGACTCGTGCAGGTGCTGCCGGTGCTCCTGCTCGTGTCGTTCGCGACGATGGTCCTGATCGACCTCGTCCCGGGCGACCCGGTGAGGTCGATCCTCGGCGAGTCGGCGACGCCGGAGCAGGTGCTGGCCAAGCGGGCACAGCTCGGGCTGGACCAATCGGTGGTCGGCCGTTACGTCGACTGGCTCGGCAACGCGCTCCACGGTGACTTCGGGACGTCGCTGCAGGGCAACCAGGACGTCGGCGGGGCGATCTCGCAACGGCTGCCCGTGACCCTCGAGCTCGCGGTGCTCGCGGCTCTCATCGCCCTGCTCCTCGCCCTGCCGAGCGGCATGTACGCGGCCTACCGCCGGGGCGGCTGGTTCGACCGGGCCACCGAGGCCGTGTCCTCGGCGCTGGTGTCGCTCCCCCCGTTCCTGACCGCGACGATCTTCGTGTTCTTCCTGGCCGTCAACGCGCAGGTGCTGCCGGTGACCGGTTGGGTGCCGCTCAGCCAGGACCCCGGGGAGAACCTGCGGCATGCGATCCTGCCCGCCCTGGCGCTCGCGCTCCCGGAGGCCGCCGTGTGGATGCGGCTGCTCCGAGCCGACATGGTGGCCACGCTCCAGGAGCCCTACGTCCTCGCGGCGGTGGCGAAGGGCATGCGGCCGACCAACGTCGTCGTGCGCCAGGCCCTCCGTCCCTCGGCCATCTCGCTCGTCACCGTGGCCGGGCTCAGCCTCGGCCGGCTCGTCGGCGGCTCGATCGTCGTCGAGTTCATGTTCGCCCTCCCCGGGCTGGGCAACCTGATGATCGAATCGGTCATCCGGCACGACATCGTGATGGTCCAGGGCCTCGTCTTCGTCGTCGCCGTCGCCTACGTCGTCATCAACCTCGCCGTCGACGTCGCCGTGGCCTACCTCGACCCGCGGGTCCGTCAGGGCTGATGGCCGTGGCGCAGGTCTCCCGGGCCGCCGTGAGCGACGATCAGGTCGTCGCGGACGGTGTCGCTCCCGACCCGTCGGCGCCGACGTCGCCGCCCGGAGCGGGCCGTCGGCGGCGTTCGCGGCGCCTGGGCCTGTGGCTGGCGGTGACCTGGCTGGTGGTGATCGTCCTCGCCGCCCTCCTCGCCGACCTGCTGCCGCTCAAGTCCTACAGCGAGCTCACCGGCGTCGCGGCGCAACGTCCCGGCTTCCGGGGCGAGCTCCTCGGCACCGACCTCCTGGGGCGGAGCATGCTCTCCCGGGTCGTCTACGGGGCCCGGGCGTCCCTCGCCGTCTCGTTGGGGGCCGTCCTCATCGGGGCGGTGGTCGGCGGGCTCGTCGGCCTGGTGGCCGGGTTCTACCGGGGCGGGTTCGACCACGTGGTGACGACTCTCGTGAACAGCGTCCTCGCGTTCCCACCGCTCGTGTTCCTGATGGCCATAGCGGCGACGGTCGGTGCGAACCTCGTCAGCCTGGTCATCGGGCTGGCCGTGCTCACGATCCCGACGTTCACCCGTCTCGCTCGGGCGAACTCCTCGACCTTCGCCGAGCGCGAGTTCGTCCTGGCGGCGCGCTCGATGGGCGTGCGCAACCCGCGGATCCTGCTCCGTGAGGTGCTGCCGAACGTGGTGCCCGTGCTCCTCTCCTACATGTCGCTGCTGCTCGCGGTCCTGATCATCGCCGAGGGCTCGCTGAGCTTCCTGGGGCTCGGCGTCCCTCCCCCGACGCCGAGCTGGGGCGGGATGATCGCCGCCGGCCGCCAGCACCTGGCCGACGCGCCCCACCTCGTCTTCGTCCCCGGTGTCGCCATGTTCCTCACGGTCTTCTCGCTGAACGTCGTCGGGGACCGGGTCCGCTCGCACTTCGACATCACCCCCACCACCACGGGGGGAACAGCATGAGCACCAGCGACGCCCTGCCGACGGGGGAGCCGGGCGTCGGCGACGGTGCTCCGCTGCTGGACGTCCGTGACCTGCGGACCGCCTTCGACGCCGGTGGCGGCTCGACGGTCCGCGCCGTCGACGGCGTGTCCCTCACGCTGGAGCGTGGTCGCACGCTTGGCGTCGTGGGGGAATCGGGCTCGGGCAAGACGGTGCTCTCCCGCTCGATCATGCACCTCTTCGCCGATCAGGCCGGTGTCACGACCGAGGGCGAGATCTGGTTCGACGGGCGGGACCTGCGCGCGCTGCGCCGCCCGGATCTGCGCGACGTGTGGGGCAAGGAGATCGCGATGGTCTTCCAGGACCCGATGACCTCGCTCAACCCCGTGCGCCGGGTCGGCGTCACCCTGTCGGAGGCGATGCGCCGTCACCTCGGGCTCTCGCGGTCGGCCGCGGCCGCCCGGGCCGTGTCCCTGCTCGAGGAGGTCGGGATCCCCTCGCCGCAACATCAGATGCGCGCCTACCCGCACCAGCTGTCGGGCGGCATGCGCCAGCGGGTGATGATCGCCTCGGCGCTGAGCTGCGGGCCGAAGCTCCTGGTCGCCGACGAGCCGACGACCGCGCTCGACGTCACCGTGCAGGCCCAGATCCTGGACCTCATCGACCGCGAGCAGCGCGAGCGGTTCATGGCCGTGATCCTCATCACCCACGACCTCAGCATCGTCGCCTCACGGGCCGATGCGGTGGCCGTGATGTACGCCGGCGAGGTCGTCGAGCACGCCGCGGCCGACTCGCTGTTCTCCCGGACCCGGCACCCGTACACCGAGGCGCTGGTCCAGGCGATCCCCCGGGTGGAGGACGAGCCCCACCAGCGACTGTTCAACATCCCGGGCATGCCTCCGCAGCTCGCCGCGCCGCCGACCGGATGTCGGTTCGCCGACCGCTGTCGGTACGCCCAGGACCGGTGCGTGGACGAGCACCCGCCGGTCGACTCGGACGCCCAGGCGGATGGCCACGTCGCCCGCTGCTTCTACCCCGTGGGCTCCGACGAGGGTCGAGAGGCGTTGGAGCGCAACGCCGCCCGGGGCGCCAACGCCGTCGGCACGCCGGTGCAGCTCGTCGCGAAGCGGCCCAGCCGGCCCCGGTCGAAGGAGGCCGTCTGATGGCGGGCATCGGGGCCGACCACATGCGCGACGCCGACGACGTGGTCCTGGCGGTCGAGGACGTCGTCGTCGACCACGGCAGCTCGGCCCGCCGGCGGCGAGCCGTCAACGGCATCAGCCTCGACCTGCTGCGCCAGGAGTCCGTGGGCGTCGTCGGTGAGTCCGGTTGCGGGAAGTCGAGCCTCGCCAAGGCGATCATGCAGCTGCCACCCCCGACCGCAGGCGCGGTCCGGCTCGAGGGCGTCGACCTCACCCGGCAGCGGGGGGAAGCGCTCCGGTCGAGCCGGCGCCGGATCCAGATGATCTTCCAGGACCCGATCGCGTCGCTCAACCCCCGGCGCCGCATCCGCGACATCGTCGCCGAAGGCGCCGCGGCCTGGACGGCTCGTGGGGAGCGGTCCGGCCTGCGCGACCGCGTCGACGACCTGCTGCGCAGCGTCGGGCTCGACGCCGACGCGGTGGGCGATCGCCGTCCGCGTGAGTTCTCGGGCGGCCAGTGCCAGCGGGTCGCCATCGCCCGGGCCCTGATGCTGCAGCCCGACGTCCTGATCGCCGACGAACCGGTCTCTGCCCTCGACGTGTCGATCCAGGCCCAGATCCTGAACCTGCTGGACGACCTCAAGCGCGAGTTCGAGCTGGCGATGATCTTCATCTCCCACGACCTGGCCGTGATCAAGAACGTGAGCGACCGGGTGGTCGTGGTCTACGCCGGGCGGGTGTGCGAGGTGGGCGACGTGGCCTCGATCTTCGATCGACCTGCGCACCCGTACACGAAGCTCCTGCTGCGCTCCATCCCCGTCATGGACACCGGCCGGCGCCACGCCCCCACGGGCAATGGCGCCGCGGCGCCGGCGGCGCCATCGGCCGACGTCATCCAGCGGGGGGTCGAGCTGGTGCGGGCCGACGAGACCGGCTGCCCGTTCCGGACCCGCTGCCCGCGGGCGGTCGAGCGGTGCGCCGTCGAGGTGCCCGAGATCCGGCAGGTGTCGCGGGACCACTTCGTCGCGTGCCACGAGGCCGACGTCGATGAGCCCGCGGGACGCGGGCCGGCCTGACGGAAGGGATTGCATCCTTGAAGTTCCACTGGTTCCACCTCATGCCGTACCCGGACCTGCCGGAGGACTTCCGCGACCGGTACCGGGGGGTCTGGGTCGACGTGCCGGCGCACGAGCTCTACGACCCCGTGCGCGGTCACGCCCTGTACCACGAGTACCTGGACGAGCTGGAATACGCCGACGAGGTCGGCTTCGACGGCATCTGCGTCAACGAGCACCACCAGAACGCGTACGGCCTGATGCCGTCGCCGAACCTGATGGCGGCGACCCTGGCCCGGCGGACCCAGCGGTCGAAGCTCGTGATCATGGGGAACTCCGTGGCGTTGTACAACCCGCCCACGCGGATCGCCGAGGAGATGGCGATGCTCGACGTGCTGTCCGGAGGGCGGGTGGTGGCCGGGTTCCCGGTGGGGACGCCGATGGACACGGCGTACTGCTACGGCCAGAACCCGGTCACCCTCCGGGAGAAGTACCAGGAGGGAGTGGGCCTGATCCTCCGCGCCTGGACGGAGCGCGAGCCCTTCGCGTTCAACGGGCGCTACACCCAGCTGCGCTACGTCAACCCGTGGCCCCGTCCGATCCAGCAGCCGCACCCGCCGGTCTGGATCCCCGGAGGGGGAAGCGTCGAGACCTGGGACTGGTGCGTCGAGAACGACTTCCTCTACGCCCACCTCTCCTACAACGGCTACCTCAGGGGCCGGGCGACCATGGAGGGCTACTGGGAGTCGGTCGAGAAGGCCGGCGCCGAGGTGAACCCGTTCCGGGCCGGCTTCCTCCAGTTCGTGGGCATCGCCGACAGCGACGCCGAGGCCGAGCGGCTCTATGCCGAGCCCGCGCTGTACTTCTACAACCGCTGCCTCCACCTCTACCCCGGCTTCGCCAACCCCCCGGGCTACACCTCGCCTGCCACGGTGCGGCGGGGCATCGAGGGCCAGGTGCAGGCCGCTGCCAAGCAGAAGGCCGAGCTCACCTGGTCGGAGATCGTCGACAACGGCTACGTCGTCGCCGGCAGCGCCCAGACGGTCATCGACCGCCTCAACGATCTCGCCGACGTCATGCGGGTGGGCCACCTGATGGTGCTGTGCCAGTACGGGAACATGCGGCGCGAGGTCGTCATGGAGAACACGCGCCGGTTCGCCACCGAGGTCGCGCCCGCGCTCCGTCCCCGGTTCGAGGAGTACGAAGACCGCTGGTGGCCGACGCAGACCCTCGAGGCGCTCGCCGCGCCGCGGGCCGTCTCGTCGCCGGCGGTCACCGAGTAGCGACCACAAGAGGAGAAATGCATGGAGTCCACCAGCACGGCCATCTCCGACCACATCTCGGTGGACGACCACCTCGTCGAGCCGCCCGAACTGTGGCGCGAGCGCCTGCCGGCGCGCTTCGCCGACGAGGCACCGCGGGTGGAGCGGGTCGAACCGAACCACGACGCCTGGATCTTCCAGGGCAACGTCGAGAAGCTCTTCCCGACCGCCCAGCGCCGCGCCGACGGCGCCATGACCGTCGAGAACACGTTCGCCGACATGCGGCCCGGTTGCTACGACCCGATCGCCCGGCTCGAGGACATGGACGCCGACCACATCGTCGCCGCCCTCAACTTCCCCACGATGTCGGGCTTCGCCGGCACGAAGTTCTCGACGTGCGCCGACAAGGACCTCGGCCTCGCCTGCATCCAGGTCTACAACGACTTCCTGCTCGACGAGTGGTGCGCGGCCGCCCCCGGCCGCTACATCCCGATGGTGCTGATCCCGCTGTGGGACCCGCGCCTGGCGGTGCAGGAGATCGAGCGGACGGCGGCCAAGGGCGCCCGCGCCGTCTCCTTCTCCGAGGATCCCTACCGGCAGGGGTTCCCCTCCCTGCACGACCCCGACCACTTCTGGGACCCGATCTTCGACACCGCCCAGGAGGCCGGTCTGCCCCTGTGCATGCACATGGGTGGGTCGTCGGGCATCATCGCCCACCGCGAGGATCGTCCGTGGTTCACGAAGCACGCCATGTGCTACGTGAACTCCCAGCTCTCGCTGGCGGACTGGTTGACGTCCGACAACCTCGAGCGGTTCCCGCGGCTCAAGATCTGCATCTCCGAGGGTGGCATCGGGTGGATCCCCCACCTCCTGGAGCACCTCGACGGCATGTACCGGCTGTACCCGGAGTGGGGTCGTGACGCCGTGCCCGAGTTGCCGTCCACCTACTTCCGCCGGAGCGTGTACGGCTGCTTCATCGACGACGCCGCCGGCATCCGGTTGGTGGACACCCTCGGCGTCGATCAGGTGATGGCCGAGACCGACTACCCCCACGGCGACAGCCCCTGGCCCCACAGCCACGAGACGCTGGTGGCACAGATCCAGCACCTCAGCCCCGAGGACCAGTACAAGGTCGCCCGGGGCAACGCCGAGCGCGTCTTCGGGTTCGAGCCGTCCGGCCTCGGCCTCCTCTAGCTCAGCAAACGGTTGACGGGGTGACAAGTGGCCGTCCGCGGTGTCGTTGACTTGACACTGCGTTCAGTAGATGATCAGATCGTCTACGAATCGTCGAGCGCCTTCGCGGCGCGGTGCTGGAAGGTGTGCCCTGATGGAGTTCGGTCTCTTCACGCTGTTCGACTTCTATCCCGGTCGTCAGGATGAGGTCCGGTACTACCGGGACACGCTCGAGCTGAGCGTGCTGGCCGACGAGCTCGGCTACGACTCGATCTGGGTGGGGGAGGAGCACTTCTACTCGTTCGGGGTCTGCCCGAGCCCCCAGATCTTCCTCACCGCCGTGGCCGCCCGGACCGAGCGGATCCGCCTCGGGACCGCGATCAGCCTGCTCCCGTTCGACAACCCGCTCCGCAAGGCCGAGGACTTCGCCGTGCTCGACCTCCTCAGCGGGGGCCGGCTCGACTTCGGTGTCGGCCGGGGGGCCATCGCCAAGCACTTCCAGGGCTTCGACGTCGATGCCGGCGAGAGCCGCGACCGGTACCAGGAGGCGATCTCGGTCATCAAGCAGGCCTGGAGCGGCGGTGAGGTCGTGCACGACGGGCAGTTCTGGCGGGTACCCGGCGTCACCGTGTCGCCGGCGCCGGTGCAGCGCCCCCATCCGCCGATCTACCAGGGGACGGTGAGCGTCGAGTCCTACGAGGCCGCCGCTCTGGCCGGCGACAACGCCTTCGTCGTGCCCTGGACGACCGGTCCGCACGCCGAGCTACGGCCCCGGCTGGACCGGTACCGCGAGCTGGTGCGTGCCAACGGCGCCGAGGGCCGCGAGGCGGCCATGTTCTTCCTCTTCATCGACGACGACCACCGCCAGGCCGTCCGCGAGGCGCGCGAGGTCACGGGCCGGTACTCACAGCACATCACGTCGCACGCCGCGGCGCGCGGGGGCAAGGACCCCAAGAGCACGCTCTTCGACCGGGCCGAGTTCATGACGTCGATCCCGGACCACGTCGAGGAGCGGGGCGTGGTCGGCCGGCCCGACGCCTGCATCCGGCGCATCAAGGAGCTCGACGACGAGCTCGGCCTCGACAAGGTCGCCTTCTACTTCCATCCCGGGGCCCGGGACGTGGCGAGCGCTCGGCGGACGATCGAGCGGTTCGCCCACGAGGTCATGCCGCACTTCAAGGATGCGGGCATGCGGCTGGCGACCGGCGTGTGAACCGCGGTCGCCGCCCTGGCCGCGATGCTGGACCTACGCCAGCACCATCTCGTGCCAGCTCCGGGCGAGCAGCGGGGTCGCCTTCTCCTGGTCGAACCCGAAGTTGTGGATGACCTGGTAGTACGAGAACCGCTCGAGCTGCACGAACATGAGAAACGCCCGCAGCCGGGCATCGTCCTCCTTCAGCGGGCGCTTCTCCTTCTCGCGCAGCTCGATGATCTTGGCGCTCATCACGCCGAGGAACGCCCCGGAGAACTGGTCGCGCGCGGCGGCGAGCTCGTGGCGCTCGCGTGGGTCGCCCTGGTACCAGGCGGCGAGCACGTCCTTGGTCTCGGTGTAGAGGTCGAGGTAGCGGCCGATCCACGCCGTGAGCGCTTCGACGGTGAGCGTCTCCTCGCCGAGCCGTTCGACCAGCGCGATGGCGAGATCGAGGTGGCCGCGCTGGAACACCTCGGCGAGCACCTCGGAGCGGTTCTTGAAGTGCAGGTAGAAGGTGCCGCGGCTGATGTCGGCGACCTTGACGATGTCGTCGATCGATGTGTCCGCGTAGCCGTTCTCCGCGAACGCTGCCGCTGCGGCGTCGATGATCCGGTTCCGGGTGAGGAGCTTCTGGTCCTCACGGAGCGACGATCGGGGCCTGGAGGCAGTCATTGGACACAGTGTATAGCCACCGCGCGCGGCGGTGCTTCACAAGTCGCAGGGCCGGGGGCGCGGTCAGTGCGGCGACGGAGCGGCGAGCGCGCCCTCGGCGTCGCGGGCGTCCCGGACGACGGTGTACGCCACGGGTCGCGACTGTGACGCGATGCGGAGGGCCCAGGCTTGGCCGTCCGGCGACGTCGCCGTCACGGCGGCGCCGGACGGGACGGGGTGGGTGAACCACATCTCCAGCAGCCCGGCCGACGAGAACCGCAGGCATTGCGCGGTCCTCGCCATCAACGTCGGGCCCTGCACCACGATGTTCTTGTAGCCCGACGCCCACGCCGTGCCGGCATCGGCGTGCACGCCGTAACGCTCGCGGACCAGCCGCCCGAAGGCGAGGACGTCGGCGTCGCTCACGACGAACGTCTCCGACCGGCCCGGTCCGTCCACGACCGGATGCGGCGGGACGGTCACCGTCGCCTCCGACCCTCCGGCCCTCGGGATGGCCGGAACCCGTCCGACCGTCGTGGCGCTGGCGACGAGCCGGCCTCCGCTCGAGGCGTCGACCTGCAGTGCCACCGCCGTCCCCTCGCCCCGCCATGGTCGGGCGACGCTCGGGGTCAGCACGACGTCGACCCCGGAGGGGACCGCACCGGCCCGGCTGACGGAGCGCTGGTACACCTGCAGCGTGCCTTCGGGCCACGCCAGGTCGGCGTCGATGCGTTCGGGCATCAGCAGGAGCGCCCACAGCGCCGGCGACGGACGCTGGCGGCTCACGCCGAGCCAGTTGCAGGCCTCGCGGGTCCACTCGGGGTCGACCTCGAGCCGGGTCGTCAGTCGCCGCGGCGGGACGTGCATGCGGACACGCTATCCGCTTAGTGGACATCGTGTTCATTTCAAAGACACTGCTGCGCTCCTCTGCTTGGCGCGGTCGACTGACGCTGTGTACAGTGAGAGGCCGTGATGTCTAGTGACTAGTGCCGATGGAATCGGAGGGTGCGCAGTGGGGGACTTCGAGTTCAGGGGGATCAACCACCTCGCCCTCGTCTGCCGGGACATGGCCGAGACGATCGAGTTCTACGAGGGCGTGCTCGGCATGCCCCTGGTCTTCACGATCGACCTCCCCAACGACGGCGGCCAGCACTTCTTCTTCGACGCCGGCAACGAGACCCTGGTGGCGTTCTTCTGGTTCCCGAACGCTCCCGAGGCCGAGCCCGGGCGGGTGGCACCGGCGCTGCGCGTCGACCAGGGCGATTTCACCTCGGCGATCGGGTCGATGAACCACCTGGCCCTCACCGTCCCCGCCGACCGCTTCGACGAGAAGGTCGAGCTGTTGCGCAGCCGGGGGGTGGACGTCTCCGAGGTGCTCAACCACGACTTCAGCGAGCGGCAGATCACCCGCCGCGTGCACGACGGGGTGTGGCTGCGCTCCGCCTACTTCTGGGACCCCAACGGGATGCTCCTCGAGCTGGCCACCTTCACCCGGCCGTTCACCGCCGCCGACGTCCGGCACGATCCGCGGACGAGCACCGGCGAGACCGTGGCGCTCGACCGGGTTCGGCGCCCGAACGCCCCCACTCCTGCCGGAGGTGCGTCGTGATCGACGAGGAGCAGGTGAAAGCGCTCGTCGGCACCGTCTTCCCCGGCGGGACGATCACGATCGAGGCCTGGGAGCACCGGCTCATGTGCGACACGCTGCTGGTCGAGCCACCGGCCGACGGCACCGCCCACCCCTTCTACGCGTACCAGGCGACCCGGGCGGGCATGGGCCTGGACCTCGACGAGATGTTCGCTCTGTGCCTGGCCGATCCCGACGACGGCGGGATGTTCGGGGAGCACGAAGCCGAGCTCGACCGCCCCCTGCGCGTCGGCGAGACCTATGCGGTGCGCGGTTCGATCACCGACGTCGAGCGCAAGCAGGGCCGGACGGCCGGCACCTTCGACATGATCACCTTCCGGCTCGAGCTCCTCGACGACCGCGGGCGGCGGGTGGCGACGGCCCGGAACAAGTGGATCTTCCCGAGGAGGGAGTCCTGATGGACGTCGCCGTGGGGGACGAGATCCCGGCCTGGGTGGTCGCTGCCGTGTCGGTCGAGAAGATGAAGATCTTCAGCGCCCTCATCCGCGATCCGAACCCGATCCACATCGACGCGGCCGCCGTGCAGCGGCTCGGCCTGGGCGATCGGGAGATCAACCAGGGCCCGATCAGCATGGGGTACCTCTACAACATGCTGGGCGACTGGCTCGGGGGCGTCCACCACGTCACCCGGCTGAGCGTCCGGTTCGGCGCCAACGTCTACGCCGGCGACGAGGTGGTCGCCACCGGCACCGTCACGGCGGTCGAGGACCTCGGCGGGCGGCGGGTGGCCACCTGCGACGTGCGCCTCGAGGTCGTCGGCGGCGCAACGGCGATGACGGGCTCGGCCGTGGTCACGCTGCCGTAGCCCGGGTTCGCAGCAACGACGAGATCGACAGCAGAGGAGCAGATCGTGGCATACAGGGTGATCCAGTGGGCGACCGGCGGGGTCGGCGGTGACAGCCTCCGGTTCCTGCTCCAGGACCCGGACATCGAGCTCGTCGGCGTCTACGCCTACTCGGAGGACAAGGTGGGCAGGGATGCCGGCGACCTGGTCGGCCTGCCCCCCGTGGGGGTGCGCGCCACCGGCGACCGCGACGAGATCCTGGCCCTCGAGGCCGATCTCGTCATGCACAACGGCCTGCTGACCCCGACCGGGTGGCCGGAGATGGACGAGGACGTCATGGCGCTGCTGCGCTCGGGCAAGAACGTCATCTCGACGGCGTCGTACTTCTACCCGGCGGCGCACGGCCAGGACTACCTGCAGCAGTTCGTCGATGCCGGGGAGGAGGGCGGCGTCACGCTGTTCGGCACGGGGATCAACCCCGGCTGCCTCCTCGATCGCCTGCCGGCGACGATGACCTCGCTCTGCTCGGACATCAAGAAGATCGACATCACCGAGAACTCGGGCGTCGCCTCGCACCCGAGCGCCAACATGATCTTCGAGCAGATGGGGATGGGCCAGGACCCGGCGACCTTCACCAAGGACGCGCCCATCGGCGAGATGTTCCGGCGCATGTTCGGCGAGGTCGTCTACCTGCTCGGCCACTACCTCGGCGTCGACATCGAGGGCATCGACGTCGAGCTCCGGCTCGGGCTGGCCACGCGCGACATCGACCTGCCGGTCGGGCGCGTCGCCAAGGGCACGATCGCCGGCACCCGCTGGACGCTCCACGGCCTGGTCGGCGGCGAGCCCTACATCTCGATGCACGAAGGCTGGCACGTCGACAACGACCTGCCCGACTGGGACACCCGGCGGGTGTGGAGCGCCCAGATCGAGGGCACCCCCTCGTACCTCCTGGAGGTGACGATCGCCCGCACCTGGACCGACGAGCAGGTGCCCTTCTACCAGGCGATGCTGCACTCGACCGCGGCGTTGGCCGTGAGCGCGATCCACGAGGTCGTCGCCGCTCCGCCCGGCGTGATGATCGCCCCGGTCTTCGACCCCTACCAGCGCCCGAAGCGCTGACGTCGGAGCCATCCATGCCGGACGAGACCGCAGAGGGACGGAGGCGCCGGGTCGGGCTCATCGTGCCCAGCTCCAACGTCACGATGGAGCACGAGGTCCCGGCCATGCTGCGGCAGGTCGACGCCGTGTCGTTCTCCTTCCACGCCAGCCGCATGACCATGCGGTCGGTGTCGCCGACCGAGCTGGCGGCGATGAACGCCCAGGGGGAGCGATGCGTCGACGAGCTCGCCGACGCCCGCTGCGACGTGCTCGCCTACGCGTGCCTCGTCGCGGTCATGGCCCAGGGGCCGGGCGCGCACCGTCGCATCGAGGGCGAGCTGCAGCAGGCCGCCCGGGCCCGGGGCTTCGACGCACCCCTCGTCTCCAGCGCCGGGGCGCTGGTGGACACCATCGCTCGCCTCGGCGCCGATCGGGTTGCGATCGTCACGCCCTACGTGCCGTCCCTCACCGAGGCCGTCGTCCGCTACCTGGCGGCCGAGCGCATCGCCGTGACCGACCAGCGCAGCCTCGGGATCCCCGACAACTACGAGGTCGGCTGCATCCCCGGGAATCGCGTCCAGTCGGCCGTGGCCGAGCTCGACCTGAGCGGAGCCGACCTGCTCGTCCTCTCGGCGTGCGTCCAGATGCCGTCGCTCGACATCATCGGTGCCGTCGAGGCGCGCACCGGGCTGCCGGTGATCACGGCGGCCACCTGCACGGCGGCTGCGATCCTCCACTCACAGGGCATCGACCCGGCGGCCGTGCCGGGCGCCGCGGCCGGCGCCTGGTCGATCGCGGCGTGACCCCGCGAACGATGCGCGACATCACCACCACGTGCACCGACGGCGTCGCCGAGATCGTGTTCTGCCGGCCGCCCGTGAACGCCACCGACGAGCAGTCCTGGACCGAGATCGCCGCCGCCTTCACCGCCCTGCGAGACGATCGGGACGTCCGGGTCGCGATCCTCACGGCCTGCGGTTCCAGGGCGTTCATGGCCGGCCAGGACCTCCGCAGCGATCCCTTCTCGATGGACGGCAAGGCCCCGTCGCGCCTCGTCGACCCCGGGAGCGTCGTCCGCGACGCCATGTGGGCGGTGTACGACTGCGCGGTCCCCGTGGTGGCGGCCGTCAACGGCCCTGCCATCGGCGGCGGGCTGGCGCTGGCCGCGCTGTGCGACATCATCGTGGCCTCGGACACGGCGACGTTCGGCACGACGGAGATCAACGTCGGGCTGCTGGGTGCCAGCGCCCAGCTCACCCGGCTGGTCGGCACCTACCGGGCCCGGGAGATGTTCCTCACCGGGAAGGTGGTGTCGGCCCAGCAGCTCGCCGACTGGGGCGCCGTGAGCCGCGTCGTGCCGCCGGACGAGCTCATGGCGGAAGCGCGGGCGATCGCGTCCGATCTCGCCGCCAAGAGCCCGATCGCCCTCCGGCTGGCCAAGGAGTCGCTGAACCGGGTCGAGGGCCTCCCCCTCAAGGACGCCTATCGCCTCGAACAGGACTACACGACGCGCCTACGCACGTTCGAGGACGCCGCGGAGGCGACACGGGCGTTTCTCGAGAAGCGTCCACCCACGTGGCGCTGGCGCTAGCGCGGCGCGCACGTGTCCACCACCAGATAGCAGGAGCGTCATGAAACTGCAGGTCGATGGATCCGTCCGGCGGGAGTGGGTGGGCCTTCCGTCGCCCACCGGTTGGCCGCGGGAGGGCTGGGGCGGGCACCCGTGCCAGGGCATCTACTACGCCCCGGCCGCGGCGAAGCCGTCGGTGGCGTTCATCGCCACGCACTACAACCTCGACTTCACCGAGCACTACCTCGGCCCGCTCCTGGCCGAGCGGGGCTTCGGGTTCCTCGGCTGGAACACCCGGTTCCGGGGGGCCGAGGCCCTCTTCCTGGTCGACCACGCCATCGCCGAGATCGGCGCGGGTGTCCGCTGGCTACGGGAGCAGGCGAAGGTGGACACGGTCGTGCTGCTCGGCAACTCCGGTGGGGGGAGCCTCATGGCCACCTACCAGGGGCAGGCCGAGCGGCCGACGTTGAACCCGCTCCCGGGCGGGCGGCTCTGCCGCGGCCTCGACGACCTCCTGCCGGGTGACCTCTACGTCTCGGTCGCCGCCCATCCCGGCCGGGCGGACCTCCTGGCCTTCATGATGGACCCGTCGGTCACCGACGAGAGCGACCCGACGTCACGGGACGCGTCGCTCGACATGTACGACCCGGAGAACGGTCCCCCGTACTCGGCGGAGTTCCAGGCCCGCTACCGGCAGGCGCAGCTCGACCGCAGCGCCCGGATCACCGACTGGGTCCACCGCGAGCTCGAGCGGCTCCGCGGCGGATCGGTCCGCGACCGCTACTTCAGCCCGCCCCGGCTCTGGGCCGACCTCCGCTTCACCGACGGCACCATCGATCCGTCCAACCGCAAGGTCCCCGGCTGCTTCCTGGGCGATCCCCGGCGCGCCAACAGCGGGACGACCGGCATCGGGCAGGTGTCCACCCTGCGCACCTGGCTCTCGATGTGGTCGCTGGAGGACTCGCAGTGCCGCGGCCAGCTCCACCTGCCCAACATCCTGATGCCGTCGCTCGTGGTCGAGGCCGACGGTGACGCGGGGGTCTACCCGAGCCACACCCAGGAGATCTTCGATCTCATCGGCAGCGAGGACAAAGAGCGGCTGACCCTGCCGGGCGACCACTACTTCCGGGAGCCCGACGGCGCTCGTGCGGACGTGGCCGACGCGATCGCCGGGTGGGTGCGCGAGCGCGCCCGCTGAGGACCGAGCCGCACCGGCAGCGGCCTCGTGGTTTGAATAGGCGCCGCGTTCTTCTAGTAGACAGTGCGTTCAGTCTATGGGTAGGATGTCGTTCGCAATTCGCGCGGTGGGCGCGACGACTACCAGGGGGGCAAGTGATGATCCGAACTCGAAGCCGGGCGTGGGTGTCCATGCTCGCCGTGGTGACCGGCATGGCGTTGGTCGCGGCGGCTTGCGGGGGCGACAGCGGCGGGTCGGCCACCACGTCCGAGTCGGGCTCGCAGGGCGCGCCAGCCGACGAGGGCACGCCGCAGTCGGGCGGATCGGCGACCTACCTGCACTACATCGATCTCACGAGCGACTGGGATCCGTGGACCATCCTCCCGTCGGGCTATCCGAGCTGGGGGACCCGGGGGTTCGCCGTGTACGGGGCCCTGGTGACCGAGGACACCCGCACCGGCGAGGTGACCGGCGAGATCGCCGAGTCGGTCGACTCCGAGGACGGCAAGACCTGGACGGTCCGCATCCGGGACGGCGTCGAGTTCAGCGACGGCACCCCGTTCGACGCCGAGGCGGTCAAGTTCAACTGGGAGCTCGCCCAGGACCCGGAGCGGGGGGCCATCAGCCTCACGCAGCTGAACGAGATCGAGTCGATGGAGGCCACCGAGCCCCTGGCGCTGACCGTCGAGCTCAAGGAGGTCAACTTCCAGTGGCCCAGCACGGTGGCGCGGTTCATGAACTTCATCGGCTCGCCGACGGCGATCCAGGCCGAGGGCGACGACTTCGGCACCGCGCCCGTCGGCGCCGGCCCGTTCCTGGTCGACGAGTGGGTCCCGAACGACACCGCGCACCTGGTGCGCAACCCGAACTACTACAAGGAAGGCCAGCCCTACCTGGACGAGCTGACCATCCAGACGATCACCGATGAGCAGCAGCGGTTCGACACGTTCCGCACCGACAGCAACGTGATCCTCTTCACCGACAACGACCTCACGCGCCAGCGTGCCCGCGACGAGGGCGCGACCATGACCGAGGACACGCTGCAGGGTGGGACGTCGTTCCTGTTCAACGCCGCCTCCGGCGTCTTCGCCGACGTGCGCGCCCGCCAGGCCTTCGCCATCGGCGTCGACATGGAGGCCATGGCCGACGTGGTGACCTCGGGCGCCGGCGACGGGGTCGCCAACCTCTTCACCGAGGACTCGCCGTACTTCGACCCCGAGATCACCCGGCCGGAGCCCGACCCCGACCGGGCGCAGGAGCTGTGGGACGAGGTGGCCGACGAACAGGGCGGGCCCGTGGAGTTCACCCTGCTCGTGACCGTCGCCACCCAGCCGTGGGGCGAGTACGCGCAGGCCGAGCTGGCCAACTACGGCGTGGACATGAAGCTCGAATCGGTGCGCGGCAACGAGATCATCCCCCGCATGGTGGCGGGCGACTTCGACGTGGCGACGAAGTCGACCACGTTCGGCGCACCCGACCCGATCTTCTACTACGCGATGCTCAGCGACTCGTCCACGAACTTCGGCTACTACTCCAACCCCGACATGGACGAGGCGATCATCGCCGCCCGCGAGTCGGAGGGAGATGCGGCGGTCGAGCAGTGGAAGGAGGCCCAGCGCATCTTCTGGGAGGACATGCCGAACCTCTTCTACGGCCGAGTCGTGCTGGGGACGCTTCCCGCCGACAACGTCCACGGCATCGAGCTGTCCACCCAGTCGCTCCTGTTGAGCGACGAGGTCTGGGTCGACCAGTAGAAGGCGATGCTGTCACCGTGACGTACGACCTCGTGCTCCGGGGCGGCGAGGTCGTCGACGGCCTCGGCGGCCCGCGAGCTCGGGCCGACGTGGCCGTCGCCGCCGGCGCCATCGCCGCCGTCGACCCGCCGTCGGCCTCCGCCCGCTGGTCCGCCGACCGGGTGATCGACGTCGACGGGCTCGTCGTGTGCCCGGGGTTCATCGATCTGCACACCCACTACGACGCGCAGGTCCTGTGGGATCCCGCGTGCACGCCGTCGCCGTTCCACGGCACGACGACGGTCGTCGGGGGGAACTGCGGGTTCACCCTGGCCCCGGCGGCACCGGTGGAACAGGCCTACCTCCTCGCGATGCTGGCCCGGGTGGAAGGGATGGACCCGGACTCGCTGTCGATCGGGGTGACCCGCCCGTGGCCCACCTTCGACGAGTACCTCCGGGCCCTTGACGGGACCCTCGCCGTCAACGCCGGCTTCCTCGCCGGGCACTCGACGATCCGCCGATCGGTGATGGGGCCACGTGCCGTGGGCGAGGCCGCGACCGCCGACGACGTCGAGGCCATGCGGGCGCTGCTCGGCGCCAGCCTGGCCGCCGGTGCGCTCGGGTTCAGCTCCTCCTGGTCGGCGACCCACAACGACGCCGACGGAGAGCCCGTCCCCTCCCGGCACGCGTCGGCGGACGAGCTCGTGGCGCTGTGCGACGTCGTCGGTCGTCACGAGGGCACCACCGTCGAGTTCATCCCCAACGTCGCCGGCCGCGACCCGTTCAGCGACGATCTCGTCCAGCTCATGGGCCGCATGTCGGTCGCCGCCGATCGCCCGCTCAACTGGAACATCCTGCTGGCCGGCCGCTCGACCGAAGCCCTCGTCCGCCACCAGCTCGGCGCGTCCGACGTCGTGGCGTCGATGGGTGGGGAAGCGGTCGCGCTCGCGCTGCCCGACCTGATGCAGCCCCGGTTCTCCCTGCGCACCGGCTTCGGCTTCGACACCTTCCCCGGGTGGTCGAAGGTCATGGCTCTGCCGGTGCCGGAGAAGCTGAAGGCGCTGTCCGATCCCGGGCTCCGGGCGGACCTGCGGGAGGCAGCCCTGGGCGAGGCGCGGCCGTGGGTCTGGGAGCAGCTCGTGTTCGAGGCCACCTCTACCGGCCACCAGGGTTGGAGCGCCGGAGAGGTCGCCGCCGCCCGCGGTGTCACCGCCTTCGACGCCGTCGTCGACGTCGCCGTCGAGGACGGGATGGACACTGTCCTGCGGCCGCCGGCGATCGACGACGACGACGAGAGCTGGGCCCTCCGGGCCGAGGTGTGGGCCGACGACCGGGTCGTGCTCGGTGCGACCGACAGCGGCGCCCACCTCGATGCGCTCTCCACCTTCAACGCACCGACGGCCCTGCTCGGACCGCACGTGCGAGATCGCGGAGTGATGGAGCTGGAGGAAGCGGTCCACCGGCTCACCGACGTGCAGGCCCGCCTGTACGGACTCCGTGATCGCGGCCGGCTGGCGGTCGGCGCCCGAGCCGACGTCGTCGTCTTGGACCCGGCGACGGTCGGCCCTGGGAGCGTGGAGCTGCGCCACGACCTCCCCGGTGGGGCTGCCCGCCTCTACGGCACCGCGAGCGGCATCGAGCACGTCTTCGTCAACGGGACAGAGATCGTGCGGGGCGGGGACCTGACCGGTGCCCGCCCCGGTGCCGTCCTCCGGTCCGGCCGCGACACGACCAGCGTGCGACCGCAGACCCGGCACCGGGCACGGCCGGGCGGGCGCCCCCGATGACGCACCACGACCGCCCAGGAGCGATTCCGCATGCAGCTTGAGCGCCACGACCTCGACATCCGCGGCCTGCCGACGGTCTACCGAGGAGGTTCCGGTCGACCGCTCGTCTTCCTCCACACGGCCGGTGGACTGCAACCGGACAACCCGTTCCTCGTCCGGTTGTCCGAGGAGTTCGAGGTGATCGCCCCGCTCGCTCCCGGGTTCCGCGACCTGGGCGAGCTGGACGACATCCTCGACGTGCGCGACCTCGCCCTCCACTACGACGACGTCTTCGAGTCGCTCGGTCTCGAGCAGGCCCTCGTCGTCGGCTACTCCTTCGGCGGGATGGTCGGCGCCGAGCTCGCTGCCCACTACCCCAAGCGCGTCGCCGACCTGGTCCTGATCGCACCGGTCGGGCTCTGGCTCGACGAGCACCCGACGGCCGACCTCTTCGCCACGCCGGTCGTCGAGCTCGACGACCTCCTCTGGGAGGACCAGGAGGCGCGGGCCGCCTACGCGGCAGCCGCCGGGACCGGGGCGGCGCAGGGCAACGGCGCGTCGGCCGGCGCGGCGAGCGACGATGCCGACAACCGCGCCGACCACGTGGAAGCGCTGTTGGAGACGTCGCGGGGCCTGTCGGTCCTGGCGAAGTTCCTGTGGCCGATCCCCGACAAGGGCCTGTCCCGCCGCCTCCACCGGGTCACCGCCCGCACGCTGATCCTCTGGGGCGAGGCCGACCGCCTGGTGCCCGTCGAGCACGCGGCCGTGTTCGAGCAGCTCATCGCCGATGCCCGCGTGACTACGTTCGCCGGGGCCGGCCACGCGCTGCCGCTCGAGCGCACCGACGAGGTGTTCGACACCATCCGGACGTTCCTCGAGTGACACCGCTGGCCGCCGCTTCGTCCGCGAGTCGAACCCAGAGGAGCAGCGAGTTGGAAGCGATCCCCCTGCCCGAGGACGGCGTGGTGTTCAGGAACGTCCTGGAGCACTTCGGCCGGGTCACGCCGGACCGGGTCTGCGTCACCGACGTCGACGGCGAGGAGTGGACCTGGGCCGAGGCCGTCGCCGAGATGAACGCCTCGGCCGCCCGACTCGAGGAGCTGGTCGGTCAGGTACCCCGCATCGCCGTCATGCTCGGCAACGGCCGCGACTGGCTCCGCGCCTGGTGGGGCGCCGCGCGGCTCGGCATCCCGGTGGTCGCGATCAACACCGCCCTGCGCGGCGAGCAGCTCCGCCACGTGTGCGCCGATGCCGAGGTGAGCCACGTCGTCACCACCGAGGCGATGGTCGCCCGGTTCAAGGAGCTCGACCTCGACATCCGGTGCATCGACCCCTCGCTGATCCGGGGCGAGCGCGGCGCCCGGCCCTCGATCGACCCCGTGGTCCACCCGTGGGACACCGCCGTCGTCAACTTCACCTCGGGCACGACGGGCCCGTCGAAGGGCGTCGTGACGACCCACCGCCACCTCTGCGCCGCGGCTGCACCGGCCTGGGGGCTGACCCACGACGACGTCGTGTTCGGCCACATGCCGCTGTACCACACCGGCGGCATGGCGCCCACCATGGCCGGCTGGAACGCCGGTGGCCGGGTCGTCCTGCGCAGCCAGTTCAAGGCCTCGACGTTCCTCGACGAGCTGCGTGCCACCGGGTCCACGTTCGTGGTGCTCGTGAGCACCATGGCGCCGGTGCTGTACGCGACGCCGGAGCGGCCCGACGACGCCGACAACCCCCTGCGGAACGTCAGCATGAACCCGCTCCTCCCCGACGCCGAGGGCTTCATGAAGCGCTTCGGGATCGACTACCTCCAGGTCATGTACGGGATGACCGAACTGCCCCAGGCCACCCGCCACGGCTGGACCGGCGAGATCGACCGGCCGACCACGGCCGGCCGCCTGTGCCCCGGGTTCGAGGCTCGTATCGTCGACGAGAACGACATGCCCGTGCCCACGGGCCAGGTCGGCCAGCTGGTCATCCGGTGCGACGAGCCCTGGACGATCGCCTACCAGTACCTGAACCGGCCCGACGCCACGGCGGCCGCCTGGCGCAACGGCTGGTTCCACACCGGCGACATGTTCAGCGTCGACGCCGACGGCTTCTACTACTTCGCCGACCGGGCCACCGATTCGCTGCGGCGCCGCGGCGAGAACATCTCGAGCTACGAGGTCGAGCGGGAGGTGCTCGCCCACCCGGCGATCAGCAAGGCGGCCTGCGTCGGCGTGGCGACCGAGCACGGCGACCACGACGTGAAGGTGTTCGTGGTCCGCGACCACGTCGACATCGACCCGGTCGAGCTCGTCGCCTTCCTGGTGCCCCGCCTCCCGTACTACGCGGTCCCGCGCTACGTCGAGGTCGTCGACGACCTGCCGCTCACCCCGACCGGCCGGGTCCGGAAGGACGTCCTGCGGGCGCAGGGCAACGGGCCGGCCACCTGGGACCGCGAAGCCGCCGGCATCGTCGTCCGGCGAGACGACTGACCCCCGACACAAGGAGGACCGATGACTGACGAACCTGTCGCGGCGGCGGAGCTGGCGTCGCTCCGGCGCCGACTGCAAGTCCTCGAGGACAAGGAGCAGATCCGCGACGTGCTCGTCCGGTTCGGGTACAACGCCGACCTCGGCCGGTTCGACGACTTCCTCGCCACCCTGACCGACGACTGCGTGTGGGACGTCTCGGGCGGGCTGCGGCTGCCGGAGGGCGGCGTCTCCGACGGGCTGGTGTCGGTCGGCCACGAGCAGGCGCGGCGGACGGTCACCGGGCCGGGGCACCTGGCCATCGTCAACCGCGAGCAGCACCTCATGGTCGACTTCATCGTCGACGTCGACGGCGACGACGCCACCGCCGTCGGCCAGCTCGCGGTCACCTTCCACGGCCCGGCCGGGTTCGGGCTCGTCACCTGCCGCATGTGCCGCACCAAGCTCCGGCGGGTCGACGGGCGGTGGCTGATCAGGGAGATCGTCTTCCGCGAGCTCGGCGCCCCCGACTGCGGCGAGGTCATCGACGCCGCCGGCCTGCTGGGCCCGGCGTTGCCGACGGCGATGTGACGTGAGCACCCCGACCGACACCGTCGCGCGGGTCAGGGCACAGCTCGACCACCCGGTGATCGATGCCGACGGGCACCTGATCGAGTTCGTCCCCCTGGTCGAGGAGCTGGCCCACGAGGTCGGCGGCGGCGACCTCGTCGACGGCTTCCGCCGCTGGCTGGCGCCCCCGACCGGTCCCCTGCGCTCGCGGCCCCGGCCGGGCAAGCGGGTCTTCTACTCGTTCCCCGGCGAGGCCCTCGACCGGGCCACCGCGACCGTCCCTCACCTGCTGTACGACCGGCTCGACGAGATCGGCATCGACTTCAGCATGCTGTACCCGACGGTGGGCCTCGGCGTGCTCGCCCTCCCCGACGCCGACCTGCGGGCGGGCCTGGCCCGGGCCCTCAACGCCTACTACGCGACGGTGACCGAGGGCCTGCGGGACCGCCTCGAACCCGTCGCCGTCATCCCGCTCGTGCACCCCACCGAGGCGCTCGAGCTCCTCGAGCACGCCGTGGTCGACCTCGGCTTCCGGGCCTTCGTGACCAGCGCGATCGTCCACCGCACCGAGCTGCGGACGGACGGATCGACGGCCCAGTGGATCGACACCGTCGGCCACGAGAGCGCGTACGACTACGACCCGTTCTGGCGGCGCTGCGTCGAGCTCCGCGTCGCCCCGAGCTTCCACATGGTCGGCTACGGCTGGGGCACGCGCACGTCCCGGACGAACTACGTCTACAACCACCTGGGCAACTTCGCGGCCGGCCAGGAGCCGGCCTGCCGATCGATCGTCATGGGCGGGGTCGCGGCGCGGTTCCCCGAGCTCAGCTTCTCGTTCCTCGAAGGGGGCGTCGCCTGGGCGTGCCAGCTGTTCGCCGATCTCGTCGGGCACTACGGGAAGCGCAACCGCGACGCCATCGGGTCGCTCGATCCGGGCGGGGTCGACCTCGACCGGTTCGACGACCTCTTCCGGCGCCATGCCCGGGGCCGCCTGGCCGCGCACCGGCTCGGGCGCGACGGGGTGCTCTTCGGGCGGGGAGCGGTCGCGGAGGACCCCGCCAGCATCGACGACTTCGCCGAAGCGCGGATCACCGGGATCGACGACATCGTGCGCATGTTCACCACGCAGTTCAGCTTCGGCTGCGAGGCCGACGACCCGCTGAACCGGCTGGCGTTCGACCGGGGGCTGAACCCGGGGCACACGCAGCTGCGGGCCATGTTCGCCTCCGACATCGGGCACTGGGACGTGCCCGACATGCGCGGCGTGCTCCCCGAGGCCTACGAGGCGGTCGACGAGGGCGTGCTGTCGGCGGAGGACTTCCGCAAGTTCACCTACGAGAACGCCTGGCGCACCCTGACCGCCGTCCGCCCCGACTTCTTCGCGCCGACGGCCATCGCCGGCGCGGCCGCGCCCCTGGAGGCCGTCCGATGAAGGTCCTCGGCAAGGGTGCGACCCCGGGCCGGCGGCAGGAGCGGGGCGCGGTGACGTTGCTGCCCCGCCCGGCGGCCCGGCCGGTGTTCTGCCCGGTCATCTCCGTCGACGACCACCTCGTGGAGCCGCCGACGCTGTTCGAGGGCCGGTTGCCCGCCCGGCTGCGCGACGCCGCCCCGCGCGTCGTCACCGACGACGACGGCCTGCCGCGGTGGCTGGTCGACGGTGAGCGGCTGCCGATCGGCATGCCCAACGCGCTCGTCGGCCGACCGATGGAGGAGTGGAACGTGGCCCCGGCGCGCTTCGACGAGTTCCTCCCGGGCGTCACCGATCCCCACGAGCGCGTCGCCGACATGGAGGTTGCCGGCATCTGGGCGTCGCTGCCCTTCCCGTCGATGGTGTGGGGCTTCGCGGGGTCCCGGTTCGCGGCGATGACCGACCGCGAGCTGGGCCTGGCGTGCCTCCGGGCCTACAACGACTGGCTGCTCGAGGAGTGGTGCGGGGCGGCCCCCGACCGGTTCATCCCCTGCCAGGTGGCCTGGCTGGCCGACCCCGACGGCGCCGCGGCGGAGGTGCGCCGCAACGCCGAGCGGGGCTTCCGAGCGGTCAGCTTCAGCGAGAACCCGGAGGGGCAGGGCATGCCCTCGATCCACAGCGGAGCGTGGGACCCCTTCTTCGCCGCCTGCGAGGAGACGGGCACGGTGGTCAACCTGCACGTCGGGTCGCGCGGCGCCATCACGACGGGCTCGACCGATTCGCCGGTCGAGGTGACCGTGGCCCTGTTCCCCGTCAGCGGCATCGTGGCGCTGACCGACTGGATCTTCTCCCGCGTGCCGCTGCGGTTCCCCGGGATCAAGGTCGCGCTGTCCGAGGGCGGTGCCTCGTGGGTCCCCATGGTCGTCGAGCGCCTGCGGCGCGCCTACCGTCAGGCGTCCGCATCCACCCACTGGAGCGCCGCCGACCCCGACCCGGTCGACGTGATGCACCGGAACTTCTCCTTCACCTCGATCGAGGACCCGACCGCGTTCCAGCACCTCGACGTGATCGGGGCCGGCAACGTGATGGTCGAGGTCGACTACCCGCACGGCGACAGCTCGTGGCCCGACACCCAGGCCCTGCTGGCGGCGCAGCTCGCCCACCTGCCGCCCGACGACGTCGCGCGGGTGTGCTTCGCCAACGCCGCGGCCCTCTACCATCACCCGGCACCCCCGCCGGACCGGATCGAGCGCTCGGAGATCGGCCCGGCCCTGACCGCAGCGGGCCCCGGCCGATGAGCCTCGACGTCGTCATCCGCGGCGGGCTGGTCGTCGACGGCAGCGGCGCAGGGGCGGCGGCGGCCGACGTCGGCATCCACGCCGGGCGCATCACCGCGGTCGGCGATGTTCCCGACCAGGGCGCGACCGAGGTCGATGCCCACGGGCTCGTGGTGGCCCCCGGGTTCGTCGACATCCACACCCACTACGACGCCCAGGTCCTGTGGGACCCCCTCCTCACGCCTTCGTGCTTCCACGGCATCACGACGGTGGTCGCGGGCAACTGCGGCTTCGGCATCGCTCCGGCCCGCCCGGGGCACCGGGGCCTGCTGGCCCGGACGCTCGAGCACGTCGAGGGCATGAGCCTCGAGGCCCTGGAAGCGGGCATCGCCTGGGAGTTCGAGAGCTTCGCCGGCTACCTGGACGCCGTCGACCGGCGCGGGGTCGCCCTGAACTTCGCGGCCTACGCGGGCCACACCCCGCTGCGGATCTGGGTCATGGGCGCCGACGCCTACGAGCGGGAGGCGACGGCGGCGGAGATCGCCCGGATGGCGCAGGCGCTCGCCGAAGCCATGGACGCCGGCGCCGCCGGGTTCGCCACCAGCCAGTCGCCGGGCCACGTCGGCGACGGCGGGCGGCCGGTGCCGTCGCGCCTGGCGTCGACGGAGGAGCTCCGCGCCCTGCTGGCCCAGGCGGGGGCCGAGCAGCACGGGGTCGTCGGGATCGTTCCGGGCGACCAGCTTCCCCACGCCGAGCTCTACGCCCTCCAGCCCGAGGTCGGTCGCCCGGTGACCTGGACGGCGCTGCTCACCTACCCCGACGGCCGCCAGGAGCGCATGCTCGACATCCACCGGCAGGGGAGCGCCACGGGCGCGGACGTCCGGCCCCAGGTGTCGGTGCGGCCGCTGTCGATGCAGTGTCGCATGGACCGTCCGTTCTTCTTCGACGGCCGGCCGAGCTTCGCCGCCCTCCACCAGCAGGCGCCGGAGGAGCGGATCCGCCGCTACGGCGACCGTGTCTGGCGGGAGCAGGCCCAGGCCGAGCTCGATGCCGGGGTGCCCCGGATCCGGTGGGACTCGTTCGTCGTGGAGGAGACGCGGCAGGCGCACCTGGAGGGCCGGCCGCTCGGCGCGATCGCCGCCGAGCGCGGATCGACGCCTCTCGACGCGCTGCTCGACATCGCCCTCGCCGACGATCTCACCACGCGGGTCCGTTGCGTGATCGCCAACGACGACGTGGCCGGCATCGGTCGGCTGCTCGGCGAGCCCGGGACCGTCGTCGGCCTCTCCGACGCCGGCGCCCATGCCAGCCAGCTGTGCGACGCCGGGTTCTCCTCGGAGCTCCTCGGCACCTTCGTCCGGGAGCGCAACGAGCTGTCGCTCGAAGCGGCCGTCCGCAAGCTGACCGGCGAGCCGGCAGATCTCTTCGGCTTCGGCGATCGCGGCTACCTCCGGCCCGGGTCCGCCGCCGACCTCGTCGTGTTCGACCTCGCCACCATCGGCGTCGGCCCCCTGCGTCGCGTCCACGACCTCCCGGCCGGCGCCGACCGCCTCGTCGCGGACCGGCCGGCCGGCGTGCACGACGTGCTCGTCAACGGCCGCTTCCTGGTGCGCGACGGGTGCCTCGACGTCGACGCCCGTAGTGGGGTCGTCCTGCGGTCGGCCCGGACGTGAGCGGCGTGAGCGGTCCACCGGAGCTGCGCTTCGGCGCCTTCGTCCCCCAGGGCTTCATGCTCGAGCTCGGCGACGTGCCGGTGGCCGACCTCTGGCGGGTCAACGTCGAGCACGCCCGCGCGATCGAGGAGCTCGGGTTGGACGGGCTGTGGGTGAGCGATCACGTCCACAACGCCCCGTGGATCGACCACGGCCGGCCGCCGGGCACGCCGAAGCGCAGCACCCCGGTGCTCGAGTGCTGGTCGCTGCTGGCCGGGCTCAGCCAGCACACCTCGCGGATCAGGCTCGGACAGCTCGCCACGTGCAACTCGTTCCGCCCACCCGCGCTGCTGGCCAAGATCGCCGCGACCGTCGACCACATGAGCGGCGGCCGGATCGACCTGGGTCTCGGCGCCGGCTGGTTCGAGCGGGAGCACCTCGGTTACGGCGTCCCGTTCCCGGGGGCGCGGACTCGCATCGAGATGCTGGGCGAGGCGGTCGAGATCATCCGACTCCTGTGGAGCGAGCCCGAGGTGACCTTCAGCGGTTCGCACTACACGATCGACCGCGGCCGCTGCGACCCGAAGCCGCTGCAGGCCCGGGTGCCGCTCGTCATCGGCGGGTCGGGGCCGACCACGCTCGGCATCGTGGCCGCCCGCGCCGACACCTGGAACTACGTGGGCTCCCTCGACGACCTGCCGGCGACCAAGGCGAAGCTGGAGGCGAGGTGCGACGCCGCCGGCCGGCCCTTCGAGGAGATCAGGATCAGCTGGTTCGAGACGGGCATCGTGATCCGCCGCGACGAGGACGAGGCCCGCCGCATCGTCGAGGACCTGCGCGCCCGCCGCGGCATCCCCGAGTTCCGTTCCTGGCTCTGGGGAACGCCGGCGAAGGTGCAGGACGCCATGGGCCAGTTCGTGGAGCTCGGCGTCAGCGAGCTCGTGCCGCAGTTCGGCGACCACCCCGACACGACCTCGCTCGAGCTGTACGCCACCGAGGTCGTCCCCGGGCTGCGCCCCACGACAACCGCGGAACCCGGGGGCCGACGATGAGGTTCGGCGTCCTGCTGCCCCACATCGTCCCCTACGCCGACCGCGCCACGCTCGAGGCCTGGTGCGCCGGCATCGAGGCCGGACCGTACGACACCGTCGTGGTCGGCGAGCGGCTCGTCTACGACAACCTCGACCACACGGTCAGCCTGACGGCGGCGGCCCTCCTCACGTCGCGGCCCAGCATCCTCTTCGGGCTGAGCGTGATGCCGCTGCACGCCGCCGCAGTGGTCGCCAAGCAGCTGGCGTCCGTCGACGTCCTCTCGCAGGGCCGGCTCCGGGTCGCGGTCGGTGTCGGCGGTCGGCCCGACGACTACGAAGCCGCCGAACGGCCGATGCGGCACCGGCACGCTCGACTCGACGAGCAGGTGGCGGCGCTGCGCCGCACGTGGGCGGAAGCCGCGGCGGGGCCGGGGCGCGGCGTCGGCCCCGCGCCGCTCCAGGCCGGTGGGCCGCCGATCTACTCCAGCGCCCGGGGGCCGAAGTCCCTCGCCCGAGCCGCTCGGTGGGCCGACGGCAACTACGGCGGTTCGATGCCCCTGTCGCCCGAAGCCATCGAGGCCAAGGGGGCCGAGGTCCGCGCCGCGTGGTCCCAGGCGGGCCGGGTCGGGCCCCCGTACCTGATGGACGGCGTGTGGTTCGCGCTCGGGCCCGACAGCGACGAGCTCATCCGCAGTGCCGGCGAGCGCTACTTCGGCGACGTGCCGCTGCGCGCCGACTTCCGCTGGACCCCGGCACTGGCGCCGTGCTCCGGAGAAGCGAAGCTCGAAGCCATGATCCGGGCCTACGAAGCGGCCGGATGGGACGAGCTGATCCTCATCCCCACGAGCCCGGCCCTCGACCAGCTCGACCGCCTCTCGACCTTCCTCCTCCGCTGACCGCGGTCAGCGGTACGTGGGCGGGCGCTTGTCGCCCGAGGGGAGATGCGGCGGCTGGTTGCCGATGTGCGTGTAGGCCAGTGCGTTCTGCAGGCCGACGGTGTGCAGCATGTCCAGCGACTCCCAGATGGCCCGGATGGTGCCCTGGATCGCCTTGGGGTTCCGCGCCGCGATCGAGGTGGCGATCTGCCGCGCCCGGGGGCGTAGGTCGGCGCGGGCCACGACCTCGGTCACGAGACCGAGCCGCAGAGCCGTCTCGGCCGTGATGCGCTCGTCGTTGCCCATCAACGCCCAGCGCAGCACGTCGCCGAGCGGCACTCCCCGCCACAGCATCCCGATCGGCTCGACGGCGGAGACGATGCCCACGTCGGCGTGGGGGTCGAAGAACTCGGCGTCATCCGAGCAGATGACGATGTCCGCCTCGTTGATGAAGTACTGCCCACCGCCGGCGCACAGCCCGTGGACCGCGGCCACGACGGGCTTCCACACCTTGTGGTGGAGCTTCGGCGACAGCATCGTCCCGGGGTCGAAGCTGTTCCACACGTTGTCCTTGAGGAACCACCGACTGCCGCCCTTGACGTCGACACCCGTGGAGAACGCCCGCTCGCCGTTGGCCTGGAGAACGGCGACGTGGATGTCGTCGTCGTCACGAACGGTCGCCCACGCGTCGGCGATGTCCCGGGCCATGGCCTCGTTGAAAGAGTTGAGGGCCTCGGGCCGGTCCAGCGTGATCGTCGCCACGTGGTCCTCGACCTCGAAGCTGACGGCCTCGAGCTCCATCGTCGTCCTCCTCACGGGTGCACGTGGAGGTGCTCGACCGAGCGGAAGAGCGCGTTGGGCGAGTAGGCCAGGGGCCGGCCCGGCACGAGGTGCATCTCGGGCGTGAGCTCGGTCAGCAGCTCGAGGGCGATGCGCAGCTCCATCCGGGCCAGCGGTGCGCCCAGGCAGAAGTGCACGCCCCGGCCGAAGGCGAGGTGCTCGCCGGCGTTGGACCGCCTGACGTCCAACGCGTCGGGCTCGGGGAAGTGCGCCGGGTCGTGGCCCGCGGCGGCGAAGAGCAGGACGAGTCTGGCCCCGGCCGGAACCGGGGTACCGCCGATCTCGGTGTCGACGGCGGCCGTCCGGCGGTGGCCGAGCACCGGACCGTCGAAGCGCAGCGACTCCTCGACCGCGTCGGGGACCAGCGCCGGGTCCTGTACCAGGAGGTCCCACTGGTCGCGGTGGGTGAGGAGGTGGCGCAGAGCGTTGCCCATGGCGTTGGTGGTCGAGTCGTGCCCGGCGAGGGCCATCGAGTACACGATGTTCACGACGTCGTCGCCGGTGACCACATCGGGGTGCTCGTCGTGGTAGCGCAGCAGGTCGCTGGTGAAGTCGTCCCGGCGGGCCGCGTCACGATCGGCGACGAAGTCCTCGGCGTAGCGCCAGAAGGCCGTGACGTTGTGGGCCACCCGGACCTGGTCGTCGGCCGGGAGGCGGCCGTAGGTGAACAGCACCCGGCCCGCCGACCAGGCCTTGACCTGCTCGAAGTCGGACTCGGGGATGCCGAGCAGGCTCAACCCGGCCCACCCGGGGAGCGGGAACGTCAGGGCGGCGACGAGGTCGGCCTCGTCGCCGCCGACGATCGCTTCGACGAGCCCACGGGCGTAGGACCGCACCTCGGGTTCGAGCGCCCGCAGCCGCCGCGGCGACATGCAGGCCAGGACCGCCTTGCGCATGGGCGCGTGCCGGGGCGGGTCGGCGTTGTTGAGCGTCGGCACCCGCTTGTAGCCGTGCTCCCTCAGGACGCGCTGCGCTTCGTCCACCGGTGGCCAGATGGGGGACGAAGCGTTCTCGGCGAGGAACGTGGTGCGGTCCAGCAGGCAGGCCTCGACATCCGCGTAGCGGGTCACGATCCAGTGGTCGAGGTCCCGGTCGTAGAACACGGGTGCCTCGTCCCGCAGCGCGGACAGCTGCGGGTAGGGGTCGACCAGGAAGCCCTGCTCCAACCAACCGACACCCTCGGAGACCGGACACGCTCGGACGCCGTCCACGCGGCCACCGTACCTACGACAGCATTTCGGCCCGGTGTCGGCTCCGCTCGGCCTCTTACGGCTCGGCGCAGGACCAGTTGGCCGCGTCGTTCACGTCGAGGGCGGCAGGGTTGTCGACGCCTCCGGCGAACACCGAGGCCTCGGGGTAGGGGCACAGCCGGAACGACCGGCCGGGTGCGTCGGCGACCAGCGAGTCGGGCGCGTGGCCGTTCTCGACCCAGTCGACGATCGCCGACAGGGCCTGGTCCGGGACGTCGACCGGTCCGGGGCCGCCGCCGCAGTGGAGCAGCCCCGGTACGGGGAACAGGCGGGCGAACGAGTCGACGTCGCCTCGACGACGGATGTCGGCGATCCCGTCGTAGTACTCGATCGTGTCGTTGATGGAGATCGCGTTGTCGGCGACGCCGTGCCAGATCAGCAGCTTGCCGCCGGCCCGCTCGAAGCGCGCCAGGTCGGCGGGATCGGCTTCACCCGAGGCCTGGTACACCCGATCGAACAGCTGGCGCCACTGGCGGACGTAGCCCCGGTCGTCGAAGCGGAACTGGGTGGTGAAGTCGTAGTCCGGCCCGAACAGACCCTTGCTGTAGGTGTCGAACACCGTGAAGCCGGCCGGAGCGGTCGTCGCCGTCCACGGCGGTGGAGTCAGACCGACCAGGAACGACGACCAGCCGATGGGGTTGGCCAGGCTGAACCCCGGATAGCTCGCGCCGGGAGTGTCGAGGCCCCCGAGGACGATGTCGAGCAGCTCCAGCTGGGGCGGCGTGAAGATGCCGAGCGAGGCAGGGTCGAACGAGACCCGGCTGGGGTCCCAGATCAGTCCGTCGTCGGCGCCGTCGGCGTCGTCGAACTGCTCGACGACCGCGGCCTCGAGCTGGGCGAGCTGCTGCGGGGAGACCCAGGTGTCGGGGTTCTCCAACACGAGATCGGCGACCCGGCCGAAGAGCAGGATGTTCTGCGGATCGATGCCCGGTGCACCCAGGATCACGCCGTCGAAGGTGTCCGGGTACGTGCTGGCCTCGGCGTTGCCCATGCGGCCGCCGCCAGAGCAACCGGAGATGTAGCTGAAGAGCTCGTCCTGTCGCCCCGACAGCCCGTAGAACGCCCGGGTGATCCGTTGCGTCGCGACCGCAGAGACGTGGACCCCCCGCTGCCCGTAGTCGAAGGCTTTGGTCCGGTCGATGGCGAACCGCCAGTCGATCCCCGGCGTGGGGCTGCCGCCGTCGGTTCCGGCGACGGCATAGCCCTCGCGCAACTGCGCATCCGGTGGTGGTGGCACGATCCCTGCCGACCCTCCGACACCTACGAAGAAGTACCGCTGCTCGAACCCTTCGGGCAGCGCCACCATGAAGTTGACGTGGTTGGGGTCGGGCCCCGGGCCCTGGGTCACGACGTAGCCATCGACCCGGCAGTACGAGACCGCGGGCGCCGTGGTCGTCAGCTCCACCGCCGAGACGATCTCGACCGTCCGGGCGTCCCGGGAGATCGGCCGGCCCGCGCGGCGCTGGATCTGCTCGACGTTGCAGTCGAGGCCGGTCCGATGGTGCCGAGGTTGCCCGGCGTCGGCCGCGGTCGCGACGACGACGATCGAAACGAGAGCGGTCGCTGCGAAGAGCGAACGCCGTACCGATGTCCCCCACATTGCACGTCCCCCTCAAGTCGGACGATGCCACCCCTGCCCAACGTACCGAGCACACCATGTCGGCTCGATGTCGGAGATCGGCGTCGACGATGCGGGAGCGCGAACTTGACGGTAGTGTCAGGCGCTGACGTCCGTCGACGTACGAGGGGGAGACATGGACCCGGAGACCGGAACCGGACCGCCCGTCCGCGTCGGGATCGTCGGCGTCGGTTGGGGATCGGTCGTGCAGGTCCCCGCCTTCCGGATGGTCCCGCAGTTCGAGGTCACCGCGCTGTGCTCGCAGCGGGAGGAGCGCGTGACGGCGGCGGGGGAGAAGCTGGGCATCACCGACCTCAGCACCGACTGGCGGACGTTCGTCACCCGTGACGACCTCGACCTCATCTCGGTGTGCACGCCGGTCGACCTCCACCACGAGCAGGCCCTCGCCGCGATCGCGGCCGGCAAGCACGTGCTCGTCGAGAAGCCGGTCGGCATCGACAGCGGCGAGACGCGCAAGATGCTCGACGCCGCCGAGGCGGCTGACGTCCGCCACGCGGTGTGCTTCGAGAACCGCTGGGACCCGGGGCGGCTGCGGATGTGGGAGATGGTGCGCGACGGCCACGTCGGTCGGCCCTACCTGGCCCTGGCCCGCAGCGGCGCCGACTTCTGGCACCCGACCCGGAGCCTGCAGTCGGAGTGGATGTACCGGCGTGCGCACGGCGGCGGGTACCTCATGGGCATGGGTTCGCACGACCTCGACTTCCTGTGCGCCCTGTTCGGCGAGCCCGAAGCGGTGTGCGCCGACGTGCGGACCTCGGTCCCCACCCGCCCCCGGGCCGACGGCAGCACGCTCGAGGTCGACGCCGACGACACGTCGGTCGTGCTGCTGCGGATGCAGAACGGCATGCTCGCCAGCGTGGCGACGACCGCGGTCGCGCTGCAGCAGGACTTCCGGAGCTTCGAGGTGTTCGGCAGCGAGGGCTCGCTGTCGATGGAAGGGTCGGTGATGGGGGAGCAACCGGCCGAGATCCGCTCCGGTGCGGTCGGGCAGGACGACCTCGTGTCGATTCCCGGCAGCGACCGGATGCCGGCCAGCGGGCTGCCGCTCCCGGCGCGGCGCGCCGCCTCGGCGATCCGCTCGCTCGCCCTGCTGCTCGAGGACTGGGCGCCGGCGTTCTCCGCCGGGCCCGACGCCGCGTCGCCCCTGGTTCCCACACTGCACGATGGCCACCGCGTGCAACGGGTCGTCGATGCCGCCCGGCGCAGCAGCGAGGGTGCGGGGTGGGTCCCGGTCTCGTGACCGTGATCCAATCGATCGGCACCTACCTCCCACCGTGGGGCACAACGGCGGCGCGCTGCGCCGGCCACGACGAGGACGTGGTCACGATGGCGGTCGCGGCCGGCCGCCGGGCCATGGGCTCGTCGCCCGCCGGCACGATCCGCTCCGTCGTCCTCGTCAGCCGGGACGTGCCCCTGCTCGAGGGCGGCAACGCGGCGCCACTGCTCGCCGGCCTGGGCGTGGATGCCGCCACCGAGGTGCGCGAGGAGCTCGGCGGCGCTCCGGCCGCGCTGGCAGCCGCGGCGGCGGCGCCGGCAGGCACGCTGGTCATCGGCGCCGACCTGGGACCCGCGGGGGCCGCCGCCCTCCTCCTCGGCGGCGCCCGCGGGGCGGAGCTCACCCTGGCCGGTCGGGTCAGCCGCAGCCTCCCGGTCGTCACCCGCGACGCGCACGGCGAGGTCACCGACTACGCCGACCCCCGGCTGGCGCGAGAGCGGGGCGTCGGCGTGTCCCTCGAACGGGCCGGCCTGGCCGGCAAGGTGGCCGCGGTCGCCGGACTGGGTCACAAGCTCGCAGCACCGCTCAGCGCCGGCGACCCTCCGGCGCTCCCCACGGTCGGCGCCAGCGCCGCCATCTTCGCCCTCGCGGCCGTCGCGGAGCGGGGCGGCGGCCGGATCCTGGCCGTGGAGCAGGCCACGGTTGCCATCGCCGACCTGGCCGGCGGCCCAGCGGTCCCAGCGGTCCCGGTGGCGCGGAACGAGCCGGTGCCGCTGCCGCCTCCGTCGGGCACCGCGACACCCGGGCCCGGCATCGCGATCTCCCTCGCCGCCTACGAGCGGGCCTTCGACGCCAAGCTGCGTCTCGCCGCCGCCCGCTGTGCGGTCTGCGGCTGCCTGTCGTTGCCGCCCCGGTACCGGTGTCTCGGGTGCGGGTCGGAGCAGCCGACCGAGCTGGTCGACCTACCTCGCGACGCCACGGTCTACAGCACCACGACGGTCCACGTCCCGGTCCCCAGCCTGGTCACGCCCTACTCGCTGGCCCTCGTCGATCTGGGTGGCAGCGGCGTCCGGCTCCTCGCCCACGTCACCGGCGCGCCGCCCGGGTCGGTGGCGATCGGCGACGCGGGCGACATGGTCCTCCGCCGGGTGGCCGTCCGGTCCGGCGTGCCCGACTACGGCTACGCGTTCCTGCCCCGCGAGCGCACGGAGGTCGCAGCATGAGGCGCGTCGCGATGGTGGGCGCCGGGATGACGCCGTTCGGCGAGCTCTTCGACCTCGGCGTGAAGGACATGCTCCCGATGGCGGTCAGCGAGGCGATCGCCCACGTCGACAAGGGCTTCGACCGCTCCGACATCCAGGCCGCGTGGTTCGGTGAGCTGGTCACCACCGACGGGTTCGCAGCGGGGATCCTCGCCGACTCCTGTGGCCTGCTCGACATCCCGGTCTCGCGGGTCGAGAACGCCTGCGCCACCGGCAACGACGCCGTGCGTCACGGGATGCTCGCGGTGGCCAGCGGGCTCTACGACGTCGTGCTCGTGGCCGGCGCCGACAAGGTCCGTGAGACCTCGACCCGCACCACCTTCTGGGACTGGATGGGGATGACCCGCGACATGGCGTGGGACTTCCCGCTCGGCCTCGTGGCTCCGGCCAACTTCGCACTGCACGCGGCGCGCTACCTGCACGAGTCGCCGGCCACGCGCGAGCACATGGCGATGGTCGCGGTGAAGAACCACCGGCACGGCGCCTCGAACCCCAAGGCGCAGCTGCGCTTCGAGATCACCGTCGAGCAGGTGCTCGACGCGCCGATGGTGGCCGAGCCGTTCGGCCTGTTCGACTGCACGCCGCAGAGCGACGGCGCGGCGGCCGTGCTGCTGGTCGGCGAGGAGGTCGTCGACCGCTACACCGATCGGCCGGTCTGGGTGCGGGGCGTCGGGCTGGGGGTCGACCGGGTCATGCACCAGCACAAGCCGGACATGACGACGTTCCCGCCCACGGTCAAGGCCGCCAGGCAGGCCTACGCGATGGCCGGCATCGGCCCGGCCGACGTCGACGTCGCCGAGGTGCACGACTGCTTCACCACGGTCGAGCTGATCGACTACGAGGACCTCGGCTTCTGCGATCGGTTCGGCGCCGCCAAGCTGGTCGAGGCCGGGGACACGTCGGTCGGGGGACGCATCCCGGTCAACCCGAGCGGGGGGCTGAAGGCCAAGGGACACCCGCCCGGCGCCACCGGGATCGCGCAGTGCTACGAGATCTTCCACCAGCTCCGCGGCACCGCCTGCAACCAGGTCGACGCGGCCCGCTGGGGCCTGGCCCACAACGTCGGCGGCCCCACCGCGGTCGCCGCCGTCACCATCCTCAGCACCGACCGGGGCTGATCAGCGCAGCTCGTCGAGCAGCGCCGCGTAGCGGTCGACGAAAGGCAGCGTCGTCGCCGGGTCGTCCGACCCCGCCCGGGCCGCTCCGAGCACGACGCGCCGCACGCCGAGGTCGCGGTAGCGGCGCAGGGTGTCGGGGGCGGGATCGCCGAAGGCCACGATGGTGACCGGCATGTCGGGGCGACCGGCGGCGACCGCGATCTCGCGGAAGCGGCCGACCTTCCGGGCGACGTCGCCGAGAGCGATGTCCATCGGCATCCACCCGTCGGCCCACTCCACCGCGTGGGCGGTCCCGAGCCTTCCGCCCGTGCCGCACAGGATCGGCGGGTGCGGCTGCTGCCGCGGCTTGGGGAACGACCACACCGGGTCGAAGTCGAAGAACCGCCCGTGGACCTCCGGCTCGTCGTCGGTCCACAGCGCCCGGAGCGCGCCGACGCACTCGGCCAGCGCCCGGTAGCGCTGCGCCCACGGCAGGTCCGGGCGACAGTTGGCCAGCTCCTCCTGGTTCCAGCCGACCCCCACCCCGAGCTGGAGCCGACCGCCCGAGAGGCGATCGAGGGTGGCGATCGACTTCGCGAAGGCGAACAGGTCGTGCTCCAGCGGCAACGCCACCGCAGTGCCGAGCACCAGCCGCTCGGTGGCGCACGCCGCCACCGCGAGGCTCACGAGGGGATCCATCATCCGGAGGTACCCGGGCGGCAGCTCGCCGCCCGCCGGATAGGGCGTCTTGCGGGACGTGGGGATGTGCGAGTGCTCCCCGATCCAGAACGACTCGAAGCCGCGCTCCTCGAGGGCGCGGGCGAGCACGTCCGGGGCCGGGTCCTCCGGGGTGTTCATCGACGAGAACCCGAGATCCACGGTCGCCCCTCCGTACTTGACGGTTTTGTCGAGTAAGGTTGGACGGTAGCGCGGAACCATGTCGAGAGCCGGGCCGGACCAGGCGCCTGGCGCCTTCGCCGAGGGGGGAGCCACGCCGATGCAGTACCTCTACCAGTACCCCGACCGGCACGGGGCCGACGGGGACCTGCTCGACGCCGGGCCGGTCGACGAGGTGGCGGCCGTCGCCGAGAAGGCGTCGTGGCACGGCCTGTCGTTCACCGAGCACCCCGTCCCGGGTGCCCGATGGCTGGATGCAGGCGGCCACCAGACGCTCGACCCGCTCGTCGCCCTCGGCCACGCCGCGGCGGCGACGACCCGGCTCCGCCTGCTCACCTTCCTCGCCGTCGCTCCCTACCGCAACCCGTTCCTCCTGGCCAAGGCGGCGGCCACGGTCGACAAGCTCTCCGGCGGCCGGCTGATCCTCGGCCTCGGCACCGGGTACCAGAAGTCGGAGTTCTTCGCCCTGGGGGTCGACTTCGAGGAGCGGAACGCCCTGTTCGACGAGGCCCTCGACGTCCTGCCCCTGCACTGGAGCGGCGAGCCGTTCTCGTACCGGGGCCGGCACTTCGACGCCCGCGAGGTGATCGCCCGGCCCCGCCCGGTGCAGGACCCGATCCCGATCTGGATCGGCGGCAACTCGAAGCTGGCGCTCCGCCGCATCGCCGAGCGGGCCCAGGGGTGGATGCCGCTGACGGCCCCGCAGCAAGTGGCCAGAACCGTGCGCACCCCCTACCTCGCGTCCACGGCCGAGCTGGCGGCGAAGATCGCCGAGCTCCGCGACCTGGCCGGCGACCGGGCCGACCAGCTCGACGTGGCCGTCGCCTACAGCGACCCGGCGATCGCCTCGCCCCACCTCGACGTCGAGCGGCACCGCGACACGCTCGGCCAGCTCGAAGCCGCCGGCGCGACGTGGGTCATCGTGGCCGGCGCGACCTCGTCCACGGCGGCCACCGTCGAGTTCCTCGACCGGTTCGGCGCGACCTACATCGGTGGGTGACATGGCCGACATCGCTGCGTCACCGGCGTCGGCTGCCTCCGCGCTCTCGGCCGATCGGTTCGCTTCGCCGGCAGAGTACGCGGCCGCCCTGTCGGCCTTCGTCGAGGCCGACCACCGCTTCGACAGCTACCGCGGCTACCGGCCCACCGACCTCGAGAGCGGCGCGGCCCATCTCTCCGGCATCCAGCGGGTCCTGTTCGACGAGGGGTGGTCGCGCCTCGGTTGGCCCGAGAGCTGTGGGGGCCTCGGCGGTGACCCGCGCTTCCGGGCGGCGATGTTCCAGACCCTGTGGGACCACGACATCCTGATCCCGGAGAGCTACAACACCCTCGAGATCCTCGTCCCCGTGCTGCTGGTCTACGCGCCCCATCTCGCCGACCAGCTCTTCGCTCGGTTGCTCCGCGGCGACGAGAAGTGGACGCAGGCCTTCTCCGAGCCCGACGCCGGCAGCGATCTCGCCTCGTTGCGCACCAGGATGGAGCCGGACGGCGACGGCTGGCGGCTGACCGGGCAGAAGGTGTGGTCGAGCTACGGAACGCTGGCGGCCCGCTCGGTGCTGCTGGCCCGATCGGGCGGGCCGGGGCACCGCGGCCTCACGATGGTGCTGGCCGACCTCGACCAGCCCGGGGTGGAGGTGCGGCCCATCCGCACCGAGGACGGCCAGGACCACCTGGCCGAGATCTTCCTCGACGGCGCCCACGTCCCGGCCGACCGGCTCATCGGCGCGCCGGGCGGGGGATGGGCGGTGGCCATGTACATGCTCCAGTGGGAGCGGGGCGCCTACGGATGGATCCAGCAGGGCCGGTTCCACAACCGGCTCGCACGGGCGCTCGCAGCGGCACCCGGCTCGCCGGCCGACGCCGCTGCCCTGGGGCGGGCCTACGCCCTCGGCACCGCGTTGCGATTGCAGACCCGCCAGACGGTCGAGCGCCTGGCCCGGGAGGAGACCCTGGGCCCGGAGGTCTCGATCGACAAGCTGCTGCTGGTCGACGCCGAGCTGGCCGTGTGGAACGCCGTCCGCCAGCACCTGGGCGCGGCCTTCGACCTGGACGAGGACCTGGGCTGGCTGCGGTCCGAGTACCTCTACAGCCGGGCGGCACCGATCTACGGAGGATCGCAGGAGATCCAGAGGACGCTGGTGGCCCAACGGGTGCTCGGCATGCCCAGGGAGCCGAGGCCGGGATGATGGACGCCGCGACCAGGGAGCTGCTGCGCGGCAGCCTGCGGGCGGTGCTCGCCGAGCGCTCGGACCGGCCGCTGACCGGGCGCCTCGCCGACCTCGGCTGGGACGAGGTGCTCGACGACGACGCCCCCGGGGCCCTGCGCCTCCTGTTCGAGACGAAGGGCGAGGCGCTGTCGAGCGACGACGCACTCGGCCCGCTGTTGGTCCGGGCGATCGCCGATGCCGTGACCCTGCCGGTGCCCACCGCCTCAGCGGCGGCGGGGGCGGGGGCCACGGTCGTCCTGCCGTCCTCGCTGCACCCCGACCACGTGTCCGCGCACATCGACGGCGACCGGTTGGTCGTCGAGGGCATCGTGCTGCGCGCCCCCGACCCGCGGGCCCCGCGGATCGTGCCCGTCGCCGCCGACGACGGCGTGCGCCTGGCCCTGGTCGCCGAGGGGGAGCTCGCCGACCAGAGCATCGGAGGCTTCGATCCCGATCTGGGGCTGGTCCGGGTGAGCGGCCGGGCCGAGGCGTCGACGGTGACCTGGATCGAGGGCCCGGACGCCACCGCCGCCTGGGAGGCGGCCGTGGCACGCGGCCGCTGGGCGCTGGCGGCCGAGCTCACCGGGATCGCCCGGCGGGTCGTCGCCGACGCGGTCGCCTACACGCTCGAGCGCGAGCAGTACGGCCGCCCCATCGGGACGTTCCAGGCCCTCCAGCACCGGCTGGCCGGCGCCCATGCGTCGGTCGTCGGCGCGTCCCACGTCGTGGCGGAGGCGGCGACGACCGGGTCGCCGTGGGCGGCCCTGGTGGCCAAGTCGCTGGCGGGCCACGCCGCCGAGGATGCGTGCACCCAGGCCCAGCAGGCATACGGGGCGATCGGCTTCACGTGGGAGCACGGCTTCCATCGCTCGCTGCGCCGCGTGTACACGCTCGACCGCCTGCTGGGCGGGTGGCGGGACCTCGAGGCCGAGATCGGCCTGCGCCTGCAGGAGACCGGCACGGTCCCGCAGATCGGCGCCCTCTGATGGACCTGCGGTTCCCTCCCGCGGCCGAGGCGTTCCGGACCGAGGTCCGGGAGTTCCTCGCCGGCCAGCTGCCGGCCGATTGGCAGGGCATCGGGGCGATGGACCGCGACGAGGCCGAGGCCTTCTCGATCACGTGGCGCGAGGTGCTCCACCGGCACGGCCTGCTGGGCATCACCTGGCCCGAGGAGTACGGCGGCGGTGGTCGCTCGAAGATCGACCAGGTGGTCCTGGCCCAGGAGCTGGCGCACGCCCGGGTCCCCATGGGCCGGCTCACCGACACCACGAGCATCAAGCTGCTCGGCAACACCCTCGTGCGGTGGGGCACCCCGGAGCAGAAGCAGCGGTACCTGCCGCGCATCCTCTCGGGTGACGACATCTGGGTGCAGGGCTACTCCGAGCCCGAGGCCGGCTCGGACCTCGCCGGGCTGCGGCTGCGGGCGGAGCCGAACGGGTCGGGGTGGGTGCTGACCGGCCAGAAGATCTGGACGTCCCGAGGCCTGGAGGGCACCGGGGTCTTCGTCCTCGCCCGCACGAACCCGGACGCACCCAAGCACCGGGGCATCACGTTCCTGCTCTGCCCGCTCGACACACCCGGCGTCGACGTGCGCCCGATCCGGACGCTGACAGGTGGGTCGGAGTTCTGCGAGGTCTTCTTCACCGGGGCGCCCGTCCCGGCCGAGAACGTGGTCGGCGAGGTCGACGGCGGCTGGCGGGTGGCGAACAGCCTGCTCGGGCACGAGCGGGGCGAGGAGGCGGCCACCAACCCCATCTTCTTCCGGGCCGAGCTGGACCGGATCGTCGCCCTGGCAAGGGACAGGGGACTCGCGGGCGACCCCGTGGTGCGCGACGCGCTGGCCTGGTGCCACACGTTGGTGGAGACCATGCGCTTCCTCGGGTACCGCATCCTGACCCGGTACCTGCGCGACGGCGAGATCGGCGCCGTGGGGTCGATCTCCAAGCTCTACTGGAGCGAGTACCACCAGCGGGCGGCCGACCTGGCGCTGCGCATCCTGGGGGCTGACGCCCTGGTGCGGGAGGGTCGCCGGCCGTACCGGACCTTTCGGACCGACGAGCCGGGCGGCTCGAACAGCTCCAACTCGTGGATCGACGTGTTCCTGCTCAACGCCCGCAGCGGCACCGTCTATGCCGGCACCTCGGAGATCCAGCGCAACATCATCGCCGAGTCGATCCTCGGTCTCCCGAAGGAGCCGCTCGCGCCGAGTCTCGCCCCCGCAAGGGCCGGGGGACCGTAAACGTCAAGGGGGTTCCGATGGATCTGGGCATCGTCGGGAAGGTCGTGTTCTTCACCGGCGGCAGCAGGGGGATGGGCCGCGATGCGGCGCACATGCTCGCCGCCGAGGGCTGCAAGGTCGCGATCGTCGCCCGGACGAAGGCCGACATCGACGACGCCGTCGCCTCGATCGCCCGCCAGGGTGGCACGGCCGTCGGCATCTCGGCCGACATCACCGACCCGGACGACGTCGATCGGGCCGTCACCGAGGTCACCGACCAACTGGGCGTGCCGCTGATCACGATCGGCCAGACCAAGTTCAACATCCCCGGCGACTTCGCCGACATCACCGACCACGAGCAGTACGTCGCGTCGTTCCGGAGCTACACGATGAGCCAGGTGTACCTCCTGCACGCGGTGCTGCCGGCGATGAAGGAGGCCGGCTGGGGCCGCTACGTCCACATCGGATCGGCGACGGCCAAGGAGCCCGAGGGTGCGATACACCACGTGATCGCCAACGCGACGCGGCCGTCGACGATCGGGCTCCTCAAGACCGTGGCCGACGAGTACGCCCAGTACGGGATCACGGTGAACACCGTCGCACCCGGCTGGATCGCGACCGAGAACGCCTACGCGTACCTGGAGCGCAACGTCGGGCTCACCACCGACGAGGAGCGCCGCGCCTGGATGCGCGACCACGCCGGGGTCCCCGCGGCGCGGATGGGCGACCCGGGCGAGATCGCCTCGTTCATCGTGTACCTCTGCTCCGACCAGGCCGGGTACGTCAACGGCAACTGGGTCGAGGTCGACGGCGGCCACCACCGCTCGGCCTTCTAGGCCTCCGTTTACTTGACGCATTTGTCAAGTAGTCCTATCGTGGGGGACGGCCTTCGCCACGTGGTGGAGGAGGAGCTCGCCCGGTTCGGTCGGGATCGATTGCTCCAGGGGGGTTGCCATGAGGGGACAGCTGTTCGGACGCGGGCGTTCCTCGGTCGTCGCAGGAGCGCTGGTGGTCGTGCTGGCCGTCGCCGCACCCCAGCAGGGGGTGTCGGCGACCGCGGGGAACCCGACGGTCACCGGTCCGGTGACCGGTGGCACCCGGGGCCACGCGCAGACGACGGTCGACGGGATCGTCGACCTGTCGGGTGCCGGCTATGTGGAACAGGAGTTCTTCCTGCAGGGCACCGCGACGCCGTACGCTCCGGATCCGGGCGCCGCGGTGTGGGGCCTCGATGGCAGGTGGACGGCCGTGCCGACCACGCCGACAGCGCCGTTCCGGACGCGGCTCGTCGTGCGCCGTCCTGCCAACCCGTCACGGTTCAACGGCACGGTCGTGGTCGAGTGGATGAACGTCACGAGCCAGGCGGACGGCTCGCCCGACTTCCTGCAGATGAACGAGGAGTTGCTGCGCGGCGGCTACGCATGGGTCGGGGTGTCGGCCCAGAGTGCCGGCGTCGAAGGCGGCACGATCCCGAGCCTCGGGCTCAAGAACTGGGACCCGGTGCGCTACGGGACGCTGGCGCATCCCGGCGACAGCTACTCCTACGACATCTTCTCGCAGGCCGGTCAGGCGTTGCGCACGCCGTCGGGAGCCGATCCCTTGGGCAACCTTCGGTCCAAGGTGGGGCGGATGATCGCCGACGGCGAGTCACAGTCGGCGCAACGGATGGTCACGTACATCGACGCGATCCACCCTCTCGCGCAGGTGTACGACGGCTTCTTCGTCCACAGCCGCGCCGCCGGCGGCTCGCCCCTCAGCCAGGCGCCACTGCCGACGGTCGCCGTCCCCGGCGTGGCGCACATCCGCACCGATCTGACCCAGCCCGTGTTCATGGTGCAGAACGAGACCGACGTTCCCCTGTTCGGGTTCTTCGCGGCACGCCAGCCCGACACGGCCAGGATCCGCACGTGGGAGCTCGCCGGGACCGCGCACTTCGACCAGTACGGCCTCGACTTCGTCGACCCGACCGCGGCACGTGACTTCCCCCAGCCCGAGTTCCCGCCGCTCCTGCCGACATGTCAGTTGCCGGCGAATCGCGCCCACGCCCGCTACGTCTACGACGCCGCGCTCCACCACCTGGACCGATGGGTGCGAGGTGGATCACCGCCACCGGCAGGCGCGCCCATCACGCTGAACCCGGACAACTCGATCGCTCGGGACGCGTTCGGGAACGCACTCGGCGGTGTACGCCTCCCCGAGCTCGACGTACCGACGGCGACCCTCGCCGGCGTCGGGAACCAGCCCGCGTTCTGCGCTCTGTTCGGGGTCACCACCCCGTTCACCGACGCAGCCCTCGACGCGCTGTACCCCAGCCACGCCAGGTACGTCGTCGACGTGGCCAAGGCGCTGATCTCCGCCCGGCTCCAAGGCTTCATCCTCCCCTACGACGCGGTCGAAGCCCTGGTCGACGCCGTACGGTCGGACGTCGGCAGATGAAGGGCGACGGGCTCAGAGGACGGCGTTGTCGACCTTGAGCTGGATGATCGCCTCGTCGTCGAGGCCGAGCCCGCGGAGCACCTCGTCGGTGTGCTCGCCGAGGTCCGGTGCCCGCACCAGGGTGGGTGGCTGCTCGTCGAAGTGGACCGGGTTGGCGACGAGCTTGAAGGGCACGCCGTCGGCCGACTCCACGTCGGCGAGGTAGCCGTTGGCCTGCACCTGCGGGTCGTCGTAGAGCTCGAGGCCGGTCTGCACCGGTGCCCACACGCCCTTGATCGAGGCGAGCGCCTCCTTCCACTCGTCGAGCGTGCGCGTGGCGAAGACCTCGTCGAGGATCCGGGTCGCCTCGGCTCGGTTCTCGTACAGCGTGGCCGGTGTGGTGAAGCGCTCGTCGGTGGCGAGATCAGGACGGCCGACAGCCGTGATCAGCTCGGGCCAGAAGCGCACGCCTTGGAGCATCACCAGCAGGATGAGCCGGCCGTCCTTCGTGAGGTACCGGTTGACGAGGGGGTTCGGCAGGTTGTCGCGACGCAGCTTCGGCACGCCCTGGCCCTCGAACAGCTTCGAGAGGACGATGTCGGGCGAGTTGACCCACATGCCGAAGGCGAGCAGGGAGACGTCGACCACCGGGGCGACGCCGGTGCGCTCGCGCTGCAGCAACGCCGCCGCCACCCCGCCGGCCAGCGTCTGGCCGCTCGGCAGGTCGCCGAACGCCGGCGGCTGCGTCGGCCCGTGGGGGTCGTCGCCGTAGCTGATGGCGTTCATCACCCCGGCTCGGGCGAAGTAGGCCGACCCGTCGTAGCCGCCCCGGTCGGCTTCGGGGCCGCGCGTCCCCTGCCCGTGGCCGCGCACGTAGACGATCTTCGGGTTGACGGCCCGGATGTGCTCCACGTCGATCTCGGCCCGCGCCCGGGCGCTCGGCAGCCAGCTGGTGAGGAACACGTCGGCCGTCTCGCACAGCCTGTAGAGCAGATCCCGCCCGTCGGGATGCCGGAGGTCGACGGCGATCGACTTCTTGCCGTGGTTGGGCTGCTCGAGGAAGAAGTTGACGCCGCTGGCGCCCGCGGGCAGGAGCCCCGAGGAGATGAGTCCGCGCTGCGGATCACCACCCTCCGGATGTTCGATCTTCAGCACCTCGGCGCCCCACTCGGCGAGCACGGACCCGGCGGCGGGCACGTAGGTCCAGGTCGCGACCTCGACGACACGGATGCCTTCCAATGGCTTCATGGCACAAGTCCCCCTTGACGACGCGAGCAGCAGCATACTTGACGATAGTGTCGAGTTGATCGCCGTCGAGGAACCCGGAGACGACCCATGCCCTATGCCCCGACCCCCCACCTCCTCGTCGAGAGCGACGGTCCGGTCACGACCGTCACGCTCAACAACCCCGACATGCGCAACGCGTTCCTCGACGAGATGCACGAGGCCATGCAGGAGATCTGGGGCCACCTCGCCGCCGACCACTCGGTCCGGGCCGTCGTGCTCACCGGGGCGGGACCGGCCTTCAGCGCCGGTGGCGACATCCCCGGCTTCATCCGCAGCTACGAGGATCCCGACCACCGTCGCCATTCGCTGCGGGGCGCCCGGCGACTGATGGACGCGATGGTCGAGTTCCCCAAGCCCGTCGTCGCCGCGGTCAACGGTCCGGCCGTCGGCCTCGGCTGCAGCGTCGCCGTGAACTGCGACATCGTGCTGATCGCCGAGAGCGCCTTCCTGGCCGACACCCACGTCAGCATCGGCCTGGTCTGCGGCGACGGCGGCGCGGTGGCCTGGCCGCTCATGATGAGCCTGCTCAAGGCCAAGGAGTACCTGCTCACCGGCGATCGGATCCCGGCGGCCGAGGCAGTCGCCCTGGGACTGGCCAACCGGGTCGTCCCCGACGGCGAGCTCATGGACGAGGCCGTCGCCCTGGCCCGGCGCCTGGCGGCTCAGCCACCGCAGGCGGTCCAGGAGACCAAGCGCGCCCTCAACCTCCACCTCCAGGCGGCGATCTCGCTGGTGGCGCCCTTCGCCCTGTCGGCCGAGGCCGAGTCCTTCGCCACCGACGACGTCCGCCGGACGATCGAGAAGTTCACCCGGGCGTGAGGCCGAGCGGACAGGGCGGGCGTCACTCCCAGCGGAACTCGGGTGCCCGCTTGGCGAGGAACGCCTCGCGTGCCTCGTCGGCGTCGGCGTGGCGCCGCACCCGCTGCGTGTAGTCCTGCTCGACCCGGTAGCCCTCCATGAGCGGGAGGGGCTCGACCCGGTTGGCCGACTCCTTGGCGAGCCGGACGGCGATGGGGCTCTTGGACGCGATGGTGGCCGCCAGCGCCCGCGCCGCCGGCAGCACCTCCTCCGACGTCACGACCGCCTCGATCGATCCCCGGCGGTAGAGCTCGTCGGCCCCGACGAACTCGCCGGTGTAGAACATGCGCCGCGCCATGTGCGGCCCGACGAGGCGCTGTGCGTGGCGGACGCCGCCCAGGACGCCGACGTTGATCTCGGTCAGCGCGAAGCTCGCCCGCGGGGACGCGATCACGAGGTCGCAGCACGCCACCAGGGCCATGCCCGCACCGATCGCCTTGCCGTCGACCGCCGCGATGACCGGGACCGCGCAGTCGTAGATCGACCGGAAGCACGCCCGCACGACGCGGCCGGGGTCGGTCTGGGCCCGCGGGTCGACCTGGGGGCCACCGTCGGAGCGGCGCCCGTCGGTCCGGTACCGGAGGGGCGAGTCGCGCAGGTCGACGCCGGCGCAGAAGGCACGGTCACCGGCGGCGGTGAGGACGGCGGCACCGACGGTGCGGTCGCCGCTCAGCGCGTCGACCGCCTGCGCGAGCTCCTGGAACGTCTGCTCGGCGAGCGCGTTGACCGGGGGGTTCTCCAACGTGACGACGGCGACGCCGCCTGCCTGCTCGATCCGCACGTGCTCCATGACTTGACACTAGCGTCATGTTCCGAGCCGGGACCTCGGTGGAGCGGGAGGGGACACTATGACGATGGAAGAGCGAGATCTCGGTGTCGTGCGCCTGGAGCTGGACCCGCCGATCGCGCGGATCGTGCTGAACTGGCCGGAGAAGGCGAACGCGCAATCGTCGGAGATGGTGTGGCAGGTCGACGCCTGCCTCGACGCCGTCGAGCACGACAGCCGGCTGAAGGTCGTGATCGTCAAGGCCAACGGGAAGGGCTTCTGCGCGGGGCACCTGCTGGCCGGGCCTGACACCTACCCGGAGTTCGTCGAGTCGCAGGACGCCATCGGCTCGAACTGGATCGGCAGCCGCCGGCTCTTCCTCGGGCCGACGCTGCGGTTCTTCGAGTTCCCCAAGCCGATGATCGCCCAGGTGCACGGCTACGCGCTGGGCGGGGGGACGTACTGGGCGCTGCTGCCCGACATCACGGTCTGCTCGGAGGACGCCTACTTCCAGATGCCGCTGGTGCAGGGCCTCGGGTTCCCCGGCGGCGAGACGATGATCGAGCCCTGGGCGTTCATGAACCGCAAACGGGCGGCGGAGTACCTCTACACGGCGCAGACGCTGTCGGCCCCGGAGGCGCTCGCCGCGGGCCTGATCAACCGGGTCGTGGCCCGCGACGACCTCACGGCGACCGTGGAGGAGATGGCGGACCGCATCGCCCGGGCGCCCCTCTCGACCTTGATGGGCACGAAGTCGCTGCTGGTGCGAGCCTGGGAGCAGATGGGCATGCGCCAGCACCTCCAGATGTCCGCCGACGTCATGTCCGTCATGGAGAAGACCTCCGACGCCATGGCCGTCCGGGAGCACCTTGCCGCGACAGGGAAGAAGCCACGCCAGGTCGCAGGGGAGGAGGGCCCTACCGGGGGCCGGGGGTGAAGGCGATCGGCAGGTTGCGCACCGCGTAGACGTCGCCGGCGTCCGGGAACCGCACGGCCTCGCCGACGACGCGGAAGTCGGGCAGCCGAGCCAGGATCTCGCCCAGCATGACCCGGAACATCACCCGGGCATGGTGCGAGCCGAGGCACCGGTGCGCGCCCAGGCCGAACGCCATGTGGCGGTTCCCGGAGCGGGACAGGTCGACGGCGTCCGGCTGCTCGAAGTGGCTCGGGTCGCGACCCGCGGCCGGGAACATGAGGATGGCCCGATCGCCCGCGCGGAGCTGCTGACCGTGGAAGACCGTGTCGCGCGTGACGGTCCGATACAGGCCGAAGGCGGGGCTGTCGTGGCGGAGGAACTCCTCGGTCGCCGCCGGCAGCGACGAGGGGTCGTCGATCAGCTGCTGCCGGAGCTCGGGCCGGCGGTCGAGCTCGAGGACCACGTTGCCGGTCAGCCCGGCCGTGGTGTCCATACCGCCCAGCAGCAGCAGGAACGCGAAGCCGACGACCTGCGCTTCGGTGAAGGGCTCGCCGTCGAAGCGGGCCCGGAGGATGTCGCCGAAGACGTCGTCGCCGAGATGGCCGCGCCGCTTCTCGATCTCGGCAGTGATGCTGCCGTAGATGTTCACGACCGCCTCGCCCGCCTCGTCCGGGTGCTCGGTGCGGTCGTGGACGGCGGCGTGGATCCACTGGATCCACTCGGACCAGCGGTCGGCCTCCCAGCCGAGGAGCTCGAGGATCAGCCGCGCCGGCAACGGGGTGAGCAGCTCCTGGCTGATGTCGGCCTCACCCCGCTCGATGAACGTGTCGACCAGCTCGGTGGCAAGCGCCCGGATCCGGGGTTCGGCGGCGTTGGCGCCTCCCGGCGAGAACCACCGGAGCACCACCCGGCGATACTCCTGGACCATCGGGCCGTCGACGTCGATCGGGATGAGCGGGTCGTCGTACGGGGCCCGGGGCACCCCCTTGGGTACCGCCGCGCTGTGGGCGGAGCTGAACAGCTCGCCGTCCTGGACGGCGTCGTACATCGCGTCGTAGCCGTAGATCGCCCAGAACCCGTCGTGCTCGGACGAGAAGCCCAGGGGGCAGCCGGAGGCGTGGAGCCGGCGGACCACCTCCGGGCAGCTGTCGCGGAACTCCGCCGAGTGGTGGTCGAAGGAGATCTCGTGCCGGGGTTCGGCCACGCGCTCGGTGGCGGTCATGGGTCTGTGCCTCCGTCCGCTCCGTCCAGGTCGACGACGATGGCCCGTTCCGGGCACTCCCGCGCCGCGGCCAGGAAGTCGTCCTCGGAGACCAGGGCTTCGGCGCCGTCGCGGACGACGGAGCGGTCCTCGAGGTCGAGGAACTCGAACGCCTCGGGTGCGCGGCCCAGGCACAGCGCGTGACCCCGGCACCTCGTGGCGTCGATGGAGACCTTCATGAAGTTGATGATACTGTCAAGTTCTCCGCGAGGGTAGGCCGGAGATCGATCGAGCAGAGGGGACGCCGATGGGGGAAGCGTGGATCATCGACGGGGTGCGGTCGCCGCGGGGCAAGGGCAAGGCCGGCGGAGCGCTGCACCACATCCACCCCCAGGAACTGCTGGCCCAGGTGCTCGACGCGCTGCGCGAGCGGGTCGGCTTCGACGCGGCCGAGGTCGACGACGTCATCATCGGCAACGGCAACCCCACCGGTGACCACGGTGCCTGCATCGGCCGCATGGCCGTGCTCGCCGCCGGGTGGCCCGTCGAGGCCCCGGGCGTGACGCTCAACCGCTTCTGCGGCTCCGGGCAGCAGGCGGTGACGTTCGCGGCCATGGGCATCCAGGCCGGCCACCAGGACCTCGTGGTGGCGGGCGGCGTCGAGAGCATGTCCCGCTGGCCGGTCGACGACGCCCCTCCCGACTTCGCGGCGGGCAACGCCGCCCTGCGCGAGTCCTACCCGCTCGTGCCACAGGGCATCTCCGCCGATCTCATCGCCACGATCGAGGGCTTCACGCGCGAGGAGGTCGACGCCTACGCCCTGACGAGCCAGCAGCGGGCCGCGGAGGCCCTGGCCGAGGACCGGTTCGGCCGCAGCGTCGTACCCATCCGCAACCCCGACGGGTCGGTGGCGCTCGACCACGACGAGCATCCGCGGCCCTCGACCACCCTCGAGGGACTGGGCAGGCTCGGGCCGTCGTTCGCGGCGCTGGGACAGACCGTCTTCCCCGGCTACGACGAGCCGTTCGACCAGATGTGCCGGCACGTCTACCCCCAGGTGGAGGCGATGGAGCACGTGCACCACGCCGGCAACTCCTCGGGCGTCGTCGACGGGGCGAGCGCCGTCATCCTGGCCTCGCCCGACTACGCCCGGGCCCACGGGCTGGCACCCCGGGCCCGGCTGGTCATGAGCGCCGTGGCCGGCGCCGAACCGGTCATCATGCTGACCGCACCGGGGCCGGCGTCACGGAAGTGCCTCGACCGGGCCGGCATGACCACTGCCGACGTCGACCTGTGGGAGATCAACGAGGCGTTCGCCGCCGTCCCCATGAAGACCATGCGCGATCTCGACCTCGACCCCGAGAAGGTCAACGTCAACGGGGGCGCCATCGCGCTCGGCCACCCCATCGGCGCCACCGGGGGCATCCTCGTCCAGACCGCGCTCGAGGAGCTCGAGCGACGCGACCTCAGCACCGCGCTCGTCACCATGTGCACCGGCGGGGGCATGGGGACGGCCTCGATCATCGAGCGGATCTGAGCCCGCGGTGGGCGACCCGGTCCTGCTGCGCGACCTCGACGCCGGCGTCCTGCTCCTGACGTACAACCGGCCCGAGCGCAACAACGCCTGGACCATCGAGCTCGAGGAGGCCTACTTCGCGGCGCTCGTCGAGGCGGGGCGCGATCCCGGGGTCCGGGTCGTCGTGGTCACCGGCGCGGGACGGTCGTTCTGCCCGGGACTCGACATGGACGTCCTGACCGCGGCAGCCACCGAGGGCAGGAGCGTCGCGATGCACCCGCGGGCACCGATGACGCTGGCCCGGTCCGTGCCCAAGCCGGTCATCGCGGCCGTCAACGGCGCGTGCGCCGGGATCGGGTTCATCCAGGCGTGCGCCGCCGACCTGCGCTTCGCCTCCCGCACCGCCAAGTTCACCACCGCGTTCGCTCGCCGGGGCCTGCCGGCCGAGCACTCGCTGTCCTGGTTGCTGCCTCGACTGGTGGGCACGGGCACAGCCATGGACCTGCTGCTGTCGGCCCGCGTCGTGCTGGCCGAGGAGGCGCTCGACCACGGGCTCGTCGACCGTCTCTACGAGCCCGACGAGCTGCTCCCCGCGACCCTGGCCTATGCCCGGGAGCTGGCGGCGAGCTGCTCGCCGCGCTCGATGGCGGCCATCAAGCACCAGGTCAACCGCGACTGGGAGGGCACCGCCGAG